>Ga0182742_1005646_pt1 | contig 10424 bp, 9 predicted proteins | sample eDN5th37CBELigMG_FD_128880 | JGI IMG/M metagenome (GOLD analysis project Ga0182742, IMG submission 128880) | Enriched Miracle-Growth compost microbial communities from Emeryville, California, USA - eDNA 5th pass 37_C BE-Lig MG (version 2)... ... | reverse complement strand
GGGCCATTTGTGAGCAGTGATGAAGAGGTTAGTTTTATTTGGAATTGTTTTGAGGGGGAACATCCTCACAGTGTAGAACATGAATTATCGTTTTTTGTAAAAAATAAACATTCTGATGATTATTCGAGATTTGACGAATTTCATGAACAGCGAACCTTTCCGATTCAGACTTTACAAAATTGGCTTGAGAGAATAGGTTTCAAAGTAGTTAATGTGCTTGCAGATTTTAGTAACCCAGTTCAGGAGACTTCTGAACGGATATTATTTACCGCAAAAAAATAGATGGGCAGACGATGTCTGCCCTCGTTTTATTTGTCGTGAAAAAATGAGTATTCCTATTTAAGAAGGAACATGGTATATTTATCGAGATGGAGTCTCGTTAAATTGTTTATTTACTTCGTAAATATCCTCATCAAATTTTCGATGGGTACTCCTAAAAAGTTCTACAAATAACTCACCGATATTTTCTTCCATTGCCTTAATGCCTTCCCCAGTAACACCACCTTTTACACATACTTTTTCCTGGAGAGTGGGCAACGTATATATTTCCTTTTCAAGCAATTTTCCCATTCCGACAATCATTTCACTAGCTAAAATTGTTGCTTGCTCCTCTGTAATTTTCGTTTCCTTCACTGCTGCATTAATAAACTTTCTCACAAGATAAGTAAAAAACGCAGGGCCGCAGCTTACAATATCAGAAGCGACTCTTGTAATGTCGTTATTTATGTGAACCGGAGCAGAAATTTGCTCAAAAAGAAATTCCAAATAATCCTTAAATCTGCTGCTAATGCTACTTCCAAAAGTAAATAAGGATACGCCTGTTAGTGCGCGATTTGTAATACTTGGAATAATACGTGCGACCTGACAGTTTACAATTGATTCGAGCTGTTCAACAGAAATCGGACTCGTAATTGAAACGATACATTTACTACTCGTTAGGCAAGGAGATAATTGGTGTAAAAGGGGGTGAATTTCCAAAGGTTTTACACAAATGAAAATTAAATCAGAGCCTTTTACAACCTCTTCATTTGTCGCTACAACTGTGATATCTGGCATGTAGTTCTTAATGGCTATTGCTTTTTCAATGGTTCGATTTGTTATCGTTAATTTTGAAGGCGGAACAGCAAGAGATTCTACAAAGGACTCTATTAAAATTTTCCCCATATTTCCTGTACCAATAAACCCTATATTCAAGTTCGTCCCTCCTTTACAGACTATTCTCCTAAAACAATATGTTTTCCCGAATAAAATTATGAATGATTTTACTTAAAGTAAAAAAAAAACAAAGGAGACCAAACCATGAATTTTAGAGAAAAAAAGATTAAGTTATTTAGTATATGTTGTGGAGTCTGTCTAGTTATCTTTATTGTCTTTTATAATATTTTTGATCATGGAACAAGGGCAGAACCTTACGAGGTAGAAGAGGATTTGCTCTTTGAACCGAACGTTGAGGAAGAGACTGATGCAGAGGAAGAGATTAAGGTAATTCTTGTTGATATCAAGGGAGCGGTACATAATGAAAATGTATATAAGGCCGAGGATGGGATGAGAATTAAGGACATTATAGTGATGGCGGGTGGATTTACTGAAGATGCAAACATCAATCAGGTGAATTTAGCACAGCGAGTGGAGGATGAAATGGTTATTTATGTTCCACGCATTGGTGAGGATTTTGAAATGGATAGCAGTTTGTCCCCAAAAGGCGATGGAAAGATTTCATTAAATAAAGGAGCACAGGCAGATTTTGAAACGTTATCAGGAATCGGCCCATCAAAAGCGGCAGCGATCATTGCATTCCGTGAAGAAAATGGACCGTTTAAACAACTTGAGGACCTGATGGAAGTTAGCGGAATCGGGGAAAAATCCTTTGAAAAAATAAGGGACAAACTCAAATTAAATTGACGGTTTGTACAAATAACCGATAAAATAATTGTAAGATTTTGTTGAAGGGATGGGGAAAATTTGAATCGAATCAAATGGGATCAATATTTTATGGCACAAAGCCATTTACTTGCATTAAGAAGTACCTGTACACGACTAACAGTTGGGGCAACCATTGTACGAGATAAGCGAATTATCGCAGGGGGATATAATGGCTCTGTGTCTGGCGGTACACACTGTTCAGATGAGGGCTGCTATGTAGTCGAAAATCACTGTATAAGAACCGTTCACGCTGAAATAAATGCATTACTGCAATGTGCTAAGTTTGGAGTCCCTACAGAAAATGCGGAAATCTATGTTACTCATTTTCCATGCCTCCAATGCACAAAAGCAATTATTCAAGCAGGGATTAAGGTTGTATATTATGCGGAAGATTATAAAAATCACCCTTACGCAATAGAATTACTTGAGAAATCAAATGTAAGAATTGAGAAGGTTCCTCTTCAAGAAATGGTAATTGACTTAAAATCAAAAGAGAAATTAGCATTTGTTAATGATTTAATAGAAAAAATAACAGAGTCAGGTGCGGATGATAGAGAAATAGAGAAGCTGCATGAGAAAACTGCTGCGCTATTTTCAAATATTGGTTAGTTTGATAAATAAGTATGGGGACTATGTAAGAGGAAAGCTTGTTTTTCTTGCATCCTTTGCAATATTTGGAATACTAGTCCCCTATACATCTTTTTCATGGTTAAGTTTAATCCTCACCCTACTCTTATTAGGATTTGTTATGATCCGCCACCATTATTCACTCGTTATCCTCAGTATTATCACTCTTTTTACTTTTATGTGTATTTTTACCATCATCGACTCCAACAATCATACAAATTTGACCCCTACCACAGAAAGGATTGATGCGGAGATAGTTGAAACACCAGATATTAATGGTGACAAGCTATCCGTTACCGTAAATACTTCAAAGGATGAAAAACTGCTGTTAGTTTATTATTTCGAAACGGAGTTAGAGAGAAAGCAGCTAAGCTCTACTGTTCGAATAGGGTTGGTTTGTACTTTTCATGGAAGTCTAAAGGAACCCCAAGTCGCACGAAATCCCAATTCTTTTAACTATAAACAATATTTGTATACACAAAAAATCCATTGGATTTTTGAAGCGAATGAAATAAAAATAGAAAATTGTTCTTCAAACGAAAAGTGGACGATAAATCATATGCTTCTAAATATAAGAGATACTGGAATCCATCATATTAATACTTATTTTGCTGGCTCAACCGCAGGGATTATCCAAGCATTGATCTATGGGGAAAGAACAAATATCGCAAATGAGATAGAAAGTTCCTATCAATCATTAGGATTGATACATTTATTGGCGATATCAGGACTGCATGTAAGTCTCATGACAGGGATGTTTTACTATTTATGTATTCGCTTTGGCTTGACACGTGAAATAACCACAATTTTACTGTTATGTTTACTGCCAGCATATATCATAATTGCCGGAGGCTCTCCTTCAGTTATTCGCTCAGTTTTAATGAGTATGCTTTTATTAGCAAGCATTAAATGGTGGGAAAAAGGTAGTGTCCTTGATGTCATTAGTTTTTCCTGCATGACTATGCTACTGTTTAATCCGTACTATATCGTAAATATCGGTTTTCAATTGTCCTTTTTAGTGAGTGCGTCCCTGATCCTTTCTTCTAGAGCCATTTTTAAATACTATCCAACTACGATTGCTTCTTTATTTGTTGTTTCATTGTTATCGCAAATTGCTTCAATGCCGGTTCTACTATTCCACTTTTACGAGTTCTCGTTATTGAGCTTACCTTTAAATATGGTATATGTCCCATTATATTCAGTTGTGATTTTACCATTTGCCTTATTCACTGTTTTTTTGCTTAGCATATTCGATCCGATTGGCCAAATTTTTGCTGCGATGCTTACGTGGATACTCGAAATCTTAAATCAAGCGACAGTTTGGGTATCACAATTCCCTTTCACTTTATTGACACTAGGTAAGCCAGGTTTCATCTTAATGATTCTGTATTGTGTATCTATTCTATACCTTTTAATTTGTTGGGAAAAAAGAAAAACCTTAGTCCAAAGGGCACTTTTCGCGCCAATTTCGGTTTTGATACTCCATTTGCTTTTACCATATATAAATCCATATGGTGAAATTACAATGTTAGATGTTGGACAAGGCGATAGTATATTAATTGAGCTACCGTATCGAAAAGGAACGTATCTCATTGATACAGGTGGAAACATTGAGTTTAATCAAGAGCAATGGCGACAAAGAAGGAAAGAGTTCTCGACTGCAGATATAATCATTCCATTCCTAAAGTCAAAAGGAGTACGAAGTTTAGATAAGCTTATCATTACCCACGGTGACCAAGATCATATCGGTGGAGCGAAGGAAATTATAAAGAAAATGAGGATTAATGAAATCGTCATAGGAAAAAGCACGAAGGATACAAAACAAGAAACAGAGTTGAAGAAAATAGCTACTAAAGAAGGGATTCCCATACATTTAGTTGAACGTGGACAAAAATGGCAGGAAGGAGGAAATACATTTTATACACTTTCCCCAAAGGGAGATGAAATGGTGGAAAATAACAATTCAATCGTTATATTTACAAAAATCGGTGGTCTAAGTTGGTTATTTACAGGGGACATAGAAAAAGATGTGGAACTTGATCTTATCAATACATATAAAAACATGAGGATAGATGTATTAAAGGTGGGACATCACGGAAGCAAGTCCTCATCTACGGAGAGATTTATCCAATCCTTAAAACCTAAAATTGCCCTAATTCCAGTGGGTGTAAATAATCGTTTTAATCATCCACATCCAGAGGTGATTAATCGATTAAAACAAGAAAAAATCAAAGTATATAGAACTGACACAGATGGGGCGATACAATACCGTTTTTTCAAAAAAACAGGAACCTTTATAACGACAATTCCATAAGATACAGTAAAGGCAAGGAACGAAAAAAGACTGCCTTATATGGGCAGTCTTGGTTTTGACAGTATGTATTCTGTCGGTATTAAGCTCCGATAACTTTAATTAAAGTTGCGATAATGAAAATTATAGCGAAGAAGCCAAATGATACAACGAAAGCTACTCCAGCATCGATAACGTCATTTCGTGTGTTTTTTATATTCTTTTCGAATTCGTTCACGCCTAACCCCTCCTAAACACTTATAGTATAGCCTAACTAGTCAAAAAAATCTATAATTCCTTTAAAAAGTTGGTTTTGTTTTACAAATCAAAAAGTTAGAAACCTCAGTGAATAAAACAAAGCCAAAAAAAGGTAGAACCCTTTTTCCCCTATTATCCGATACTCTTCCTTTATTAACAACACTTGTCACAAATAGTTCAAAAAACAATGTAAACCCTAATAGTACATAAGAACAACAACACAGTAATAGTCAGATTACAAATAATCATTACTCGACAAGATACCCGGGGCTTGTTTGGTAATGTTTCTATAGATAGGGAATTGGTGAAAACCAATTCCCTTTGAAATTTTTATGGAGGTTGAAAAATTTGTGTTTTACCGATACGATTAGAGAAGATTTGAAGGCTTACAGTGGAGAGGAATAAGTATGAATTTAGAGCTTTGGAAAAAAATTAAGAAAAGGCAATTTGCACCTGTCTATTTATTACATGGTTCAGAAACCTTTTTAATACAGGAAACAAAGGAGTTACTGATCAAATATAGCGTTGAAGAGGAAGAAAAAGATTTTAACCTATCTATTTTTGATTTAGAGGAAACTCCTGTTGAAATTGCCTTGGCTGATGCTGAGACCCTTCCTTTTATGGGAGAAAGACGTCTGGTTATTTTACAAAATCCACACTTTTTAACAGCTGAAAAGAGTAAGGAAAAGGTTGAACATAATGTAACGGTACTCGAACAATATTTAAAAGAGCCTGCTCCTTTTACGATTCTTGTGATTACGGCTCCGTATGAAAAGTTAGATGAGCGGAAGAAAATTGTTAAGCAGTTAAAGAAAAATGCTGAAGTGTTGACTGTTAATACATTATCTGAAAAGGATTTACATAGCTGGATAACTGAAAGAACAAACCAGCATCGGGTTACCATTTCCCCCTCTGCGATTCAGGAACTGTTACATGTGGCAGGGACGAATCTTATGAACATAACCCAAGAAATCGATAAAATGTGTTTATACCTTGGGGAAAATGGCGAGATAACAGAGGAAACCGTGAAATTGCTCGTACCCAGGTCTTTGGAGCAAAATATTTTTTCATTAATTGATAAGGTAGTAAATAGGAAACTTGATGAGGCACTAAGAATTTTTTATGACCTTTTGCAAAATAATGAAGAGCCCATCAAAATATTATCTTTGCTTGCTACACAATTTAGGTTGATTTTTCAGGTGAAGGAGCTTTCTAGACAAGGCTACGGACAACAGCAGATTGCTGGAAATCTTAAAGTTCATCCGTTCCGGGTCAAGCTTGCGGGTGGACAAGCAAATTTATTTACACAGGAAGAATTGCTGGGTATTTTAAGCCAGCTTGCTGAAGCTGACTATGAAATGAAAAACGGAAAAATGGATAAAAAATTAATTCTGGAATTATTTATTATGAAGTTAGGTAAGTAAAATAGAACGCAAAAAAAACGACTCAAATCGAGTCGTTTATTTATTATGCGTTAACCTCGTTAAGTTTTTTCGCTAGACGAGATTTTTGACGGTCAGCAACATTTTTATGGATAAGACCTTTACGAGCCGCTTTGTCAAGCTTGCTTGAAGCAGTAAGAAAAGCTGCTTTTGCGTTTTCAACGTCATTGTTAGCAACTGAAGCTTCAAAGTTTTTTACAGCAGTACGCATTGCAGACTTAACAGTTGCATTATGAGCACGGCTTTCATCACTTGTTTTTACACGTTTGATAGCTGATTTAATATTTGGCATACTTTCACCTCCTGCGAATATCAAGATGATCTAACACGATCAATCATCTACGAAAATTAACGAAAACCTTCTCTATTAAAGTTTTCCTTCGCTTAATGATCTCTTATACATTCATTGATACTCTGATGTTACAACAAAAGTTATTCTATCAAATTGGCTGTGAGAATGCAATACCAATCTAATTCCTACTTGATAAAAATTGCATGAACCACATTTTAACAGGTAAAGCTATAGATATTATGTAAAAATTGGAGGTCATTGGAATGGGAGAACAACTAGACTTAACAAAATACTCTGTTCGTACTGACTTAGCGCTAGAAGCAAGCGCAATGGCAGTCGAAGAACGAAATAAAACACTAAAAGAAGATCAACAGCCTGTATCAGAAATTGAAGGTGTCATCATAAAAGAGAGACAAGAGGATGGAATTACCATTTCTACAGTCGAAATTACCGAGGAAGGTGCAAATGCAGTTGGAAAGAAAAAAGGAAATTATTTAACACTAGAGGTTCAGGGGATACGTCAAAAAGATTCAGAACTCCAACAAAAGGTGCAAGAAGTATTCGCTAAGGAATTTAATCACTTTTTATCAAAACTAAATATCGGGAAAGATGCTAGCTGTCTAGTTGTTGGTTTAGGAAATTGGAACGTAACACCAGATGCGCTGGGGCCGTTGGCAGTTGAGAACCTTGTCATTACAAGGCATCTCTTTGAATTGCAGCCTGAAAATGTGCAGGATGGTTTTCGCTCTGTAAGTGCAATTGCACCAGGGGTGATGGGGTTAACAGGAATCGAAACAAGTGACATCATCTACGGAGTCATTGAAAAATCAAAACCTGATTTTATTATTGCCATCGATGCATTGGCAGCACGTTCAGTCGAGCGGGTGAATTCAACGATTCAAATATCGGACACAGGTATTCATCCGGGTTCTGGAGTTGGAAACAAACGCAAAGAACTAAGTAAGGATTCATTAGGTATTCCCGTAATCGCGATTGGAATTCCAACAGTCGTTGATGCTGTTTCTATTACAAGTGATGCGTTTGATTTTATATTAAAGCATTTTGGTAGAGAGCTTAAAGAAGGGGATAAACCTTCACGTTCTCTAATACCTGCGGGCATGACTTTTGGGGAGAAAAAAGTATTAACAGAGGATGACTTGCCTGGTGAGCAAGAAAGGAATACATTCTTAGGAATAGTCGGAACTCTACCAGAAGATGAGAAAAGAAAATTAATTCACGAAGTGTTGTCTCCTCTTGGCCATAACTTAATGGTTACACCAAAAGAGGTAGATGTCTTCATTGAGGACATGGCAAATGTAATAGCGGGTGGCCTAAATACTGCATTGCATGGTGAGATTGGCCAAGATAATTCAGGTGCGTATACTCATTAATAAAATTGAATAGATTCTATCATTTCGGTTCTACTAACTCTTGTTTGCTCATATCAATATGATAGACAAACCATTGAGGAGGTAGAATATGAAGGGTTTTCGGTCTCAAGGAATGATGATCTCAATTCAAGGAACCAGCGTTGTAAAAGGGATTCTATTCCTCATATTTAGCTTTATCTTATTGTTTACGATTACGGGAGCAATTGTCTCTCTTAAACCAGAGTTTAGAATAAGTTCTTCGTCTATAAGTAATGTCGCAACAAATCTCTCAGGAGAAGCACTTGTTCATCTATTAGGGTATGAAAACCATTATTTTGTTCAAGGCTTACCTGAATCGACTACGAAACCAGACTATTTAGGAGCTGTTTTTAAAGCAGCTACAAACCTTACATTAGATGACCCACGAAGCTTCTTAGGCAGGGAGCTCCCTGGGTTCTCGATTTTTGATGGGAAGATAATAGTAGCAGGTGAAGGAACCAATTACACGAATATGCCGATAGAGTCTCCACCACCATTAGATGTTTTATTAGATGAACGAAAAGTGGCTACACAAAATGTTGAACAGGCAGAAAAGCCTACTCAACCTGTGCCACCACCGACGATGACAACTGGTGAGAAAAAAGTTGCCTATATTTATCATACTCACTCAGCAGAAGCCTATTTTCCACATTTAAAAGGTGTAGATACAACCAATGCGAATAATGCAAGACATCCTGAAGTGAATGTAACCAAAGTAGGGGAAATGCTTAAGCAAGAATTAGAGGCAAGAGGAATCGGTACAGATATTGATAAGACAAATATGGACAAGTATTTAAAGTCTAAAGGCTATGATTATTATCAGTCATACAAGGGCTCTGGTGAGATTATGGCTAGCGCTATGGCAAGTAATAAGGACTTAAATTATTTCATTGATATTCACCGTGATGCGCATCGAAAAGAAAAAACCACCGTAGAAATTAACGGAAAGGCCTATGCGAAAATAGCTTTTATAGTTGGGTCAGAGAATCCAAACATTGCGAAAAATCTTGAGCTTGCCAATGCGCTCCACGATATATTTGAAAAAAAATATCCAGGTTTAAATCGAGGTATTTTTAAACAAGGCGGAGTTGGCAATAATGGAGTATATAACCAAGATAAATCAGGCAATGCCATGTTAATTGAATTTGGTGGTGTCGATAATAATTTCGAAGAACTCCGCCGAACAGCAGCTGCTGTAGCTGATGTCTTAGCAGAATACTACTGGCAAGCCGAAAAAGTGAATGCAAATGAAACGAATAAAGAATAACTTTATCGATGCTATATTCGGACCTTATTGACCTAGAAACAACTTTCTGGACATGTTTGGGCGGTAAAAAGTAAAGGTTGTACCGTTAAGCACCTTTTTAAGGTACATGCTTAGGTGATAAAAGCAAAAGCGTGTACTGTAAGAACCGTTTAGAGGTACATGCTCAGGTGAAAAAAGCAAAAGCATGTACCGCGAGAACCGTTTAGAGGTACATGCTCAGGTAAAAAAAGCAAAAGCATGTATCGCAAGAGCCATTTTGAGGCACTTGCTAAAGTGAAAAAAGGCACCTAAGTAACACATCATTGCAAAATCGCTAAAAAAATATCCATGTAAAAAACATTGTGTTAAAAAAAGGGTGTAATTCCAATGGTTAAATTCATGATGAAATGTTTTTTAATAGTAACCGTGCTTCTTCTAGGTGTGTTGATCGGCATGCAGCAGGCGAATGAGGGGATGAAGAAAATGAGGGGCTATAATGACCCCTCCCTTCAAGGCGCCTTTCATATTTCTGACAATAACGGTGAGGTTGAAGCATCTGTCTTAGGCCGAAAGGTCACGAGTCATGACCTAGAAGAAAAACAGAAACAACTAGAAAATGTTGAATCATTTAACTTTTTTTCAAGTATTGGTGAAAAACTAGGAAATGGAATCAGTGCTATTTTTGAAAAAATCATGATTGCTATTGGAAATGGAATTGGACATTTACTTGATAAAATTTAGAAGAGAGCATGCTATAAAATAAAAAGCAAGCTCTCTTTGTTTATGGTCGTTTTTTTTCGTAATTGAATGTCGCAAAATAGTTCTGTATAATCTAATCTAGTGTAGTTGTTCCATACAGGAGGATTTTTAATGAATCAAGAAGAGAGACGTAATAGACAATCTAGAATTCGAAATTTTTCAATTATTGCTCATATAG
>Ga0182742_1005645_pt1 | contig 10425 bp, 9 predicted proteins | sample eDN5th37CBELigMG_FD_128880 | JGI IMG/M metagenome (GOLD analysis project Ga0182742, IMG submission 128880) | Enriched Miracle-Growth compost microbial communities from Emeryville, California, USA - eDNA 5th pass 37_C BE-Lig MG (version 2)... ... | reverse complement strand
CTGGAGAAGAACATGAATACAATGAAATCGGCGAACCTGAAGTACCTTATTTATAGAGTGTTGAAATACTTGGATATAAAAATAATGAATTGATTGAATGGTGATAGGGAACTGAGTATCGTACTTAGATTGAACGCTAGAAACCTTGCGAGATAAGGGTTTGAGGCGTTTTTAGTGAGAATTATAGATTGATTGAATGGTTTATATAATAGGAAGAAACTCGGTTCAGGGTGGGAAATGCAATAATATCTATTTCGTATTTGGTTGGTAGATTGAATAGATATTACGAGGTGAGTATCAGATGTGGATAACGATTTAGTGGTTTAGTAGTTGATTGGAATGGAAAAACAATAGAATTCTAATTAAGTCCTAATCTACTAAAGAACAAATTTTAAGGAGTGTAGCTGAATGTATATGAAGGTTAAAAGATTGATAGATATCATTCTTTCTTTAATAGGCCTTATTGTCTTATCACCCATTTTCCTAATTCTAATTATTGCTATTAAGATTGACTCAAAAGGTCCAGTTTTGTTTAAGCAAAAGCGAGTAGGTATCAACAAGACGCATTTCAACATATTGAAATTCCGTACCATGAGAATAGACACACCGAAGGACACTCCAACTCACTTATTAGGTAATCCAGAACAGTATATCACAAAGATGGGTAAATTCCTGAGAAAAACCTCACTTGATGAGCTTCCGCAGATTTGGAATATTTTTGTGGGACAGATGAGTATTATTGGGCCAAGACCAGCACTATGGAATCAGTATGATCTGATTGCTGAACGGGATAAGTATGGTGCTAATGATGTACCACCTGGATTAACTGGTTGGGCACAGATTAATGGTAGAGATGAGCTTCCTATTGAAGTGAAAGCCAAGTTGGATGGGGAGTACGTTGAGAAGATTAGCATCTGGATGGATGTAAAGTGCTTCTTCGGAACCATCGTTAGTGTAGTGAAGAGTGATGGAGTTGTTGAAGGTGGGACTGGAGCTAAGAGGGAAGTTGCGAGTGGCAAACAGTCTAGCTCTTCATGAATTCAAGTAGAATAATAAATAGAGGTGTAGAAATGTTATTAGTCACAGGTCTTACGGGTCATACAGGGAGTTATTTTTTACAAGAACTTATTAATAACAAATATGAAGGTCTTATTCGCTGTATTGTTAGGGAAACATCTGATACTACTCTAATAGATAACAGTGGATTGAAAGTTGAAAAAGTTATTGGTGATATTAAAGATGAGGTGTTCCTAAATAAGTGTATGAAAGACGTTGATACAATAGTTCATATTGTGAATATCAGGCATACACTACCGATCATAAAGGCTGCTATTGATAATAAAGTATCAAGAGCAATTTGTGTTCATACGACTGGAATCTATTCAAAATTTAAAGTTGCATCAGAGGAGTATAAGGATATCGAATCCGAACTTCAAAGTGTACTTGCTAGAGCTGAAATTAAAGTAACGATTTTACGTCCCACTATGATATATGGTGACTTATGTGACCATAATATGAGTCGTTTTATTAAGATGGTTGATAAGTTTAGAATATTTCCAGTCATTAATCAGGGGAAAGGTTTAATTCAACCTGTAAATGCTCGTGATCTTGGGAAAGCATACTACGATGTACTCATGCTTTCAGAAGAGAAAGCTAAACCAGAATACAATCTCTCAGGAGAAAAGCCTATAACTATGCTTGAAGCATTTAAGCTGATTAGTGGAAATCTTGAAAGGAAAAACACTTTTATAAGTTTTCCATTAGGCTTCGGAGTATTTTTAGCTAAATGTTTAAAAGTAGGAACACTCGGAAAAGTAGATTATGTTGAAAAAGTCCAGCGGATGAGTGAAGATCGTTGTTTTTCACATGAAGACGCAAAAAAGGACTTTGGATATAGTCCTGAACCTTTTGAGGTTGGGATAGCTAGAGAAGTAAAGGAATATCTCAATAGATAGCAGGTGAGGTAAGTATTGAAAAAAAGAATATTGATATTATCCAATCACTTTATAACTTTATTTAACTTCAGAAAAGAACTAATCACGAAACTGGTTGAGGATGGGCATGAAGTATTTATATCGATGCCAAAAGCTACTGAAAATAGTTTTTTTACCGATATGGGCTGCAAAATAATTGAGACTGAAGTTGACCGTCGAGGGATTAATCCTATAAAGGATATTGGATTACTTATAAGATATATAAAAATAATGAAAAAGATAGAACCTGACATTATCCTCTCATATACCATTAAACCAAATATTTATGGATGTATAGCATCCAATCTCACTAAAAACAGGCAAGTTAGTAATATAACAGGAACGGGTGCAACCTTTTTAAGAGAAAATATTATTAGCAAAATTGTAAAAGTACTTTATAAGATTTCACTCAAAAAATCCTATAAAGTATTCTTTCAAAATAGTGGCGACAAAAGCTATTTTGTTGAGAACAAGATGGTTGGCAATAATTATTCAATGCTTCCAGGTTCTGGAGTGAATTTAGAACAGTATTTTGTAAATGATCTTCCTTCCTATGAAGAGACTAATTTTATTTTTATAGGAAGAGTTATGATGTTAAAAGGAATAGATGAGTATCTTGGATGTGCAAAAATCATTAAAGAGAAGTACCCAAATACAAATTTTTATATCGCTGGTTTTATAGAAGAAGAAAGATATAGGGATATAATTGGAGAACTTCATTCAAAAGGAATTATTAATTATATTGGTTTTCAGAAAGATATAAAATCATGGATTCAAAAATGTCATTGCACAATATTACCATCCCATGGTGGTGAAGGAATACCAAATGTACTTTTGGAGTCTTCTGCTATGGGGAGAATTTGCATAGCATCCCGAATTAATGGATCTAAGGATGTTGTAGATGATGGTGTAACTGGGTACCTATTCGATACAGGAAGCACGGAAGACCTAATTGATAAAGTCGAAAGACTTTTAAGATTAAATAATCAAAAGAAAAAAGAATTGGGTTTAAACGGTAGACAGAAAGTAGAAAAGGACTTTGACAGAAAAATTGTAATTGATGCTTATCTGAAGGAAGTAGACAAAGCCTAGAGGTGACTAAGATTGGACTATAAAAAGTTAATACCAAATAGAGATATAAGACTGAAACTACTAAAGTTAACCGATTTTTTACCAGATAAATTGATGATAAAGCTACAATATAGAATTGCCACTGGAAGAAAGTTGAATCTAAGGAAGCCTGTTAGGTTTACAGAAAAACTCCAATGGTACAAGCTTTATCATAGGGATCATCTTATGACTCAGTGCTCAGATAAATATAGTGTAAGGGAGTATATTATATCCAAGGGTTATAGTGATATCCTGGTCCCTTTATATGGGGTTTATGAAAAAGCAGAGGATATTGATTTTGATAACCTACCTAACAAGTTTGTACTTAAAACAACAAATGGCAGTCATACAAATATATTATGTGATGATAAATCAATACTAGACATTGAAACCACGAGAAAAACACTTAATAAATGGTTAAATGCATGGAATGGGAAAGTAGGCAGAGAGTGGTCATATCATAATATCAAGCCTAGGATTATTTGTGAAAAATATTTAGATAAAGATACTAACAATGATTTGATAGATTATAAGTTTTTTTGTTTTAATGGAGAACCATACTGTTTATATGTAATAGTTGAAAGATTCCTACAAGGTGGAATAAAGCTAGGAATTTATGATACTAAGTTTGAAAAACTTGCTTACAGAAGGTCGGACATAAGAGGTATGGTTTCTGATGTAGAAAAACCTAAAAATTTTGAGAAGATGGTTGAAATTGCTAAAGATTTGTCAAAAGACTTCCCACATGTAAGAGTTGATTTTTATAACATAGATGGGGAGATATATTTCGGTGAATTAACATTTTATGATGGTAGTGGATACAAAGGATATGTTCCTGATGAATTTGATTTTATTTTAGGTGAAAAGTTTAAATTACCTAATGGTAATTAGGATTACATGCAATTGCAGAGGGTGAGGGTATTATGAAAATAGCTTTTTTGGGGGATATCGCCTTAATTGGTAAATATGACTTGACTAAAAATCATAAAGCTAAAGAAAGGTTGAAGGAATTATCTGAAAAATTATCGGAATATGACTATGTTGTAGGAAACTTAGAGTCACCATTAACTAATCAAGAGAAAACAATGGTATGTAAATCAATGCATTTAAGGTCTTCCTCAGTTAATGTTGAATTATTAAAATATCTTCATATTGATGCAGTATCCCTAGCTAACAATCATTTGTATGATTTTGGTAGTAAGGGATTGGAAGAAACTATTAAAACTTTAGATGAAAATGGTATTGATTGGTTTGGAGCCAATTCAAGACATATAGTTAAAGAAATACGTGGCGAGAAGATCTCCCTTAGTGGATATTGTTGTTATAGTACTAATGGGACTGGTTATATTAGAAGGAAAAAAAGTGTTGGGATAAATCCGCTCACCATTGATAATGTTATGAGCCAAATTGATAAAGATATAGATGATAAAGCGTTTAGTGTTATGTCTTTCCACTGGGGGGATGAACATACTAACTATCCAAAGTATGAACATATTCAATTGGCAAAGCAAATCGCAGATAAAAAGAATGTTTTAATATGTGGGCATCACCCACACATCATTCAAGGAGTCCAAAGAATAAATAATTCTATAGTAGCTTATAGTTTGGGTAATTTCTTATTTGATGATTGTACATCAATAACGGGGAGTTTTGTTTTAAAACAAAACTCAAATAATAAGAAATCTTTTATATTTGAAGTTGAAATAGAAAATAATGATGTAGTTTCAGAAAAGTACCATGGTTTTAAGGATAAAGAAGACGGATTTGTCTTCTTTGATATAGAGAACGAGCTTCATCAGATATCACAGCCACTAAATGAGATAGATGCGCTTGATAAGTATGAAGAAAAAAGGAAGCTTCAGATTAGTAAGGTAATGGAAGAGAAATTTGGTAATCGTAATTTTAAGTGGTTGATGAGTAGACTAAACTATTACTCCTTAGGTGCTTATATAACAGCAAAACTTCGAAGAAAAAGATATTTGAAAGAAGCAGAGTACTTTTTAGATGGGAGTAAATTATGAAAAATACTATTTTATATATAGGTAATTTTACATTCCCTTTAGGAAATGCTGCAGGTAAAAGAGTTTATGCTAATGGCAAGCTACTAAAGGAACTTGGATATGAAGTGGTTTATATAGGGGTTAGTAAGGAATTGAAATTACTAAAACCTCTTAAAGAATCAAAAAAAGAATATGATGGTTTCACATATTATGAATTTCCATATCCGAATAAAAGTCTTGATTGGATTAATTATAAAAAAACATTTTCGTCATTGATTAAGTTTTTAACAGATGAAAAGCTTTTGGGAAAATTGGGAATGGTTATATATTATGGTAGTCCATCAGTTTCTATATTTATTTCAAAGGTTATTAAATATTGTAAAAGGCAAGAAATAAATGTAGTTGCTGATTGTGTAGATTGGCTTACAACCAAAACAAATAATCCGATTTTTGATATTGTTAAATGGGCTGATAATACTTACCAGAAGGCATATCTAAACAAGAAGGCAGATGGAGTTATTGCTATAAGTAGCTATTTATCAAATTATTATAAAAAGTATGGGTGTAAGACAGTGATAATCCCTCCCCTATCTCCAGTTAAATATAAAATGATAGAGAAGTCATCAATTAATAGCGATAGGAAAATATTATCCTATGCAGGTCTCCCTTTTAGAAAAGGTCAACCAGTTACTAATTTGAATACTTTAAAAGATAGAATAGACAAAACTATTATTCTCCTTCATCAAGCCAAAAGGAATGGTTGCAAATTCACTTTTAATATTTATGGATTTACTAAAGATGAATACTTACAAGCAATCCCAGATCAAAAATTATATGTTAATCAATTAGATGATTATATTATTTTTCATGGGCCTAAACCAAATAATGAGGTTGTAGAAAATATTATAAAGTCGGATTTTACTATTTTGATTAGAGACTTTAATAGAGATACCTCTGCTGGTTTTCCGACTAAAGTCTCAGAAAGCATTAGTTGTGGCACACCTGTAATAACGACAAAGACTAGTGACTTACAAGAATATATAGTTGAAGGGGAAAATGGTTTTTTTGTTAATACTGAAATAGATAATGCTGCGTTAAAGATTCAAGAAATCTTATCAATGAATATGAATGAAATAAAGGTTATGAAAAAAAAGTGTCTAACGTTTAAAGGTTTTCAATATGAAAACCATATTGAAAAGGTTGATGAATTTTTAGGTGGAGTATTGAATGAAAAGGCATATCAGTATGGATATATACAAAAACAGAGAAAAGATAAAACTACTAAATAGTAGTAAAATCTTAGAAAATGCTGTTTGATATATATGAATGAAAAGTATATTTTATATAAAATAGTTCTTTTAGTTGTAATTGAGGGGAAAAGATATGAAAATTCTGATCATACATCATACAGGAGTTTTAGGTGGAGGCACCATAAGTTGTTTCGATGTCGCAAACGCATTGAATAAAAATAATAGGAAAATAATTCTATCACTACCATTGGGTGAAAATGCAGCACAACTCAAAGCTCAGGAGATGCATATTAGTACATTAAATGAAAATGTAATGCCTTTAGTATTTGGATATTATAACGGTGGCTCAAATATTATAAAAGTAATGATAAAAGCATTATTTTCTTTAAAATATAGAGCTAATTGGAAAGAGATATTTAAGCAAGTAAAACCAGATTTAGTTATATTGAACAGTGTAGTTCAATGGCCAATGATTTCCTTGTTAAATAGTATTAATATTAAGAATGTATGTTTTATCCGAGAAACATTAAGGGGTAACCCAGTTGGTATTATTAATCGTATTATTGCATCAAGTTTACAGAAAACAAGCGGTGTAGCTTTTTTGTCACAATACGATAAAGAACAATGGAATTTACCTGAAAGTGTAAAGCAAACAGTTATACCGGATATGTTGGATATAGAAAAATTTACTGAGGGAATTAATAAAGAAGACTCTAGAAAGAAACTTAAACTAAAAAGTGATGTTTTTTATGTATTATATGTTGGAGGTATGAGCAAATTAAAAGGTGCAAAAACAATAATTCAAGCCATGAACTATTTTCAGGAGAAAAACATTGAGTTGTTATTTTTAGGTGATCTGGGGACAGAGTTAATGAAATTAAACGGTTTGCAAAAAGGAAAAAAACATAATCAAAAAGCATTTATTAAAGAAATGTACAGTTATATAGAAAAAAATAATATGAATAATCAAATTCATTTTATCGGTATGCAAAAAAATATGAATTATTGGTACGCTGCATGCGATGTTGTTGTATTTCCTGCAGAAAAAGCACATCAAGCAAGACCTATTTATGAAGCAGGAGCATTTAGTAAACCAGTTATTGCGTCAGATTTTCCTAATTATAACGAATATCTAAAGTCAGGGGTTAATGGATTACTTTTTGAACCTGGAAATTATAAGGAGTTAGCACAGACTATTAATAATTTATATAAAGACCAAACATTATGTACTGACCTTGGTAAGAAAAACTATGATTTAACTAATAGTTTGCATAATTCATTAAATATTAATAGAAAAATAGAACAGTTTATTGAAGAAGCTATAGTAGAATGAGTTCGGGGGAATTATATATCATTATAGGGGGGTGGATTTATGAATAAGAAAACTATAAAGTATATTGGTTTTTATGACAGCAGTTCTAATACTGTAGAAAAAAGAAATTTTCGCCTTTCAGCAACTAATAAGATGGATTACATCATTAAAGCACTTAATGAAATTGGATACGATGTTGAAATAATCTCCCCATCTTGGACAATAAAAAATAAATTCTATAGAGGAAAAGCTTTAAAAATAAAAGATAATGTTATATTAAGGTTATTCCCGACTTTACCCTGGTATGGAAAAATCTTAAAAATAATTAGTGTTATATTTTCATTTTCAGTAATGTTTTTTTATTTATTATTTAGGACTAATACGAATGAACAAGTAATTATCTATCATTCAAAATGGATGTCACTACCGATTTTGTTTTTGAAAAAAATTAAAAGTAACCTCACTATAGTATTGGAAGTTGAAGAAGTATATAGCGATGTTAAGGGTTCGAAATTTTGGAAATTAATAGAGTACAAGTTATTTAAGGTGATGGACAAATATATATTTCCAACTGAATTGCTTAACAAAAAACTAAACATAGAAAATAAACCATATGCAATAGTATACGGTGACTATCATGTTAAAGAAATTAGTAGAACTCGTTTCGAAGATGGGAAAATTCATATTGTTTATGCTGGAACATTCGATCCAAAAAAGGGAGGTGCTCTTGCTGCGGCTGCCGTGGCTGAATACCTACCTGATATATATCATGTTCATATTCTTGGCTTTGGTTCAAATAAGGAAATAAGCTTATTGCTCGATAAAATAGAACAGGTGACAAAAAAATCGAATGCGACATTAACCTATGATGGCCTCCTAAAAGGGCAGGAGTATATTGAGTTCTTACAGAAATGTGATATAGGGTTAAGTACACAAACCCCTGATGCAACATACAACGAATCGTCATTTCCATCTAAAATACTTTCATATATGGCTAATGGTTTAACAGTTGTATCAGCACGTATTAAAGTTATTGAGATATCTGAAATTGGAAATGCAGTTTTTTATTATAATGAACAAAGCCCGAAAGATATTGCAGATACTATACTTTCAATAGATATAAATGAAGTCAATGATAGTAGGTCAATGATTAAAAGGCTAGATAAACAGTTTGTTAAGAAATTAAAAAAACTATTAAAAAATGAATAATAAAGTAACATTTGTATTGTAGCAAGGTTATTTAATAAATCTTAAATAAATTTTAAATATAAACATAATTGAATAGGGTGGTAAATAACTTCCTCATAATTTGAATTACAGTTTATTATTAAAATTTTATTCGAGTAAATTTGAATTACAATGGAGTAAATTATTATGATTAAACAAAAAGGAATGGTTTTAGAAATACTTATAGTATTGCTTACTATCCTTATGTCTAAAACTGTTTATTTTGGAATTATTAATAGAAGTTTTACAATGGTATTTCTCACTGCTCTTCTTACACTAATAATTCTTAAGAAGAGAACTCAAATTTCAAAAAAGGCACTTAAAACAGTTTTGTCTATGGTTTATGTTTTACTTCTTGGTATAGTAGCTCATTTTTCTGATCTAACAATAGATTATCTTATTGTAGAAATTGGATTTATAGTCTTGATTCTTGAAATGGCTATTGTTGTTAATTATATAAAAAAGGATCTATATTCAAAAATATATGTTAATATCATGACAATTATTTCAATAGTAAGTCTTGTTTATTTTAGTATTTCTATTAATTTCCCGCATTTAGTAAATATACTAGCTGAACGAGTACAAGTAGGGAATACAACTTTTATAATCTCACCTTTTTATACATGGGGATATGATTCTTTTATTTATCCTAGAAATGCAGGGCCATTTTGGGAACCAGGCGCATTTCAGGGCTTTATTTTGGTGGCACTGATTATGTTACTTTTTTATAAAGATAATATAAAGATGTATAGGGGAAAATTAATAATATTGACAGCAACAATACTAACAACACAATCTACTACAGGATATATTTTACTAGGTTTGGTCTTCATGATATTTTGGAGTGATATTTTAAAACTCTTTTCAGGTAAAAGAAATGCGCTAAATTCTTTAAAAACTATGCTGGTATTTCCAATATTAAGTTTAATCCTAATTTATGGAGTATTTTTCATTATTAATTCAGAAACTATTAATAACAAGTTTGATGATGATAATATTTCATTTAATGCAAGGTCTAACGATATTTACAATAGTCTAGTTTTGATTTCGGAAAAACCACTTTTTGGTTATGGTAGTGGGAAAGAAAAATTGATAAGAGAAAGTTCTGCAGGTATCGAAAATAACTCAGTTGGATTATTAACTCTTATATATACTTATGGATTGATCTTCTTTGCGGTATACTCCTATAAATTTAAACGTGGGCTAGATAGCATTTTTCCATTTAAAAATAAAATAAAACGTCTTGGTATATATGTGATATTTTCTATATTGTTTATGGCACAAGGATTATATTATTTGCCAGTATTTATATTGTTTTTATTTGAATGGCCTGATGTTACAAATGAAAATATAGGGAATAATCACAGTTGAAAAATCATATTCAACTTAAGGCTTTGAGGAAGCAAGATATAGAGAAATTATACTTGTTAGCTATCCTTGTTTTATCTGGTAGCTTTTTTATTAGATATGGAATTATCTACAATATATTAATGAATTTGTAGGATTAAAGATATGAAGTAATTATAAGTATAGAGGTTATTGTAACTATCGAT
>Ga0182742_1005644_pt1 | contig 10427 bp, 12 predicted proteins | sample eDN5th37CBELigMG_FD_128880 | JGI IMG/M metagenome (GOLD analysis project Ga0182742, IMG submission 128880) | Enriched Miracle-Growth compost microbial communities from Emeryville, California, USA - eDNA 5th pass 37_C BE-Lig MG (version 2)... ... | reverse complement strand
CGCCGTCAATCTCGCGCGCGCGTTCGACGAGCGCGTCGGCCTCACCGGCATCGTGCTGACCCGCGTCGACGGCGATGGCCGTGGCGGCGCCGCGCTGTTGATGCGCGCCGTGACCAACAAGCCGATCAAGCTGATCGGCACCGGCGAAAAGCTCGACGCGCTCGAAGAATTCGACCCCTCGCGCATCGCCGGCCGCATCCTCGGCATGGGCGACATCGTTTCCCTGGTGGAGCGCGCCGCCGAGACCATCGACCGGGACGAGGCCGAGAAGCTGGCCGCCCGGATGCAGAAGGGGCAGTTCACGCTGGAGGACTACGCTTCCCAGCTCAAGCAGATCGGCAAAATGGGAAGCCTGTCCGGCATCCTCGGCATGCTGCCGGGCATGGGCAAGCTCAAGGCGCAGCTCGAGAACGCCAATCTCGACACCACCGTCCTGAAGCGCCAGGCCGCCATCATCAGCAGCATGACGCCGAAGGAGCGGCGCCAGCCGGACATCATCAAGGCGTCGCGCAAGCGCCGCATCGCCGCCGGCTCCGGGACCTCGGTGCAGGAGGTGAACCGGCTGCTGAAGAATTTCGACGACATGTCCGCGATGATGAAGCGGATGAACAAGCTCGGCCAGAAGGGGCTGATGCGGGGCGGGCTCTCGGCCCTCCTGCCCGGCGCCGGCGGCCGGCGACCCTTCTAGACCAACACGACTGGAGCAAACTGGAGCACCTATGGGCCTCAAGATCCGCCTTGCCCGCGCTGGCGCCAAGAAGCGCCCCTACTACCACATCGTGGTCGCGGACAGCCGCAGCCCGCGCGACGGCCGCTTCATCGAGAAGCTGGGCAGCTACAACCCGATGCTGCCGGCCGATCATGCCGAGCGCGTGCGCCTGCAGAACGAGCGCATCGCCCATTGGCTGGGCCAGGGCGCGATCGCGACCGACCGGGTGGCGAAGTTCCTCGGCAAGGCCGGCCTTGCCCCGATGCCGGTGATCCGCGAGCAGCCGAAGAAGTCCGCGCCGAAGAAGAAGGCGCAGGAGCGCGCCGCTGCGGCCGCCGCGGCTGGCTGAGGGCTGAAGGGACGGGCCATAGGCGATGGGTGCGAAGCGCATCCTGGTGGGGGAGATCGGCAGGCCGCACGGTGTGCGGGGCCTGGTGAAGCTGCGCAGCTTCACCGCCGATCCTGCCGCCATCGCCAGTTATGGCCCGCTGACCGACGAATCCGGCAGCCGCCGCTTCGTGCTGACGCTGCTCTCCGAAGGTCTCGCCCGCATCGAGGGTGTGACCGACCGCGATGCGGCGCAGCGCCTGACCGGCACGCGCCTCTATGTGGAGCGCGACCAATTGCCGGAGCCGGAGGAGGATGAGTTCTACTTCGCCGACCTCATCGGCCTGCGGGCCGAGACGGCGGCGGGGCAGGCCCTTGGCACCGTCCGCGCGGTGGAGGAGCATGGCGCCGGCACCTTCCTGGTGCTGGACGGCCCCCCGGAACGGCTGATCCCCTTCACCCGCGCCTGCGTGCCGGTGGTGGACCTTGATGGCGGCCGTCTGGTGGTGGAACCGCCGGAGGAGATCACTGTGCCGCCCCAGCCGGGCGATGCGGAGGATGCGGCATGAGCTGGCACGTCTCCGTCCTCACCCTCTTCCCGGAGATGTTCCCGGGCCCGCTCGGCCATTCCCTGGCCGGGAAGGCGCTGCGGGACGGGCGCTGGCGGCTGGATGCCATTGATATCCGCAATTTCGCCACCGACCGGCACCGCACCGTGGACGACACCCCCTTCGGCGGCGGCGCCGGCATGGTGCTGCGGCCGGATGTGGTGGATGCGGCCTGCGCCGCAGCGCTGGCGGAAGGGGCCGACCGGCCACTGCTCTTCCTGACGCCGCGCGGCCGCACCCTGGACCAGGCGATGGTGCGCGAATTCGCCGCCGCGCCCGGCCTGGTGCTGCTCTGCGGCCGTTATGAAGGCGTCGACCAGCGCGTCATCGAGGCGCGCGGGATGCGGGAGGTCTCCATCGGCGACTACGTCCTCTCGGGCGGGGAGCCGGCGGCGATGGTCCTGCTGGATGCCTGCATCCGCCTGCTGCCCGGTGTCATGGGCGCGGCGGCCAGTGCCGAGGAGGAGAGCTTCTCGGCCGGGCTGCTGGAGTACCCGCACTACACCCGGCCGGCGGAATGGAACGGCCGCCGCGTGCCGGATGTGCTGCTCTCTGGCCATCACGCCGAGGTGGCGAAATGGCGCCGCGAGGAGGCGGAGCGCATCACGCGCGAGCGCCGGCCCGATCTCTGGGCGAAGCACGAAGAGACCCATGCAGCGGGGGCGGCGGCCATTGCCGGCCGGCCTGCCGCCGCTTAAATCGAACGACGAAAGGGACACTCCCATGAACCTGCTGCAGCAGTTCGAGGCGGAACAACTGGCCCGCCTCTCCGCCGCCCGCCCCGTGCCGGAATTCGGCCCGGGCGATACGGTGCGCGTGATGGTGAAGGTGGTCGAGGGCGAGCGGACCCGTACCCAGGCCTATGAGGGCGTGGTGATCGCCCGCTCCAACCGCGGGGTGAACAGCAACTTCACCGTCCGTAAGCTTTCCTACGGTGAGGGCGTGGAGCGCGTCTTTCCGCTCTACTCGCCCTCCATCGCGGAGATCTCCGTGGTGCGGCGCGGCCGGGTGCGGCGCGCGAAGCTGTATTACCTGCGCGGGCGCACCGGCAAGGCAGCGCGCATCCAGGAGAGGACCCGCGGCGGCGCCTCCGCCGTGGCGGAGAGCCCGAAGGCCGCCTCCGAGCAGTCGAGCGAACAGCAGCAGGCTTGAGTGATGCCGCCCCGCGCCATCCGGTGCGGGGCGCAACTACAAATGAGGAACACGATGTCAGAGCGGAAGCCGCGCACTCTCTTCGACAAGATCTGGGACACCCATGTGGTGGAAACGCTCCCGGACGGCACGGCGCTTCTCTACATCGACCTCCACCTGACGCATGAAGTGACGACGCCGCAGGCCTTCGAGGGCCTGCGCGTCGCTGGCCGCAAAGTCCGCCGTCCGGACCTGACGCTCGCGGTGGTGGACCATAACATCGCCACTGACGAGAGCCGCCGCACCGGGATCACCGATCCGGAGAGCCGGCTGCAGGTCGAGACGCTGGAGAAGAACGTCCAGGAATTCGGCGTTCCCTACATCCCGCTGCTGGATGACCGGCAGGGGATCGTGCATGTCATCGGGCCGGAGCTGGGCCGCTCCCTGCCGGGCATGACCATCGTCTGCGGCGACAGCCACACCTCGACGCATGGCGCGCTGGGCGCGCTGGCCTTCGGCATCGGCACCTCCGAGGTCGAGCATGTGCTGGCGACGCAGACCCTGCTGCAGAAGCCGGCGAAGAACATGCAAGTGCTGGTCGAGGGCAACCTGGCCTTCGGCTGCTCCGCCAAGGACATCGTGCTGGCGATCATCGGCAGGATCGGCACGGCGGGCGGCACCGGCCATGTCATCGAATATGCCGGCGACGCGATCCGCGCGCTCGACATGGCCGGGCGCATGACGGTCTGCAACATGTCCATCGAGGCCGGCGCCCGTGCCGGCATGGTGGCGCCGGACCAGACCACCTTCGACTATGTGAAGACCCGCCCCTTCGCCCCGAAAGGCGAGGCCCTTGAGCGCGCTTTGGCCTGGTGGCGGACCCTGCCCACCGATCCCGGCGCGCATTTCGACAAGGTGGTGAAGCTGGAGGCGCATGCGATCGCCCCGCAGGTCACCTGGGGCACCAGCCCGGAGGATGTGCTGCCGATCACCGGCGTAGTGCCGAATCCGGAGGATGCCGAGGATGAGGCACGCCGGGCGCAGCTCCGCCGCATGGTGGAGTATATGGGCCTGACGCCGGGCCAGCGGCTGCAGGACCTGAAGGTGGATGTCGTCTTCATCGGCAGCTGCACCAACAGCCGCATCGAGGACATCCGCGCCGCCGCCGCCATCGCCAAGGGCCGCAAGGTGGCCGAGGGCGTGCGTGCCATGGTCGTGCCTGGCTCCGGCCTGGTGAAGAAGCAGGCGGAGCAGGAGGGGCTGGACCGCATCCTGAAGGAAGCCGGCTTCGAGTGGCGGGAGGCCGGCTGCTCCATGTGCCTCGGCATGAATCCGGACAAGCTGACGCCGGGTCAGCGCTGCGCCAGCACCAGCAACCGGAATTTCGAGGGCCGCCAGGGCCCCGGCGGCCGCACCCATCTGCTGTCCCCCGCGATGGCGGCGGCGGCGGCCATCGCCGGCCGGTTGGCGGATGTGCGCGACTATCAGCCGAAGGAGGCGGTCTGATGCAGGCTTTCACCACGCTCACCGGCATCGCCGCGCCGCTGCCGCAGGCGAATGTCGATACGGACAAGATCATCCCGGCGCGCTTCCTGAAGTCCATCAGCCGCAGCGGCTTCGGCAAGCACCTCTTCGCCAACCTCCGCTACCGGGAGGACGGTTCGGAGAACCCGGATTTCGTGCTGAACCAGGAGCCCTACCGCAAGGCGGAGATCCTGATCGCCTTCGAGAATTTCGGCTGCGGCTCCTCCCGCGAGCATGCGCCCTGGGCGCTGTTGGATTTCGGCATCCGCTGCGTCATCGCACCGGATTTCGCCGATATCTTCCACAACAACTGTTTCAAGAATGGCATCCTGCCGGTGCGCCTGCCGCGCGAGGTCTGCGAGCAGTTGATGGAGGACGCGCGGATGGGCGGCAATGCCCGCCTGACGGTGGATCTGGAACGCCAGGTGGTGGTCCGCCCGAATGGCGAGGAGATCCCCTTCCAGGTGGATCCGCTGCGCCGCCATCTTCTGCTGAACGGCCTCGACGATATCGGCCAGACGCTGCAGCACGCGCCGGCGATCGACAGCTACGAGGCGAAGCAGCGCGCCAGCCAGCCTTGGCTTGGCGCCTGACCGCGACGCACGACATAGGGGGATTCCAGCAATGCCGGCGAACAAGAAGCTCCTCGTCCTGCCGGGCGACGGTATCGGCCCGGAGGTGATGCGGGAGGTCCGTCGGGTCATCGACTGGATGGACCGCCGCCGCAGCGTGACCTTCGACATCGAGGAAGGGCTGGTCGGCGGCGCCGCCCTGGACGCCGAAGGCACGCCCTGCTCGGACGAGACGGTGGCGCGGGCCAAGGCGGCGGATGCGGTGCTGTTCGGCAGCGTCGGTGGCCCGAAATGGGACAACCTGCCTTTCGAGAAGCGGCCGGAACTCGGCATCCTGCGGCTGCGCAAGGAGCTGGGGCTCTTCGCCAATCTGCGCCCGGCGGTGGTGCTGGATCCGCTGGCGGATGCCTCCTCGCTGAAGCCCGATCTGGTGCGTGGGCTGGACATCATGATCGTCCGCGAATCGACGGGCGGCATCTATTTCGGCGAGCCGCGCGGGATCGAGACGATGCCGGACGGCAAGCGCCGCGGCATCGACACGGAAGTTTACACCGAGGACGAGATCGCCCGCGTCGCCCGCGTCGCCTTCGACTTGGCGCGCAAGCGGCGGCGCAAGGTGACCTCGGTGGAGAAGGCGAATGTGATGCAGTCCGGCCGCCTCTGGCGTGCCGTGGTATCCGAGGTCGGCAAGGCCGAGTACCCGGATGTCGAACTGGAGCATATGTATGCCGACAACTGCGCCATGCAGCTTTGCGCGCGGCCGAAGCAGTTCGACGTCATCCTCGGCAGCAACCTGTTTGGCGACCTGCTCTCCGACCTGGCTGCGGCGCTGACCGGCTCGCTCGGCATGCTGCCTTCCGCGACCCTGGGCGCCGTGGGGCCGGATGGGCGCCGGCATGCGCTGTACGAGCCGGTGCATGGCTCTGCCCCCGACATCGCCGGCAAAGGTATCGCTAATCCCTGCGCCCAGATGCTCTCCTTCGCCATGCTGCTCCGCTGGTCCTTCGGCATGGAGGAGGATGCGAAGCTGGTGGAGACGGCGGTGGAGCGGGTGCTCGCCGGCGGCCTGCGCACGGCTGACATCATGCAGCCCGGCATGGCCCGGGTCGGCACCAGCGTGATGGGTGAGGCGGTGGTGCGGGAGCTGGACAAGCTCGCTGCCTGAAATTCTCCTGTCAGGCGGGGCTGGTGGGGGTTGCGCGAAGCGTCATCCTCCGCTATTTCCGCCGCCTCGCCGGACGGTGAGACAAAGCGCCCGTAGCTCAATTGGATAGAGCACCAGACTACGGATCTGGGGGTTAGGAGTTCGAATCTTCTCGGGCGCGCCATCTTTCCGACTGCTCCGGGTTTTGGCCCGTTGAGCCATTTGGGGCAGCCACCGCTTCCCCTCTTCCGCCCATTCTGTTTTCCGAAAGCATCCGGTGCCGCTTGGCCGTCCCTTGAACGGATCGGCGGCTGCATGCGTTTCCGGCCCCAGTGAGGAAGGAGGGGCTCGGATGCGGCTGGAATCTTTGGCTACCGCAACGGCCATGGTTGCGGCGCTTGCCCTGACTGGCTGCACGGTGCGCAGCGGCTCTCCTGCCCCTGCCAGCACCGCCGGCATCGGCACCTTCGGCAGCACCGCCACCCCCGCCAGCAGCCTCGGCCCGAGCATGGGCGCCATGGGCGGCAGTTCCCCAGGCGCGACCGGCCCCAGGGGCGGCAATGGCTTCGGGGTCACCGGCGGCCATGTCGGGGCTGGTGGCACCGGGGGCCAGATCGGGGTGGGCGGCACCGCAGGCGGCATCGGCGGCACGGGGGGCATGGGCACTTCCGGCGCGGGCGCGGCGCCGACCTCGGGCAGCGGGCGCTGATCGGCTGTGGGGCCCGTCACCGGGCGGGCAGCGTCAGGCGATACCCATGGGCGCCGGCGGCGCCTGCGATCCTGTCCGGGATGGCTGGCGCGGGGACGGGGGGCTGGCTCAATGCATTGCGGGCAGTTGTTTCCCCTCCGCCGCCGTGCCAAGCGCCTCGTCCAGCGCCTGCCGCATCGCAGCCAGGTCGCGCGGATTGGCGCCGATGGTGAATTCGCGGCCATCGTCCAGTTGCAGCTGGACCAGCGCCACCGGCTGCTCGGAATGCACCTTGATCTGGAAGCGGGCCAAGCGAGGCATGGCTGCGGCCAGTCCGCCCGCCCGCAGGCGCCGTGCCGCAGCCAGCCCGGCGCGCAGCGCATCGGCAAGCGCCTCTGCCACGCCGACCGAGAGCACGGCCCGTAACGGCGGGTTGTCGGGCGACGGCCCGCGGAGCACCACGGCGACCGCGTCCGGCTTCGCCTGCACGCTCTGCGCATCCACCGCGGCGATGACCAGATTCAGGATCTTCCGCGGCGATTCAGCTTTCTGGGACACGGTACCGCCTTGGGCTCTGCAGGTGGCCCTCGGTGCGCGGGCTCATGCACCGACCGGGCCCTGACAGTATTCCCTTTTATTTTCAGATTGTCCGACACGCATTGGTGAGGCGGCAGGCGTGCTGCGCTTTCCACCCTCCAGCCAGGCGTTCCAGCCTGGCCCCGTTTTCCTGCCCCTGCGCGCTCAGCGCGGCGCATGGAGAAAGGCGGCGATGTCGTGCATCCCGCCCGTCGGCGCTGGCGCGCGGCATAGCGCAACGCTCCTGCCGATCCTGCTACTGCCTGCTGCCCGCGACGCCGGCATTGCTGGAGCGCTTGCCATGGTCGTGCCGGCTGAGCGGGCGGCGATGTCCTGAATGCTGTTGCCGTCATTCTGAGAGGGGCCGGCCCGGCACAGCCTTCGGCGGACCGGGCCGAAGGCCGGAAAACCGGAGGTCCATACGCCAGCCCGAACGTCGGGGCGCCTTCGTCCACGGCCTGTCTGTCATCCCTTACGCCTTGGTTCGGCGGATCCAGCGCTTCAGCGGAATTTTACATTTCCGGACCGGAACCGGATCGACGGGCGCTGGGAAGGTTGCGATGCTGGGATGGAGGTGGGACCATCTTGCTCACGCGACGCCGCCTTGCATCCCTGGCCGCCTGCGCTGCCGCCGCTTCCGTTCCCGGCCTGGCCCGCGCCGCCGCGCCGCGCGCGGAGCGGCTGATCTGGGCCGTGAACCCGGCCGGGGAGGAACTGGCCGTCGTCTACCGCAACGGCAACGCCTATGACCCGATGGCCATGGCACGGCTGCAACTGCTGTTCCGCGACGTGCACCGGAACGTGGTAGGTCCCCTGCCGCCGCTGCTCGTGGACATCCTCTCCGTACTGCAGGAGCGCTGGGGCTATGAGCGGCCGCTGGTCATCACCTCGGGCTACCGGACGCCGGAGACCAATGCCGCCATCGAAGGCGCGGCCCCGGCCAGCCTGCACCTGCGCGGGCTCGCCGCCGATGTCTCGCTGCGCGGCATCCCGCTGACCGATTTTGCCAATGCGGCGCTGTGGCTGTCGGGGCGGCTCGGCTTCATGGGGATTGGGCTGTACCGGCGCTTCCTTCATCTCGATATCGGGCCGCAGCGGAGCTGGACGCGACTCGGCCTCTGACGCACCGGACTTCGTCAGGGCGTCTCGCCATCCCGCAGCCTGGCCAGGACCTCCTGCCTCAGCGGCTCGGGCAGCGCATGCAGGGCCGCGCCCAGCCGGCGCATCGCCTGGCGCAGCCCGTGCATCTGGTCGAGCAGGCGGAGCGCGACGGCGATGCCCTCCTCGTTCACGCCCATGCTGTCGCGTAGGTCGCGGATCAGCCAGGCGCGGGCGAGGTCCAGCTCGGAAAAGACCCGCTCCGGCCCGGCCTGCCGCGGCCGCAGCCAGCCGGCCTCAATCCATGCCTCCAGTGAGGCGGCGTCGATCCGGGCCCGCAGCAGGAATTCGCGGAACTCGATCATTCACCCCTCCATCCCGGCACGCGGGTTCTGGGCCTTGCCTGCCTCCCAGCGCGCGGCGAAGGCTTCGAGTTCGGGGTCGGGGCGGTCCGGCAGCACGATCCGGAGCGTGGCATAGGCGTCCCCGCGGCTGCCGTCCGGCCGTGGCACGCCCCGGCCCCGCAGCCGCAGCACCGTGCCGGTATTGGACCCCTTGGGCACGGTGACGGCCACCCGGCCCGCCGGCGTCGGCGCCTCGACCCGGCCGCCGAGCACGGCCTCGGACAGGCTGACCGGCAGGTCGAAATGGATGTCGTCTCCCTGGCGGGTGAAATACGGGTGCGAGGCCACCTGGACCTCGACCAGCAGGTCGCCCGGCGGACCGCCGCCGAGCCCGGCCGCGCCCTTGCCGCGCAGGCGGAGCACCTGCCCGTCGCGCGTGCCGGGCGGCACCGTCACATCCGCGGTCGAGCCGTCCGGCAGGGTCAGCCGCTTCGTCGTGCCGTTCACCGCTTCCAGGAAGCCCAGCGCCAGCCTGCCATGCAGGTCGCCGCCGCGCATCCGCATCCCGGCGCCGCGCATCCCGGCGCGGCCGAACAGTTCCGCCAGCAGGTCGTCGGCATCGGTCAGGTCGGCGAAGCCGGCATCGCTGGCGTAAGGGTGCGCCCCGGCGAAGTCGCGGTAGAAATGCGTCTGTTGCGGCCGCTCGGCCCCCGAGGCGTCGATCTCGCCGCGGTCGAAGCGGGCGCGCTTCTCTGGATCGCCGAGCAGGTCATAGGCAGCCGAGACCTGCTTGAACCGCTCCTCCGCCGTGCGGTCGCCGGGGTTGAGGTCCGGGTGCAGCGTCCGGGCCAGGCGGCGATAGGCCTTGCGGATCTCATCCTGCGTGGCCTCGGGCGTCACGCCCAGGATCTCATAGGGATTCGTGCTCATGCTCGCCTCGGGGCTGGGCATCCGGGCCGGCGGCCGCACTTTCGGAGCCCTGGGGAAGGGGCGCCGGCCCAGCCGAAATTGTGTCGCCGCCGCGAGATGTCGAGGCAACCTGTCCCTGGCCACGCCACCGGGCTGGCGGCGTCAATTGCTGGCACCGCCCATCTCCATCGCCGCCTCGATGCGCAGGTTCTCACGATCGCGGCCGAGGGTGGCGGCGGCGAGGGTGCGGCCGTCGCGGCGGTAGCGCAGCACTGCCCTGCGGGCGGCGATATCGCCCTCCACCACGATCTCGTCCCAGCTCCGCGCATGACCGACATAGTCGATGGTGAGCTCGTCGTAGTGCCGGCTCCAGAAGAAGGGCACGTCCTTGAAGGGTTCCGGCCGGCCCAGGAGGTTCAGCGCCGCGGTCTGGCCCATGCGCTCGGCCACCACCCAGTGCTCCACGCGGATAGGTTCGCCGCTATGCGGATCCGGCCAGCGCGCGACATCACCGGCGGCGAGGATGCCGGGGGCGTTCGTCTGCAGATGCGCGTCCACGAGGATGCCGTTCTCCACCGCGATGCCGGCCGCCTCGGCCAGTGCTGTGCGCGGCCGCACGCCGGTGCCCAGGATGACGAGATCCGCCGCCAGGCTGCCGCCGCCCTTTAACGCGACCTGCCCAGGCGCGATGGAGGCGACCTCCTCACCGAGATGGAAGGCGACGCCATGCGCCTCATGCACCTGCCGCACCAGATCCGCGAAGGGTGGCCCGAGCACCCTCTCCAGCGGTCGACGGT
>Ga0182742_1005643_pt1 | contig 10433 bp, 10 predicted proteins | sample eDN5th37CBELigMG_FD_128880 | JGI IMG/M metagenome (GOLD analysis project Ga0182742, IMG submission 128880) | Enriched Miracle-Growth compost microbial communities from Emeryville, California, USA - eDNA 5th pass 37_C BE-Lig MG (version 2)... ... | reverse complement strand
GCGCAGCTCGGCGAATTGATCCATCACCACTGCCATCTGCTTCTGCGCTCGCTCGCGAGCGGTCGGCTGCGGCTTGGGCTCGGGCTTGGGCTGCTCGACCGGCTTGATCGGCTCCGGCTTCTTTTCCTCGAGCTTCGGCGGCGGTGGCGGAGGTGGCGGCGGCGCCTTCTTCTCGATCACCAGCCTGACGATGCGATCCGGAATGTCGGGCGCCTTCACCAGAGACTTTTCCGGCACCGGCAGCAATGGAATCAGGATCGCGAAGACGGCGAACACGATGAACGCGTTGCGCACCACCTTGCGGAAGCGTGCCTCGACCTCCTCGGTTGGCGACCAAGGCAAGTCGTATAAACGATAGTAGGGGGCGAGTGTGCTCATGAGTTAGCTGCCCACTGCCCCGGTGAATGTAGCGGCACGCGCACTGGCGTTCGGCCCGACCGCCGGCGCCGCGCCTTCACGCTCGACCACCGCCAGCGACACCTTGCCGTAATCCGCATCGGTGCAGGTCGCCATGATCTTGCGAAGCACGCTGTACGGCGTGCCCTTGTCGCCCATGATGGTGACTTCGCGATCCTTGATCTCCTGCTTGGCCGCGTCCACCAGCACCGTGTCCGCCTGACTCTGCAGCGCCTGCTTCAGCGGCTGGATGACCGCGTCCTGCGAATTGATCACGTCGGCGACCTTGGCGATGGCTCTGCCGTCCACCAGCAGATCTTCCTTGGTGATCATCACCACCACGCTCGGCCGCGGCTTCTTCTCCGAGAACGATTGCGGAATCGCGATCGCCTTGGTGTTCGGCAGGATGTCCACATCGGAGTTGTGCACGAGCAGGAACACCGTGAGGATCATCAGCATGTCGATGAACGGCACCAGCGTCATGTGGCCGGCCGCTTCGGCGCCGCCGTGCTTGCGACTGCGATGTCGTTTGATTCGATTGATCATGTCGGCGCGTCTCCCACGGACACATCCGGGAACAGCTCGCCGAAGCTCCAGCTGCTCTCCGCCACGCTGAAGACACGCACCGTGTCCATCACCTGCACCAGCGTGTCATAGGCAATCTCCTGCTCGAGCAGGATGGTCGCGTCGGTCTTGTCGGGATACTTGGTCTTCACCAGCTTCAGATAGTCCTGCAGCCCGACCAGGTCGTAGCTGCCGCCGTTGGCCGGCACGGTCTTGAGCAGGCCGGTGCCGCGATCGGCGACCTCGATCTTGTCCTTGCGAATGATCACTTCCAGATTCAACCCCTCGGGCAGATCCGGCACCGCACTGTCGGCGCCCGGCAGGTTGAGCTCCAGAATATTCGTCTTGGTGAACACCGCGGTGAAGATCAGGAAGAACACCAGGATGATCATCATGTCGATCATCGGCACGACATTGATCTCATGCCGGCCGCGATAGCGCGCATGGTTGCGCATCATCCGCCGCTGTGCCTTGGACTGAGCCATTGTCTATCCCTTTAACGGACCGATGGGCGTTGCAGGTTCTTCAGGCAACGCCGTGAGCGGCACGACCGCGCGGGGCCGGAGCGAGCTCATCGCTGCCGATCTCCACGTCCTGCCGGCGCTCGACGACCGAGTTCATGAACTTCACCGAGGCGATCTCCAGGCTGTCGATCACTTTGGTGGTCTTGGCTTCCAGGAACATGTGCGCCAACAGCAGCGAGATGGCGACGAACAGACCCGATGCGGTGTTGTTCATGGCCACCGAGATGCTGGCGGCCAGCAGGCTGGCTTTCTCCGCCGGGTTGGCCTGCGCGATCGAGGCGAACGCCGCGATCAGGCCGATGACCGTGCCGAGCAGACCGGTGAGCATGCCGATGTTGGCCAGCGCCGAAAGGTAGTGAGTGCGCTTCTCGGTGCGCGGAATGATTTCGAGCAGGCTCTCGTCCATGGCCTTCTCGACGTCATCGCGCCGGCGCGCGCTCGCGAGGCGGGCGATGCCGTAGTTCAGCACCGTCGCGATCGACGACTTGGACTTGGAGGTGATGGCCACCACCTGCTTGAAATTGCCGCTGTTGATCAGCGGCACGACCTGCGCCCACAGACGACGATTCTGGGTCGTCTCGTTGGTGAGGTAGATGAAACGTTCGATGGCGATTGCCACGCCGATCACAAAGATGGCGGCCAGCGGATACAGGAAGAATCCTCCCTCGCGGAAGAAATTCACCATGAAATGTACCAATTCCATCGTCTTAAGACTCCTATGCGGTGCGGACTCGAGCTTCACATCGACGACTCGCTCGCTTGCCGGCGAGCGCTTCGTCCGAATAACCGTGTAAGGCGCGCTTACATCCTGTCTTTATGGCCTTACATAAACTGCGCGTGCTGCGACCTACTTCTCACTGCTCGGAGCTGACGAAGCGGGCGCATTGCCGCCTGCGTTGATTGCACCGTAGTAGGTCACTTCACGACGAAAAACGTCACGGTCGACCGGCATCAGCGCCTCATCGAGCAGCGTGTTGAACGGCTGGGCAGGCAGGTTGCCGAGATCGGATTTCTTCCACGGCACCACGTACATGACCTTCGGCAACTCGCGGTTGCCGGTCACCGTGGTGGTGTCCAGATCGAGCCGATCGTTACGCACGATGGCTCGCGGACCTTCAGCGCGTTCCGACGCTGTCGCCGGCTCGGCTGCCGTCGGCGCTTCGGGAGCCGCTGAGGGTTGCGACACATCTGTCGTCCGGCTGGTATCGACAGCGGGACCCGCCGCCGTCGCCTCTTTCGACAACGTTCCCTGCTGCTCGGCCGCGTATACGGCGGCGGAAGCGAACATCAGAAGCAGAGGCAGAGTGAATCGCATTGTGCTCATACGGATGCTCATTCGGCAGTTTGGGCACTTCGCGGATCGGCGCCGATCCGTTTCTTCAATTCGATCACCCAGTTGTTGACCTTGGCGTCGGGCGAGCTGGCGGTCGACAGGTAGCGCTCATACGCTTCCAGCGCACGCTGCGGCTCCTGCAGATACAGATCGCACAGCACGCCCAGGTTCAACCAGGCCAGTGCGTAGTTCGGATCGATCTGCACCGCCCGCGTATAGGCCTCGTTCGCTTCCTGGAACTTGCCTTGCTTGCGCTGGACGATGCCGAGTTGATTGAACGCGGCAGCATTGTTGCCATTGCGCGCGATCGCGTCGCGAATGGCTTTCTCCGCCTCGTCCAGCTTGCCGGCCCTGGTGTGCAGGATGCCCAGGTTGAGCAGCGGCCCGGAATACGATGGATACGCAGCCGCGAGCGCACGAAATCCCTGCTCGGCCGCAGCGAGATCGCCGGAGCTCATCGCCTGCACGGCCAGTTCGAACTGTTGCACCGCCTCGGGCGGCAGCACCGGCTCCGCCGGCACGCCCGCGGCCGCTTCGGCAGCAACTTCGTCCCGCCCTGTCGGCGCAGAACCGCAACCTGAGAGCAAAAAGCCGAACAGCACGCCGGCAATCAGCCCGCGCCAGCCCGCGTGACCCGAATGAGCGCTGTTATGGCAACGTCGGCACATAGTCTTCACTGATTTCGGTCTTGGCGTAGCGCGCCGGCTTCAACTTCGCCAGCGCATCGAAACTGCGCTGGATCCATTGATCGTAGATGCCGTCGCCGGTGCGCTGGGCATTGACTTCATGCAGCTCGATGGCCTTTTCCTCGAAGGGGAAGGCCTGTTCCTCGAGCAGCACGTCGTACTGTTCCCTGGCGTCCTCGTCCAGGTTCTTCGGCCGCTCCGATGCCATGAGGTCCGCGCCCAACTGACGATACAACTCGGCCATGCCGAAGGTGGCCTGCGTGGTCACCTCGGCGACTCCGTAGTCGAGCGCCTGGCCGTAGACGCTCAGCGTCCTCTCCATGGCCTCGCGCTTGCTCTTCAACGACTTGTTGAGCGGCGCAGTCAGCTTGATGGAATTGAACAACGCCACGGGCGCATCGACGGTTTCGATGGTCGCCTTGGCGGCCAGATACTTACTGCGATCGGTGCGCGCCGCGCCCGCCGACTTGTCGGCGCGAATGATCTCGTCCAGCCACTGCGAGCGAACCCTCACGTCATTCTGCGCCTTCGCCATGTCGGCCAGTTTCTGGCGCGCATCCATTGCCGGATCGAGCGGCGACGGATACTGCTTCACATAGCTTGCATACAAACGCGCAGCGTTGGTCGGCGAGCCCGCTTTGTCGTAGAGCTCAGCCGCTTGCCACAAGGCAGCGCGCCGCACTTCAACAGGCTCCTGATCACGCGCGGCCACACGCTCCAGCTCGGCAGCGGCCTGCGTGCCCCGACCCAACTCGAGATAGGCCACCGCGAGCGAACGCGTCGCGTCCGGCACCAGCTCGTGATTGGGATAGTTGCGACGGAACGTTTCCAAGACCTGCGCAGCGCGCTCCCAATCCTTGTTCTCCAACAGGATGCTCGCGGCATCGTATTCCGCGTTGGAGCGCGCCTTGGAATTCGGCGCCAGCGCTGCGACGCGCAGGAAGTCATCGACCGCACCGGTGGAATCACCCGCCGTGCGCTTGGCTTCGGCTTGTTTGTAAATCGAAGCGGCGATGCGCTCTTCGATGTTGGCGCGATCCGGGTCGTTGGCCGGCAGGAAGCCCTGCACTTTCACGTAAGCCGCTTCAGCCTCGCCGAAGCGCCCCCGATCGAACAGCGAATGCGCCAGCAGCGTAGTCGCCGAGCGCGCGAGCTTGCGTTCGACCGGCGGATTGCGTTCCAGGATCAGCGTCGACACTTCGATCACGCGCTCGAAATCGTTGAGCGCGAACAGGTCTTCGTTGGCCTTCGTCTGCACGCGCGCCGATTCGGGATGCTCGGGGAAGCTGGTAGCAAACATGAGCGCGCTCTCGATGCCCTGCTGATGCCACAGGGCCTTGGACTGCCCCTGAAGCGAAGGCTCATGCTTTCCATAAGAGACGAGCGCGGCATAGCCGGCGGCCGCAGACTTCGGATGCGCCGGATAGTCATACGCAGCCGTTTCGTACTCCTTGGCCGCTTCGGCGAACCGGCCCGATTCGAACAGCACTTCGCCCAAGGTGAAGCGATTGGCCGACGCTTCCGGATCTTGCGGGAACGAATCGAGCATCGCGCGATACCAGCGCGCTGCCGACGCGTAGTTCTCGGGTTTCTTGTCTTTCTGCGCCAGCGCGTAGTAGTACTCCGCGAGATCTTTCTGGTTCGCCTTCAACTGCGCAGCCACTTCCGGCGCATCGGCAACCGTGCGCTCAGCCCAGAACGCGGAGCCGAATGCGTAACGCTCCACGAAGGCCTGCTTGCCTTCGATGACCAGCGACGCCAGCCGGCCCTTCTGATAGGCATCGATGGTGCGCATCTGCAACGACGGCGCATAGCGATCGTCCGGGCGCCGCTTGGCGAACGCTTCGAACGCCGTCGCCGCGTCCAGATAACGTTCCTTCTCCAGATAGAAATCGCCCAGCGCCTCGTACACCAGATGCGCGTAGAGCGGGTCGCCTCGCTGCGCCAGCGTTGCATCGAGCGTCTCTGGCCCTTCCAGGTCCGAGAAGCTGATCGCCATCGCGCGCAAAGCGTCGGAGGTGAGCTCGCGCTCGGGACGACTCAAAGCATCCCGCTGACGCAGCTGACCATCGCGCACCAGTATTCGATCGAGCAGCCGCATGAACGCGGCCACGCTCTCCTCGCCGAGCGATTGTTTGAACATCGACCAGCCGAGCTTGTACAAGCCCTGCTCGAAGAAGCCGGTATCCGCGCCCGGCGTGGTCACCGCCACGTAGGCGGCCTCGGCTTCCCGATAACGACCGAGGCTGAACAGGATCTCGCCGCGGCGGAACTGCGATTCGATCAGCCATTGGCTGCGCGGATAGGTCGTGACCAACTGATCGAGCACGGCCAGCGATTTCTCCAGCTGGCCTTTCGCTTCATAGGCGCGCGCCAGCTGATACATGACGACATCGTTGCGCTCGTAGTCCGGATAGGACTTCAGCAGTCCTTCGTACAGCTGCACGGCCTCATCGACACCGAGACCGCCAAACGCACCTTCGGCGGTGCGCGCGCTTTCGTCTTCGACCTGCAAGTCGCCGAGGCGACGCATCGCTTCGGCGCGCATCTTCGCGTTGTTCGATTCCATCTCGAGGAAGCGACGGTACTGCTCGATCGCCTCCTGCGTCTTCACGTCGCTGGGTGGATCGGGATTGACCTTGACCTCTTTCCTCTCGAGATCGCGAATGGTTCGCGGCGGCAGTTTTGCCGGCGGCTCTGCGGTAAGAGCCGGCGTAGCGAACGCGCTCGACAGCGTCAGCGCGATCAGCATGCGCAACGTGTTGGATCCACTCATTGCGCGCCTCCCTTATCGGCACCGCCCTCGCCCGCGGTGTTGCTGGTCGCGGCCTTGTCGTAGATCGACGCCAGCGCGAAGCGTGCCTGCAACGAATAGGCGGCGAGGCGCTGCTTCTGCGACTCCAGCTCCTTGATCGCAACAGCCGCGAGATATCGATTCTGCGCCTGCGCGGTCGCTTCGAGTCGTGCGCTCAAACCACCGATGCGTGGCGGCAGCGAAGCTACGCGACGTGCAAACTCTTCGGTACGAGCCGGATAGTCCCCACGCGCCCGCTCGACGAGCACTGAACGACGACGCGCTTCTTTATAAGCGACATCCAGTTCACGCAGTTCTTTGCGGGCTCGCCACTGGCGAGCTTTGAAACTGCCATTGAAATCCCACAGCAGCTTGCCGCGGATCAGACGCGCCTTCTCGCGCATCTCCTGCACCATCGGATCGTTCTGATCCGCTTTGGCCAGCACCGCCTCGATCTGCTGCACCTTGGTCCACTGCTCCTTCTCGCGCGAGGTTGCGAGCGCAGTCACGTCGTCGTCGCGCTCGGTCGCGGCCAGCCGCGACTCCAGCTCGTTCTTGTGCGTTTCCATCGCATCCAGATCGACGCCGTCCAGGGTTTTCTGCAAGCCCGGCACACGCTGATCGAAGGCGCGACGGCGTGTGTCCACCATGTCGTCGAACGCCTGCACGCTCAACGCCCAGGTCGCAAGATTGCGTTGCATGAGCCGCAGGTCGCGATAGTTCTTCAAGCCTTCCTGGAATTCATGCGTCGCCATCAGGTGATACAGATAGCGCGTCTCGGGCGCGTCCGGCAGGTTGCGCAGCTGCCAGTACCAGCCGACCTGGTCGCCCTGGTCGTTCTCGACGATGGCGTCGAGCAGCTTGCCGTCGCGAATCGCCTGAATGGATTGATCGATGCGCTGGGACTCGGCCGCGAACGCTTCCACCGCAGTCACATACTGCTGCGCCGCCTGCCCCGTTGCCGCGAGCTGCGCGTATGCATAAGGAATGGCGAGATAGGATTCCTGTACCGCCGCGTCCAGCAGATCGCGATCGCGCAGTTCCAACCATGGCGCGAGCGCCTTGTTGTATTTCTTCTCGGCCGAATCCGCCCAGCCCGCCGCAAGCAGAGCCTTGTTGGACTGCGGGCCTTCCAGCCGCACTCGCTGCAACACTTTCTTCGCGTCTTCGGGGCGATTGGCTTTCAGCCAGGCAAAGCCGAGCGCCAGGTTGGCTTTGTCACGCAATGCCGCCAGCTCTTCGCTCGACGCTGCGATCTGGCCGACTTCGTTCAACAGCTCGGCCGCCTCCTCGACCCGCTCCTGGCGGACCAGCGCGACACCGATGTTGAAGCGCGCATACGACGACCAGACATCGCCGCCCTTGCCTACCGGTTGCCACCGCTCCAGTGCGCGAATCGCTTCGTCGTAGCGGTTCAGATACATGAGGACCTGCGCTTCGAGCAGATGACGCTCCGGCTCCAGATCGCCGGGCAGCGCGCCGCGAATCGAAGCGAGCGCAATCGCGGATTCTTCCAGATAGTTGCGCTGGTACCAGACCTTCGCCAGATAGAACCAGGCGCGATTGCGCACATCCAGCGGCACGTTGTCGTTCAACAGCGCCTTGAAGATGCGCCCCGCTTCTTCGTGCTGACCGAGCGACAGATACAAGCCGCCCTTGAGCAACTCGGCTTCCACGCCATGGTGACTCACGCGCTCGAAATCCTGCGCGGCGCCCAGGCGCGTCAGCGCCTGCAGATAATCGCCCTGATAGAAATAGAACAGCACGTCGCCCCAATGCAGATCGCGCACGAGCTGCGGGGTGCCGATCAGAGGCCGCGGCTCGGGAGGCCTTTTCTCCTTGGCGCTGGCGCTGGTGATTCCCAGCGCGAGCAGCACCGCGACCAGCACCTTGTTACAGCGGCCGGGCACGGCGTTATTCCCATTCCTTGACGACGAACTCGGGCTGCGCTTTGACCGCCTTGTCGCTGATCTTCAGCTCCACGTACTTGGCGCCCACGCCCTTCTCGAGCTTCAGGGTCGCGCCACGACGATAATCGCGCTGGTTCGGTCCCTGGCCGGTGAACAATGCGATCAGCTCGTGCTCGCCCGCTTTCAGATTGCCGATGAATACGCGATGCACGCCGCCCCGGAGCAGCGCCTGCGCCTCGCGCTCGGTGTACAGATAGTTGGCGACTTCCTTGTTGTCGAGCTTCAAGGTCACCGAGTCGAGCGCGAAGAACTCGCCCACGTCCATCGAAACGAACACGGCCACCTGGGTGTTGGCCGGGAACAGCAGCTCTTCTTCCAGCACGAACAGTTCGCGGTTCAGGTCGAGCACTTCCTTTTTAAGGGCCTGCACTTCCTCATCGAGGCTCTTGAAGTTCTCGCCCTGCGGCGGCGAAGGCGCCGGCGCGCTCGAGTCGGCGAGCTGTACGGCGGTTTCGCTCGGCGCAGTCGCGTCGTCTCGAGCGGCCGCAGGCCCCGCTGCGAACAGCAGGGGCAACAGCGTGACGGTTATTTTCAGCAGGCTCTGACGCAGCATGGAAGTTTCCGGGAAAAGATCCGTGAAGGGTGCTCGAGAGTTCGAATACGAGTTCGGTTGGATTGGCGAGGCAGATCCGTTGGCGCGAGTCACTCGTTCAGCAGCTCGCGCAGCTTTTCGGTGTAGCGCGTTTCATAGCCGACTTTGAAGCCCTCCGAAACGTAGCGCACCACACCCTCGCGATCGATCAATACGGTCAGCGGCATGCTGCTCGCCTGATAGGCCCGACTCACTTCCTTGCGAGCATCGAACAGCACCGGGTAGCTGACGCGCAGCGTCTTGGCCATTTCGCGCGCCGCTTCGAGATTGCTTTGCTCATCCAGATTGACGCTGAACAGCACCAGGCCGGCGCGGCGGTACTTGCCATAGATCTCATCGAGCAACGGCATCTCCTGGCGACACGGTCCGCACCAGGTTGCCCAGAAATTGATCAGCACCACTTCGCCCGAGTGCTCGGACAGGCGCATGTTCGCGCCGTCCCACGAGCGCAACGCGAAGTCGGGCGCGGGCTGGCCGACCAGCTGCGTCGCCGGCACGCAGACAGCAGGCCCGAGCAGCAACAGCGCCAGCATTGCAAAGCGTGGCAACCGTGCGGATGCCCGGAGCGGCAGGCGAGCTTGTGAAGTCTGTGACATCGATCTTTTATTCGTCGCCGGACACGCGGGTGAGGCTGCCGATCGGCGCCTCCATAGCGATCTGAAGGTCCGGCGCTGGCAACCCCGCTGTCCTAGGAAATTTCCCTTAGACCGGTGGCTTTGCGTCCCCACCTTTCGGTGAGTTTGCCTTGGTGCGAGGCGGGCCTTCGTCTCGATCGGAGCCGCGTGGCAAGACCTCTGACAACGCCAGCTAGGGTGCTATACGCAGCGCAAATATGTCAACGAACGAAGTGTGATGCCAGCGGCGCAAAAACGCGACGGGCTTGTGACTTGCCGCACATTTCAAAAGTCTGTCGGTAGCCGACGACATCGACGTCGGCGCCTGTATCCGTACACAGACGGCTGACACTCCCTCCCCCACGATTGCGTTCGGTGTACAGCGGCGGTCGGCCGGAGGGAGGGATCCGGCCGACCGCCATTGCGCCTGTCAGTTAGATGGGCGCTTTCGGAGCTTCATAATCGGTCGATGCGGCGGTGGCCTTCCACATCGCGATCATCTCCGGCGTCACGCTCTGCTCCGCAGTGTCGGAGGGCAGCGTGATCTGGCGCTCTGCCATCCGCTGCACTCTCGCGCTCTGTTCATGACCGTACAGGAACGTGCCGGCGACAGCGGTACCGAGGGTGAGCAACATGCCGGCGCCAAGGACGATTCGCTTTTTCATCTCTATCTCCAACTCGAATTCAAAACCGTGCGAAAAGGATTTCGTTTGTTACGCGAGCGCGGCGTTACGCGATCACCGGACGCTTGCCGCCCGTGTCGCCGTCGACGATGTTGAATACAGGACGCTTGCCGCCGGTATCGCCGTCCGCCAGCGTCAGCACCGGACGCTTGCCGCCCGTGTCGCCATCGACGATGTTGAATACAGGACGCTTGCCGCCGGTATCGCCGTCCGCCAGCGTCAGCACCGGACGCTTGCCGCCCGTGTCGCCATCGACGATGTTGAATACAGGACGCTT
>Ga0182742_1005642_pt1 | contig 10439 bp, 8 predicted proteins | sample eDN5th37CBELigMG_FD_128880 | JGI IMG/M metagenome (GOLD analysis project Ga0182742, IMG submission 128880) | Enriched Miracle-Growth compost microbial communities from Emeryville, California, USA - eDNA 5th pass 37_C BE-Lig MG (version 2)... ... | reverse complement strand
ATCTGCCTGGCTCGGCGGCGCGTGGATGTTCTCTACGCGCTGCTCCGCGACCACCGCACCTGGCAACCGACCGTGCCGGTTACCGCGGTGGCGGCTTGACAGGATCATTGAGAGTCCTTTCGTCGAAATCCGGTTCGTCGGATCAGGGATGTCGTCGGTAGATGTCACCGCGCGGACGCGGGATGGAACCTGTCGGCCTGCACCGCGATTCCGTCGGCCAGCGCGGTGTCGATGTCGTCCGGGTCCATCCCGGATTCCGTCAGGAGGACGTAGGTGTGCTGACCGAGTGCCGGGACGTCGCCCATCCGTGCCTCGACGTCCGTGAAGGTGGCCGGCGGAAGCAGCGCATCGACCTCGGCGTTCTCGGTGCCGACGGTGCGCCAGCGATTCCGGGCCGTGAGCTGCGGGTGGGCGACGACCTGGTCGAGCTGCTTGATCTGCGCGGCGGGCACACCGGCGGCGGCGAGTCGCGCATCGAGTTCGGCGGTGGACCAGCGGGCGGTCCGTTCGGCCACGGCCGCGTCGCACGCGGCCCGGTTCTGCACGCGGTCGATGTTGGTCGCGAAACGCGGATCGTCTGCGAGTTCGGGTGCCTCGAGGACATCGTGGACGAGTGCGCGCCAACCGTTCTCGCTCTGCACACCGATCAACACCTGACCGTCCCGGGTGGGATACGCGTCGTACGGCGCGATGGACGTGTGGCTCAGTCCCATTCGCGCAGGTTGCCTTCCCGTGTACATCTGCGTGTACATCGAATGCCCCATCCATTCGACGGTGGCCTCGAGCATGGACACATCGATCACCGAACCTTCGCCGGTGCGACCCCGGCGCAGGAGCGCGGCCAGAACCGCCTGTGCGCAGTACATTCCGGATGCGATGTCGGCGGTGGGGATTCCGGTCTTCACCGGCGTCTCGGGTGTGCCCGTGATCGAGATCAGACCCGCCTCGGCCTGGATGAGCATGTCGTAGGCCTTGCGCTGTTCCATCGGCCCGCCGGCACCGAACCCGGAGAGGTTCACCACGATCAGTTCGGGATGCTCGGCACGCAGCTGCTCGGCCCCGAGTCCGAGACGCTCGGCCGCACCGGGTGCGAGGTTCTGCACGAAGACATCCGCACGATCGATGAGATTCTTGACGGCCGTGCGCCCTTCCGGCCTCTTGACGTCGACGGCGAGCGATTCCTTGCCGCGGTTGAGCCACACGAAGTGCGCACCGGTGCCGTGTACGGCGTGGTCGTAGCCGCGGGCGAGGTCGCCTCCGTCGGGGCGCTCGACCTTGATCACGCGGGCGCCGAGGTCGACGAGGTTGCGGGTGGCCAAGGGTGCGGCCACTGCCTGTTCGAGCGCGACGACGGTCACGCCCTCGAGCGGGAGCGTCATTTCGTCTTCTTCTGTTCCTGCTTGACGAGTCCGCCGCCGATGATCAGACGCTGGATCTCGCTGGTGCCCTCGTACAGACGCAGCAGACGCACGTCGCGGTAGATCCGCTCGACGGCGACCTCGCGCATGTAGCCGCTGCCGCCGTGGATCTGCACGGCGAGATCGGCGACCTTGCCGACCATCTCGGTGCAGAACAGCTTCGCCACCGACGGCGCGATGCGGCGGTCGGTCTCCTCCACCCAGGCCTTCGCGGCGTCGCGCACCAGAGCGCGGCCGGCCATCACGCCGGTCTGCTGGTCGGCGATCATCGCCTGCACCAACTGGAAATTACCGATCGGGGTGCCGCCCTGGGTCACCGCGGCCGCATAGGCCACCGATTCGTCGAGCGCCCGCTGGGCCTGACCGACCGACAGCGCGGCGATGTGCACGCGACCGCGGGCGAGGGAGACCATTGCGGCCTTGTAGCCGACGTCCTCGCTGCCGCCGACGAGCGCGGAGTTCGGCACCCGCACCCCGTCGAAGTGCACATCGGCGGTCCAGGCGCCTTCCTGGCCCATCTTCGCGTCCTTGTTGCCCACCGTCAGACCCGGGGTGTCGGCGGGGACGAGGAAGACCGCGATGCCGGTGCCGTTCTCATCCGCCGGACGGGTGCGGGCGAACACGACGAACAGATTCGCCAGCGGCGCGTTGGTGATGAAGCGCTTCTCACCGGTGATGACCCAGTCGTCGCCGTCGCGCACGGCCTTGGTGCGCAGACCCGACGGGTTCGAGCCCGCGCCCGGTTCGGTGAGCGCGAACGAGGCGACGACCTCACCGGAGGCGATGCCCTCGAGCCACTGCTTCTTCTGCTCGTCGGTGCCGAAGTTGACCAGCACCTGGCCGGCGATGCCGTTGTTGGTGCCGAACATCGAGCGCAGCGACAGGGTCGTGTAACCCAGCTCCATCGCCAGTTCCGCGTCCTGCTGCAGATTCAGGCCGAGACCGCCCCATTCCTGCGGGATGGCGTATCCGAACAGGCCCATGTCCTTCGCGGCCTGGCGGATGTCCTCGGGAATCGCGTTCGTCTCGGCGATCTCCTGCTCGCGCGGGACCACACGGGTGCGGACGAATTCTCGAACGTGTTTGAGGATGTCGGCAAAGACGTCGTCCGACACCTCGGCAATGAAGTTCTGCATGGGTAGGACTATGACCCTCGAATTGTGAACAGTCCAATACTTAATTCGCAGCTATGATATAGCTTTAGCGGTATAAATGGAGGTCGGTAGTATGGATATTCCTCAGTTGCGTGCGTTCCTGGCTGTCGCCGAAGAGCTGCACTTCGGTCGAGCAGCCGAGAAACTTCGGGTGGCGCAGCCGCATCTCAGCCGCACCATCAAACAACTCGAACGCGAGCTCGACACCGTGCTCTTCGAACGCAACACCAGATCGGTCACACTGACCGCAAGTGGGCACGCTTTGGTCGGACCGGCTCGAGACGTATGCGATGCCCTGCGCCGCGCCGAAGCTTCGGTACGTTCGGCCGCCGACGGCGAAGTCGGCCTGGTTCGGATCGCGTTCGCGGGAGTATCCACTCACCGGCTCGTAGCCCGCCTCGCCCGCATCGTGCGGTCTCAGCGTCCGGGAATCCGGCTCGAACTTTCCAGCCAGAACTTCGCTCAACCCGCGATGAAAAAGCTGGTCACGGCCGATACAGACATCGCGCTGGGTCGGTGGGACATCATCCCAGCGGAGGTGACCGCCCGCGTGGTGATGCCGGACGCTCTTGTCGTTGCCCTGCCGGATACGCATCGACTGGCCGGAGCGCGACAGTTGTCGATCGCCCAACTCGCCCACGACAGCTTCGTTTCCCTGCCACCCCACGAAGGAGCGGTATTGCCGGACCGGCTACGCCGCCTGGCGCATGCCAACGGATTCGTCGCCGATGTCGTACAGGTCGCCCCCGACACACAGACCGCTCTGGCACTCGTCAGCGCGGAAGTCGGGTGCCACTTGACCTTGGCGTCGGTCGCAGGCAACGAAACCGACCCGCATGTGGTGTTCATTCCCCTCGACGAGACGACCACCGACGTGGACTTGAGAGTGGCATGGCGCCGCGACGACTCCGACCCTGCACTCCACGCCGTGTTGAACGTGATGCTCGCCCTCGACGACGCGACAAGTGCCTGACCCTGTCGCCAGCACGGCCAGCGGAAACCTCCCCGAATAATCACAGAGAGCTTTCGCCGCTGTCGAGGTCGAAGTGACGCAAGCGGCGGTACAAGGTGGTTCTCCCAATACCGAGCAGCGCCGCCGCTTCGGACTTGTTACCTCCTGTAGCTGCAAGAGCTTTGATGATGGCTTCGCGTTCGGCTGTCTCGATCAGGCTCAAATCCCGCTTCGGCGCCGGCTGCTGGAGAAGCACCGGCAGGTCCCTGCGTTCGATTACCGCGCCGTCGACGTGTTGCACGACAGTAGTCACGACATCGACGAGTTCGGTGATATTGCCGGGCCAACTCCATTGCATCAACGACTGCAGCGCCGCCGGCGACATAGTGTGTCGGTTTCGAGGGTCGGCATGGTTGAGGATGCGTTTGACCAGCGGGGGTATGCGTTCGGGCGTCTGAGCCAGCGGTCGAGTACGGGCCACAGGACCGATCTCGTCGATGAGGGTGCGCACCCTCGCTGCGGCACGGTCATAGGACGCTGTCAGCAGCAGCGTGCTCCCGCGATCTCCTGTCTGCACAGCCGTGCGGTGACGGGCGACCATATCCAACAAATGACGTGATTCCCACTCTGCGACCTCGTCGACTCGACGGAGCAGTACATCGGTACCTTTTGCGAGCCTGTCCTCGAGAGCCTTCCAGTCGGTCGGGATAATCGAGTCCACCATCACGACTTCGAGGTCGCGGCCGCCCGACCGCTCGGCGTGCATCTCTCGGGCAACAGTGGCACGGCCGGATCCGCGGGGCCCCTCGACGAGGATCACATCCGTGCGTTCGGGCTGCCTGGTATGGACCGCACCGCGCTGCGAACTCGACAGCAGTACTGTGCGGCGTTCGTCCCGGTCCGGTTCCGCGAAGTGAACGACGAAGTGAACCCGTGGCCCCTCGACGACACGACGGGCCGTGACCTCGACATTCGTCGAGTCGAGACGAATCCGGGCGATTTCGCTGGAAGACCAGTTATGGGCGTTGAGCGTCTCCCAGAGTACGACGTGAGAATCGACAGTGACATAGGACAGACCAGGAGTGTTGGCCAGCAAGGATTCTCGGTCCATGACCACGGTGGGGCGTTGGGAGTTGGTGTAGCGCATGAACGACATCGCCAGAGCCAGATCTTGGGGACGAGAGAACGTGCGTAGGCGTTCTTCGATCTGTTGGCCGATCTCACGAGTGAGCGAGAGCATCAACGGACTGGCGTTGTCGATCGGTCCCCCGAGTGAGATCGAGCCGATCACCATGCCCGCGGGTGTGGACACCGGCACCGCGGCGCAGGCCAGAACGGACAACGCATCGTTGTAGTGTTGGCTGCCTTCGACATAGATCGGGCGCTTTTCGATCATCGACGTACCCAGGCCGTTGGTACCCATTGCATCTTCTGAATAGTCGAAGCCCTCGGCGGCATGCACACGGTCCAGGCGACGCAGCAACCCGTGATCGCTGGTGCGGCGCGCCACGATGCTTCCCCCCCGATCACTGAGGAACAACGTCGTTCCGGTGTCGACGAGTTGATGTTGCCAACGGTCGAGCACCGGGGCGGCGGCTCGACACAGAATCGAGTCGGTGTCGATGTCTTCATAGCGCGGGGGAACTGCAGCACTATCGACACTGTTGCCGAGCGAGCGGCGCCAACTGCGCATGATTACGTCCGGGACGACACCGTCAGGTTCGCTGTGGTGAAGAAGGCCGGCCCGGATCAGTTCCTGTCGTGCTCTGCGAACCGGATCGCTCATGGTGTCCCTTCCTCGTGTTCTGCAGTCCAGCCTGCGTCAGCAGGCACAGAAAATCCAGCATACGCAACTCAAGATTCTTGCAAATTAGACATAAGCGCAGTTCAGGGTGCCCTTTGTGCAGTGTTCCATATTGGTACACCCCGTACTGTTACCTGTTCTCCCAACATGGTTGTCAAGTGAAGTACGCCACATCGGTCGCGTCGACCGAAGGAGTGAAGGAGAAACACTTATGGATGCAGCCGCACCCGACCAGGTCCACGAACTCGACGCTGTGGTCATCGGCGCAGGCTTCGGCGGGATCTACGCGCTGTATAAGTTGCGCAACGAACTCGGTCTCGATGCGGTGGCCCTCGACAAGGCTGCCGGGGTAGGTGGTACCTGGTTCTGGAACAAGTACCCCGGTGCACTGTCGGACTCCGAAGGTTTCGTCTACCGCTACTCGTTCGACCGCGAGTTCTACGAAAAGACCCTGTGGAAGACCAAGTTCGTCACCCAGCCGGAAATCCTGTCCTATCTCAATGGCGTCGTCGACCGCTACGAACTGCGTCCGCACATCCAGCTCGAAACCGGTATGACCGGCGCCGCATTCGACGAAGCGTCGGGCACTTGGACGGTGCGCACCGATCGCGGCCCGATCTACCGCTGCCGTTTCCTCATCACCGGACTGGGCCTGCTCTCTGCGACGAACATCCCCGATTTCCCCGGTATGGACTCCTTCGCCGGACAGGTGGTACACACCGGTGCCTGGCCCGAAGGCCTCGACCTGACCGGCAAACGAGTCGGCGTCATCGGTAACGGTTCGACCGGAAACCAGGTCATTACTGCCACAGCACCGATCGCCGCGCACCTGACGTCGTTCCAGCGCACCCCTCAGTACAGTGTCCCGGCCGGTAACCGAGAACTCACCGACGCCGAGATCCAGTCCTACCGTGACAACTTCGAAGCGACCTGGGAGCAGGTCTGGAACTCGAACACGGCTATGGGATTCGTCGAAAGCGACGTTGAAACCTTCAGCCTGTCCCCGACCGAACGCGAAGCGGTTTACGAGCGCGCCTGGAACGAAGGCGGCGGCTTCCGCTTCATGTTCGAAACTTTCGCCGACATCGCCACTGACGAACAGGCCAACGAGGAAGCAGCGCGATTCATCCGCCGCAAGATCTCCGAGATCGTCAAAGATCCCGAAACCGCCCGCAAACTCATTCCCACCGACATGTATGCCCGCCGCCCACTGTGCGATTCGGGGTTCTACGAGACGTTCAACCGCCCGAACGTTTCCTTGGTCAGTGTTCGTGAAACCCCTATCACCGAAGTCACGGAAAAAGGCATCCTCACCGCGGACGGAACCCTCCACGAACTCGACGTGCTCATCCTGGCAACCGGTTTCGACGCGGTCGATGGAAACTACATGCGCGTCGACATCCGCGGTCGCGGAGGCCAACGCCTCGCCGACCACTGGAGCGAAGGGCCGACAAGCTACCTGGGCATGACCACCAGTGGATTCCCGAACATGTTCATGATCCTCGGGCCGAACGGACCGTTCACCAATCTGCCCCCGTCGATCGAGACGCAGGTCAATTGGATCACCGACGCCGTCGCCCATGTCACCAACACGGCTGTGGGATGGATCGACGTGCGCGCAGAGAAGGAAACCGCATGGACGGAACTGTGCTCGGACATCGCGAATGCGACCGTCTTCGCCAAGGCCGACTCCTGGATCTTCGGAGCCAACATCCCCGGTAAGAAGCGCTCGGTTCTGTTCTATCTGGGCGGCCTGAAGGAGTACCGCGCCCTCATCGGCGACGAAGCAGGCTCAGGGTACCCGGCCTTCGTCACCCGCTCGGACGTTCTCTCCGCCGTCTGACAAGCACTTCACCGACAGGCAGGGACGGTCCGCATGGACGAGGCGGACCGTCCCGCTCGACTCCGTCAATGAAAGACGAGCAATGACTACGTACGCAACGGTCAACCCGGCCACCGGAAACCTCGAGCGGGAATTCGCGAACTTCACCGATCAGCAAGCGCAGCAAAGCCTGGCCACAGCCCACGAAGCCTACCGACGCTGGCGCACAACCGATCTGTCACAGCGCGCCGAAGTGCTGGCCCGGACCGCCGAACTCTACCGTCGGCATGCGCAGGAACTGGCCGAGTTGACCACCCTCGAAATGGGCAAACCGATCGCTCAGGCGAAAGGCGAAGTCGAGCTCTCCGCTTCGATCTACGAGTACTACGCCACGACCGGCCCCAAACTGCTCGACGACGAGACCCTCGACATCGCTGGCACTGGCCGCGCGGTCGTACGCACCACTGCGATCGGTGTACTGCTGGGCATCATGCCGTGGAACTTTCCCTACTACCAAGTTGCTCGTTTCGTAGCCCCGAACCTACTGCTGGGCAACACCATCTTGCTCAAACACGCCGGCTCCTGCCCCCAGCAGGCACTCCGTATCGCCGAACTTCTCGATGAAGCCGGCGCCCCACACGGGGTGTACCAGAACACCTTCGTCACCACCGACCAGGTCGCCACGATGATCGCCGATCCACGGCTGCAGGGCGTATCGCTGACCGGATCCGAAAAAGCCGGCAGCGCCGTGGGTGCCCTCGCCGGCCGACACCTGAAAAAGTGCGTTCTCGAGCTCGGCGGATCAGATCCTCTCCTGGTCCTGCCGGGTGCCGATCTCACCCGTGCCGTCGACGCCGCGGTGACCGGCCGGTTCTGGAACGCCGGGCAGGCCTGCACCTCATCGAAGCGGATGATCATCGACAGTTCGATGTGGAACGACTTTCTCACCTCCTTCGTCGAGAAGGTCGAGCAGTGGCACCCGGGGGATCCGATGAACGAGAACACCCGACTCGGTCCCATGGCCTCCATCGACGCACGTGCCGATCTCGCAGCTCAGGTCGATGATGCCGTCGCCAAAGGCGCGGTATTGCATCTCGGCGGGCAAATCCCCGACGGTCCCGGCGCCTACTATCCCGCCACCGTCCTGTCCGGAGTCACACCGGACATGCGCGCCTACCACGAAGAACTCTTCGGTCCCGTGGCCGTTCTCTACAAAGCCGACTCCGTGGACGAGGCGATCGACCTCGCCAACGACTCCCCGTACGGACTCGGCAGTGCAATCTTCACCGACAACGAGCAGCAAGCCCACGCGGTAGCGAACCGCCTCGACGTCGGCATGGTCGGGATCAACACGACCATCCGCAGCGCCCCCGACCTGCCCTTCGGCGGCGTCAAGAACTCCGGCATCGGACGTGAGCTGGGGCGGTACGGACTCGACGAATTCGCCAACAAGAAGCTCGTACGGATTCTTTGACCACTGATCGCCCACCCCCCTGAGAAGGAGCTCTACCCATGACCGATCGGAACCTCACCGGCAAGGTCGCCTTCGTCACCGGTGCCGCTCGCGGACAAGGCCGAGCCCACGCCGTAGAACTTGCCAAGGCCGGCGCCGACATCATCGCCCTCGACATCGCCGACTCCGACGCCCCCTTCGAGCTCGGCTATCCCCTCGGTTCGGCCGACGAACTCGCCGAAACCGGAAAAATGATCGAAGACCTCGGACGCAGGGTCGTCATCGCCCAGGTCGACGTCCGCGACGAAGACGCCGTGAACGCCGCACTCGAGCGGGGCGTCACCGAACTCGGGCGTCTCGATATCGTCATCGCCAACGCCGGTATCGCCCCCGGCCCCACCCCGATTCAGCAGACCAGCCGCGAGCTGTGGGACGACGTCATCGGAGTCAACCTGACCGGGGTGTTCACCACCACCAAGGCCGCCATTCCCCACCTGATCGCTACCGGCGAGGGGGGATCGATGGTCCTGACCAGCTCGATCGCAGCGTTCTACACGCACGCCGGACTCGGTCCCTACACCTCCGCCAAGATCGGGGTCTACGGCCTGATGAAGACCCTCGCAAAGGAACTCGCCCCGCATTCGATCCGAGTGAACTCGATTCACCCTTCCCAGGTCGACACCCCGATGATCATGAACGACGAACTGTTCAAGATTTTCCGGCCCGACCTCGAGAACCCCACCAAGGCCGACTTCGAGGAAGCATCCCAGACGCTACATGCGCTTCCGGTGACGGTCTTCCAACCCGAAGATATCGCGCGGGCGGCCCTGTTCCTGGTCTCCGACGACGCGAAGTACATCACCGGCATCTCGATGCCCCTGGATGCAGGAATGCTGGTCAAATAGCGCATCCGCGACACATCGTCGACCGTCACATTCCTGGGTGGCGAATACTCGCCGACAGAATGCCCCCGTATAGGTAGGGCACCGCAGCCAGCCCCGTGATCGACTATCTCCCTGTAGGAGTCGACCACGGGGCTGTCTTGCCAACTACCGATCCCTCGCCTCATAGACCGTATGCACCTGCCAACAGCAGAGGATCTGTCTGCCACCACCCGGCGGACACGGTGCTTTCCGGCTCGCACCCGAACAGACCGTCGACAGCAGTCCGATCTTCGTGAGCCGCCGCGGAATTTTCGGGCGAGCGCCGCGACGCTGAGCCGAGGATACGCCCCATCCAGAGCTCGACCGGAGCCGCTGGAGGACGTCATGCGTTGTTTGGGTATAGCTCCTGTTCTTTATAGATATTGGACACCTACAGAAACCGCCGATGTAGAGCGTGTCTCTTAGAGAGTGTCTCTTATGGTCTAGATCGTTTGTGCGGCATAATGCACCGTCGTGGTCGATGCGTTGTCTTCCCGGCTGGTACCGGATGCGTTGTGGGATATCGTCGAACCGTTGTTGCCAGGATTCCGGGCGCGGCCGCAGGGTGGCGGCCGGGCGGCGCTCGATGATCGGGCGGTGTTCACCGCTATCGTCTACGTGCTCACCAGCGGCTGTGCCTGGCGGCACCTGCCGCCGTCATTCGGAGTCAGTGTTCCGACCGCGCATAGACGGTTCACGACCTGGGCCAAGGCTGGGGTGTTCGACGAGCTGCACCGCCGGGTCCTCGACCAACTCGGTGCCGGTGGGGACCTGAACTGGTCCGCCGCGATCCTCGACGCCGCGCACGTGCGGGCGAAAAAGGGGGATCTTTGACCGGTCCCAGCCCGGTCGATCGAGGCAAGAACGGCTCGAAGATCCACATCCTCTCCGACGCCGATGGTATCCCACTGGT
>Ga0182742_1005639_pt1 | contig 10444 bp, 12 predicted proteins | sample eDN5th37CBELigMG_FD_128880 | JGI IMG/M metagenome (GOLD analysis project Ga0182742, IMG submission 128880) | Enriched Miracle-Growth compost microbial communities from Emeryville, California, USA - eDNA 5th pass 37_C BE-Lig MG (version 2)... ... | reverse complement strand
CAAGGAGGACCGTCGATGCAGACCTTCACCACCATCGCGGATTTGCGCGCTGCGCTGGCGCCGCACCGGCGGGGTGGCCGCACGATCGGCCTCGTGCCCACCATGGGCTATCTTCATGTCGGCCATATGGAGCTTGCCCGCCGGGCACTCGCCGACAACGACATCGTCGTCGCCACCATCTTCGTCAATCCGCTGCAGTTCGGCGCCAATGAGGATCTTGCGCGTTATCCGCGCGATCTTGCCCGTGACCAGGCGATGCTGGAGGCGGCGGGCGTGCATTATCTCTTTGCGCCGGGCGTCGCCGACATGTATCCGCGGCCGATGGAAACGGTGGTCGACGTGCCGAAGCTCGGCGCGGAGCTGGAAGGCTCCGTGCGGCCGGGGCATTTCGCCGGCGTCGCCACGGTCGTCACCAAGCTCTTCAATATCGTCCAGCCGGACCGCGCCTATTTCGGCGAGAAGGATTTTCAGCAGCTCACCATCATTCGCCGCATGGCCGAAGATCTCGCCCAGCCGGTCGACGTGGTCGGAGTGCCGACCGTGCGCGAAGCGGACGGGCTCGCCTGTTCCTCGCGCAATGTCTACCTCTCCGCCGCCGAGCGCGCCGCCGCCGCCATCGTGCCGCGCGCGCTGGAGGAGGCGGAACGGCTGATGGCGGCCGGCGAAACCGATGCAAGGACGCTGGAGGAGGGCGTCATCGCCTTCATCCGCTCCGAGCCGCTGGCCGATCCGGAAGTGGTCGCCATCCGCGATCCGGAGACGCTGGCCGAAATCGGCACGGTCGGCGACCGGCCGGTTCTCCTGTTGCTTTTCGTGCGCTTTGGGAGCACGAAACTCCTCGACAATCGGGTTCTGGGCCCGAAAAACGCGAAAAAGGTAGCGTGACATGAGCGTACACACCGCCAAACGTCGTCTGGCGCCGGCAGATATCAAAGCCCTCAAGGGCGAACGCCCGATCGTCAGCCTCACCGCCTATACGACCCCGGTCGCCAAGCTGATGGATCCGCATGTCGATTTCATGCTGGTGGGCGATAGCCTCGGCATGGTGCTTTACGGCCTCGATTCCACCGTCGGCGTGACGATCGAGATGATGATCGCCCATGGCCAGGCCGTCATGCGCGGCTCGTCCAATGCCTGCGTCGTCGTCGACCTGCCGTTCGGCTCCTACCAGCAGTCGAAGGAACAGGCCTTTGCGACGGCCGCGCGCGTGCTGAAGGAAACCGGCTGCTCGGCCATCAAGCTGGAGGGCGGGGCGGAAATGGCCGAGACGGTGCATTTCCTGACGCAGCGCGGCATTCCGGTGCTCGGTCACGTCGGCCTGATGCCGCAGCTCATCAACACGACGGGCGGCTACCGCTCGCTCGGCCGCAACGACAAGGAAGTGGACAAGATCCGCAAGGATGCCGCCGCCATCGACGATGCCGGCGCCTTCGCCATCGTCATCGAGGGTACGGTCGAGCCGCTGGCGCGCGAGATCACCGGCAAGGTCAAGGTGCCCACCATCGGTATCGGCGCATCCCCGGCCTGCGACGGCCAGGTTCTCGTCGTCGATGACGTGCTCGGCATCTTCACCGATTTCAAGCCGCGCTTCGTCAAGCACTTCGCCAATCTCGCGCCGGTGATGAGCGACGCCTTCGCCACCTATGCCGAGGAGGTGAAGGCACGCAGCTTCCCCGGGCCGGAGCATACGTTCCAGCTCAAGAAGGGCTGATCATTCATCAGCGCCGGACAAGGGACGGCGCTGAATGATCAACGGGGCTGAATGGTTCCATCAGTCATATTGGTTTGCCGGGAGGCCGGACCTGCTCTATGGGGCTGGCCTTTGCAACATCGAGCGGACCCCATGACCCCCGCCACGAAAGAAGAAATCCGCGACGCCTTGCGGCGTGGCATCGCCGTCGGGATCGCCGCCGCGCCTTTCGCCGTGCTGTTCGGCGCGGTTGCCATCGACAACGGCCTCACCCTCGCGGAGGCGACGCTGATGAGCGCGACGCTCTATGCCGGTGCAAGCCAGCTCGTCGGGGTGGAGCTCTTCAATCACAATGTGGCGCCCTGGCTGGTGATCCTGTCGATCTTCGCCGTCAATTTCCGGCATGTGCTCTATTCGGCGGCGATCGCGCCGCATATCCGGCATCTGACCTTCTGGCAGAAGGCAACGTCGCTGTTCTTCCTGACCGATCCGCAATTTGCCGAGACCGAACGGCGTGCCGATGCGGGCATCCGCGTCAGCTACGTCTGGTCCATGGTGCTCGGCCTCAGCGTCTATGTGCCGTGGCTGTGCCTGACGGTGGTCGGCGGCCTTCTCGGCAATCTCATCGGCGATCCGAGGGCGATCGGCATCGATGTGCTGCTGCCGATCTATTTCATGGGCCTCGTGCTCGGTTTTCGCAGCCGGGTGAACTGGCTGCCGGTCGTCATCGCCTCCTCGGCGGGCTCGATCCTTGCGCTGCATTTCGTCGGCTCGCCCTGGCATGTCAGCCTCGGCGCGCTTGCCGGCATTCTCGTGGCGGCGCTGATGCCGATCGACCACAACGAGCCTGCCGCGCCCGTCGGCGAGCCGGTGCGGGGAGAGGCATGAAGATGGACACGATGTTCCATGCCCACACATTGCTGATCATCGCCGTCGGTGCGGTCGCGACCTATCTCACGCGCGTCGGCGGCTATATCTTCATCACGCGCATGAAGCGCATTCCGCCGCGCGCGGAAGCGGCGCTGAACGCCGTTCCGGCCGCCGTTCTCGCCACGCTGGTGGCGCCGGCCGCGGTGACCGGCGGGTTCGACGTCAGCCTCACGATGGCGGTGGCCCTGCTTGCGGGCTTCCGCCTGACGCTTTTGCCGATGCTGGGCGTCGGCTGGGTCTTCGTGATGATCCTGCGTCACGTCATCGGCTGATCGGCGCCGTCGCCCTTTCCAGCCAGGCCTTCGTCGCGTCGTCTGACAGCAGCGGCAGGATTTTCTCCCGCGTTTGCGCATGGTAGGCATCGAGCCAGTCGAGTTCCTCGGCGGTCATCAGCGCGGGCACGACGAGCCGGCGGTCGATGGGGCAGAAGGTCAGCGTCTCGAAGCGCAGCATGTCGATGTCGCCGCCCTCGACCGGGGCCGCCGGCAGGATGTGGATGAGGTTCTCGATACGGATGCCGAAGCTGCCGGGACGATAGTAACCGGGCTCGTTCGACAGGATCATGTCGGCGAGCAGTTCCTGCGTGGAAAGCCGGGAGATGCGCTGCGGCCCCTCATGTACCGAAAGATAGGAGCCGACGCCGTGGCCGGTGCCATGGGCGAAGTCGGCGCCCGCCTTCCACAGCGCGATGCGGGCGAGCGGATCGAGATCGCAGCCGCGCGTGCCCTTGGGAAAACGCGCCGTGCTGATCGCGATCATGCCCTTCAGGACGAGGGTGAAGAAGCGCTTCTGCTCGTCCGGCACTTCGCCGATGGCGACTGTGCGGGTGATGTCCGTCGTGCCGTTGATATATTGCGCGCCGGAATCGATGAGAAAGAGCGTGCCCGGCTCGATGGTCGCGTCCGTGGCGGTCGTCACGCGGTAGTGCATGATCGCGGCATGGGCGCCGCCGCCGCTGATCGTATCGAAGGAGATGTCCTTCAGCGGGTTCTGCTGGCGCTCGCCGACGCTGCGGCGCACCTCCTCCAGCTTCTTGGTGACGGCGATCTCGGTTTGCGTCCCCGGCGTGGTGCTGTCGAGCCAGGCGAGGAATTCCACCATGGCCGCGCCGTCCTGAAGATGAGCGCGGGCGGACCCTTGAAGCTCGACGGCGTTCTTGCAGGCGCGCGGCAGGCGGGCTGGATCGGTCGCCTCGACCAGCGTGCCGCCTTTGGTGTGCACGATATCGGCAAGCGCGAAGGGCGCCTGATCGGGATCGATGAGGATGCGCTTCTTCTCGGCGGCCAGCGCGGCGATGCGCTCCTCGAATTGCGCGGGCGGCAGGAGATCGGCAAGCTGGGTGAGATAGGCTTCCGGCTCGATGCCGGTCTTGCGCTTGTCGAGGAAGAGCAGCGGCCGGCCGTCGGCGGGAATGATGGCGCGGGCGAGCGGGTGGGGCGTATGCGGCACGTCGCTGCCGCGGATGTTGAAGATCCAGGCGATGGAGGAGGGATCGGTGACGGCGAGCACGTCGGCGCCAGCCTTCGCGGTCGCCTCGGCCATCGCGACAAGCTTGTCGCTCGCCAGTTCTCCGGCATGCTCGATCGACTGGATGGTCACGCGGCCGAGCGGTTCGGCGGGGCGGTCGGTCCAGATCCGGTCGAGCGGATTGTGCGGCAGGAAGACGAGCGCGCCGTCAAGGCCGGCCAGCGCCTTGGCAAGCCGGCGCACCTCCGCCCCGGTGTGCAGCCATGGATCGATGCCGAGCCGAAAGCCCTTCGGGCCGTGGTTCTGCAGCCAGAGATGCGGCGGCTCGCCGACAAGATCGCCGCCGGTGAAGACCTCGCCATCCACCTGTTCGGCAAGCTGCGTGACATAACGGCCGTCAACGAACACGATCGCCTTGTCGCGCATGACGAGCGCGACGCCGGCCGAACCGGTGAAGCCCGTCAGCCAGGAAAGGCGCTCGGCGGAAGCCGGGACATATTCCCCCTGGTATTCATCGGCGCGCGGTACGAGGAAGCCGTCGATATGCAACGCATCGAAGGAGGCGCGCAACGCCTCCGCCCTTGCGCGTCCGAACTGGGGAGTGGAGGTGACGTCGAAACTCTGGAACATGGTGGGTTTCCGCTGGGGATGAATCGTGCCGGCAATCTAGCCCATCGCTCCGTCCGGGCAAAGGCGGGCAGCCATGCCGAAGAGGTCTGCAATTGGACTTATGCGCTCTGTGCATGGCTCCCATGCCCTCAAGGGTCTGTCCCGTGTTTTCGAATCCGCTATAAGCAATCCCAACGAAGCGAAACAAAACGCGCTTCAAGCGAAATCAAGCGAACGTGACCTCCAGTCCTTCGCTCGAACGCATAAGCCGAAAGGCAAAAGCTAGGTGTTCCGATCAGGCGTCTTGCCGGTCACTCCTCCTCCCTCCTCCGGGAAGGCGCTCGGAACACATAGGTCCGCTCGAGCACTCCTCCTCCTCAAGCTCGCGGACAGGCCGGTTCGCCGGTCCATAGGCGGTGCCTCTGGCACCGCCTTTTATTTTGCCCGGATGCGGAAGAGGCGGGGCGCAAGCCGCCCGCCGGCAATACCGCCCTAGCGGCGATCGAGATGGATCGTCACCCAGCCTTCACGCCAGATGGTGCGCACATGGCGCAGACCCGCGCCGTTATAGGCGGCAAGCACCTTCCAGCGCTGCGAGGCCAGGATACCCGACAGGATGACGTCACCGCCGGGCGCGAGCTGCGCGGCAAGCTGCGGGGCCATGCGCATGAGCGGGCGGGCGAGGATATTGGCGATGATGAGGTCGAAGGGACCGTGGCGGCCGAAGGCGGTGGAATGAAAGCCGGGCGCCGTCTCCAGCGCCACGCCGCAGGCGATGCCGTTGAGGCGGACGTTCTCGCGTGCGACGCGCGTGGCGACGGGATCGATGTCGGTGGCGAGCACCCGCACGGGTGCAAGCTTGCGCGCGGCGATGGCGAGAACGCCGCTGCCGGTGCCGAGATCGAGCACGCGCTTGACCTTGCGGGCGCGCATCACCTGCGAGATGACCTCGAGGCAGCCGGCGGTCGTGCCGTGATGGCCGGTGCCGAAGGCCTGGCCGGCATCGATCTCGATGGCGATCTCGCCGGCACGGGCCTTGCCGCGGTCGTGCGAGCCGTGCACGATGAAGCGGGCGGCGCGCACCGGCTTGAGCCCTTCCAGCGACTTGGCGATCCAGTCGATATCCGGCAATACCTCGCGCTCGATCGGGGCGTCGGGGAAGTCGGCGGCGAGCAGGGCCGCGAAGCGCTCGCGGACGGCGTCTTCATCCTCCCGGAACATGTAGACGGACGCTTCCCAGATATCCCGTTTCTCGTCGATCTCCATCGTGGCGATGGCGAAGCCGTCTTCCTCGAAGGCGTCGGTCATCAGCGAGAGCGCGGCATCGGCCTTCTTCTCGGTCGTGGTGATGTAGAGGCGGATTTCGCTCACGGATCGGATCCCTGTTGTTTCAGGTCCGCCTAGCATGTCCGAAAGCCGAGGGTAAAGGCGGTTCGCCCGCCTATGCGAGGATATTGTCGGCCGTGGTTCCGCAGCGACGGGAGAAACCGTCCGGTGCGGGCACTATCCCTTGATCAGCTTTGCAAGCTTCTGTTCGGCGACGTCCGGGTTCTCGCCGTAGGCGATTGTGCCGACGAAGCGGCCGGCGTCGTCGAGCAGGAAGACGGAAGCCGTGTGGTCCATCGTATATTCGCCGTTGGGCTCGGCCTCGTCGACCGGCACCTTGCGGTAGTAGACACGGAAGCCCTTGGCCATGTCGAGCACCTTGTCCGGCGGGCCGGAAATGCCGGTGATGCGCTTGGAGACGTTGCCGACATATTGGCCGACGAGTTCCGGCGTGTCGCGCTCGGGATCGACGGTGATGAAATAGGCCTGCAGCTTCGAGCCGTCCGGGTCGACCTTGGCAAGCCAGCCGTCGAGTTCGAACAGCGTCGTCGGGCACACTTCCGGGCAATGGGTGAAGCCGAAGAAGAGGGCGGTCGGCTTGCCGGTGAAGGCCTTTTCGGTGATCGGCTTGCCGTCCTGTGCGACGAGTTCGAAAGGCACGCCGAACGGGCCGCCGGCCACCTGTTCCTTGCTGCGCGTCATCTCCAGCGTCAGCCAGCCGAGCAGGGCCGCGACGAGGGCGACGGCGATCCAGAGTACGAGGCGAAGGGTCTTCATGGCGGTCCCGGACTGTTGGGGGATAGTCACCCGTTCATAGTCCTTCCCTGCAGGGCGCGCAAACGGGCCAAATGCCGCAAGGGGCAAGACGGCCGAGGCCTTGCCGGACCGTGATCAGAAGCACCAGGCCATGCCGGATTCGGCAAGGCTGAGGAAGATGGCCGAGCCGTGCTCCAGCCAGCCCGCGAAGGCGGCGGTGGCGGCCATCACGCCGAGGCCGAGCACGATCAGCGCGGCGGGCAGGGCGGTATATCGTCGGGCGGTCTTGTCCATGCCCTCAATATAGCGGGGAAACGGCGGGGTTTCAAACGGGCGTTCCTCCCGCCGCTTCGAAGTATATGGCGATGCGTCGGCCCCCCGGGAGCACGAAAATACCTGTTCCGGCGACCATTCCTTAGCCTTTGTTTAATGTCTCTTTGCCACTTTCGGACAAAGCGCGAAGGCGGCCGAACCGCCGGACATGATGTCCGCCGCACACCGGGACGGCGTGCAGCGCATTCCAACCATTCCATCGCCGATTGGAAAGAGGTCATTCATGTCCAACGCCATCAAGCAGTCCGGTGCCTTCCTGGAGATCGTCTCCTTCCACCTTGGGGAGCAGGAGTTCTGCATCGACATCATGGCCATCCGCGAGATCCGCGGCTGGGCGCCGGTGACGCCGATGCCGCACACGCCGTCCTATGTGCTCGGCCTCATCAACCTGCGCGGTGCGGTGATCCCGGTCATCGACATGGCCTGCCGCCTCGGCATGAAGATGACGGAGCCGTCCGAGCGTTCGGCGATCATCGTCACGGATATTGCCGGCAAGCTGGTCGGCCTGCTCGTCGAGCAGGTTTCCGACATGATGACCATCAAGAGTGAAGCCCTGCAGCCGGCGCCGGAGATCATTCCGGAAGCCCAGCGCGCCTTCTGCCGCGGCATCGTGGCGCTGGAGAAGTCGATGGTCTGCTTCCTCAACCTCGATACCGTCATCGCGGACGAACTCGCCCAGGCTGCCTGATCGCAGCAGGGCGGACCTTCGAAATTCGGGCATCCGGCCGATTTCCGCCCGGATGCCGCCGGCTGTTCGACGTCGCTTGCGGTATATCATCCTAAATTAACGCTTAACGATGGATGATTTCGGCGCGATTTGTCAGGAACCATGCGAAGCCGGCGTCGTTTTCTTCATGCTCCCATAGAGAAAACATGGAGAATTCTTATGAAGAAGACCGTTACCATCGCCCTTGCTTCGCTTCTTGCCGCCGCGCCGGCGGCCAGCATCGCCTATGCCCAGGACGCCACGGTGCCCATGGCTTCGGACACCATGTCCACGGGCTCGATCAACGCGGACAATGTGAATGTCGTCACGCTGTCCTCGCTGGAGGCTGACGACAGCAAGCGCGGCGAAGCCGAGCGCCTGAGCCTCAAGGCCAACGACCCCGTCACCATGGAAAAGGTCCAGACGGAGCTGCAGGGCGAGCCGGGCCTGGCCGAAGTGCTGGCCTCCAAGAACGTCCAGTTGCAGAATGTCATCGAAATCCAGACATCGGGCAATGGCGGCAAGGTTGTCTACGTCAAGTAAACCGCTGCCCATCGAGAAGAACGCCCCGGAGCCTCAGGCGCCGGGGCGTTTTTTCAGGGCTTGCCCTTGGTCCAGGTGACGTCCTGGCCATAGAGCGGCACGGTTGAGATCGACATCTTCGCCGACCCTTCCGTCAGTTCGCGCGAATGGGCGAGGTAGATCAGCGTGTCGTTCTTCCTGTCATAGATGCGGGTGACGATCAGCGACTTCCAGATCAGCGAAAGACCGGACTTGAAGACCTCTTCGCCGCTACGGTCGAGATCGACGTCGCCGATGGTGATCGGGCCCGTCTGCTGGCATGATATGGCGTTGTTCGACGGATCCTCGAACCAGTTGCCTTTTTTCAGGCGGTCGATGACGCTGCGGTCGAAATAGGTGACGTGGCAGGTGATGCCGGCGACCTTCGGGTCGCTCACCGCGTCGATGTAGATATCGTTGCCGATCCAGTCGACGCCGACCTTGCCGACCGTCTCGGCGGCGGCGGGCAGGGTGAAAAGGGCCATCAGGCCGGCGGCGATGGCCGTGCGAAGGCGGGGGGCGGCAGAAATCGTCAGCGGCATGGCGGGTCTCCTTGTTCCGTCTTCAACGTAAGGAGGCGCGGCCCGCTTGCAAGCCGACCGTTGAAGCATTTTCACTTTTGCCGGATTTGCTCTTACGATTTCGCCGCGGCGATGGTGGCGCGCACCGCATCCCCGTCTGTCAGGGTCACCTCGTATTCCCGGTCCTTCTCGGTGCCGCCCATCCCGACATGCGGATTGCGGAAGGTCATGCCGCTCGGCACGGTCTTCAGCGCGGCGAAGTGCAGCTCGGTGAGATTGGCGCCGTCGCGGACCTTTCGGATGTTGTCCGCATCGAGCGCGCCGCAGCCCATGATGACGATGCGGCCGGCGGCCTGCTCGTTGGCGGCCTTGAGGATGGCGAGGCCCTCCAGCGCGCTGTCGCGCTGGCCGGATGTCAGCACGCGGTCGACACCGCAGCGGATGAGCGCTTCCAGCGCCTCGCCGGCATCGGCCGTCATGTCGAAGGCGCGGTGGCAGGTCACGGACATCGGCCGGGCGGCCTCGACCAGCGCCTTCATGCGCGCCTCGTCGATCCTGCCGTCCGGCGTCAGGCAGCCGATGACGACGCCGGAGACACCTTCGCCGCGCAGCGCTCGGATATCCTCCACCATCGTCTCGAACTCGGCCTTTGAATAGAGGAAGTCGCCGCCGCGCGGGCGGATGATGACATGGACGGGAATTTCTGCCGCCTTCACCGCCGCGCGGATCGTCGCAAGGCTTGGCGTCAGGCCGCCTTCCACCAGGCTGGCGCACAGTTCCACCCGGTCGGCGCCGGCTTCCTGCGCGGCGAGGAAGCCGTCGATGCCTTCGACGCACAATTCGATGAGGGGCTTCTTTGCCATGGCGTGGTCCGGTCTCTTGGTTCAGGCTTCGCGCCAGACGGTTTTCAGGAGCCTCAGCCAGTTCTCCCGGCAGAGTTTTGCAAGGTCGTCTTCGCCGTAGCCGGCGGCGCGTAGCGCTTCCACCAGCGCCTGGTTGCCGGCCGCATCGCCGATCGCGGCGGGGATCGTCGCGCCGTCGAAATCCGAGCCGATCGCCACGCAGTCGATGCCCATGCGCTCGACCATGTAATCGATGTGGCGGACCATGTCGGAAAGCGGCGTATCGGCATCTTCCAGCCCGTCGGCGCGCAGCATGGTGGTGGCGTAGTTGAGGCCGGCGATGCCCTTGCGTTCGCGAATGGCGTCGAGCTGCCTGTCGGTTAGGTTGCGCGAGATGGGCGTCAGCGCATGGGCGTTGGAATGGGTGGCGACGAGCGGCTGCGTGCTCTCGCGCGCGACGTCCCAGAAGCCCTTCTCGGTGATGTGGGCAAGGTCGATCATGATGCCGAGCCGGTCGCAGGCCTTTACCAGTTCGACGCCCGCATCGGTGAGGCCGGGGGCGGTATCGGGCGTGGACGGATAGGCGAAGGGCACGCCGTGGCCGAAGCGGTTGTGCCGGCTCCAGACGGGGCCGAGCGAGCGCAGGCCCGCGGCATAGAGCGTTTCGAGCGTCGCAAGGTCGCCGGCAACGGGCTCGCAGCCT
>Ga0182742_1005638_pt1 | contig 10444 bp, 6 predicted proteins | sample eDN5th37CBELigMG_FD_128880 | JGI IMG/M metagenome (GOLD analysis project Ga0182742, IMG submission 128880) | Enriched Miracle-Growth compost microbial communities from Emeryville, California, USA - eDNA 5th pass 37_C BE-Lig MG (version 2)... ... | reverse complement strand
CACGTCGTGGCCGGCGAGGGCGGGCAGCGGCCGATCGCCGCGGTACAGGCGGACGCGCCGCTCCAGCTCGGGCAGCTCCTGCTCGGCCAACGCCGCGAAGCGCTGGCGCGACACGCCGAGCGCCTCCAACGCCCACGGGTCCACCACCGTGGCGCCGCCCTCGGCGATGGCGCCCACGCCCAGCTCGGGGTTGCCCGGCGCGCCCACCTTGCGGGCCACGAACACCTCGAGCGGCGCGGCCAGGGCCATGGCCACCTCGTAGGCCACCGGCACGCCGCCGCGCGGCAGGGCCAGCACGACAGGGTCGTGGAGCGGGCGTTGCCGCAACCGGTCGGCCAGCTGCCGGCCGGCATCTGCCCGGTCGAGGAACCGCATCGGCCACCTCCCCGCGTGCCAGGATCCGCCTCCGACCCTACGAGCCATGGAGGGCGCCGTGCCCAGCAGGATCAACCACGTCAAGGTCGTCACGCCGCGGCCCGACCTCGTCGACGCCTTCCTCCGGGAGGTGTGCGACGTGCCCGAGGGCTGGCCGCTCGGCGGCGCCACCCGCCTGGAACCGGGCGCGCCGCTGGGCCCGGGCGGCGACATCCCGATGGAGGAGATCCTGCGCCGGCGCAACGCCACGCCGGGCGGGGGCGGCTTCATCGCCGGCGACTCGAACAGCCGGCAGCTCCAGATCTTCACCGGCGACCCGGCGTCGATCTGGGCCATCTGCATCTCGACCCGCTACATCGAGGACGTCTATGAGAAGGCCAAGGCGCGTGGCGTGCCGTGCACGCCCATCACGGTCGCCGACTGGAACGAGCGCGACAACATCCGGAACTTCTTCTGCGACGTGGCCGGGCTGACCTTCGAGGTCATCCGGGTGGAGCCGAAGGCCGCGTCCTAGGCCCGGGCCCGGAGGAAGGCCCAGGCGTCGGCGATCATCTCGCCGAGCCCGGGCTTCTCCGGTTGCCAGCCCAGCTCGGCCTGGATGCGGGCGCTCGACGCCACCAGCACCGGCGGGTCGCCCGGCCGGCGCGGCCCCTCCTCGGCCGGGATGGGGTGGCCGGTGACCTCCCGGGCCACCTCGATCACCTCTCGCACCGAGGCTCCGTTGCCGTTGCCCAGGTTGTAGACGAGGTGCCCGGGCGTCGTCGTGACGTCGAGGGCCAGCAGGTGGGCGCGGGCCAGGTCCTCCACGTGGATGTAGTCGCGGATGGCCGTGCCGTCGGGCGTGGGGTAGTCGGTGCCGTGGATCTGGACCTTCGGGCGCAGGCCGGCGGCCACCTGCAGCACCAGCGGGATCAGGTGGGTCTCGGGGTGGTGGGCTTCGCCGAGCTCGCCCGAGGCGCCGGCCACGTTGAAGTAGCGCAGCGAGACCGCGCCCAGGCCGGCCGCCGCAGCCTGGAAGCCAATCACCGTGTCGACGGCCAGCTTGGAAGCGCCGTAGGGGTTGGTGGGCCGCGTCGGCGCGGTCTCCACGATGGGGACCTCGTCGGGATCGCCGTACACCGCGGCGGTGGAGGAGAACACCAGCCGGCGAACGCCGTGGGCCCGCATGGCATCGAGCACGTGGAGCGACCCGGTGACGTTGGCCCGGAAGTAGCCCACCGGGTCGTCCACCGACTCGCCCACCAGCGAGCGGGCCGCGAAGTGCAGCACCGCGTCCTGCCCGGCCATCACGGGGTCCAGGGCCGGCCGGTCGAGCACGTCGACCCGGGCGAAGGCGGCGCCCGGCGGCACCGCCCAGGGGTGGCCCTTCGACAGGTCGTCGGCCACCGTCACCTCGTGGCCGGCGGCCACCAGCTGGGCCGCGACCACGCTGCCGATGTAGCCGGCACCTCCGAGCACGAGCAGCCGCACGGGGTGACCGTAGCGCCCGCTAGAGCGAGGGCAGCCTCTGCTGGAGGCCGACCAGGCGGGCGAACGGGTCGCCGACGTCGGCCACGCGGTCGAGGACCGTGCGGATGGTCCAGCGATCGGGCCGCAGGTCGGGGTCGTCGAGCTCGTCCCACTCGATCGGCACCGACACGGGCGCGCCGGGGGCCGGTCGGGCGCTGTAGGGCGCCACCAGCGTGCGGTTGATGGCGTTCTGGGTGTAGTCGAGCCGGGCCAGGCCCTTGCGGTCGGCCTTGTGCCAGGACCAGCTGACCAGCTCGGGCACGGTGGCCCCCACGGCGCGCGACACGGCCTCCACCCAGGCCCGGGTCTCGTCGAAGCTCGGGCCCGGCGTGATCGGCACCCACACCTGGATGCCGCGCTGGCCGGTGACCTTGGGCAGGCCGACCACGCCGAGGTGGTCGAGGGCCGTGCGGTAGAGCCGGGCCAGCACGAGCACCTGCTCCCAGGTGGTCGCCGGCCCGGGGTCGATGTCGATGTAGGCCCATGTCGGCTGGTGGACGTCGCGCACCCGCGACGTCCACGGGTGCAGCTCGATCGCGCCGAAGTTGGCCATCCACACCAGCGTGGCGGGGCTGTCGATCACGGCGTAGCACTCGGTCTCGCCCGGGTCGGCCTCCTCGTTGCGCCAGCGGGTGATCCACGCCGGCGCGTGCGAGGGCAGCTCCTTGTGCCAGAAGCCCTTCTTGTGCACGCCCTCGGGGAAGCGGTGGGTGTTCACCGGCCGGCCCTCGAGGTAGGGGAGCATCGTCGGCGCGATCAGCGCGTGGTAGCGGATCAGGTCGCGCTTGGTCACGGCAGGCTGGCCGAGGCCCTCGGGGAAGAGGACCTTGTCGAGGTTGGTGAGCGACAGGCGCCGGCCCTGGAAGTCCCACACCCCCTTGGCGCCCAGCGCGTCGAGGGCGTCGAGCTCGTCCTGCGTCGGCGGGTCCCAGCCGCTCACCCGCGCCAGCGGCACCTCGGCCTCGGCCGCGGGCAGGTCGCTGCGCCACAACGCCTCCGGCGCGGCGGCCACCTCGTCGTTGGTGCGACCGGAGCGGACCGAGCGGGGGTGGTCCTCCGGATCCCAGCCGGGTTGGGCGTGCTCGTCGGCCTTGTGCAGGAGCAGCCACTGCTCCTTGCCGGCGGGTTGGCGATCGCGGTCGCGGCGCACGAGCACGAAGCGCCCGGCCAGCTTCTCGCCGAAGAGGTCGAAGTGGAGCTCGCCCTGCTCGATGGCCGCGGCGGGATCGGTCGTCCCGGGGGCGGGCTCCCAGCGGCCCCTGTCCCACACGATCACGTCGCCGCCGCCGTACTCGCCGGCCGGGATGACCCCTTCGAAGTCGGCGTACTCCATGGGGTGGTCCTCGACGTGCACCGCCATGTGGCGGGCCTTGGGATCGAGCGTCGGCCCCTTCGGGACCGCCCAACTGGCGAGGACGCCGTCGACCTCGAGGCGCAGGTCGTAGTGCAGCCGGCGGGCCCGGTGGCGTTGCACGACGAAGCGGCCGCCCGTCCCCTCCGACGGCGCGCCGGCATCGCCGGACGGCTCCGGCGTGGTGGTGAAGTCGCGCTTGGCCCGGTAGGGGGCCAGCCGATCGCGCGACCGCGACGATCGCGACGACCGCGACGACCGCGCCGACCGCGACCGGGACGACGAAGGGCTCACGGTCGCGACGTACCCCGCCGGCCCGGGGCCCTCACCGGATCAGCGGCGGCGGCGCCAGCTCAGCAGCGCGGTGATCAGGCCGCCGATGACGGCGGAGACGACGATCACGACGATGAGCGGCGCGTCGACGTCGGTGACGACGAAGTCGACGTTGGCGTCATCGGTGTTCACCAGCGCGAACACGACCAGGACGACGGCCAGGATCGCCGCGGCGATGAGCTTGGCCCGCTCCTGGGTGCTGAACCTCGACTCCCGCTCCGTCCGTCCGTTGGCCACGACGACCTCCCTCGAGCCGACCCTCCCGGGCCGGTCACCCCCACGACCGCCCAAGGTTGCCACTCCGGGCGGACGGCCGTGGGGGATCCACGACGGCTGCAGGCGAGCCCTCGTTACGTGAAGTAGCCGAAGGCGTCGGCGATGAGGTGCGTGCCCGACTGGGTGTAGAGCCCGAACAGGCCGCCGTCGCCGAGCACCGCCACGGCGGCGTTGGGGATGACCTGGCCGGGCCGCTCGATGTTGAGGTTCGAGGACGACCCGAAGGCGGCTCGCCCGGTGGGGAGCACCTGCACGAAGCCGGGCGCGAACGCCTCGGTGGCGGTGACGTTCACGAACACCGCCGACACGCCGCGCTCGGGGATGCCGAGCTGGCCGCGCGGGGCCACGTCGACGGCCTGCCCCGGGCCCACCGGCCCGCCGAGGCGGCTGTCGGCGATGCGGGCCGGGGCGATGGGCTGGAACAGGCCGCGCGTGCTGGCGTCGGCCGAGCCCCCGGTGAAGTAGCCGAGCACGTCGGCCACGAGGTGCGTCTCCGACTGCACGTACACGTCGATGGCGCCGTCGGTCACCGGCACGATGACGAGGTTGGCGATGGTCTGGCCGGCCACCACGTTGAGGTTGGAGGACTGGCCGATGGTGGGCGAGCCGGCCGGGATCACCTGCACGAAGCCGTCGGCGGTGGCCTCGGTGGCGGTCATGTTGAGCACCACGGCCCGGGCGTCGGGCGCGATGCCCGGCACGGCCAGGCGCAGCACGCCGTCGTTGGGCACCTTGCCGGGACCGGCGCCGAGGCCGATGCGGGTGTCGAGCACGCGCGTCGGGCTCTGGGTGACGAAGCGCCCGGCCCGCACCGCCTGCGAGGCGGGCGTGAAGTAGCCGAACACGTCGGCCACCAGGTCGGTGCCGCTCTGGGAGTAGAGCGTCACGTAGCCGCCGAGGAGCGGGACCACCACGAGGTTCGGGATGGTCTGGCCGGGCCACTCCAGGTTGAGGTTCGAGGAGAAGCCGGAGCTGCGGTAGCCGCCGGGCAGCGCCTGCACGAAGCCGGGGCCGGCCGCGTTGGTGGCGGTGACGTTCAGCACCACAGCGGTGGCGTCCTCCGGGACCCCCGCCCGCCCGGCCACGTACAGGTCGATGTAGCCGTTGGCGGGGACGGGTCCCGGCGCCAGCTGGCCCACGCCGGTGCGGGTGTCGAGCAGGCGGGCGGGCGTCACCGAGCTGAAGCGCGACTCGCGGGTCACCTCCTCGGGGAGCACCGTGTCGTCGGGCGGGGGCGGAGGCGGCGGCGGGGGAGGCGGCGGCGGAGGGGGCGGCGGCGGGGGCTCGTCCGCCTGGCCCACCAGGTTGATGTCGATGTAGGCCAGCTTGGTGTTCGTGCCGCCGGAGGGGTCGACGGTGATGCGGCGGTCGCTCACCCGCACCCGCACGATGCCTTCCTTGAACTTGGTCGACACCGTGGGGATGAAGTTGTCGATGGCCAGCGCGCCCTCGACGGTGATGCGGTTGGTGCTGGCCCGCGTGTCGAGGGGGTCGCCCACCGCCACCTTCACGTCGTAGGTGCCGTTCGGGACGGCGAACTCCCAGCGGCCCGGCGTGAGGTTGCCGTCGGCGGGGTTGCCGCCGTACTGCATGTAGATGAACGTGTCGAGGCGCTGGTCGCCCACCGCGTTGCGCTCGCGGCCGTTGGCCGTCAGGTCGAGCGGCGCCGGCGAGTCGATGGCCACCCAGCCGTAGCCGCGCCCGTCGTCGTAGGGCTGGCCGTAGTCCTTGATGTAGCCGTCGGGCAGCACCGAGGTGGGCGTGCCGAAGTCGACGCGGGCCACCGGCGTGGTGGACGTGTCGGACTTCGTCAGCAGCGTGACCCGGCCGCCCGCCCCGCTCGGCTGCTCGCCGTACTCGGCCACGTAGATGCGCCCGTCGGGGGTGGCGATGACGTCGAGCGGGTTGTTGAAGCCGGCGGCCACCTGCCGCACCGTGGCCACGCCGCCCTGGCGGTTGAGCTGGATGGCGAGGATGTCGTCGCCGTTGGAGAACTCGGCCACCAGCAGACGGCCCTTCAGCTTGTCGCCGTAGAGGTCGCTGGTGAACTGCGCGATGCCGTTGGGGGAGCGGTTCTTGCCGAGGTTCAGCGAGGGGCGCCGCCAGTCGGGGTCGGGCCGCGTGCCGACGGGGTACTGCGGCACCTCGAACGGGTCGGCGCCGCTGGTGGGGTTGCCGCCGTTCAGCACGTACTTGCCGATCGAGGGGTTGGGGTGGCCGTAGTAGCCGCCCTGCTCGATGGTCGTGAAGTAGTCGGTGCCGCTCGACAGGCCGATCAGCGCGGGCGGGTTGCCGCCCGGACCAGCCGGGGTGTTCCCGCCGGCCGACTCGTTGCCCGCGGCGTAGAGCTTGCCGTTGTTGGCCCAGAGGAGGTCGTAGACGTTGCGCACGCCGGAGGCGTAGACCTTCACCGGCGCGCCGGGGGCGTTGGGGTCATAGCCCTTCGACGTGTCGACGTCGACGGTGCGGTTGGCCAGCGCCGCGACGTCGGCGACGAGGATGGCGGCGCTGAGCGGCGTCTCCTCCCGCATGCCCCAGTACTGGTCGGGGGCGCCGTAGCCGGCGAGGGCGCCCACCGCGATGTAGAGCTTCCCCTGGCGGAAGTCGATGCCGTTGTTCATGTGGTCGTGCACCGACCGGGGCAGGCCCACGATCTTGTCGGTGACCGTGCCGAGGTTCGGGCCCGTCAGCAACGACACCTTGCCCGTGAAGTTCTCCATGTTCTCGAAGCCGAGCTGGCCGTGGGACACCCACAACCGGAGGTTGCCGGCGGTGGAGCCCGGCTCGAAGTGCATGCCGGTGATCGTGCGCTGGAAGCGCCCGAAGGGGTTGAACACCTGCGGCGGGCCGGTGGGCAGCCCGCGGTCGTCGAGGGTGTAGCGGCGGATCTCACCGACGCCGGTGGCGACGTAGAGCTTGTTGTCGGGTCCCATCAGCAGCACCGACGGCCCGGTCACGTCGGCCACCGTGTGCCGGTCGAGCGTGAGGCCGAGGTCGGGGGTGATGGAGCTGGTGCCGGTGGTGAAGCTCAGCACGTACTCGGCGAAGGGCGTGCCGTCGAGGGCCCGCACGCCGGAGGTGAGCCGCACGGTGTAGCGGCTCGACGGGAGCAGCGACGACAGCGGCGTGAAGGAGATGATGCCGCCGGCGGCGTCGGAGTTGTAGGAGCCGGGCACCGGCACGTTGCCGGGAGCGAGCACCTGGAACGTGGTCGGCGACACGGTCTGGGCGTCGACCGACACCGAGGGCTGCAGGGTGATCGAGCTGTCGAGCGGCACCCCCGTGGCGTTGTTGCGGGGGGTCGACGACAGGATGCGGGCGTCGGCCGCGTGGGCCGGTGCCGCCCCGAGCACGAACAGCCCGGCCGCCAGCGCGAGCCATGCCGCGACCAGCCCGGTCGCCCTGCGACGCACTCCCACGTTCATCCTCCGCCGTCCCGCCTCGAGCCTGCCACCGGACCGCCGTCCGTCGGTGGGTCGCGGGACTGTAGGCCACCTGGGCGGCTGCGCCGAAGCGCGCCACGAAACCGCGCGCAAAGCTCGACGAGGGGCGATCGAACGGCGTCGGACGGTGACCGCGACGCGTCGGCGCGCGGGTGAAGCGCGGGTGACGCGCGGGGCGTCAGGCTCGGAACCACCCGGCCGTGTCCGCCAGGAGGTGGGTGCCGGACTGCGTGAAGAGCGAGAACCCGTCGCCGTCGCCGAGCGAGGCGATGGCGGCGTTGGCGATGGTCTGGCCGGGGCGCTCCACGTTGAGGTTCGACGACGACCCGAAGGCCGCCCGGCCCGTCGGCAGCACCTGCACGAAGCCGGGCGCCGCGGCGTCCGTGGCCGTCACGTTGGCGAAGACCGCGGCGACGCCGGTGGCCGGCACCCCGGCGGCACCGGCCGGGTGCACGGTCACGGCCGTGGCGGGCTCCGGGCGCGGGCCGAGGCGGGTGTCGAGCAGGCGGGCCGGCGGGACCGCGGTGAAGAGGCCGGCCGTCGCCTCGGGGGCGCTCTCGCCGGTGAAGTGGCCGAGGAGGTCGGCCACCAGATGGGTGGCGGTCTGGGCGTGGAGGTCGACGGCGCCGTCGACCACCGGCACGATCACCAGGTTGGCGATGGTCTGGCCGGCCTCCACGTTGAGGTTCGACCACGCGCCCTGCCACGGCGAGCCGGCCGGCAGGGCCTGGACGTAGCCGGGCCCCGCCGCCTCGGTGGCCGTCACGTTGAGCACGGCCGCGGTGGCGTCGAGAGGCACACCCGGGAGCGCCACCCGTACGGTGCCGCCCGACGGCACGGGCCCGGAGGTGGTGCGGGTGTCGAGGACGCGCTGGGGGGCGCCGGGCACCAGGCGCCCGGCCCGCACGGCCTCGCCGCCGGTGGGTGCGAAGTAGCCGAAGACGTCGGCCAGCAGGTGGCCGCCGGACTGCGTGTAGAGGCTGATCCGGCCGCCCGCCCCCACGGGCACCACCGCCAGGTTGGGGATGGTCTGCCCGACCCGTTCGAGGTTGAGGTTCGAGGCCGTCCCGATGCCCCCGCTGCCGGTGGGCAGCGCCTGCACGAAGCCCGGCCCGGCGGCCTCCGTGGCGGTGAGGTTGACCACCACGGCGGTGGCGTCGGCCGGGATGCCGGCGCGCCCGGTCACCTGCAGCTCGACGATGCCGCCCGCTGCCACCGGGGCGACGCCGGCGTAGCCGGTGCCGGTGCGGGTGTCGAGCAGCCGGTTCGGGGCCAGCGGCACGAACCGCCCGTCGCCCACCGGCGTCGGTGGCGAGGCGGGCGGCGTCGGCGCCGCCGCGATCGTCGCGGCGATCCAATCGGCGTAGGCCGACACCTCGGTGAAGATGGAGGGCACGTACCCGCACGGGATGCCGCCCCGTGACGTCACGCCCGCGAGGACCACCCCGGTCTCGCTTGGCACGACGAGCGGACCTCCGGAGTCGCCGCTGCACACCGCGGGAGCGGCGCCCACCTCCGAGAGCCAGCCGGCGCAGAGCTCCGTGCCGGCGTGGAAGGTGGCGCCGACCTGGCCGAAGAAGGCGGCGCAGGCGCTGTCGCCCGCCACGGGGGCGGGCGCCTCCATCAGGTCCAAGGGGAGGGCGGCGCACTCCGAGCCGGCCCACTGGGCGCACCCGTAGCCGGCCACCTCGCCCATGACGTCGGCCAGCGCACCGGGCCCGGCCAGGCGCGCGGCCGGCAGGCCGAGCGGCGTGGCGGTGCGGGCCAGCGCGAGGTCGTGCAGGAACGTCGCCGGCGTCCAGCCGGGGTGCACCACGAACTGCTCCACGCCGACGCGCACGTAGCTCCCGGCCGGCGCGTCGAGGCGCTGCGTGCCCCCGACCACGTCGGCCCCCACGCCGGCCACCGCGTCGGCGCAGTGGGCCGCGGTGAGCACCCAGCGGTCGCCGATGACGGTGCCGGTGCAGAACTGCCCGTCAGCCGGGCTGAGCCCGGGCACCACGAGCGCGACCGTCGACGGCCAGCGGCCCTCGGGCGCGGGCGTGCCGTTCACCACCGCGGCCTGCACGTGGTCGTCGGCCGTGGTGGCGGCGGCCGCCGGCCCGGGCGCGGCGCCCGCACCGCCCGCCCACGCCAGCACCCCCATGGCCGCGGCCAGCGCGGCCGCAACCCTCCTGCTCGCTCGCATGCTTCCGCCGTCCCTTGTCGCCCGCCGACCCGCGTCAGCCACGTTCAGTGTAAGGACAACTACACAACGTGGCAACGGTTGTCCTGTACCGCCGCGTGCCAGGATGGCCGCCGCCATGCCGACCGGGCGATTCGCGCCGAGCCCCACGGGCGAGCTCCACCTCGGCAACCTGCGCACCGCGCTGCTGGCGTGGCTGTTCGCCCGGTCGACCGGCAGCCGCTTCCTGGTCCGGATGGAGGACCTCGACGCGGTGACGGCCCGGCCCGAGCACGCCCGCCGCCAGCTCGCCGACCTCGCCGCCCTCGGCCTCGACTGGGACGGCGAGGTGGTGCTGCAGTCGACGCGCCGCCCCGCCCACGACGAGGCCCTCGCCGCGCTGGAGGCCGCCGGCCTCACCTACCGGTGCTGGTGCACCCGCCGGGAGATCCAGGAGGCCGCGGCCGCGCCCCACCACACCGAGCCGGGGCCGCCGGGCGCGTACCCGGGCACGTGCCGGGAGCTGTCCCGCCGGGAGCAGGCGGCCCGCGCCCGCAGCGGCCGGTCGCCGGCGGTGCGGCTGCGCAGCGACGGGCGCACCGTGGCCTTCACCGATCGCCTGGCCGGCCCGGTGGCCGCCCCCGTCGACGACGTGGTCCTGCGGCGCAACGACGGCACCCCGGCCTACAACCTGGCGGTGGTGGTGGACGACGCCTGGCAGGGCGTCGAGGAGGTGGTGCGGGGCGACGACCTGCTGCTGTCCACGCCCCGCCAGCTCCACCTGGCCGACCTCCTCGGCTACCACCGCCCGGACCACGCCCACGTGCCGCTCGTGGTCGGCCGCGACGGCGCCCGGCTGGCCAAGCGGCACGGGGCGGTGACCCTGCGCGACCTGGCCGCCCGGGGGATCGACCCCGACGGGGTGCGGTCGCGCCTGGCCGCCAGCCTCGGGCTGGCCGAGGACGGCGAGCCGGTCACCCCCGTGACGCTGGT
>Ga0182742_1005637_pt1 | contig 10444 bp, 9 predicted proteins | sample eDN5th37CBELigMG_FD_128880 | JGI IMG/M metagenome (GOLD analysis project Ga0182742, IMG submission 128880) | Enriched Miracle-Growth compost microbial communities from Emeryville, California, USA - eDNA 5th pass 37_C BE-Lig MG (version 2)... ... | reverse complement strand
TACCTGCCGCCCTACAGCCCCGACTTCAACCCGATCGAGCAGGCCTTCGCCAAGCTGAAGGCGATGCTGCGCAAGGCCGCCGAACGCACCCTCGATGACCTCTGGCGCACCATCGGCCGCATCCTCGAGACCTTCACCCCAACCGAGTGCGCCAACTACTTCGCCGCGGCCGGATATGACGCAAACTGATCAGAAAACGCTCTAGCTCAGGCGATGCAGCCGCCACGGCAACGCGCCGCGCCAGCCGCGCCAGGATCTCGGGCGGGGCGGTGACCTCGGGCACGATCATGCCCGACAGACGCCGCCCGCCACCTCAGGCCACCCTCCCGCCGCCGCGCCAGATCTGGTGCACCACGGGCACTTCGCCGCCCCGGCGCACCCAGACCAGATCGGCGCGCTTTCCCGGCGCGATCTCGCCCCGGTCGGTCAGGCCGGTGGCGCGCGCCGGATTGCGCGTGACCATCGCAATCGCCTGCGGCAGGCCGATCCCCGGCACGCGCTCAGGCAATTGGAAGGCCGCCATCAGCAGGTTGACCGCGGCCAGGGCGGTGCCCTCATGCATCTTGCGCGCGGCGAGGGCGCGGATCTCCTCCATAGGACGCCCGGAGCGGGTGGCATAGAGATAGTACTTCTCCAGATCACGGAACTGCCGCCTACCGCCGAGACGGACATCATGACGAGCGCGGTCTATAGCGAACCGTGCAGTTACGTTCCGAACCTGCTTTGGAGATGCGTCATGGCCAAGAGGCGGCGAAGTTGTTGGCCGCCACAGAAGCGTGCAGGTGGGCGCGGGGCTGCCCACGGTTCTGGCGGAGCGCTTCCTCCTGAAGGAGCCCTCTTCATCCTTGGGCAGGCGGATAATGCCGCAACGGGCCAGGCAGCGATGGAGGGCTGATCGGGCCAGCCGAGGGATTGTCTCGCGCGACCAGCCCAGGACATCGCGGGGTGGCAGGAGGGTGTGCCGGTGCCCGCCTGCCGCACCCAGAGGTTGGGCGACCTGCAGCGCCGCTTTGGTCTGGCCCATGGCGGCAAAGCCGGTTCCAGGCTTGCGCCGAGGCTGGCCACATCCGCCAGACCCGACATCCTGCCGGGAAAGGCACGCCGCGAGGATCCGGTGGCGGCATCACCTCCGCCCGTGCGCGTACTCGGGCTTCAAGCTGTTGCGTGCCCTACTCTAGCAACGCCTGTTGCGCAGGGCCGCGGCGATGATGCTATTGCTGGACGGTGCACCGGATTTCCCGGCCACCCGCCGACGCCGGCCGCAGCGGCGCGGCGATCCCGTAACGCCATAAGGTTCATCCATGCTGCCAGCCAGAGACGCGCTGACCATCTGCTTCGCTCACCCTGCCTATCGCTTGCAGGACCGCTTCCTCCTCCGGAACACCGGCATCCGCAGCATCGAAGTGCGCGACCGTGCGGCGCTGGAGGAGGGCATCGGCGCAGCGGATGTGCTGGTCATCTCCGGCCTGTGGAACGACGGGCTGATCGCGCGGGCACCGAAGCTGCGCTTCATCCAGTCGATCAGCGCCGGTACGGACCAGTATGGCAAGGAGGCGCTGCGCGGCGCCGGCATCCGCCTGGCCAGCGCCCAGGGTGTCAATGCACGGGCGGTCGCAGAGCATGCCATGGCACTGATCCTGGCACTCAGCCGGCGGCTGCCGGAGGCGCGGGACAACCAGGCGAAACGCCACTGGCGCGGCATGATCGGCGACCTCGACCGACGGGAGGACGAACTCGGCGGTAAGACCTTGCTGATCGTCGGCCTGGGCCGCATCGGCGGGCGGCTGGCGCATTTGGCAAAGGCATTTGACCTGAAGGTCCTGGGCATCCGCCGGGATCCGGCCGGCGGGAGCAACGGCGCCGATGCCGTGTACGGGATGGACCGGCTGAAGGAGTTGCTGCCGCAGGCGGATTTCGTCGCCCTCACCTGCCCGCTGACGCCGGAGACCCAGGGGCTGATCGACGCCGAGGCGCTGCGCCTGATGCGGCCTTCCGCCTACCTGATCAATGTCGCCCGTGGCCGGGTCTGCGTGGAATCCGCCCTGGTCGAGGCGCTGGCCGCTGGCCGCATCGCCGGCGCGGCGCTGGATTGCACGGAAACCGAGCCGCTGCCGGCTGAGAGTCCGCTCTGGGCCATGCCGCATGTGCTGATCACCCCGCACACGGCCGGCGAGACCCGTCGCTACGAGGACAATGTGCTCGATTTGCTGCTGGAGAATCTCGACCGGCTCTGGCGCGGGGAGGCTGTGCTGAAGAACCAGGTGGTCTGAATGGCGGTGCGCGCTTGACCGCGCGCGCCGCGGCCCGCACCCTCCGGGGCACGAAACCGGGAGGAATGCGATCATGATCACCCGCCGGGCCCTCGGGGCGGCCGCTGCCATGCTTACTGCCCCGACCTTGCTGAACGCCCAGGAGGCTTGGCCGGGGGACCGGCCCATTGAGGTCGTCGTCCCCTTCCCGCCAGGCGGCGGGGTGGACGTGATGGCGCGTATCATTCTGCCCTTCGTGGCGCAGCGCATTCCTGGAGCGCGCTTTGTCGTCACCAACCGCGCCGGCGCGGGCGGTCAGGTCGGCTTCGAGGCGCTGTTCAATGCCGCGCCGGATGGCCACACCCTTGGCGCGCTGGCGGTGCCGGCCATCAACACCTTCCCGCTCGAACGCCAAGTCCGCTATCGGCCGCTGGAATTTACCTTCCTGGCGAATGTCGTGGACGATCCCGGCACCATCTATGTCGCCGCCAATTCGCCGCTGCGCACCTTGCAGGATCTGGTGCAGGCAGCCAGGGCGCGGCCGGGGCGGATGAATTACGGCACCACCGGCGTCGGCTCGGACGATCACCTGCTGATGCTGAGTCTCGAGGGTTTGGCAAAGCTGGAGCCGATGGTCCATGTGCCCTTCCCCGGCGCGGCGCCGCTGCTGGCCCAGGTACTAGGTGGGCATGTCGAGGTTGGCGTCGGGAATATGGCGGAGATCCTGGCGGCAATGCGGGAGGGGCGGGTGCGGTCGCTGGGCCAGGCGGCGGCGCGGCGCTGGGAGGCGGCGCCGGATGTGCCGACTTTCCGCGAGCAGGGTTTCGACATTGTCGCCGGCTCCGCCCGCGGCATAGCCGGGCCGCCGGGGCTGCCGGCCCCGATCCGTGCCCGGCTGGAACGGGCCTTCGCCGAGGCCCTGGCCGATCCCGACTTCCTGCAGGAGGCGCAGAAAGTCTCCCTTCCGCTGCGGCCTTTGGTGGGAGCCGCCTATCGCGACATGGCGATGCAGGTGGATGCCTCGGTCCGCGCCCTTTGGCAGGTCCGACCCTGGGGCGGGTGAACCGCCCCGATCGCCGCCGCGCGGCGCAGTAGAGCCGCGGGCAGCGGACCGCACCGCCAGCGCGCAAGGTGTGGCGTCATCAGCCCGACGAAGCCCGCTAATACTACAGCCGGTTCAAGCTGTCCTGTGCGTCTGCGCCAGTGGCATTTGCGGGCGCGTTGCTGGTGGCGTCTGCGCCAATCGGACCAGCACAGGACGGCAGCGGGTCTTGGCGGCTGGTGCCAGACCAGCGGCCAGAGCAGGCGTCGCACTTCCGGCACGGTGAGGGGCAGCAGGTCGGCGGCGTGTTGCTGCTCGTCCTCCCCCCCCGCGCGCCACGGCTTGCCGGCGAAGGACGGCGAGATAGGCGTGCGCCAGCATGGTCAGGGTGATGTGGCAGTGCCTGCCGGTCCAGGAGCGGACCTCGTATTGGTCCAGGCCGACCTCGCCCTTGGCCGCTTCGAAGCAGGCCTCGATGATCCAGCGCGTGCCGGCCATAGGCGCGCAGGTCATCGCGGACCGCCCCGGTATCCCGGCGCATACGGACGCGGAAATCCTGCACCCCGTCCGGAGTCGCATCCCCAGCAGCTTCGGCCAACTGCCAGCCGTTCTTGCGCGCCAAAGGCGCCAGCAGCCCGCGCAAATAGGCCAGGGCGCGCCGACGTGGCTCGGCCCGGAGGAACCGAGGCGCAGCGCGGCTGTAGTATTAGGTGCTTGTCGTTGGGAACCAGGATCCACGCGGGACGGCCTGGGAAATGCCGTCTGGACACCCGAAGGAGGAGCCCTGCGGTGACCGCCATTGACCCCGTCAAGATCAACGACGCCATCATTAGCAGCAGGTAAGTTTACGCTCACGCGAACAAGATCACCAATCTGTGCGAGGACCGGCTCGTCGGAGCGACACCCACCGGCTCGCGCAAAAGTGGCAATGGGTCCGTCGAGGCGAAACGCGGCGCATCCGTGAGGCCTTGGATGCCGCCTTGCCGGGACCTGCGGTGATGCTGGCGCCGGCACGGAACGAAGCGCTCGTCGGCCGGTTGCTGCGGCAGGCGCCGGCATCCGCCCCGGCCGGCGCCAAGTGAGCCTGCCGGGAGGCCACCGCCATGAACGGAGTGTCGCCGCTCAGGCACGGGAAGCGATCCGATGCCTGCCATCCGGATTCCTGGCCACGCGCGTTCGGTCCCGCCGGGATGTGCCGCCGACCGATGCTGATGCTGATGCTGATGCTGATGCTGATGCTGATGCTGGCCCTGATGCCAGGGTTGGCACCGGCCCAGCCACCCGCGCCGCCGCCGGTTGAAGCGAAGCGGGCCGTACTGCTGCTCACGGTCGATGGTGGCATAGGTCCCGGCATCGCCGAGTATGTCACCAAGGGGCTGGACCGTGCCGCCGCGCAGGGTGCCGCGGTGGTGGTGATCCGCCTCGACACGCCGGGCGGATTGGACACGGCCGCACGCCGCATCGTGCAAGCCATGCTGGCCTCGCCTGTCCCTGTCGCGGTCTGGGTCGCGCCACGCGGCGCACGGGCGGCAAGCGCCGGCCTCTTCATCCTCTCGGCCGCGCAGGTGGCGGCCATGGCGCCGGGCACCGCCACCGGCGCGGCAACTCCGGTGCGCATCGGCGGCGACAGCGACGGAGACGATGCGCTGGCGGCGAAGGCAATCAATGATGCTGCAGCCTACGTCCGCGGTCTTGCCGAGTACCACGGCCGCAACCCGGACTGGCTGGAGAAGGCCGTGCGCGAGGCGGCGAGCGTGCCGGCGGATGAGGCGTTGCAACTCGGCGTCGTTGATCTTGTGGCCGCCGACCTGCCGCCGCTGCTGTCAGGAATGGACGGACGCCACGTGCGTCTGCCTTCCGGCTCTGCGGTGCTCGAGACGCAGGGACTTGCAGTGCAGCACTTCGATCCGGGCTGGCGTCATCGCCTGCTGGCGTTCATCTCCGACCCGAACATCGCCTTCCTGCTGCTGATGCTCGGTGCCTACGGGATGCTTCTGGAAGCCGCCTCCCCAGGCATCGGCCTTGGCGGTGTGGTCGGTGGCATCGCGCTGGTCCTCGGCCTCTTCGCTGTCAACCTGTTGCCGGTGGATGTCACCGGACTCCTGCTGATCGGCCTCGGCTTTGCACTGCTGGTGGCCGAGGCTTTCATCCCCGCCTTCGGCGTGCTCGGCTTCGGCGGATTGGCCGCGCTCGTGCTTGGCGGCGCCATCGCCTTCGACTTCGGCGTGCCGGGCTTCCGCCTGTCGCCTTGGGTGCTGACCGCGTCCGCCATCCTCAGTGGGCTGCTTCTGGTCGTCACCATCCGAGCCGCCTGGCGCGCGCGTGGCCGGCCGGTGGTAACCGGGTCGCAGGGCATGATCGGGGCGCGCGGCCAGGTGCTGTCCTGGGCCGCAGGCGCCGGCGTCGTTCTGGTGCATGGTGAGCGCTGGGCAGCTGCGTCATCCGCCGCGCTTGTGCCGGGCCAGGCGGTAAAGGTCCTGGCCCGACGCGGCTTGCGGCTTGAAGTGGCGGCGGAACAGGCCAAGAACGGAGGAAAATCGTCATGACTGGGAATCTCGGCAGCGGCATCGCCTACCTCCTGCCAGTCGTGGCAGCACTGGCCCTGTTATGGCTCGCAGTGCACGTACTGCGCGAGTACGAGCGTGGCGTCGTCTTCACCCTGGGTCGCTTCTCCGGCGTACGCGGCCCGGGGCTGATCCTGCTGATTCCCTTCGTGCAGCAGATGCAGCGCGTGGACCTGCGGACCGTGGTGCTGGATGTGCCGAGCCAGGACGTGATCTCGCGCGACAACGTCTCGGTGAAGGTCAATGCCGTCGTGTACTTCCGTGTGTTGGACGCCGACCGGGCCGTTATCGAGATCGAGGACCACATGGCTGCAACCAGCCAGCTCGCGCAGACCACGCTGCGTTCCGTGCTCGGCAAACACGATCTCGACGAGATGCTGGCCGAGCGCGACAAGCTGAACCGCGACATCCAGGAGATCCTGGATGCCCAGACCGACGCCTGGGGCATCAAGGTCGCGAATGTCGAGATCAAGCACGTGGACATCGACGAGAGCATGGTGCGCGCCATCGCCCGCCAGGCGGAGGCCGAGCGCAATCGCCGTGGCCGCGTCATCGACGCTGAGGGCGAGCTGCAGGCGGCGGAGAAGCTGGCGGATGCGGCGCGGATCCTGGCCACCGTGCCGGAGGCTATGCAGCTACGCTATCTCTCGACCCTGCAACTCATCTCCGGGGAGCGGAGTTCGACCGTCGTTTTCCCGGTGCCGGTCGACCTGCTACGCGGGCTGGGCGCCATGACTCTTGCGGCCGGCCAGGCGGCGAAGCAGGAAGGATCTTGAAGCGCTGGCCGAGGCGAGGCGCCGCCACTCGCCGGCTCACCGGCTGCGTGACCCTTCGCCCGCTGATGCGCCATCCCGATCCATCCGGGTGATCACCGGACCGCCAAAATCCCAGGTATCCTCGAAGGCGACGGTGCCCGCCGCGGAATTGTTGTGCCGTCCCTCGCGCGGCGTCGCCTGCGCTCACCATAGGCATTGTCGGGAAATTTTCACAACGCGGTCGCCAGGAGCAGAACAGAACCGGAGGAGAAGCATCAAGGAACCCGCTGCTTCACTAGCCAGATCGACAGCAGGGCCGGGCCTAGATCGAAGGCCGCCGTGGCCGAGAGATCCGGCGCCATCCCGCGGCCGTGTTCATCGGCCAAGCTGCGGCATTGAACTCAATGCAGCAGGTGGAAGAGCCAAACCCCGTGGAGGTCAGATGCTCCTGCCGGCTGCCAAGGACCGTCGCGCAAGCAGGCTGGTGATCCCCGGCGTCAGCTGTCGCTGCTCCTTGCCCGGGATAATGGAGCGCTACAGGCGGTTGCTTCCCTAACCAGGATAACGGAGAGTCTTCAGGCGGGCTCCTCCTGGTGCCCCATATCACCCCCTATCGCGGAGGCGCGGTGCCTGGGTTCCGAGGTGCTCCTCCCAAGTGCCAGGCGGCAGGTAGAACATCCGCGGCAGGTTCGGTGGACCGGTCAGCACCGTTGCGGTTGCCCGCAGGGCAAGGTTGTTCGCAATGACCGCCCTGCCCCCGCCAACACAGCCGCGGGCCGGTGTGGCGGCCCTGCGGTTGGCCAGCCACAGGATGAACCTGTCTTCGCCGGTCGAGCCGGGGTCAAGGGCGGCGACGGGCGGCCTGCCGTTCCCGCGGCACCAGCGCCGGCCGTGCCAATTCGGCAGTCTCCGGTGCACCACTGACCTCGGCACACTCCAGGGCGGGGTGGCGCAGCGACTGGGCAGCCTCGATGCCGAATTCCCGCCGCGCCGCAGCATTGGGCCGGCGCCGGTCAGAAGCAGCACGCCAGCGCAGTGAGGGGCGCAGTTCTGATGAGGGCGGCCGACAAGAACGCTCTCAGCCGCATGCTCTCGCACTCCATCGGGCGCGGCGTGCGCGGCATGGCTGTGCGCGCCGGCAATGATCTAGAGGGCTTCTACGTCCAGCGCGTAGCCGGCGGAGCGGACGGTGCGGATGATGTTCGCCTCGCCCGGGCCGTTGACCGCCTTGCGCAACCGCAGGATGTGGACATCCACCGTCCGGGGCTCGACATGGAGGTCGCGGCCCCAGACGGCATCCAGCAACTGCTCTCGGGAGAAGACCCGGCCGGGATGCCGCATCAGGAATTCCAGCAGCCGGTACTCCGTCGGGCCCAGATGCAGCACTCGTCCGTTCCGGGTAACGCGATGCGCATCCTGGTCCAGGGTCAGATCGAGGAAGGAGAGCGTACCCTTCGCCCCCATGCCGCCGGTGCGGCGCAGCAGCGCCCGGATGCGGGCCAGCAGCGCCTCCATGGTGAAGGGCTTGCCGATATGGTCGTCCGCTCCGGTGTCCAGCGCCCGGACCGCATCCTGGTCCTCGCGGCGCGCCGTCAGCATGATGACCGGCAGATCACGTGTGGCCGGGCGGCGGCGGAGCTGGCGGCAGACCTCGAGCCCGGAGAGGGTGGGCAGCATCCAGTCCAGCAGGACCAGATCGGGCCGTGCCTCGGCAATGCGCAGCAGCGCCTCCTGCCCGTCTGCGGCTTCCTCCACCCGGAAGCCCTGCCGTTCCAGGTTGTAGCGGAGCATGGTGGCCAGCGCCGGCTCGTCCTCGACCACGAGGATCGAGGGCTTCGGCGCACCATGGCCTGACTCGGACGTCGTCACGGGATGGCTCTCATCCTGCCGGCCGGTCCTCCGGACGCACCACGGCATAGGCCGAGGCATCCGCCTTGGGCCGGTCCTCCGGCAGCAGGTCGCCGCGCACGGCGTAGTGCACCGTCTCCGCGATGTTCGTGGCGTGGTCGCCAATGCGCTCCAGATTCTTGGCCATGAACAGCAGATGGGTGGCGGCGGTGATGTTCCGAGGGTCCTCCATCATATGAGTCAGCATCTCCCGAAAGATGCCATTGTAGATCTCGTCCACTGGCTCATCCGCCGCCCAGACCTCGCCGGCCCGCGCCGCATCGTTCCGCACCAATGCATCGATCGCGCCCTGCAGGTTCTCCTGCACCAGCCGCGCCATCCGCTGGAAGCCGTTGAGACTGCCGAGCGGCGGCTGTGAGGCCACGACGATGCTGCGCTTGGCAACGTTCGAGGCATAATCGCCGATGCGCTCCAGATTGTGGCTGACCTTCAGAGCCGCGACGATCAGGCGCAGATCGGCCCCCAGCGGCTGGCGCAATGCCAGCAGCCGGATGCAGAAATCCTCGATCTCCCGCTCCAGCGCATCCAGCGCGGCGTCGCGCCGCACCACCTCCGCCGCCAGCTCCGTGTCGCGCTGGACCAGCGCCCGGGTTGCCTCGGCCACCTGCTGTTCGGCCAGGCCGCCCATGCGGGCGATGGCGTCGCGCAGCCGGTTCAGCTCCTCGGCATAGCTGCGCACCGTGTGCCCGGCCATCCTCTCGCCCATGCCGTCCTCCGCGCTCAACCGAACCGTCCCGTGATATAGGCCTGCGTCCGCGGCATGCGCGGTGCGGTAAAGATCTGCGATGCCGGCGCCACCTCCACCAGCTCGCCCAGGTAGAAGAAGGCCACCTGATCGGCGCAGCGGGCAGCCTGCTGCATGTTGTGGGTGACGATGGCGATGGTGAAGTCCTGTTTCAGCTCGTCGATCAATTCCTCGATCTTCTGGGTGCTGATGGGGTCGAGTGCGGAGGTTGGCTCGTCCAGCAGGATCACCTCCGGCCGCACCGCGATAGTCCGGGCGATGCAGAGCCGCTGCTGCTGCCCGCCGGACAGGCTGAGGGCGGAGCCGTGCAGCCGGTCCTTCACCTCGTCCCACAGCGCGGCGCGGGTCAGGGCCCATTCCACCCGCTCCTCCATCTCCGCCCGGCTGAGCCGCTCGTGCAGCCGCACCCCGAAAGCGATGTTCTCGTAGATCGTCATCGGGAAGGGGGTTGGCTTCTGGAACACCATGCCGACCCGGGAGCGCAGCTCGTTCAGGTCCACATCCGGCGCGAGGATGTTGCGGCCGTCCAGCAGCACCTCCCCCTCGGCGCGCTGGCCGGGATAGAGGCTGTACATGCGGTTCAGCACCCGCAGCAGGGTGGACTTCCCGCAACCCGAAGGGCCGATCATGCCGGTGACCTGCCGGTCCGGCAGATCCAGGGTGATGCTCCGCAGGGCCTGGTTGGTACCGTAGTAGAAATTGAGGCCGCGGATCGAAACCCGGGCCGGCGGGCTTCCCATGGAGCGCGGCTGCGCGCCGCCGAAACCCTCCGTCCCCGGGACGCCACCTGCCTGGTCGATCATGCTTCCGATCATGGTCCCCCTCATCGCCGCTGCCGCAGCAGGCTGCGGGCCAGGATGTTGAGCCCGAGCACGCCAAGCGTGATCAGCAGCGCCCCGGTCCAGGCCAGGGCGATCCAGTCCTCGAAGGCGGAGCCGGCGTAATTATAGATGGTGACGGGCAGGCTCGACATTGGCTGCGTCGGGTCCACCGACCAGTTCAGGTTGCCGAGAGAGGTGAAGAGCAGCGGCGCCGTTTCCCCGGCCACCCGCGCCACCGCCAGCAGCAGGCCGGTCAGGATGCCGGAGCGCGCCGCGCGCCAGCAGACCAGGGTGATCATCTTCCATTTCGGGGCACCCAACGCAATGACCGCTTCGCGCAGCGTGTCCGGCAACAAGCGC
>Ga0182742_1005634_pt1 | contig 10445 bp, 6 predicted proteins | sample eDN5th37CBELigMG_FD_128880 | JGI IMG/M metagenome (GOLD analysis project Ga0182742, IMG submission 128880) | Enriched Miracle-Growth compost microbial communities from Emeryville, California, USA - eDNA 5th pass 37_C BE-Lig MG (version 2)... ... | reverse complement strand
CGGCTATCGCACCTTCCTCGCCGAGAGCGGGGAGGAGGCGATCGACATCGTGCGCGAAAACCAGGTGCACATCGCGCTTCTGGACATGCACTTGCCACGGCTCTCCGGGCTGGAGACCCTGGCCATCTTCCGCCAGATGCGCGCCGGGCTGCCCGCCATCCTGATCTCGGGCGAATGCGATGAGAGCCTCATGCGCCGGGCCCTCTCGGAAAAGGCATACTGCGTGCTGGCCAAGCCCGTGAGCCGCCACGTGGTCGTTCACGTCGTCCACAAGGCGCTTTTGAAGTTCTACAATTAGTGGCTTGGCGCGCGCTGAGACGGCCTCCGTGGGGCCGGGACCGGCGCGGACCCCGGCGACGATGGACGCCTCCGCGATCCATCGGGCCCCGCTAGATCACCCGTCCGTCGGCCGTCCATTTCTTGACGATCACGCGATTGCCCTGAACGTCGACGACTTCGATGAGGCTGTCGCTCTCGATGAAGAAGTTGTCGGCCGTGACGTCGATGAGCAGGTTGCCGAATCGCGCCTTGCCCGTGGGACGCAGCGGCGATGTGGTGCGCCCGGTCTCGCCGATGAGGAACGTCAGCGACTCGTAACCGTCCATTGAGGGCTTGGCCGAGGGGTCGGCGGTTGCGTCGGCGTCCCAGGGTTCGGGCTTGAGGATCAGCCGGTTGAAGAACGGGATGGCGGGGAAGAACCGAGCCAGCAGCACCGCCCCGGCGCTGACGCCCAGCAGCGAGAGAACCAGCTGGAGCAGGGTGAGCCCCATCTCCCGGTACTCGTACTCCTGCGTTGGCCAGGCGAAGGTGTGGCTCGCCATCACGATGCTTCCAAGCATCAGGCCGATGCCCGCCATGCCGAAGACGCCGAAGCCGGGCAGGACGAACAGCTCGACCGCCAGCGCGATCAGACCCACAAGGAAGAGGATGATCTCCAACTGGTCGGCCGTGCCGCTTAGGTAATGGCTCCAGAAAAAGAGCGTGAACGCCAGGGCCGCCGTGATCGCCGGCAGGCCGATCCCCGGCAGCTTCAGTTCGAGCACCAGCATGAAGAGACCGACGAACAGGAGCAACCAGCTCACGTAGGGGTCGGTCAGCACCGTGACGAGCGAATCGACCCAGCCCGGCCCCTCGACCCGGATCTGCTTGCCTTGCAGGCCGTAGAGCGCCTTGAGTTCTTCGTCGTTGCGGACAACGTGGCCCACGCCCAGGGCCGCCGCGTCGTCTCCGGAGAGCGTGAGACGGCTTCCGGCCTCCTTGCGGGTTTGAAGGTTCTGGAACCGCGCGGGGTCGGCCTCAGCCGCGTCCCGCAGCAAGAGCCGGGTCGCGCCGGTCTGCTGGTCGAGCGCTTCGACGACCTCAAGCTCGGGGTCGACCATCGCCTGGGCGACGGCCGCGGGGTGGCCTTTTTGCTCCGCCAGGAACGCGGCCTTCTTGGACAGGCCCAGGATCTGATCGTCGGAGAGCGGCTCGAACCGGCCGCGGCTGGTGACGATCCGTCGCACGTCTCCCATCCGGCCGTTCTGCCTCAAGACGATGTCGCGGCAGGCCAGCGGGATCAGGGCGGAGACCCCAAGCGCTCGGTCGTTGACGTAGGCGACCGTCTTCATGTCCTTGACGCCGGCGATCAGGTCCGCCAGGGCGTCGGCGGTCTCCACCAGGCCGCCGGGGCTGTCAATCTCGAAGAAGACCAGGTTGACCCGGTCGCGTCGGGCCTGATCGATTCGTCGGTTGAGGTACGAGATTTTGGAGGCGTCCAGCGCGCCGTCGAGCTTGATCCAGACGGGCCGGGGAATTTGGCCCAGCGTCGGATCGTCGAGCGACGATTGCCCGCTGAGGCGATACATGCCGGCGACCTCGGCGGGGGATTCCGCCACCCGCTTGCAAAACCCCTCGGCGCGGGCCCGCTCGGCGGTCAAGACGCCCCGGCGGCCCCCCTCCCAGGCCGCCTTCTCGTCGATCACCTGGTTCGTTTTTTGAAACTCGGCCAGGTTCTCGGCCATCACGTAGTGGATCGCCTTGTCGCCGGTCTGAACCAAGCGCAAGTCGGCGTCGGGATTGAGCATACCGAGCAGCAGGTCGGGGTCGCGGGTCTTGCGGACGGCCAAAAACCGCACGGGCTCGCTGAAGGCGGGGTCGAAGCTCTCGGTCTCCGGGGTGATCGGCCCGAGCGTCGCGTTGGGTCCCATCACGATCTCGGTGCAGGCGACCGCGGGCAGGACCGCGTAGCCCTTCAGCGATTCGGGAATGTAGGCGACCGTCAGCTTCGCGCCGCCCAGCTCCTTCGAGATGTACTTGGCCAGGTCGAACGAGACGCCGAAATCACTGGTCCCGGGCGCGGTCTCGCCGGGCAGGAACTGGAAGATCAGGATGGGGCTGCGCGCCCGGTCCTCGGCCGACGCCGCGCCGACCAGGCTTTGCGTGGCGGCCTTGATCCGGCTGAGCGTCTCCTGGGTGATCGGCTCGGTGATGGTGAAGAACTGCCCCGGAGACGATTCGTCGTGGGGAGCCTGGCCGCGGGCCGTCGCTTCGAGAAGTCCGAGGCATGTGAGAAGCGCGGTGAGGAAAGCCAGTCCATGACGCGCGACAACACAGCGTATCATCACAGTCGGACTCCCTCCGAGAGTCGTCGCCGCCGTCCCCGTCCGTCGGACATGAGTGGTGGCATCATGGGGTCAAAGCGCCCGGGAGGACTCCAGCGCGCTCCCTCCAAGACGCCCCGTCGGGCGGCCGACGTGGTTCGCGACCAAATTTTCAGCGTGACGCCGGACGCCCAACCGCGCTGATTATAGGCTCGCGGAAAATCCCGGTCAAACCACCCCCCGCCGCCCGCATGGAGGGACCGCTTCGAAATCGGATCGGGCGGTCGCGGCAACGAAACAAGCCCTCCGGAGGTTGGGAGGGCTCGCAATTCGAGTGCCGGAAGGAAGTCGAAGGGCGCTCGCGCCCTTGGAGCTAGCGCTTGGGAGCGGCTCGCGTGGGCCGGGCGGCGGCCTGGTCGGCCGGGCGGTCGCTCCGAGAGGCCGGCGCGGGCGCGCTGGCGGCCTGGTCGTCGCCGGCGAGGTCTTCGGCGGAGGGGTTGCGGATCACCTTCCAGTTGGCGACGGTCTTCCCCTTGAAGTTGGAGTCGTCGACCGGCTTGTTCGGCTCGATCGGTCCGAGCTGGAAATCCTTCTTGCTCTTGCCGTCGGGCGACATGAGAACGATCCGGATGGGGAGCAGGTATTTGCGGTCGAGCTGCACGAACGCCTGGCTGAAGCTCTCCTTGTCGACGTCGAGCCGCGGCTTGATGGAGATCCCGTAGGCTTTGTCATCCTCGCTCATCAGCGTCATGTCGTACCGCTTCTTGGCGGATTCGGCCTTCATGTTGAAGAGGAAGGGGAGCGGCCCCTCCTCGATGGCCTTCTCGGCCTGGCCCTCCTCAAGCGGATAGATGAAGATCTGCCGGGTGTCGCTCTTGTACTGCCAAACCTCGTCGCCGGTGCAGAGGATCCGCTCCTCGGGAATGCTGACCCAGGCGTTGGTCTTGGGGTCCTTGACCGGCTTTCGGCTCTCGTCCTGCTTGATTCTGCGGAAGTCGATGAAGGCGAGGTTGGGGCTCTTGAAGATCGCTCGGCCCTCGTAATACTCAACCTCGTCCCAGGCCGGGATGACGTCGGTGCGGAAGACCTTCGCGTCGAGCGTCTTCAGGAGCGTGCTTTGGCGCTCCCAGAGCGCGAGGAGCTTCTCCATCTTGGCGGGATCGACGGCCGGCGCGCTCGCCGCCGCCGGCTGAGCCTGGGCCTGAGCGGGGGAGGGCGCCTGGCTCCTGGTCTCGGGAGCGGCGGTCTCGGCCGTTTGCCCGAAGGCGAGGGTTCCGCCAATCGCCCAAGCCGCGAGCAACCGGCCCGCCTTGATCGTCCATCCTGACGCCATTGGTCGTCCTCCTTGCCATCTCCAATCCCTGGTCCCGCCGCGTCCGCGGCTGGGGGAGCGAGGCCATCTCGGCTCGCGCGCGCCCCCTCCTTGAGCGAATCTTTACCAGAGACCCGGTTTTTCCGCCAGAGCATCCCCGGGACTCCAAACTTCGACTCCCGGCTCGAGCCGCTTGACCGCGCGGTGACCGAGGCGAAAAATAAGAAGCGTCGTCGCCGGGATTCGGTTTCGTCGGTCGCCTCCAGCGGTGGTTGGCCCATGAGCGGACTGGAACGTCCCAAGCTTCGCCCCCTTTTCGCGCGACGGGTTGAGCACGAGGGGCTCTCGCTGGTCGTCCTTGAAGACCCTTACGGGGTTGTCGCGGCGCCCGTCGTGCTGGCGGCTGATGTTTACCTCCACGTCGTCCGTCACTTCAACGGCCATAACAGCCTGCTTGACGTCCAGGGGCTGGCGCTCCAGGCCACCGCGCAACATCTGGAGTTGGCGGCGATTCGCGAACTGGTCCAACAACTTGACCAGTCGCTCGCGCTGGAGGGGCCGACATTCGACGCGGCCGTTCAAGAGTTTCGCCGGGCCGGCAACCGCGCGGCGGCCTTCGCCGGTCGGTCGTACGCCAAGGAGCCGGCGCGGCTGGCCTTTGATCTCGACCGGTTCTTCCGAAGCCCGGAGGGCGCCGGCCCCCCCGCCTTGCCCGCGCCCAAAGCCGCCGCCAACGGCGACGGCCGCGCGGCGGCGAACCCCCGGCTGCGGGCGATCCTCAGCCCCCACATCGACTTCCAGCGCGGGGGGCCGGTCTACACCTGGGCCTACAAGCACCTTGTGGAGCAGTCCGACGCCGACCTTTTCGTAATCCTGGGCGTCGCCCATCGCCCCTGCAAGCATCGCTTCGCCCTGACCCGGAAAGACTTCGACACCCCGCTGGGCGTCGCGCCGACCGACGCCGAGCACGTCGATCAACTGGCCCGCGCCGCGGGATCGCACCTCTTCGACGACGAGTTGTCGCATCGCGCCGAACATTCGATCGAGTTTCAGGCCGTCTTCTTGAAGCACCTGCTGGGCGATCGGCCATTCACCATCGCGCCGATTTTGGTCGGCTCGTTTCACGATCTGCTGGCGCGGGGCGTCGACCCGATGGACGACCCGGAGGTCGCCCGGTTCGTCGCCGTCCTGCAAGAGGTCGAGCGCGAGAGCGGTCGGCGGGTCGCGTACATCGGCGGCGTCGATCTCTGTCACGTAGGCCCGGAATTCGGCGATCCCGAGCCGGTGGACGACGAGCTTCGCGGTCGGATCCGTTCATTCGACCGCAACCTGCTGGACCGGGCCGAGGCCGCCGACGCCCCGGGGTGGTTCCAGGCCGTCGCCGAGGTGGGCGACCGTTGGCGCGTATGTGGCGTCGCGGCAACATACACGATGCTTCGCGTCATCAGCCCGTGTCGCGGCGCGGTGTTGAAATATGGCCAGGCGGTCGACCAGCGGGGAGACTGCTGCGTCAGCTTCGCCAGCATGGCGTTTCACGAGATGGAGTAGCCCCGAGGGAGGGGTCGCCCGCGGATTCTGGATTCGACGGAAGAGGTTGACGCTGGTCGAATCCAACGGCCGACAATAAAATGAGCTACCCGCCGCGAGGAGGGCTTGGGGAATGTCGAGCCTTCCGGAAAGACCGGTTCCGCCGGTCGAGAGAACGCCGGGCTCCGCGCGTCGTCGTTGGTTGACGACCGAAACGAAGGGTGAATTCGAATACAATGCCCGTCGCCGAAGACATGGAACTGGACCTGATCGCCGTGGGCGCGCACCCCGACGACGTGGAGATCGCCTGCGGAGGAACGCTCGCGCGGTTGGCGAGGAAGGGCTACGCGGTGGGCATCGTCGACCTGACCGACGGCGAGCCGACCCCGCGGTCGCCCGGCCCGGACGTCCGGTTGGAGGAGGCCCGCCGGGCGGCCGAGATTCTCGGCGTCCAGACGCGGATCAACCTCAACCTTCCCAACCGCCGCCTCTTCGACGGTTTCGAGGCCCGCGTCGCGCTGGCGAAGGTCTTCCGCCGCCATCGTCCCAAGGTCGTCCTGGGCTTCGGCGGCAAGACGGTGCTGGCCTCGCCCGACCACTACCAGGCGATGCTGATCACCGACGCGGCCGTCTTCTACAGCCGGCTGACCAAGTGGGACGAGCACTTCGACGGGCTCGCCACCCACACGATCTCCAACCAGTTGAGCTTTCCCATCGCGCTGCACGGACTGGATTTGCCCCAGGCGTCGGGCTACATCATCGCCGACGTGGGGAGCACCCTCGAAGTCAAGCTGGAGGCGATCCGCTGTTACCAGACCCAGTTTCCCCCGGAACGGGTCGGAATCTTCAGAGCGGTGGAGACCATGAATCGGTATCATGGCTTGACCGCGGGCTACGAGGCCGGCGAGATCTTCATGACTCACCGCTCCGTCGGAGTCGAGGATTTGATGCAGTGGGCGAGCCCCAAACACGCGCGGACATGACCGGAGTTTCGCGGTGTTTCGTATTGAATTAAAATAAAAACAACCTCTTGATCGCCGGGCCGCTCTTCCTTCAGAATCGAGGTTTGATTCAAGATGGGTAGACGAGAAGGAGTGGGCCGCCAAATTTTGAGATGGGCCGGGACGCCCGTCTCCCCCAGGTTTGCGGATCGCAAAGGCGGTTGACGTGACCGTGTTATCGAGGCTGAAGAAGTGGTGGAATCTCAGGTTCTCCGGTCGGCCGGCGCGCGACCCGGAGGCAACCGACGAATTCGCCACCCTGTCTTCGCTATCCTATCTCCCCGGCGGAAGCCTTCGGCTTCGGGTGGGGGTCGTCTCGGTGCGCGGCAATTATCGGGAGCACAACGAGGACAACTTCTTCGTGCCGGGCAAGCGGCCGGTGCGCCACGACGGCTTCGGCGACTCGGGGGAGGGGAGCGGCGAGCACGGCGCGATGCTCCTGGAGCCGTCGAACCTCTTCATCGTCGCCGACGGCATGGGGGGGCAGCAGGCCGGCGAACAGGCCAGCCTCATGGCCGTCGAGTTGATCCCGCGCGAGGTCGCCAAGCGGCTCCCGCCCGACATGGCCGATCCCAAGCGCGTGCAGGAGGCGATCCGAGAGGCCGTCGCCCAGGTCAATCAAGAGATCCTCGGCAGTTCGGGCGCGATCTCCGAGTTCTCGAACATGGGGACCACGGTGGTCCTGGCCCAGTTTCGCCCCGACAAGGTGTATATCGCCGGCATTGGCGACTCGCGGGCCTACCGCTTGCGCGACTGCGCGCTCGAACAGCTCACCAAGGATCATTCGCTGGCCGACGCCCTGGTCGAGGCCGGGACGATCTCGCGCGAGGAGCTTCCGCACCATAAGTTCAAGAACGTGCTCTACCTCTACCTGGGAAGCAAAGACGCCCGCGGCGGACCGGAGGACTTCCGGGTCATGGACGTCCGCGCCGGCGACCGCTTCCTGATGGCCAGCGACGGCTTGACCGGCGTCGTTCCCGACGAGGTGATCGCCCGGGTGCTCGGCTCGGTCGACGACCCGCAACAAGCCGCGGCCACTCTCAAGAACATCGCGCTGGAAAATGACTCGAAGGACAACATCACCTGCCTGGTCATCCACGTCGTGCCGACGAGTGGGTAGTGGATGGCGGGTGGCGGATGGCGAGCGGCGGGTGGAACGCGGCGGTTGTTGAGGCGAGCGCCAACCGCGGGGCCGGTGGACCGCTCGTCGCCGCTCGCCAATCCGTCTCGCGGAGGCGATCGGTCGTTCTTCGCCCCCACTGACCACGATCCACCACCCCCTCTCACAGTCTTCTCGAAGGTCGGTTGATGATGGGTCTGGATGATTTTCTGGCGGGCGTCGCCAGGTCGGGTTTGGTCGCGGAGGACGACCTGGAGCCCCTGCGCGCCGAGGGCGTCCGCGCCGGCCCGCGCGGCGCCGAACAGGTCGCGCGACAGCTCGTGCGCCAGGGGCGGCTCACGCGCTACCAGGCGCGCAAGCTCCTCGCGGGCGCGACGCGCGGTTTCTTTTTGGGAGGGTATCGCATCCTCAAGCCGCTGGGCGAGGGCGGGATGGGGAAGGTCTATCTGGCGGTTCCCGAGCATGCGGGCAAGGAGGTGGCGATCAAGGTTTTGCCTCCAAAGCGGGCGCTGGAGGAGGCCAACAGCCTGGCGCGGTTTCGGCGCGAGATGGAGCTTTCCATGCGCTGCAATCATCCCAACATCGCGCGGACGCTCTCCTACGGTCACGACGGCGACGTGCACTTCATGGTGCTCGAATACATTCCGGGGATGAGCCTCTACGACATGGTCAAAAGCGACCAGTACGGCCCGCTCCGCGTCGCGACCGCCGCCCGGCTCTTTCTCAAGGTTCTCGACGGTCTGGAGGCCGCCCACAAGCTCGGGTTGGTGCATCGAGACATCAAGCCGTCGAACATCATGATCACGCCCGACGGCGACGCGAAGATTCTCGACCTCGGCTTGGCCAAGTCGCTCAACGACGATGGCGGGCTAACCCGCGCCAACACCGTGCTCGGCACGCTTGATTACGCCAGCCCCGAGCAGCTAAGCGACGCCAGCCGGGTCGACGCCCGGAGCGACCTGTACAGCGTCGGCTGCTCGCTCTACTTCGCCCTGGCGGGCGAGCCCCCCTTCGGCGGCGGCGACGCCATCAACAAGATCTTCAAACAGCGGATGGAGGACCCCGAGCCGATCGAGCGCGTGGCCCGGGGCGTTCCCGCGGCCTTCGGCGCGATCATCCGCAAGCTGATGGCCAAGGAACCCGCCGAGCGGTACTCCAACTGCGCCGAGCTGCGCGCCGACCTCGCCCGCTGGACCGACCCGATGCTCGTTCGGTCGCTGCTGGGCGTCGAGGCCGACTCGGCCCGCGCGTTCCATCCCCCCCCGCCAGCGCTCGCCGACTCCGACCTTCGGCTGTTCGACACCGACCTGGACGATGGCCCCAGCCTGATCTCCCTTCACGACCTGGGCGAGGCCGAGCCCTCCCACGCCCCCCGACACCGACCGCCCCCGCCCCCGCTGGCCGCCCGGTTCAAGCCCGTGACCCGGCTCGACGCCCGGACGACGCGGCCGGGCGACTCGCGCTGGCTGATCCACTTCTCCCTCATCGTCCTGGCCCTGGGCCTCATCGCCATCCTCGCCATCGCCGTCTTTGTTGGGTCGTGACCGCCAACGGCCGTTATCGGCCGTGAACTTTTGTATCGACACGACTTGCCATTCGGCCTGCGCGGATCGACAATCGGAATTACTCGGGGGGCGGACATTCCTGTCTGCCCAGAGACCAACATCAAAGATCAGGGCAGACAGGAATGTCCGCCCCCCGGATTCAGAGCAAGTTGAGGTGGGGGGTGGATTGGCGAAACCGAGCGCGATGACTCCGAATCGTGGCGGAGCCCGGAAGAAGGACGCTCTCGACCTCTTCCTCCCGGCCGTCGCGGGCTGGTTTCGCTCGAACCTCGGCGGGCCGACGCTCCCCCAGCGCCTGGGGTGGCCGGCGATCGCCTCGGGTCAAAACACGCTGATCGCCGCGCCCACCGGGTCGGGCAAGACGCTCGCCGCGTTCCTCGCCGGGCTCGACCTGCTCTGGAGGAGTCCCCGGCGTACCGAGGGCGTCCGAATCCTGTACGTCTCGCCGCTCAAGGCCCTCAACGAGGACGTCAGGCGCAACCTCCGAGCGCCGCTTGACGGCATCCTTGAGCAATCGAAGGCGATGGGCGCGCCGCTTCGGCCGCTCTCGGTCGCGGTCCGCAGTGGCGACACGCCGGCGAGCGAGCGGGCCAGGATCGCGCGCCGGCCCCCCGAGATCCTCATCACGACCCCCGAATCGCTTCACCTGATGCTCACCTGCCGGGCGCGCGAGGCGCTTCGGAACGTCTCGCACGTCATCGTGGATGAGATCCACGCCGTCTGCGGCGACAAACGGGGCGTCTTCCTCGCCCTCCTTTTGGAGCGTCTGGAGGCCATCAGCGCCGCGCCGTTCGTGCGCGTCGGCCTCTCGGCCACGCAGAACCCACTGGAGGAGGTCGCCCGCTATCTCGGGGGGCTTCGACCGACCGCGACGGCGACCGGCGAATACGAGCCGCGCCCCGTGACCGTCCTCGACGCGAGTGGACGCAAACCGATCGATCTGGAGGTGATCTGGCCCTTTGGCGATGGCCGGTTGTTCGCCGAGCAGGGCGCCGTTTGGCCGGCGATCGAGGATCGCGTGCTCGGGCTGGTTGAGGAGCACCGCTCGACCATCGTCTTCGCCAACAGCCGCCGCGTGGTCGAGCGCTTGACGGCTCGGCTCAATGAGCTGGCCGGGCAAAGCGTCGAGAGCGAGGCGGCGGATGACTCGGAGCCCGTCGCGCCCCTGCGCGCCCATCACGGCAGCCTGAGCCTCGACGAGCGGCGGGCGACGGCGGAGATGCTCAAGAACGCCGAGCTTAAGGGAGTGGTCTCCACCGCCTCGCTTGAGCTGGGCATCGACATGGGCGAGGTCGACCTGGTTTGCCAGGTCGAATCGCCCGGCAACGTGGCCCGGGG
>Ga0182742_1005633_pt1 | contig 10446 bp, 11 predicted proteins | sample eDN5th37CBELigMG_FD_128880 | JGI IMG/M metagenome (GOLD analysis project Ga0182742, IMG submission 128880) | Enriched Miracle-Growth compost microbial communities from Emeryville, California, USA - eDNA 5th pass 37_C BE-Lig MG (version 2)... ... | reverse complement strand
CGGCCGCTGCAGCCGCAGCACCAACTCGATCAGCTCTTCCTTGCTCAGACGTTCAAGATCGCTGCGGCCCATCCCAGCAGGGAATCAGTGAATTCCAGTTCGCGCAAGGGCCTGGGTAATTACGACACGATTTCCTCCTGATATTTTTAATAACGACAAGGCTTCGGCTTGCTTGTTTCAGGGCGGCTTTTATTCACCACCCTTGCGGTCGTTGCGCAGATCTGTGCTGCGTTGCCGGCGATTATTCTCTCGAACGGGCCGCTCTACAATTTGCTTTAACTGATTGATCTATCGATCCAACGAATAGGTCGACGCTCTTGGGGCAGTGGGTTATCGTCCTGCCAATCAAGAGCTCGACCTCGCGGAATGTCGGCTGTGCCATCGGGAGGAAATGATGTCCGGGCTTCCTGTCACCGGAGTAACGCTCCGTCAGATTAGGGCATTCATCGCTGTTGCTAAGATCGGCTCGTTTACGCGGGCGGCGGATACGATAGGGCTTTCCCAACCCGCCTTGACGGGTTGCATTCGGCAATTGGAGGATCAACTTGGGGTCCCCCTATTCGAAAGGACCACCCGTCACGTGGAGCTCACCATGTTCGGCTCGGATTTCCTGCCTTCGGCCGAACGGATCGTCAGGGAACTCGACAGTGCAATGATGTCCCTAAAGGCTATCGGCGCCGGACAGAGCGGAAGAGTGTCAATGGCGTCGATCGGTTCTATCGCCAGCTCCCTCCTTCCTCACGCCCTTGCTTCCTTCACGGAGAAATATCCCTTGGTCGGGGTCGATGTAAGTGAGGACCACTCGGAGGGAGTTCGCAGGAAGGTTCTTGAGAGCGAAGCCGAATTCGGCCTTTCGGGCATGACCGAGCCTGTCCCCGACGTCGAGGCGATCCCGTTCTTCAGTGATCCCATCGGTCTGTTCTGCCGCGAGGATCATCCGCTGGCTACGTTCGATCGCCCCCTTCGATGGGCCGATCTGTCAGGGCTGGAAATCCTGAATATGGGGCATGAGACCCAGATTCGCTCCGTTGCGGAGCACGCTCCGGATGTTGCCATCCGTCTGTCATCCACGACCTATAAGGTGCGGAACCCGCATGCTCTCGTGGCTCTCCTGCGGCAGGGTAACGCGATTGCGGCGATGCCGCGGTTGTCCATTCCCGATAGCAAGCAGGGAGGATGGACCTTTCGCACGCTGAGCAGTCCGACATTGAATCGCGAAATATTCCTTTGCCGACATCGCCGGACGACCCTTTCACCTTCGGCGAAGGGCTTGATCGCGGCCATTCGTGACAGTGCCGAGGTTACTGGAGCGGCATTGGCGGAGAATATCGAACTCGCTTAGATCAGGTATCGTCAGCTTCAGCCTTCACAGCCGCGTTTTAGGAAAGCCAAAACGCCCGATGCGGTTGGTGCTCAGCCGCAACGACATCGTGGTCGCGCGCCTCCACAGGAGCCGAGGCGAGCGTGAGGGAAAAGCTTGCAGTCACAGCAATCCCCAAGCCGAACTCCGACAGGCACATCGCCAAGGCTATGGCAATGACTGGCGCCCCTATGGCCAGCGGCAGGATGGCACCCGAGGGGAGGGACGGGTGTGCATGACGGGAGAGTTCTCGAGCCGCCGGGTTTGCTAACGTTCGACTGGGCATCCAATCCGCGTAAGCGCTGCATCGACCCATGTCCGGTCGTAACGCGCCTCGCCGATCGCTACAAGCTGAGCCTGCTCCTTTGCATGCTTGACGGAGGCCTGCTCGTAGATTTCGGCGGCAACGTCGAACGGAACACAAAGCAATCCGTCATCATCGCCGATCATGAGGTCTCCGGGTTCGATCACCATCCCGTCGACTGCGATCGGAACATTGATCTCGCCGGGCCCGTCCTTGTAGGGACCGCGGTGGGTCACACCGGCGGCGAAGACGGGGAAGGAGCCTTGCCGGATTGAACTGAGGTCGCGCACGGCTCCATTGATGACGATGCCGCCGAGCTTCTTGGTGGCTGCATAGGCCAGCATCATCTCCCCGATGATCGAATTCGTGAGATCGCCCCCTGCGTCAACCACCACGACATCGCCCGCCTCCGCCATATCGAGCGCCTTGTGGACAAAGAGGTTGTCCCCTGGCCGCGTCCGGACCGTGATCGCAGGTCCGACGAGAGGCGTTCCGTCGTGCATCGGTCTCAACCGGCTCCCGCCGGCTGTCATACGTGCCATCACATCACTAACGTTGGCGACAGGCAATGCCGCGAATTTTTGAATAAGATCGGCCGCGACAATCCGCTTCCGCCTTAGAACTTGGAGTCCGATCATTTCCGCCCTCTCATACAGCTTCTGTCACCAACACGGTTCGAGTCCGGACAGAGCAGGTTCGGGGCCAACGGTCCCTAACCGCAGAAATCACTTTCGTCCGACATTCCCCCTGTTGGCTCTACGGCCTGCGACGGGCCTTTGCCATTCGGTAAATTTTATGGGTTCATCGAATTCATCGATAAAACTTCGGTCTACGGGAGATCCTGTTGATGAAGGTCGCTTTGGGTCAGGCAGTGAAGTTCATTCACGGACAGGAACGTCCGAGCTTCTTGTCCAAGGCAGAAGTTCGCTTCACGACCAGGATGTGCCAGGAACTGCCGTTCAGTTCCATGATTGGGCTGTTTGCATTTACCATCCGCAAAAACGGGATGCTTCGATAGACTTCATCCTTATGACCAATCGTTTCTGGGAGGTCCGCGTCTGGTACGACGTCGCGACGCGGCAGCCATGACCCTTGTTAGACGCCTGAGAACGGGTGTTAGCGGCCACAGGACAGAGAATGCTGGCAGTCCTTGCGACCCCGTGGGAGACCGCGTGAGCGAGGACGGAAACGGCGGCTACCATGGCGCCAGCCGTTTAGCCGCTGAGCATTCATGCTGCCGGACATACTCTCCAGAATTCTGGCTGGGTGCTGTTTTGCGGGGATTGCTAGTCCACAAACTCGCAGCCGAGCCGTTCGAGAGCCTTGTCCACCCATGAACGGTCGACCATTCCGGCTTCGGTCGCGTCCATTTGGCGGTCCTCCGCCTCGTTCTTTGCCTTCGCTGCCGTATAAATTGTTTCGACCAGATCCTGCGGGACAGCGACGATGCCGTCCCAGTCGCCGAGGATGAGATCCCCCGGCTCGACGATCATGCCGTCGATGGAGATGGGGAACCCGATCTCACCTGGTCCGTCACGGTAGGGGCCGCGATGGGTCACCCCGGCGGCGAACACCGGGAGATTGCGCTCAAAGAGGGCTTGGCTGTCGCGGATTGCCCCGTCGAGTACGAAACCTGCCACGCCCCGCCTGATCGCGTGCGCCAGCATCAGTTCTCCCATAAGGGAGTTTGTCAGGTCGCCTCCGGCATCCACGACGATGACGTCGCCGGGAGCCGCCATGTCAATGGCCTTGTGAAGCATCAGGTTGTCGCCCGGGCGTGTCCTCACCGTGAGGGCCGGGCCGGCGAGCGGACCGCTGCGGTGCATCGGTCGTATCCGCGACCCTGCGGCGCTGATGCGCGACATGGAATCGCTGACGTTGGCCACCGGGATCGAGCGGAACCCGTCGACCGTTTTCGGTCCGACCTTCCGCGTGTTGTTGCGTATCCTGAAACCGATCGTCATCGTCACATCCCCAAGGTCGTCGCTGCTGCTTTTACCCGAATTCAGCCTTCCGCCGCGTCTCCGCGCATCACGCCCGAGGCGACCAGTTGGGCGTACCGGGCGTTGTCGACCCCGATCTCCGCCAAGAGGGATCGGTTGTGTTCGCCGAGCTTAGGCGCAGGTGTCCGGATCGCTCCCGGAGTGCCCCCGAGCCGCGGAACGACGTGGTGCATCGGCAGGGTGCCCATATCCGGATCGGGGTAGTCGGAAACGACCTCCCGCTCGATGAAATGCGGATCCTCGAGGATCTGCGAGGTGTCGTAGATCGGGCCGATCGTGACCTCGGCAGCCTCGAAAAAGGCGACGTTCTCCGCCTGCGTCCGCTCGGCGATGAAGGCGCCGATGATCGCATCCAGCTCCTCGGCGTTCCTGACCCGGTCGGCGTTCGTCCTGAACTTGGGATTATCGACGAGGTCGGGCCGACCGATGGAGCGGAACAGGCGCTCGGCCATCTTCTGGATCGATGCCGAGAGGCTGACGTACCTTCCGTCCTTGCAACGGTAGGCGTTGCGCGGGGCCGAGTTCGTCGAGCGGCTTCCGGTCCGCGGCTTGAGCTTGCCCGTGAGACGATAGTTTGCGGACTGGGGGCCGAGGATGGAGAAGAGCGGGTCGAGCAACGGCAGGTCGATGACCTGACCCTGTCCGCCTTTCAGCTCCACTTCCCGAAGGGCGATCATGGCGGCCGAGGCTCCGTAGATGCCTGCAATGCCGTCGGCCAGGTACATCGGGGGAAGGACGGGCTCCCGGTCCCCGAAGCCGTTGATGGCAGCGAAGCCGGAGATGCCCTCGACCACGGTGCCAAAGCCGGGCCGTTGGCTGTAAGGGCCATCCTGGCCCCAGCCCGAGATCCGTATGATCACGAGCTTCGGGTTGATCTCCAGCAGCCTGTCGGGGCCAAGTCCCATCTTCTCGAGTACGCCCGGGCGGAAGCTTTCGATGAACATGTCCGAGGACGGGACGAGCGCCCTGACGATATCGGTCGCCTGCGGGTTTCTCAGGTCGAGGCAGAGGCTCTTCTTGTTGCGGGCATAGATCTTCCAGTGCGTGCTCACGCCCTCGGTCTTCCATGCCCTAAGCGTGTCTCCCTCAGGCGGCTCGACCTTGATCACCTCGGCACCGAAGTCACCAAGCATCTGCGTGAGGACATTGCCCGCGAAGAGACGCGACAGGTCAAGGATCCTGACGCCGTCCAGGGTTCCGCGCACCTCGGGGCGATAGTCGCTCTGGTGGAGTTTGGATGCGGCCATGTCAGCGGACCTCCCCGGATCGGGCGGGATCGAATTGCTCTGCGAGGGCGACGATGGAACGCGCGCTGACGAGGAACGGCTCGTCGATCATCTGCCCGTCGACCACGAAAGCCCCTACCCCCTTGGCTGCGGCCTCTTCCGCGGCCGCTAGGATGCGGCGGGCCTTCTCGATCTCGGCCGGACGCGGCATGAAGCATTCGTTGGCGATCGGGACCTGCGTGGGATGAATGCAGCTCTTGCCCGCGAACCCGAGGCTACGGGCTTCCTCGCACTCCTCTCGGTACCGCTCGGGCTTCGCCACCACGGCGTAGGCACCGTCGTAGGCCGGGATCCCGACCTCAGCGGCCGCCAGGCGGATGGCGAGGCGAACATGGCTCAGGGCGGAGGCATTCGATCTGTCGATGCCGCAGGGTTCGAACAGGTCGGCATAACCGATCTGAAGGCCGATGATACGGGGGTCCGCCACCGCGATCTCGGCAGCGAGGCGCAGCCCCTTGGGTGTCTCGATGTTGGCGAGAATGCCGATGGGGCGCTCCACGCCCGCCTCGGACTCGAACCGGGCAAGGGCACGGGCAGCCTCGCGGACCTCGTCGCCGCTCTCCACCATCGGCAGGTTGAGGACGTCGAGGCCGGACCCGACGATCACCCTGAGGTCATCCTCGAACAGGCCGCTCGACAGGCCGTTCGAGCGGACGACCACAACTTTCCCGTCGTCCGTCGGCCGGCTCCGCAGAAAGGTCCCGACTGCGGCGCGCGCTTCGGCCTTGCGGTCCCTCGCGACCGCGTCCTCGAGGTCGAATGACAGCGCGTCGGCGGCGGAGGCAGCAGCCTTGGCGAAGAGTTCCGGACGGGAGCCGGGAACGAATAGCTTGCTGCGCATCGGACGTTGCATAAGATGCTCCTCGGTGTCAGAGATGGCCGGGCGGGCACCGATGATGCCGGCCCGGATGTCAGATGGCGTTCGTCACTTCAGGAGACCGAGATCCGCCAATCCGGTCTTCATCATGGCTTCCTGTTCCTTCAGGAAGGCAGCGTATCCTTCGGGACCCTCGTATGAGCCGATCCAGCCGTACCGCGCGAGGGTGTCCTTCCACGCCTTGGTCTCGACCATCTTGGCGATCGCGTCGGCCAGTTCCTTTTTCTCGGCGTCGGAAGCCTTCTTGTTGCCCATCAGGCCGCGCCAGGTGCCGTAGGCGACGTCGACGCCCTGTTCCTTCAGGGTCGGGACATCGAGGCCGGGCAGACGCTCGGCGGAGGTGATTGCCAATGCGCGGAGCTTGCCCGACTCGACCTGCGACGCGAACTCGGGGATGCCCCCGACGCCAACGGTGACATGGCCGCCGATGATGGAGGCGATCTGCTCCCCGCCGCCGGCATAGTTGATCGCGTTGGTCTTCCTCGCGTCGCCCGAGACCGCCTTCATGATCTGCCCGGCGATGAGGTGGTCGATGCCGCCTGCCGAGCCGACTGCCCAGGTGATGCTGGACGGGTTGGCCTTGATCTTGGCCGTCAGGTCCGCCAGCGTCTTGATGTCGGAATTCGCCGGGACCACCAGCATGCTGAATTCCTTCAGCAGCAGCGCGACGGGTTCGGCGTCGTTCAGGGTTACGGGCGGCTTGTTCGAGAGGATGGCGCCGACCGTGGTCGCACCGATGGTCAGGAGAGTCGGCCCCCTCTTCTGGCCCGATACGAGCTGGGCGAGGCCGATGGTGCCGCCGGCGCCGGGGACGTTGATCACCTGGATGCCGGAGGCTAGGCTGGCCTCGTTCAAGGCCGCCTGGACGGCGCGGGATGTCTGGTCGAAGCCGCTGCCGGGATTGGCTGGGGCGATGATCTCGAGACTCTTGATCTCGGCGCTGGCGGGTGCTGCTGCGGCCAGGGCCATTGCGGCGACGGCAAAGAGTGCGGTTCGGCGGCGAAAGAGCGTCATGGTTTCCTCTCTCCTTGATGGCCGAGGCCTTTCGTGCGGGCCTCTTTCCTGCCGGACCAGGTTGGCCTGATCCAGCCCGGCCAGAATATGTGCCCCCGATCCGATGGGAAAAGCTGGCCTTTCCCACCTTCAGAAGATAGATTTTCCATCTAATGGATACCGAGTTCCTCAGGACCTTCGTGGCCGTCGTCGAGGGCGGGTCGATCGCCGAAGCCGCCCGCCGCCTCAGCCTCACCCCCGCCTCCGTGGCGTTGCGGATCCGCACGCTGGAGAAGGAGTTCGGGACGCGCCTTCTCGCCCGGTCCGGGCGTACCGTGATGCCGACGGAAGCGGGACGCTCCCTCATGGAACTGGGCCGCAACCTCCTGCACGACGTCGCCAACCTGAAGTCCGCGCTCACGACCGAGACCGCCGCTGGGGAACTGCGGATCGGCGCCGTGCCGACCGCCATCACGGGATTGATGCCGAGGATCCTGACGACCGTCCAGACGTCACATCCCAGGTTGGAGATCCAGATCATTCCAGGCCAGTCGGCCGAGCTCCATTCCAAGGTGCTCAACGGTGAGGTGGACGGTGCCATCCTCATCGAACCCTACTTCGCGATGCCGAAGTCCTGCGGGTGGGCGACGCTGAGGGAGGAGCCGATGCAAGTGATCGCCCCCTCGTGGATGCACGGTCGGCATGCCCACGATGTCCTGTCGACCGAACCGTACATCCGCTACGGTCACGGCGTGTGGGGTGGCCGCCTGGTCGAGAACTATCTGAGCCGGGCCGGCATCCATCCGCGTGAGAGGTTCGTGCTGTCGACGCTGGATGCCATCGCGGTCATGGTGGATCAGGGTCTCGGCGTCTCCCTCGTCCCGGATTGGTCCCCTCCTTGGCCTGAAGGGCTGTCGCTGGCGAAGCTGCCCCTCCCGCTGCCGACTGAGCCGAGGCGGATCGGACTCCTCTGGATGAAGGGATCATCAAGGATTCGTTTGCTCCGGGTGTTCCTCGAGAGGGCCGCCGCATCCGTTCGCTGAAGCACGCCCGTTAAGGTGCGTTATCAAACAGGCACAGCGCCCATCGACCATGCGCAGTCCACCGCGACGATTAGAGCATCGGACCCAAAAGTGGAGTTGCACTTTTAGGGCTGATCCGATGCATCGTCTGTGATGAGAGCATCATTCAGGCGAAAAACCGGGTCCACTTTCTCGCACGATACTCGAGTGACTCGACGGGGAGGGTCTGGATTGGGTCGAGCCTGTGTCAAAACGCGAACAGGCCACTCTGTGGAGCAATTATATGTCCTGTAAGCCTTGATAGACCGGGAAATCTCCGGTGCAGGTGCGCGAACTTGTAAGAATTATTCAGCACGAACAAATCTGTTCGAGTTTTGACACACTCTCGGTCAAACTGAGCCATTCAGCGCGGCCGTAACAAGGTCCGCTCTCTGGCTTGATTCCTGACGTTCGTTGATTCTGGCAGTAAGGTTCGAGTTGCGGGTCAGCCGATGCGATAGCGGAGGAAATAGCTCACTCGGTCGAGCTTGCTTCCCATGCGCTTCCCAATCCGGTTTTCTGGGAAGCAGGACCAAACCCGATCAGCAGTTAAGTGCCTGAAAAGGTTTGGTGAGCGCGCTGGGACTCGAACCCAGGACCCTCTGATTAAAAGTCAGGGGTTCTTTGGCTATCTAGCGGACCGAGCTTGGCCTGCCGCAGCTGGTGCAAAAGCATCATGGCTTAACCGAGCAGTACTCCAAGGATCTTTTGCACGACCCACCTCATTGGGAGACCAGATAAGGCGACAGGGTGAACGTGATGAGCCTCACCGGTGCACTGAGGAAATGGCTGGGCGCACTGATCCGGATGCTAGGCATCGCTGCCCGGCCCGTGCAGGAGGCGCAGGGCGAAAGAGGCGTGGTCATCCAGCCCTACCGAGGGTACGGATCCCGCTCCGAGGTCTTCCTGATCGGCAGGGTGTTCCGGCAATCACGCCCGCAAGCGGAGACCGGACGAGGCGACCTCCTGACGAACTTACGCGACATCGGTCGGCGCATTGCCCGTCGGGCGATCCCCAATGCTGTCGTCACAGCCCGGTTCTATGGCGCGGAGGAAACCGTCACCACCGACAAGGACGGCTACTTCCGGGTCCACCTGTCCCCTGCCCTGCCGCCCCCGGTCGACCGATCCTGGCACATCATGGATCTGTCCCTGCCACAGCCCCAGGCGGTTCAGGCGCAGGCTCAGATCTTCATCCCACCGGCCAGCTGCCGGTATGTGGTCATCAGCGACATCGATGACACGGTCATGGAAACCGGCGTCGCCAACAAGCTCCGGATGCTCTGGCGCCTGTTCGTCGAAGACGCGCAGAGCCGGGTAGCTTTTCCCGGGGTCGGGGCCTTGTACCGGGCCCTGCACGCCGGCGCCTCCGGCGACCAGCACAACCCCATGCTCTATGTCTCCCGCGCACCTTGGGGCATCTACGAGGTGCTGGAAGAGTTCTTCGATCAGCATGGCATCCCGGTGGGCCCGATCCTGTTCCTGCGGGAATGGGGCGTCTCCTGGAGAAGCCCGCTGCCGCGCAAGGCCGAGGACCACAAGCGCGAGTTGATCCACAACATGCTGGCGCTCTACGGGGATTTACCGTTCATCCTCATGGGCGACAGCGGTCAGCACGATCCCGAGATCTACCGGCAAATTGTTGAGGAGCATCCCGGGCGGGTGCTGGCAGTCTACATTCGGAATGTCTCCCGAAATCCCGAGAGGATCAGAGAGATCGAGGGCCTCGCCAAGGTGGTGGCGGGCGCGGGCAGCAGCCTGGTGCTGGCGGCCGACAGTGTGGCGATCGCGGAGCATGCCGTGAGCCTTGGCCTCGTTTCCCCAGAGACGGTCTCAGAGGTCCGAGACGAGAGAACGGCTGCCAGTCAGACTGAGCGTGAGGCGCCGACCTACAGCCTTCAGAGGTCAACTCCGACGAGGACGGCAGAGGCCGTCGCGCAGGGTGACTTGAAGGATCTGGTCGAGACCAGATCCGAGCCGATGCCACCCAACGTCATCATCGAGCCGGAGGCGCGGGAGCAGCCCGAGGGACCTTGATGGATGTGAATGTCTGCCGGCTCGAGATGCCCAGCTTTCAGGCGTTTGGAACCTTAGTCGTTCTCCGAAGCCATCCCTGGACAGTGCCCTGACTTGGACCGGAGGCTGACCGATGCTTAAAGACCTCTCATCCGTGATTGCACTGGTCGGCAGCATCGTCCTTGCCGCCCCTGCGGTCGCTGAGGTGTCGATCAAGGTCGACAAGACGACCCAGCGCATGACCGTACCCATCGACGGGCAGCAGCGCTATTCCTGGCCCATCTTGACGGGCACGGCTGATTACTCCACGCCGGTCGGCTGTGTTTCGGCGTGCAATGTTGACCCTCTGAGACGGGGGATCGGCGTCCAAATTTGACCCCTGCGGCTGTCACGCGAGCAAACCGCCTGTCCTGGGTCAGGATAGGTGGCAGGGGATGAAGGGCGTGGACACGATTGCACGGATCCGGCGCGAGTTCTTCGTGCGCGGCAAGACGATCAAGCAGATCGCCCGCGAGCTCCACATCGCGCGCAACACCGTCCGCAAGG
>Ga0182742_1005632_pt1 | contig 10449 bp, 10 predicted proteins | sample eDN5th37CBELigMG_FD_128880 | JGI IMG/M metagenome (GOLD analysis project Ga0182742, IMG submission 128880) | Enriched Miracle-Growth compost microbial communities from Emeryville, California, USA - eDNA 5th pass 37_C BE-Lig MG (version 2)... ... | reverse complement strand
AGGGACAGGGTCCTTTTTAATGTTTGCGTTCTTAATGATTGGATTTGATTTTATCAAAGCGGCAGGGAATGCGAAATTCCTAAACTTCGGCAGCAATATCGCCGCTTTGTTGATGTTTATGTACTTAGGGCAAGTCAACTATGCATATGGATTGCCAATGGCCATTGCCGGGATTATAGGAGCGATTTGTGGCTCGAAATTCGCCATCAAACGAGGAAGCGGTTATGTACGGGCCTTGTTTATCACTGTCACATTGTTATTGTTGGCGAAAAATGTTTATGATTTGGTTGGGTAAAGAAGGGACGATGGAGATATCAATTTGAAAAGTGGATGAATCTTTGCCACTTTTCATTCTCCTCTACCTTTGTAAGAATTGATTTATCTGCAGTACCGTTCATTCTACAGTTCCCCTTTTATCTATAGCTTGACTTTCCCTCATGAGGTACGTTCAACTTCTTTATTTTCATTCCCCGGTTAACCGTTTATTTATCCCCTTCTATATTATAAAAAATTCCGTATAAACCTTGTGTAACAATCCCATTATAGATGTGATGGTAGCTGGCCTGTAACAATCGGAAGAAACACAGTGCACTATTTTTGGTACAGGCCCTTTCGTTTTTATTTATTTTCGTTTCGTTTGTAATGTTACATAGTTGATGTTAATATGATATTTAAGTAACATTAAATATCCAGGGGGGAATTAGTTGGAGTACGTCGAACCCATTAAAGATATTGGAAAAATTATGGAAATGAAAAAGTTACTAAGAGAACAGTCTCAACGGGATCTCCTACTCTTCGTATTAGGGATTAATACAGGGATAAGAGTAAGTGACTTGCTTTCGCTCAAGGTAGAGGATGTTTATGAAGGAGGTTGTTTCAAAGAGTTTCTCTATATAAATGACCTTAAATATAATGAAAAAAAGGCTTTTTACTTAAATAAGAGTGTGAATAAAGAATTGAAGATTTACTTTGACGGCCATGATTTTGAGCAAGATAGTTATCTGTTTAAATCAAAAAAGAATAACCAGCCAATTACACGGCAGCAAGCTTATCGTATTATTAATCATGCTGCAAAGGAAGTAGGGATTCCGGGGAAGATTGGAACACATACACTTCGCAAGACATTTGGTTATCATGCCTATCGCAAAGGGATCGCTATTTCAATTATTAAAGAGATTTACGGGCATCATACGCCAAATGAAACATTACGATATTTAGGGGTTAAAAAAAGTGAGGAACGCCCAATAAAAGTGGATGTGAATCTATAGAGATTATCTTAAAAATGTTTAAATAAAAACCTCCACACAAGGGTGGAGGTGGCAAATATATATTCGTTATTTTTCATCCTCATTAAGTGGTTCGTTGATAGTTACATTGCAGGCAAGGTCTGTAACATAATCCTCAGTTATATTTACGTGGATCATTTCCTTGTTTTTCATAAATTTAAAAACACCATTATTAAAATCAGTACCGATGTCCTTGAAGAAAATTCCTTCATATTCCACATCTTTTGTATGCTTAAAGACTAGGCGATATTTTTCTCCCTCTTTTATGAGGTAGGCCCGGACTCCTTTTTCATATTGACCTTCTTGGTCTCTCAAACCGCGAGATACCGATACAATATGGAGATCCACAAAAGGAATCTCTTTCAAGAGAGAATTAATGATAGATCCTTTTGCAATTTGTTCCCACCGACTTTGAGCTGTTTGACCAAGAATAATTTGTGTGATTTTTTTTTCTCTTGCAATCTCAGCGATGACTTTAGCTACAGGACGTTTTTCATTATCTTTTAGGATAAAAGCTTCTGCACTGTGATGTTCAGCTATTTCTTTCCATCTCGTGATGTAATCAGATTTTTCAGCGTCCAATTCATCAAAAGGCTTTGCATCAATGGTTAAGATATAGAGAGGGCAATCCATCATACTAGCCATTTTACACCCTCGCTGAATGAGCCGTTCACCATTAGGACCATAATAAACACAGACGAGGATACTTTCATCCATCCGTCCTTTTATTTTTTTCAATTTATGTCACCTCGTATAAGCTATATGAACGTGTACTTTTAAGCTATGTATGACTATAGCTTATGGTTCGATATCAGTCAATTACAAATTAGAAAATAAATTTATAAAGATATTTCCTGTTAAAAAGGGGGAGGTACGTATGTCCTGGTCTTGGTTTCATATCATCATTTTAATACCATTTATTTTTGCGATCTTTGTTCCAATATTATATAAACAATTCAACCCAAGAATCCATACAGGTTGGTTTGTTTTGTTCATTCCTGTTTTCTTATTTATATATTTCCTTCGGTTTATCCCTAAGCTATCTAACGGCGAGTCTATTTTGCTTACTGCTCCATGGATTCCCTCTGTTGGAATAAATTTTAGTACCTACCTAGATGGTTTATCGCTTATCTTTGGTCTATTAATTAGCGGTGTAGGGGCACTTGTTGTCCTGTATTCTATCTATTATATGTCAAAGGACCGCGAAGCCTTGCATAACTTCTATGTTTATATTCTGCTCTTCATGGGTGCGATGTTAGGTGTCGTCTTTTCTGATAATCTTTTTGTTTTATATGTTTTCTGGGAACTCACAAGTATCTCATCATTCTTGTTGATTGCTTATTGGTACGAGAGAAAAAGATCCCGCTACGGGGCTCAAAAATCGATGCTGATTACAATCTTTGGTGGGCTTTCGATGCTAGCTGGTTTTGTTATGCTTTGGATGATGACTGACTCTTTCAGTATCAGGGAAATCATTAGTCAACGAGACGTTCTTGCTGGGCACTCGCTCTTTTTACCAGCCATGCTCTTACTCCTTTTGGGAGCTTTTACAAAATCAGCCCAGTTTCCATTTAGTATCTGGCTACCGGATGCGATGGAAGCTCCAACGCCGATTAGTGCTTACCTGCATTCAGCCACGATGGTCAAGGCAGGGATCTACTTGGTAGCACGTTTCACACCTGTGTTTGGTGGAAGTGTTGAATGGTTTTGGATTGTATCTGGAATTGGAATCATTACTTTGTTGTATGGATCGATTACAGCCGTACGGCAGATTGATTTAAAGGCCTTATTGGCCTATTCAACGATTAGTCAATTAGGGTTAATTATGAGTCTCCTAGGTCTCGGATCGGCCTCTGTTTATTATGTGAATCAAGAAGAGATTGCATTTTATGCTGTAGCTGTTCTAGCAGCTATCTTCCATTTAATTAATCACGCTACTTTTAAAGGAAGTTTATTCATGGTAGTTGGGATCATTGACCATGAAACAGGGACACGTAATATCCGGAGACTAGGTGGTTTATTAAGTCTCATGCCTATATCTTTTACCATTGCGTTAATTGGAAGTTTTTCGATGGCTGGATTACCGCCATTTAACGGGTTTTTGAGCAAGGAAATGTTTTTTACGGGGGTCCTAAATTCTACATCCTTGCCGATCTACGGCATGGATAAGTTTGGAGTTATTTTCCCTATTATCGCCTGGATTGCAAGTATATTTACGTTTATCTATTGTATGATTCTTTTGTTTAAGACCTTTACTGGCCGGCATTACCCTGAAAGATTAGAAAAAGAAGCTCATGAGGCGCCAATTGGGATGTTAATTCCACCTGTCATTATGGCATCCCTTGTTATCATTCTCTTCTTTTTCCCAAATCTTCTTTCAGAGTACCTTTTACAACCGGCATTAATGGCAATTTTGCCAGGGGTTGTTGAAACGGGTGGAATCGATGTGCATATCTCTGCATGGCACGGATGGACAACAGAGTTATTCATGACTCTTGGTGTCGTAGGGATTGGAACGATCATGTACATGACTCTTGGGAAATGGAAGGGAATATACAGGTTGTTCTCGCAGGAGGGGAGACTAAATATCCTTTATGATCAAGGAATTATAAATCTGGAAAGTTTCTCACAGAATTTGACAAACAGATATATGACAGGATCAGTCCGAACTTATTTAGTGTATATTTTCACTTTTATGATTTTAATGGTTGGGGGCAGTCTTGTATTATTGAACGGTCTAACATATGACTTCACGAACGATGCTCCGATTACAATATATGAAATCGGAATTGTAGTAGGAATCATTATTTCAGGCGTAATTGTTGTATTTGCAAAGTCTAGATTAACCGCCATTATTGCACTAGGAGCCCTGGGATATCTTGTTTCAATCCTATTTGTTCTGTTTAGAGCACCTGACTTAGCATTAACACAGCTTGTGGTCGAAACAGCAACAGTAGCTTTGTTTTTACTATGTTTCTATCATTTACCCGAATTTAAGAAGAAGGGCAAAGGAGTCGGGTTTAAATTTACGAATTTAGTCATCTCTCTTGGTGTTGGGGTATTGGTCACAACCTTTGCTTTGTCAGCTGATGGAACTCGATTGTTTGAACCTATATCTGGCTTTTTTGAGCAGTCTTATGAACTAGCGGGGGCGAAAAATATTGTCAATGCGATTCTCGTCGATTTCCGAGGTTTTGATACGATGCTTGAGATTGTCGTTCTCATGATTGCCGCTCTTGGGGTGTACACATTGATAAAGCTTCGCTTAGCAAGGAGGGATGGGGAAGAATGAAACGGGCAAATGATTTACTTTTAAAAGCTGTTAATAAAGTAGCTGTTTTGATCATCCTAACCTTTTCAATCAATCTTTTCTTTTCAGGTCATCATCATCCCGGTGGCGGATTTATCGGAGGACTTGGGGTTTCGGCAGCGTTGATCCTCCTGTTTCTAACATATGATATTGAAACCGTTACTGAAAATATCCCGGTTGATTTTAAGAAAGTTGGGGCAGTTGGTGTTCTGATTGCCCTAGTTACAGGGATGGGTTCGTTTTTCTTTGATGCAGCCTTCCTAAGTCAAACATTTGGTTATTTTGACCTTCCTGTATTTGGTAAAACAGAGTTGGCAACAGCCCTGCTCTTTGATCTCGGAGTAGCACTTGCTGTTATTGGTTCCTCAGTCACCATTATACAAACCATAAGTGAGGATGAATAAGAATGGAGACATTAATGGCAATCATGATAGGATTCCTCTTTACAATTGGCACCTATCTAGTTTTGGCAAAAAGTTTAATTAGGATTATTCTAGGGATCTCCATCATTGGGCATGGGGTTAATCTACTTATCCTTACAATGGGTGGGCTAAAGTCTGGGGGGCCACCATTACTTGGAGCAGAATCCCTTTCTTTTACAGATGCACTGCCACAGGCACTTATATTGACTGCAATTGTGATTAACTTTGCGGTGACGGCACTGTTTCTAGTGCTGGGATACCGAGCTTATAAAACATTAAGGAGTGATGATATGGAGCAGCTAAGGGGTATCGAGGATGAATAATGTACTTATCTTGCCAATTATTATCCCGGTAATTGTCGGAATGGTTATGGTCATCTATAGGAAAGCTATCCAATTTCACCGTTGGGCCATTGTGATTGCGACCCTTGCGATGGCCGTTGTTTCGATGATTTTAATCAAACAAATAAGGGGTACGGGAATTCAAACACTGCAGCTAGGAGGATGGGAAGCGCCATTTGGGATCACTTTAGTGGCCGATATGTTTTCTGCTTTGCTTCTTCTGACAACAAGCCTTGTTGCGTTGGCATGTAGTATTTTTGCGTTTAGGTCAATTGGGAAGGAACGAGAGGAACATTATTTTTACCCTTTATTCTTATTTTTGATTACAGGAGTAAATGGTTCATTTTTGACAGGCGATCTTTTTAATCTTTTTGTGTGTTTTGAAGTCATGCTTATTTCCTCTTATGTTCTCCTATCATTAGGGGGAACCAAGGTCCAGCTTCGAGAGTCTATTAAATACATCTTAATTAATGTGCTTTCTTCTTCCCTTTTCCTTGTAGGGATCGCTTATCTGTATGCGGTTATAGGTACTTTAAATATGGCGCATTTATCCTTACGCATTACAGAAGCTGGACAAAATGGTCTTTTAACCAGCGTATCTCTGTTATTTATTGTTGTATTTGGATTGAAGGCTGCTCTATTCCTTTTCTATTGGCTACCTGGTTCATATAGTGCTCCGCCAACCGCGATTGCAGCCATTTTTGCGGCTCTATTAACAAAGGTAGGAATCTATGCATTATTTCGAACATTTACGCTTGTTTTCCACCATGAGCCACAAATTACTCATATGTTACTAGGAGTTTTGGGAGCACTCACGATGCTATTGGGGGCATTCGGTGCAGTAGCCTTTTCGGATATTAGGAAAATCCTTACCTATAATGTCATTATTTCGGTAGGGTTCATTATTGCTGGGCTAGCGTCGGCTAGTAATATGGGAATGGCGGGATCGATTAACTACCTTATTCATGACATGATTATCAAAGCCTTACTTTTCCTTATTGGTGGAACAATCATCAGTCTAACTGGAAAAAGCAATTTGAATGAAATAAGTGGTCTTATTCGTACGCATCCCTATTTAGGATGGATGTTCTTCGTGGCCGTATTATCCGTGTCTGGGATTCCACCCCTTAGTGGTTTCTTGGGGAAGTTGTTTATCACTAGAGGAACCTTTGAGGCTGGTTATTTTTGGCTAGGGGCAATTGGTTTATTTACAAGTTTAATGGTATTGTATTCGGTTATGAAAATCTTTATGAATGCCTTTTGGGGTGAAACGAACCTAAGTCTAGAGATGGAAAAGGGTACTACTAAAGGGGTTATGTTCCCGATTGTTCTCCTCACTGCTTTAACGATTATTCTAGGAATAGGCGCAGAGGGGATTCAGCCGTTTGTAAATCAAGCAGCCAAAGATATGATGAATCCTCTTGTTTATATTGAAGCGGTATTAGGAAGCAATGCGATACCTTAAAACTACCAGGTTGTATCACTAAAAATAAATAATTAAGGGGTGGTTAAAAATTGCCCATCCAGGTGCTACTGAATATATTAATAGCGTTTTTGTGGATGTTCCTACAAGATGAATGGAGTGCTTTAGCCTTTATAGGAGGATATATCGTTGGTTTTATTGTTCTATTAATGGTCCGTCGTTTTTTGCCAACATCCTTTTATGGTAAGAAACTTTTTGCGGTTATCAAGCTATTTATTGTGTTTATCCACGAATTAGTTACCTCTAGTTTCCTTGTTGCAAGGCAGATCTTACGTCCAACAATTAAGGTAACGCCAGGGATTTTTACAATTGAAACAGATCTAGAGGGTGAGCTAGAAATCACTTTGCTAGCTTTACTCTTATCCCTAACGCCAGGGTCTGTAGTTGTGGAGATATCACCGGACAGTAAAACGTTTTTCATACATGCCATGGACATACCAGAATCAAGTGACAGTGTAATCAAGTCACAACGGATTTTTGAAAAAGCCATTAGAGAGGTGACTAGATGATGTTCGAGCTGCTTATGACAGGATCGTTGATATTGCTAGTATTGACTATATTGGCCTGCTTATATCGAGTTTGGAAAGGTCCTTCAATGCCCGATCGAATTCAGGCGTTAGATACGATTGGTATTACACTTGTTGGGGGAGTTGCAATCTTTTCCGTTCTTCTAAGGACCCATGCGTTTCTAGAAGTAATCTTGATTATTGGAATCCTTTCGTTTATTGGTACGATTGCCTTCGCTAGGTCACTGGAAAGAGGTGTTGTAATTGAACGCAAAAGAGTTGATTGAGCTGATTGGACCGATATTTATTTTTATCGGAACGGTATTTACATTGCTAAGTGCGATAGGACTGATTCGTTTGCCTGATGTTTATACTAGGTCACATGCCGCTTCAAAAAGTACGACTCTTGGCGTTCTTTGTACCCTTTTTGGGGCGTTCCTTTTCTTTCTATTTACCGAAGAATACGTTAGTATCCGATTGCTGTTAGGGATATTCTTTGTGTTCCTCACTGCTCCTATTGCCGCCCATATGGTTTGCCGGTCAGCCTATAGGAGTAATGTGGAGTTGGCAAAAGAAAGTGTGCAGGATGATTTAAAAGAGTTTCTAAAGGAAGAAAATGTGAAGGAACGGGTTTGATCAATAGCTTTAAATCGAATTAAGTGTGCATCACAAAACAACTGTTGTGATGCTTTTTTTATGAGAAGATATCGATATATAGTTGTACCGAAGAAATTGTTAAGATAATATTTAAATGTTCTTGAGTTACATAGGTAAAGATGGGGAAAATGATGATAAGCAACCTATATTTGGTTGTTTTGGACTTGGTTTTAGAAATAGGAGGAAATGTATGGATTTATTTAGCAATCTGTTAGGAGAAGTCAATACCTTTTTGTATTCGTATTTATTAATTATTTTATTAGTAGGAGTTGGGCTGTTTTTTACCTTTAAAACAAAGTTTATTCAATTTCGGCTAATTCCTGATATGTTCAAACTGATTAAGGAAAAACCGCCAACCGATCGTTCTGGAAAAAAAGGCGTATCCTCTTTCCAAGCCTTTACAATCTCTGCTGCTTCTCGTATTGGAACTGGAAATATTGCAGGGGTTGCTACTGCAATTGCACTCGGTGGACCTGGTGCTGTCTTTTGGATGTGGATGATTGCGTTAATTGGTGGTGCAACCGCGCTAATTGAAAGTACATTAGCTCAAGTATATAAAATTAAGGATCCAGATACAGGGATGTACCGTGGAGGCCCTGCTTATTATATTGAAAAGGGTTTAAATAAACGGTGGATGGGCGTGCTTTTTGCCGTTGTTATTTCATTAACCTATGGATTTGTTTTTAATGCGGTGCAGGCTAACACAATAACGATTGCCTTTGAAGAAAGCTTTGGGACAAATCGGGCAGTTGTTGGTGCTATTATAACAGTCCTAACAGGAATTATTATTTTTGGTGGCTTGAAGCGCATTGTCAGTGTGACTCAAGTAATCGTTCCGGTTATGGGAGTCGCTTATATTGCTGTTGCCCTTGTTGTTTCGATCATAAATATTACAGAATTACCAAGTATGTTTCTCCTTATTATTCAATCGGCTTTTGGGTTCGAGGAAGCTTTTGCCGGAATGGTCGGGGCAGCCATTATGAACGGGATTAAACGAGGTCTATTCTCCAACGAAGCAGGGATGGGTTCTGCTCCGAATGCAGCTGCAACAGCATCCGTAACTCACCCAGTTAAACAAGGTTTAATTCAAACATTGGGTGTGTTTATGGATACCTTAGTGGTTTGTACGGCAACAGCCGCCATTGTTTTATTGAACGATTCCTATCTCCAATCGAACGCTTCTTCTGTTAACTTAACACAGGTTTCTTTAGTTGGAAATTTAGGAGAATGGGCTGGAATATTTTTAGCCATATCAGTCTTCTTATTTGCCTATAGCACGGTTATTGGGAACTATTATTATGGTGAAACAAATATTGGTTTCATTAAAGAATCTAAACCAGCCTTGCTTCTATTCCGTATTTTAGTGGTTGTCTTTGTCATGTTTGGTTCCGTAGCAAAGGTCCAGATTGTATGGGATTTAGCGGACTTATTTATGGCGATCATGGCGGTTATTAACTTAATTGCCATTCTAATGCTATGGAAAGTGGCAAAGCCAGTAATAAACGATTATATCGACCAACGTAAACAAGGAAAAGATCCTATATTTTATAAGAAAAACGTACCAAATATAGGCGAAGTTGAATGCTGGGGCGAGGAAAAGGAAGAAAAACAATAAAGAATGAACCCCAAAAACATTTGGGGCGGAATGCACTGTTCGTAATTGTTTAATCTTTCATACCATATAAAACATGATTCAAGTAACGAAAGTGCCACTCTTCTTGGAGGGGCATTTTTGTTATCAAATCGTTCAAAGTCATTCATACTGGAGCGAACGTTCTATTTGATCGACTTGTATCATAATTTTGGTGACATAATGTTCCCTGTGATTCACGACGACAGTATCGTAAATATACTCTTCAAAAACATAATCTCCCAAGGTTAAATTTAAACGTTCCATCTCTGAAAATAGCCGTTTATATGTATCATCGATGGTTTTCTCATCTCCAATATGATATCCAATTAAGAAATCCCCCTTTACAGCTTGGAAATATGGATATCCTTCTCTTGGAGTTGGTTGTTCGATATATAAATAGCTGTAATTCGAGTATTCCTCTTTTAATACCTGCTCTCGTTCTGTTATCACCCCGATTGGATAGCCTGTATCAAGCTGGGATTGGTTGATTTCCTCGATAAAATCGGAAATGACCTCGACAAATTCCTCATCGGTTTTGTTTTTAATATTGCGGCTTAAATAAAGGCTGGCTTCTGGGAGTTGTTTGAAGATAATTTGTTGAAAATCTAGGTGCGAGGCTTCCTCCATTAAGGCGATTTTTGCCTCAATCATTTTCTCCTTCATTTCAATTTCCTGACGTTTTTTCACGATTTCCTCTTTTTGTTGATACATTAAATCTAAAAATCTTTCAGGAGATTTATTTTCCATGTATTGTTGGATATCATTTAGCGACATCCCAAGGTCTTTTAATAAATCAATGACATGAAAGAGT
>Ga0182742_1005631_pt1 | contig 10449 bp, 11 predicted proteins | sample eDN5th37CBELigMG_FD_128880 | JGI IMG/M metagenome (GOLD analysis project Ga0182742, IMG submission 128880) | Enriched Miracle-Growth compost microbial communities from Emeryville, California, USA - eDNA 5th pass 37_C BE-Lig MG (version 2)... ... | reverse complement strand
CTAAAATATTAGTACGAAAACCAGCTGCATGATTGGCTTGCTCACGCTCAAATCCAATTATTCCTCCAAGCAGTAAAGCAAGTACAAGACGTATCGTGATTTCCAACTCACTAATGTGCCAAACACTTTCCATTTTGTATCATCCTATTCCAAGTTATTGTTAGGTACATCTTGATTTTAATAATAATAAGGCTGTTCAAAGTATAATACTTTAAACAGCCCTATTCTACATAAATCTTATATATGCCTACAGGAAATTTTTATTACTTAGCCTGTAAACGCTCAACTAACATTTTATTTACTAGCGCTGGGTTAGCTTTACCTTTAGTTTCCTTCATTATTTGACCAACTAAGAAACCAATAGCTTTTTCTTTACCAGCTTTATAGTCTTCTACAGATTGTGGGTTACGATCAATAACTGCATCTACAATAGCTGCAATTGCACCCTCATCACTAATTTGAACAAGACCTTGCTCTTCAACAATTTGCTGTGGAAGCTTACCCGTTTCAAGCATTGTTTTGAAGACTGTTTTTGCAATTTTACCATTAATCGTGCCTTTTTCAAGTAACACGAGCATCTCGCCTAAGCCTTGACCTGTCAGCTGCACTTCATCAATAGTTTTATTGTTTTGATTTAAGTAACCTAGTAAGTCACCCATTATCCAGTTTGCTGCACCTTTTGCATCTTTTGTATACTTTAAGCTTTCTTCAAATAGGTCAGCAATTTTCATTGAAGATGTAATAACCTCTGCATCGTAGCTAGATAGCTCAAATTCAGAAGTATAACGTGCCTTACGAGCATCTGGAAGCTCTGGAATTGTTGCACGAATAGCATCTTTCCATTCCTGGCTAATGTGTAATTTTACAAGGTCAGGATCTGGGAAATAACGATAGTCATGAGCTTCTTCCTTGCCACGCATAGAGAATGTTTTACCAGAAGCATCATCATATCGACGAGTTTCTTGGACAACAGTACCGCCTTCATCTAAAATTTGTGCTTGGCGGAACTCCTCATATTCAATACCACGAACAACATTACGTAGTGAGTTCATATTTTTAAGCTCTGCACGAATACCGAACTTATCTGAACCAACTGGACGAAGTGAAATATTAACGTCAGCACGCATACTTCCCTCTTCCATTTTTACATCGGAAACATCGCAGTATTGCATAATCGCACGAAGCTTTTCGATATATGCCTTTGCTTCCTCAGCGCTGTTAATCTCAGGCTCGGAAACAATTTCAATTAATGGTGTACCGACACGGTTAAAGTCAACTAATGAAGCATAGCCACCATCAACGTGAGTCAGCTTACCTGCATCCTCTTCTAGGTGTACACGAGTAATACCGATACGCTTTGTTTTACCGTTTACTTCAATATCAATATAACCATGCTCACCAACAGGTTGGTCATATTGCGAAATTTGATAAGCCTTAGGTGAGTCTGGGTAAAAATAGTTTTTACGATCGAATTTTGTAATATCAGCAATTTTACAATTTAACGCCATTGAGGCTTTAATCGCATATTCTACTGCTTGATGGTTAAGCACTGGTAATACACCAGGATGTCCTAAACAAATGGGACATGTATGAGAGTTAACGGGTGCACCGAACTTAGTTGAGCAACCACAGAAAATTTTACTGTTTGTATGAAGTTCAACGTGAACCTCTAAACCTATGACCGTCTCATATTTGTTCGTAGTCATGATTTTATCTATCCTTTCCTTTGGGCGAAAATAATTCGCTTAACATTATAGCGACGGACGTTGCTTATGGAACTCCGTATTGATTTCAAATGCATGAGCACTACGTAAAACTGTAGACTCATCAAATGCTTTACCAATAATCTGTAATCCAATTGGCAAACCATCTGCCATTCCACAAGGAATAGAAATAGCTGGGATACCTGCTAATGATACAGGAATTGTACAAATATCATTTAAATACATTGTTAATGGATCTCCAACCTGCTCTCCAATTTTAAAAGCTGGAGTAGGTGCAGTTGGACCAACAATAATATCAAACTTTTCAAATACTTTTTCGAAATCCTGTTTAATTAATGTACGAACTTTTTGAGCTTTTAAGTAATATGCGTCGTAGTAACCAGAAGATAATGCATACGTACCTAACATAATACGACGTTTAACCTCTGCACCAAAGCCTTGGCTACGAGATTTACGATACATATCGATTAAGTTTTCTGCATCAGTCGCACGAACGCCATAACGCACACCATCAAAACGTGCAAGATTTGATGAAGCCTCTGAAGAAGCTAATAAATAATAAGTGGCAATCGCATACTCAGTATGTGGTAGAGATACCTCTTCCCAAGTAGCACCAAGCTCCTCATATTTTTTAAGTGCTGCCATAATAGCGTCTTTAACACGAGGATCAATACCCTCGCCAAGATATTCCTTAGGAACAGCAATGCGTAAGCCTTTAACATCACCAGTTAAGCTTTCTGCATAATTAGGAATCGAAACATTTGCAGATGTTGATTCATTTGGATCATGTCCAGCAATCGCCTGTAAGGCATAGGCTGCATCTTCAACATTTTTTGTTAATGGACCAATTTGGTCTAAGGAAGAAGCAAATGCTACTAAACCAAAGCGAGATACTAAACCGTATGTAGGTTTTAAGCCGACAATACCGCAATATGCAGCAGGCTGACGAATGGAACCACCTGTATCAGAGCCTAGTGAGAAATAAACTTGACCTGCAGCTACAGATGCAGCTGAGCCACCTGAGGAGCCACCAGGAACATGCTCTGTATTCCAAGGGTTACGAGTAACAAAGTAGCTTGAGTTTTCATTAGAACCACCCATAGCAAACTCGTCCATATTTAATTTCCCAATATTAACCGTACCCGCTTCACGTAATTTACGTGTGACTGTCGCATCATAGATTGGATTATAGTTACTTAAAAATTGACTTGCACAAGTTGTTAACAAGCCTTCTGTTACAATATTATCCTTGATTCCTACAGGCAATCCGAATAGTGGATTACTTGCTTGTCCAGCCGCTAATTGATTATCAAGCTCAATTGCTTGCTTACGCGCAGCTTCCTCATTTAATGTAATGAACGCTTTAATTTGTTCGTCCGTTTGAGCAATACGTTTATAAGAAGCATCTACAAGTTCAGCAACAGATAGCTCCTTGTTTCTTAATTTCGCTCCAACTTCCTGAAGGCTTAAGTCAAATGGTGCCAACAGTAGTTCCTCCCTTCGTTTCTATCAACATTATTCAAGTACAGCTGGTACTTTAATTTGATCGTCTTCATCATCAGGTGCATTTAATAATACTTTCTCAATTGGAAGTGATGGCTTTGTGATGTCCTCACGAGTCACATTATTAATTTCAAAAGCGTGACTAGTAGGAGCAATGTGATCAGTATTTAGCTCATTAAGCTTCTCAGCGTACTTTAAAATGGCATTTAACTGACCTGTAAATTGTTCTTTTTCACTCTCAGTTAGCTCCAAACGAGCTAGGTTAGCAACATGCTCAACATCTTTGATTGATATGCTCATATTTGTAACTCTCCTCTTATACAATCATTCCTACTATTATATCCTGCCAACGTCCATTATAGCAATGTCAGCACAAAAAAGAGATGTAGTTTTTTACTACATCCCTCTCATACTTAAATCCAAGCTTTAAGATTAATTTGACGAATAAATTCCTCTCCGGACATTGTAGTTTCTTCTGTTTCTTCTTCATCTTCGGCTTTTTCAGCGTTCATAACAGCATAAAATAAAGCTTCATTATGGGTAGCTAAAGCATAATCGATTAAAGCTTCCTTTTCTACAAGCTCTGCAGCCTGCTGTAGTACAACTTCTTCAAGTTCTACATCTATATCAGGAACAGCCACGTTACGACTTAATGCAGGGATGCGAACGACATAATCAAATACATTATCTGCATTACGGTCATAGGCGATAATATAACCATACTCACCGATAGGAAGCTTTTGTTCAAATTGATCAGAAATAAAAACTACTTTTGAACCAAGTGGTAACAAAATAGCATACCTCCTATTTAAGCATCATTTGTGCTATATAATATGCCTATTATCCTACTAAAATTTCAACTTCCTGTCTATTATTTATTCGTTTTTTTCAACATTATTCGTTCAATTTCTTCAAGGCATTAATAGATTCCGGCAATGGCAATCTATTTTCTGTCATATGTTGATAAATAATTGAGGTTAGCTCGTCTTCTTGTGTATCTTGTGTTTCTTTAATAATTGTAATTTCATTGTGCAATCGTTCCATTTGCAAATCTAAAGCATTTGCTGAATCAGCTGCTTGCTTAAGCTCCTCTAGCAAATTAACTGGGACAGCTTGCTCATATTTGTAAAATATTTTGTGCTCCAAGCTTGCCCAAAAGTCCATTGCAATGGTACGTATTTGAATTTCAACGGGAACAATCTCTTTACCTGTAGTCATGACCACTGGTACACCAACGATAAGATGTAAACTACGATATCCATTTGGCTTCGGATTTTTTATATAATCTTTAACCTCATATATTTCTATATCAAAATAACTGCTTAACATATCTTGTAGACGATATATATCTGAAATAAATGAACACGTGATACGAATTCCCGCAACATCTTTAATTTCATAACGGATACTATCTGTCGTAAACGGTAACTTCTTTCGTTGCAGCTTAATAATAATGCTATCAAAGGATTTAACTCGAGATTTTGTATGTTCAATAGGATTATAATCATGTAAAAATTGAAATTCCTCTTTTAGAATTTCCAATTTTGTTTCTAATTCATTAAGGGCAAATTGATACATCATCATGATGCGTGTAATTTCTTCTTTTAGTCGTTTAAACTGCTCTACTTGATTTGAAATCATTTGATATTGATTCATACTATTCTCCTTATCTCTAAACCTGTACAATTCATATTGTACAAATTGACACGATGTCATTTATCGTATTACATAAGTTTATTTTAATCGAACGTTTCGTTCACATGCAAATTTATTGTGAACACATTTACAAATATTGGATGTTATTTATTCGCTTTTGCATGAATTTTTGACATAATGCTTACAATATGAAAATAAAGACTTGTCAAATGGTATCGAAGTAAGTAGAATCTACAAGGATACTTTCAAGCCTATGGTGAGATAGGGTTTGAAGAAATTTTATTAAATGTAAAAAAGAGGAGCTGTAAAAATGCGTAAAACAATTGGCGTTTTGGAAAGACCACCAATTGCAATGTCTTTACTGCTAGGTTTACAACATTTATTTGCAATGTTTGGTTCAACTGTACTTGTCCCAACCATCCTAGGTGTTGACCCTGCTATTTGTTTATTGATGAACGGTATTGGTACGATCTTGTACATCTTTATTTGTAAAGGTCAAATCCCAGCGTACTTAGGCTCAAGCTTTGCATTTCTTGCTCCTGTAGGTGCTGTCATCAATGATTTGAACGGAGGCAGTTATGCCACTGCTCTAGGCGGCTTTATTGTAGTAGGTATTATCTTTATTATTGTAGCTCTTATTATTCAAAAGGTCGGTACTGCTTGGATTGATGTTGTATTCCCGCCAGCAGCCATGGGGGCCATTATTGCCATTATCGGATTAGAGCTTGTTCCAACGGCTGCACAAATGGCTGGCTGGATTAGCGGTGGTGAAGAAGACTGGACGATGGACGGAAAAACAGTCATGCTATCTACTGTAACATTATTAATTACAGTAATTGGTTCAGTACTATTTAGAGGATTTATGCGTATTATTCCGATTCTTATCGGTATTGTAGGCGGATATGTGATTGCTTACTTAATGGGCGGCTTTATTGACTTTGATGGAATATCTACAGCTAAGTTTTTTGACGCACCAACCTATACTTTACCTCAGTTCCATTTACCATCCATTATTCCAATAGCAATTGTATCGCTTGTTGTTATTGCTGAGCATATTGGTCACTTAATCGTAACAGGAAATATCGTTGGTAAAGATTTAAGTAAAGAGCCTGGCTTACATCGCTCTATGTTAGGTAACGGTATTTCAACATTAATCTCAGGCTTTGTAGGCTCCACTCCAAATACAACGTATGGCGAAAATATTGGTGTACTTGCGATTACACGTGTCTATTCAACCTTTGTACTTGGTCTAGCAGCAATTATTGCCATCATTTTATCCTTCTTCGGTAAATTCTCATGGTTAATTGCTAACATTCCTGTCCCGGTTATGGGCGGCGTATCGTTACTGCTATTTGGTGTAATTGCAGCATCAGGGTTTAGAATGCTTATTGAAGCTAAAGTAGATTACAGTAAACCATCAAATATCTATTTAACAACTGTTATTCTAGTTGTAGGTTTAAGTGGGGTTGAAGTTCCAATTGGTGCTGAAATTTCACTTAAAGGCATGGGACTAGCTACAGTAGTCGGAATCATTTTAAGCCTACTATTCAAATTATTTGATGTGCTTAAGATTTCAAATGACTATGAAGAAACAGAAGGCAGTCATTAATCGATAGCTTTAATTAAAATTAAAAAAATTAAAAGCGTGCTTAGTTAATCTAAAGAATAACTAAGCACGCTTTATTTTGTTTAATAGAGCAGATTTAAGTTCACATTATGCTTGTGCTGACATGCGAGCTTGAACAGCCTTGACGAAACGCTGCATTGCTTCTTCTAATATATAACGAGGACATGCTAAATTTACACGTAACCAGCCTTTACCCTCTTCTCCAAACATTGAGCCCTCATTGAAGGCTACCTTTGCTTCCTTATGCATTAATTGCTTTAAGCTTGCTGGATCAGTACTTATTGCTGTGCAATCTAACCACAGTAAATATGTGCCTTCTGATACCATCGGTTTAATAATCGGTGCATGCTTTGCTAAGTAACTTACAGCATAGTGCTGATTAGCAGCCACATACTGTAATAATTCATCTACCCAGTCATCACCATGATTGTATGCTGCTTCAACAGCATCTTGAGCAAAATGGTTTGCCATATGAATGCTAAGCACATTTACACGCTTTTCAAATCTTTGTTTAAGCTCAGGGTTGCTAATAATAGCAGAAGAAATATGTAAACCTGGAATATTGAAGGTTTTTGTTGGAGCTATAGCAGTAATCGTAAGCTGAGCCACTTCCTCTGATAACGAAGCAAATGGGGTATAGCGATAGCCTTCTAATACTAAATCACAATGAATCTCGTCTGATACGACTATAACTTGATATTTAACTGCTAGATCTGCTAGCTGTTCTAGCGTTTTCTTATCCCATACACGCCCACCTGGATTGTGAGGATTACAAAGCAGCATTAATTTCACACCTGATTTAAATGCGTCCTCTAGTGCTTCAAAATCCATTTCATACTTATAATTAATTAGATGTAAAGGATTTTTTACGATTTCACGATTATTACCTTTTATCACATCATAAAACGGATAGTAAACTGGCGTTTGAATAAGAACCTTATCCCCAACATGAGTAAATAAATCAATAGATAAGCTTAATGTTGTAACTACACTTGGAACATCCACAATCCAGCTTTGCTTTATATCCCAGCTATGTCTACGCTTATACCAGGCAATGATCGATTCGAAATAAGATTTTGGACGTATAGCATAGCCGTAAGCTCCAAGCTCAGCTCGTTTTATTAAAGCTTCCTTAATCTCTGGCAAACACGGATAATCCATATCTGCAACCCATAAGGGTAAAATATCTGCATCGCCAAAAAGTGGCTCTACTTGATCCCACTTATAGCTTCTAGTTTGTTTACGGTTAATTAACTTATCAAAATCGTATGCCATATTTTTATCCTCCCTATCACTCAATCCATATATTACATGTATTTAATAAGTTTACTCTATTTTGACTTCTTATTACTAGTCTCGTTTAGATACGTATACATTATCTTGTTCATAAAAGCGCCATAAAAAATCTTTTGCTTCTCCACTATTTTCAATGCCAACTCGTTTACTCTCTACGATTTGTTTAATATCTTTGCCTTCAGCAATATATAAAGGCGGCAGGAAAATCGATTTTCCGTTGTAGCTCATATTTATATTAAAGGCTTGGCATAGCTTGCCAGGTCCATTTGTTAGTTGAGCATTATTTTTGGCTGCTTTTCTTCGTTCTTTTAATAGGGGGATACAATGTTCTAATGGTTCAATCGCTCGGATTAAAATAGCATGTGGAATATTTTTTTGTGCACATACAATGTTAAGCAATACATGTGTATGCATCGTATACGTATATATGGTGCCCGCTTCACCAAACATCACTTCAGTTCTTGCTGTACGCCTGTTGTTGTAGCTATGCGCGGCTCGGTCATGAGGCCCCATGTAAGCTTCAGTTTCTACAATATAGCCTTCACAGATTCCGTCATCCGTATCATGTATAAGCTTTTTACCTAGTAATGCTATAGCTAACTCAAGAGTAGGTTGGTTATAAAAAGATTGAGATAACGGTACGTTCATGTTCTTAAACTCCTTAAGTATATAAAAACGCGTATGCAAGCTGCATACACGTTTTAAGGGTCATATTTATTTTAGTAATGAGCTGTATTTACTATTTGAAACAGCCTTTAACCATTCGTTTGCAATAAGTTGATGACCTGCCGGAGTAGGGTGTACACCGTCATGTAGCCAATACTCTGCAGGAGCAGTTTTACATGCTTCATCAAAAGCATCCTGCAGTGGCACAAATACAACATTAAATTGCTCTGCTAAAGACTTTACTTCTTCACGATAAGCTGATAGTAATTGTGTCCAAAGTGTCCAGTTCTCAGCCATTTCTTTTGTTTTTAATATAAAAGGCTCCATTAGCACAATTGCACATTGTGGAAGCTCTTCAACCGTTTCCTCTAATAGCTGACGATATGTACGGGCAAAACGATTCTTTGTCCCATGAGGTAGTTTATTTACAATGCGCCAAGCATCATTCACACCAATTAATATACTTAATAGGTTAGGGTTTAAGGCATAAGTATCTTCATTCCAGCGTGCCGCAATATCAGATACGCGATTTCCTGAAATGCCTCGATTATAAAATTTAGGTTGTTTGTGTGCTAAATCCTGACTTAGCTTTGCAGCAATTATAAATGCGTAGCTGTCACCCATCCCTTCATAATCTCGTGGTCTTGAACAATCTGTAATAGAATCTCCTTGGAATAAAAAAATGTTTGACATTTGGCTCCTCCAATATAAGAAATAATGATGACCTAATTGTAGAATCACATAAGTTATTAAGCAATGCAATAGTACAATTATGACTTTTTATAGTGTTAATATAACCATGTATTAAACTTCTACGCTAGCTACCTCGAATGCCCGATGCCTTATCCGTGATTCCTCAACGGCAGCACCTAGAATATCTGAAACATGTATCGCTTGCTTAATATTTCTTAAAACAAACGAAGCATGACTTGCATCTGAAGAAATGACTGTAATGTCTCCCATTTTGAACAGTCTTTCCCATAGGCTTCTTTTAGTCGATACGTCTCGGATGCGATATAGTCTAATTTCATCACGCTTCTTTGTAAAAATCCCTTTCTCCACAATAATGCGTGAGTCTGTAATCTTATAAGCAGTAAAACTTGGCAACCCATAATTAAAAGGCTTCCCTTCCCATAATACTTTCTCCATCGTATTCACTCCTTAAAATAGATTACTTCCTATACATCTAATATAAATTCGTATGGCATAATTGACAATGCTATTCACCAAGTTCGATGTTTTATCATATAAATGCCTATATGTAATGCATTTAATATAAAAGGAGTTACGACTTATGAGTTCAAGACTAGACTATTCTGCACCAACGACTCAATTTGCTTTTGATGTAAATTCAAGTCAGCTGTTTAAAAAGGATGACCAAAACTATATCAATATTGTGAGTGCTAATCAGCTTAATACATTAACAAACTATTCCATACTTGATATATTTTTAAGTACTAATAATGTTATTGAGCCTCATTATCATCAAACTGCTTCAGAACTGGTCTACTGTATAAGCGGTGCAGCTACAATTTCATTGCTAAATCCCTTTACTAAAGAGCTAATCAGCTATGCCATTACACCTGGTCAAGTCGTTAATATCCCAAAGGCCTGGTGGCATTTTGAAATCGCAACTGAGGATCAAACTCATTTGCTAGCCATATTTGATGCACCAGTGCCAGATACAATATTAGGCTCAGATATATTAAAATTCACTCCTGCAAATATTATGGCTCATACTTACTGTATGAATGAGCAGCAATGGGCTCAGCTCATTTCTTCCATACAGCCTGATACGTTTATTGGCCCATCAAAAAACTGCGATAGTTAACATAATCATGTGTGCTACAAAATAAGAGGCTGGGACATAACTAGCTTCTAAGTAGACCAAAGTGCTGAAATCCGAAAGGAATTCAGCACTTTGTTTATTTAAATGGTAAATATACAGTAAGACCTTACTCTCTCACTGCATATTTT
>Ga0182742_1005629_pt1 | contig 10451 bp, 11 predicted proteins | sample eDN5th37CBELigMG_FD_128880 | JGI IMG/M metagenome (GOLD analysis project Ga0182742, IMG submission 128880) | Enriched Miracle-Growth compost microbial communities from Emeryville, California, USA - eDNA 5th pass 37_C BE-Lig MG (version 2)... ... | reverse complement strand
TCTCCATGGAGCTGATGCCGCGCATCACCCGGGCGCAGGTGATGGACGTCCTGTCCTCCCAGGCCAATCTGGCCGGCTACCGCGCGGTGATCGACGCCACGGCCGAATACGGCCACGCCATGCCGATGATGATGACGGCGGCCGGCACCGTGCCGGCGGCCCGCGTCTTCGTCATGGGCGCGGGCGTGGCGGGCCTGCAGGCCATCGCCACCGCACGCCGCCTCGGGGCGGTGGTGACCGCCACCGACGTGCGCCCGGCCGCCAAGGAGCAGGTGGAAAGCCTCGGGGCCAAGTTCATCGCGGTCGAGGACGAGGAGTTCCGGCAGGCCGAGACGGCCGGCGGCTACGCCAAGGAGATGTCGGCCGAATACCGCGAGAAGCAGGCGGCCCTGGTGGCCTCCCACATCGCCAAGCAGGACATCGTCATCACCACGGCCCTCATCCCGGGCCGCCCGGCTCCGAAGCTCGTGACCAAGGCCATGGTGGAATCCATGAAGCCCGGCTCCGTGATCGTGGATCTCGCGGTCGAGCGCGGCGGCAATTGCGAGCTCTCCAAGCCCGGCAAGGTCACGACCCACCATGGGGTCAAGATCGTGGGCCATCTCAACGTGCCCGGCCGGCTCGCCGCCAGCGCGTCCAGCCTTTACGCGAAGAACCTCTACGCCTTCGTCGAGACGCTCGTGGACAAGGAGAGCAAGTCCCTGTCCGTGAAATGGGACGACGAGCTCGTGAAGGCCACCTGCCTGACCCGGGACGGCGCGGTGGTTCACCCTGCCTTCCAGCCCGCAGCATAATCTCCAAGGGGGATCTCATGGCGACACTCACGCCCGAACAGGCTGTCGAGCAGGCCCGCGCAGCGGCCGAAACCGCCCAGCGCGCCGCCGAGCAGGCGCAGCTCCTGGCCGATCAGGTGGCGACCGCCGCAGGCGCGGCCGTGTCCACCGTCACGCATGGCGCGGTGGACCCCACCGTGTTCCGACTGGCGATCTTCGTGCTGGCGATCTTCGTCGGCTATTACGTGGTCTGGTCTGTGACGCCCGCCTTGCATACCCCGCTCATGTCGGTCACGAACGCGATCTCCTCGGTGATCGTGGTGGGCGCGCTCCTGGCGGTCGGCGTTCCGCTGACCGTCGAGGGAACGGGCCTGGCGCGGGTGTTCGGCTTCATCGCCCTGGTGCTCGCCGGCATCAACATCTTCGGCGGCTTCCTCGTCACCGAGCGCATGCTCGCCATGTACAAGAAGAAGGGTTGAGGCCATGTCCGGGAACATCTCGAACCTCCTCTACCTGATCTCCGGCGTCCTCTTCATCCTGGCGCTGCGGGGCCTGTCCCATCCGACGACCTCCAGGCGGGGCAACCTGTACGGCATGGCCGGCATGGCGCTCGCCATCCTGACCACGCTCGCCTTCACGCGGCCCGACGGGCTCGGGGGCTGGGGGCTCGTCATCCTGGGCCTCGCCATCGGCGGCGGCGTCGGCGCCGTCATCGCCCGGCGCGTGCCCATGACGGCGATGCCGCAGCTGGTGGCGGCCTTCCACTCGGGCGTCGGCCTCGCGGCGGTGTTCGTCGCCGCGGCCGCCCTCTATGCGCCGCAGGCGTTCGGCCTTTTCCACGATGGCGCCACGGGGCCGGGCCTCGTCCCACGGATCCCGGGCGGCTCGCTCTTCGAGATGGGCCTGGGCGTCGCCATCGGGGCGATCACCTTCACCGGCTCGGTGATCGCGTTCCTGAAGCTCGACGGGCGCATGTCCGGCAAGCCGATCATGCTGCCGAGCCGCCACCTCATCAACATCGCCCTCGGGCTCCTGCTGCTGGTGCTTCTCGTCATCTTCATCCGCACGGAGAGCCACACGGCGTTCTGGCTCATCGTGCTGGTGTCCTTCGTGCTGGGCGTGACGCTCATCATCCCCATCGGCGGCGCCGACATGCCGGTGGTGGTGTCGATGCTCAACTCCTATTCGGGCTGGGCGGCGGCGGGTATCGGCTTCACCTTGGGGAACCTCGCACTCATCATCACGGGCGCGCTGGTGGGCTCGTCGGGCGCGATCCTGTCCTACATCATGTGCAAGGGCATGAACCGCTCCTTCATCTCCGTCATTCTCGGCGGCTTCGCCGGCGAGACGGCGAGCGCGGGCGCCGGCGCGGTCGAGACGCGGCCCGTGAAGCAGGGCTCGGCGGACGACGCGGCCTTCATCATGAAGAACGCCTCCAAGGTCATCATCGTGCCGGGCTACGGCATGGCGGTGGCCCAGGCGCAGCACGCCCTGCGCGAGATGGCGGACGAGCTGAAGGCGGAAGGCGTCGAGGTGAAATACGCCATCCATCCGGTGGCGGGCCGCATGCCCGGCCACATGAACGTGCTGCTGGCGGAAGCCAACGTTCCCTATGACGAGGTGTTCGAGCTCGAGGACATCAACGGCGAATTCGCCCAGGCCGACGTGGCCTTCGTGATCGGCGCCAACGACGTCACGAACCCGGCGGCGAAGACCGATCCGGCCTCGCCGATCTTCGGCATGCCGATCCTCGACGTGGAGAGGGCCAAGACCGTGCTCTTCATCAAGCGCGGCATGGGCTCGGGCTATGCGGGCGTGGAGAACGAGCTGTTCTTCCGCGACAACACCATGATGCTCTTCGGCGACGCCAAGAAGGTCGTCGACGAGATCCTGAAGAACCTCTGATCTGTTCGAATTCTCATGAATGCCCGGCCTCGCGCCGGGCATTTTCCTTTCGCGCCTCAGCCCGGCCCAGCCATGACCGGGGAGGGGCGCGGCCATGATGAAGTGTGAATGACGAAGCGCGCGAAAGCTGGTTTAAGAAGAGCCTGTTTTTCCGTCGCCTCAGGTTCCGTCATGTCTTCCGTCACCCTTCGCACCGCCTCGCCCCAGGATCGCGACACGATCGTCGAGCTGATCCATCAGCTCAACGTGTTCGAGGCCGATCTGGTGGGCGACCGGCGGCGGGACTACGAGGGCGCCCGCGGCTATTACGACGAGCTCATGGCGCGGCTTTCCCGCCGCAACGGACGGGTCGTGCTGGCCGAGGCGAGCGGCGTCGTCGTGGCCGCCATGGGCTTCTCCCTCGATCAGGACGCCGCCTATGTGACGGGCGAGGTCCGCAACCACGGCACCGTGACGGACCTGATCGTCCACGCGGATTGGCGCGGCAAGGGAATCGGCCAGATTCTGCTGAACGAGGCGGAGCGCCTCACCCGGGAGGCCGGCCTGAAGCGCCTCATGATCGGCGCCCTCGTGGCGAACGAGCGGGCCGTGCGCACCTACGGCCGGTTCGGCTTCGAGCCCTACGTGTCGTTCCTGAAGAAGGAGCTGTAAAAAAGCCGGCGCATTGCGCCGGCTCTGGAAAGCGTTGACCGGGCTGCCCGGGTTACCCCCGGAACAGGCTCGCCACGCCGCCCTGGAGGCGCGAGCTGCCTTGGCGGGCCGTCGCGTTCGAACTGTCGATGCCGAGCGCGCGCTGATAGCTCTCGATGGCCTGCGGCTTGTCGCCCTTGCGCTCCAGCGCCACGCCGCGCCAGGCCCAGGAATCGGCGTCCTTGGGGTTGACGTTGAGGGCCGCGTTGAAATCCTCGATGGCCTTGTCGAACTGGTTCGTGGCCACGTAGCTCTGGCCGCGGGCCGCATAGGGGGCCGCCACGAAGGGGTTGCGGTCGATGGTGGCGTCGAAATCCAGGATCGCCTGCTGGTGCATGCCCTGGCGCTGGTAGAGCAGGCCGCGGGCATGGAGCGCCTCGGCCGATTCGGGCAATAGCCGGGTGGCCATGTTCAGGTCGTTCAGGGCTTCCTGGAAGTGGCCCTGCACGCGCAGCAGGTTGGCGCGGCCGATATAGGCCGGGCCATAGTTCGGATCGGCCTGGATGGAGCGGCTGAAATCCGCGAGCGCCTGGTCGTTGCGGTTCGTCTGGCGCAGGGCCAGGGCCCGGTTCGTATAGGCCGGGGCGTAATTGGGATCGAGTTGGATCGCCTTGGAGAAGTCCGTGATGGCGTCGCTGTAGCGGCCGACGCGGGCATAGGCCGCGCCTCGGGTGTTGTAGGCGCTCGGATCGTTCGGGTTGCGCCGGATGACATCGGACAGGGAGGAGATGTTCACCTGGCTCGTGCCCTGCGTGTCTTCCTCCACCACGGCGATCCGCTGGGTGGGGCCACCGCCGCCTATGGTGCTGCAAGCCGCAAGGCTCAGCGCGGTCAGGGTCAGGCTCAGGGGCGCAAAGCGGCGAATCGATGGGGCGATCACCTTCGTCTCCAACTTATTACTCAACAAGGTTGAGGGGGTGGTTTAACGGGTAAACCTTAACAGCCGTGAAACACGGCAACAGCAAGGCGGTGACGAGGAAAAAAGTCAATCGGCTGTCGGATGCGGGCCATGAGCCGAGGCTGGAGCCTGCCCCGGACATGCAAACAGCGCCCCTGCTGGCGCAGAGGGCGCTGTTTCACAATCGGCAGGCTGGCCTTGAAAAGGCCGGCGTGAAGATCTCAGCGAGCCGTGGGGCGCGGCTTGGAAGGCAGAAGGCCTTCGCGCTGCATGCGCTTGCGGATCAGCTTGCGGGCGCGGCGGACGGCCTCGGCCTTTTCGCGGGCCTTCTTCTCAGACGGCTTCTCGTAGTGGCCGCGAAGCTTCATCTCGCGGAAGATGCCCTCACGCTGCATCTTCTTCTTGAGAGCGCGGAGCGCCTGATCGACGTTGTTATCCCGGACAAGAACCTGCACGCGAATTCCTCGTATTTTGAGCCGTTTCGATTGTGAAAAAAGAAAACGAGGCGCGTCATGCGCACCTCTATTGGCTCGCGTCGATATCAGAAGAAGCCTTGCCTGTCCAGGGTTCCTTCCGACAAAAGCGCGCGGCCAGGACGATAACGCCGCTGAAAATGAAAGGTTCAGGCCTCTTCCGGGAAGACGCGGGTCACATGGCCCATCTTGCGGCCCGGCCGGGCCTCGGCCTTCCCGTAGAGGTGCAGATGGGCGCCCGGCTCGGCCAGGATGCGCTCCCATTCGTCCGCGTCGTGGCCGATGAGGTTCTTCATCTCCACCCGGCCGAGGCGGTCGGTCGCCCCCAGGGGCCACCCGCAGACGGCCCGGACATGCTGCTCGAACTGGGAGGTGGTGGCCCCGCCGAGGGTCCAGTGGCCGGAATTGTGGACCCGGGGCGCGATCTCGTTGACCACCAGGCGCTCCTGGCCGTCCTCCGTGACCAGGAACAGCTCCACCGCGAGCACACCCACATAGTCCAGGGCATCGGCGATGGCCCGGGCGATCCGCATGGCCTCGGTTTCCGTCGCGCCCGAGACGCCCGCCGGGATCCGGGTGACGTCGAGGATGTGGTGCTTGTGCTCGTTGGCGCACAGGTCATAGGCCGCGAAGGCCCCGGAGGCCGTGCGCGCCGCCACGACGGAGACCTCCCGCTCGAAGGGCACGAAGCCCTCGATGATGGAGGGGGCCTGGCCGAGCTCGGCCCAGGCGGCCGCGAGGTCTGTCTCCGGCCGGATCATCACCTGGCCCTTGCCGTCATAGCCGAAGCGCCGGGTCTTGAGCACGGCGGGCCGGCCCAGGCGCTCGACGGCCTCGGTCAGCCCCGCCGCATCCGCGAAAGCCGCGAAGGGGGCGACCGGAATGCCGAGGCCGGAGATGAAGGTCTTTTCCAGGAAGCGGTCCTGCGACACGGCAAGCGCCTGGGCGTTGGGAGCGAGAAGGGTATGGGCGCTCAAGGTGGCGGCCGTCTCGCTCGGCACGTTCTCGAATTCGTAAGTGACCACGTCCACGGCCCTGGCGAAGCGCACCAGCGCCGCCTCGTCCTCATAAGGGGCGATCGTGACCTCGGCCGCCACGTCGAAGGCGGGGCTGTTCTCTTCCGGGGCGTAGATATGCGCCTTCAGGCCGAGCTGGGCGGCCGCCATGGCCATCATGCGGCCAAGCTGACCGCCGCCGAGGATACCGATGGTGCAGCCGGGACGGATCATGGGTTTTCAGCCTTCGTCGGAGGGGCGCTCGGCGACGCTGTCGCTCTGGCGCTTGCGCCAGGCGTCCAGGCGGTCGGCCAGGGCGGAATCGTGGAGGGCGAGCACGGCGGCGCAGAGAAGCGCCGCGTTGACGGCTCCCGCCCGGCCGATGGCAAGAGTTCCCACCGGGATGCCGGCGGGCATCTGCACGATGGAGAGCAGGCTGTCCTGGCCCGAGAGGGCCTTCGATTCCACCGGAACGCCGAAGACGGGCAGGGGGGTCATGGCGGCGGTCATGCCGGGCAGATGGGCCGCGCCCCCTGCGCCCGCGATGATGACCTGGAACCCTTCCGCCTTGGCGCCCTTGGCGAAGGCGACCAGCCGGTCCGGGGTCCGGTGGGCCGAGACGATGCGGGCATCGTAGGCGATGCCGAGTCCGTCGAGGGTCTCGGCGGCATGGCGCATGGTCGCCCAGTCCGACTGACTGCCCATGATGATGGCAACGGGGACGCTCGCCATGATGTGCTCCGGCTTCGAAAGGCCCAAGGGGTTGCGCCGGACATAGCGAAGGCGCCTCGGGCAGGCAAGGCTATGATCGCGTCAAAGCGCCGCCTTTTCAGGCGATGATGTCGGGCGTGAGCTGGTCTTCCAGCCGGATGATCTGATCCTTCAGGGCGAGCTTGCGCTTCTTGAGACGCTGAACCTGGAGTTGGTCTCCGGCGATCATGCTTTCGAGGGCGTCGATTGCCGTGTCGAGATCGCGGTGCTCCTGCTTCAGGCGGGCCAATTCCGCTTCCAGTTCAGCCAATTCGGTCATTGAAAAATAGATCCAAGTGTCCGTTCCCAAAGGGACCCGGCGAGAGCGCGGAATTATGCTCTCAAGGTTTGCCGAGGGCAAGCCGAGGGGATCATCTTCTACTCTCGATTTTGTGGTTTTTGCCTTCGACTCGCCACAGTGAGTCTGGCAAAATATCCCTGTCAGTAATCAGACAGGAGGAACTGACATGCCGCTGCAGAATCACCTGACGGAGCTCGAGCGGAAGCATCGGGCTCTCGAGCGCGAGATCCAGGACGCTCTCAACAGGCCGGCCATGGACGACATTAGACTCGCGGAGCTGAAGCGGAAGAAACTCCAACTGAAGGATGAGATCACCCGTCTGAGAAGTTCAGACATGGCGGTGCATTAAGATCATCTTCAAGCATTCCCCACAGGAGCCGTCGCTTCCTTCCAGGAGCGGCGGCTTTTTCATGGGGCGGCGCTATAGAATCGGACGCCACTTCGAACTCACGTCCTATGCCTTAAGTTTTCGATGCGCCGCATCTTTTCACGCAAAACCGGTTCCCGCTTTTGCGTCCGATGCTCTAAACGAGCGCGCTCGCGCCGTCATAGATGAGCTTCGCGCCCACCAGCACCAGCAGCACGTAGACGGCGGTGTAGAAGCTCTGGCCGGAGACCCTCCGCACGAGCAGGACCCCCGCCCAAGTGGACGCGATGGCCACCGGGACGAGGGCGGCCGCGGTCGCCAGGTTCTCCGCCGTGAACTGGCCGAGGGCCATGTAGGGCGGCACCTTGATCCAGTTGAGGATCGCGAACACGACCGCGCCGGTGCCGACGAACACGTCCCGCGGCAGCTTCTGCGGCATCACGTAGACCTGGAAGGGCGGCCCGCCCGCATGCGCGATCATGCTGGTGAAGCCCGTCACCCAGCCCCAGAACAGCCCGGGGAGCGTGTCGGCCGGCACGGCGTCCGGCGGGACGGCTCCGCGCTCCAGCATCATCCGGCGAACCGCGAAGCTGATCGAGATCACTCCCACCGCGAGCTTGATCGCCCCGTCCGAAACCCGCGCGGCCAGAAGATAGCCCATGAGGATGCCCAGGGTCGCCCCTGCCACCAGCAGCACCACGTTGCGCTTGTCCCAGGCGTGCCGGTAGGCCCAGACGGAGACCACGTCCTGCACGATCAGGATCGGCAGCGTGATGGCCGCCGCCTGGACCGGCGAGACCACCAGCGCCATCAGGGGCAGCGACAGGAGCCCCAATCCGGAGAAGCCGCCTTTCGCCAGTCCCATGAGGGTGACCGCCGGGATGGCGGCGGCATAGAAGAGAGGGTTGGTGATCATTCGAAACCTTGTGTGAGAACCCACCGGGAGCCGAGCCGAGCCCCGGACCGGGCAGCCGCGCCGTCCTTCGTCCCCTCGTCCGCACGGTGCGCTATCCGAAAGTCGCCGCTGACCACGGCTGCGCTGCCTGCTACCACAACGGAAATCACAAGTCTCATGCGGTGACAGCAACGGGGAAGCGCCATGCCATCGATCCAAAGCCGCTATCGCGAGGTTTATGCGGACTGGACGTCGGATCCCGAAGGGTTCTGGCGCGAGGCCGCCCGGGAGATCGACTGGTTCAAGCCAGCCGACGCGGTCTTCGACCCCCAGGCCGGCGCCTATGGCCGGTGGTTCGTCGGAGCGCAGTGCAACACCTGCTACAACGCGGTCGACCGGCATGTGGCCAGCCGCGGGGATCAGGCGGCGATCATCTACGACAGCCCCGTCGCGAACGCGAAGCGCCGCATCTCCTACGCCGAGTTGCGGGACGAGGTGGCGACGCTCGCCGCCGTTCTGCGGGACATGGGCGTCGGGACGGGGGACCGGGTCATCATCTACATGCCGATGATCCCCGAGGCGGTTTTCGCCATGCTGGCCTGCGCGCGGATCGGGGCGATCCATTCGGTCGTGTTCGGCGGCTTCGCCGCGAAGGAGCTCGCCACGCGCATCGACGATGCGACGCCGAAGGTCATTCTCTCCGCCTCCTGCGGCCTCGAGGGCGCGAAGGTGGTGGCCTACAAGCCGCTGCTCGACGAGGCGATCCGCCTCGCCGCCGCCAAGCCCGATGCCTGCCTGATCCATCAGCGCCCGCAGCTCGAATGCCCGCGCATCGAAGGCCGCGATCGCGACTGGGCGCAGGAAGTCGCAAGGGCCAGGGCCGAGGGACGGACGGCGGAATGCGTCTCCCTGGCGGCCACCGATCCGCTCTACGTGCTCTACACCTCCGGCACCACCGGCAAGCCCAAGGGCGTCGTGCGCGACAATGGCGGCCACATGGTCGCTCTCAAATGGAGCATGAGCAACTTCTTCGGCGTCGCGCCCGGCGAGGTGTTCTGGGCCGCCTCCGACGTGGGCTGGGTGGTGGGCCATTCCTACATCGTCTACGGGCCGCTGCTGCATGGCTGCACGGCCATCCTCTACGAGGGAAAGCCCGTCGGCACGCCGGATGCGGGCGCCTATTGGCGCGTGATCTCCGAGCACGGGGTCGTGACGCTGTTCACCGCGCCCACCGCCTTCCGGGCGATCAAGAAGGAGGACCCGAAGGCCGAGCTGCTGCGGAACTACGACATCTCCTCGTTCCGTGCGCTGTTCCTGGCCGGCGAGCGCGCCGACCCGGACACGGTGAAATGGGCCGAGGACATCCTGAAGACGCCGGTGATCGACCATTGGTGGCAGACGGAGACCGGCTGGCCCATGGTCGGCAATCCGCTGGGGCTCGGCGCGCTTCCGGTCAAGCACGGCTCGCCCACGGTGCCGCTGCCGGGCTACAGGATCGAAGTGCTGGACGAGGGCGGCAAGCCCGTCCCGCCCGGCACCATGGGGGCCCTCGTGGTCAGGCTGCCGCTGCCTCCCGGCGCGCTGCCGACCCTCTGGCAGGCGGAGGACCGCTTCAAGGAGGCGTACCTGTCGGTCTATCCCGGCTATTACACCACCTCGGACGCGGGCTATATCGACGAAGACGGCTACGTCTGGGTGATGGGCCGGACGGACGACATCATCAACGTGGCCGGCCACCGCCTCTCCACCGGCGGCATGGAGGAGGTTCTGGCCTCTCACCAGGCGGTCGCCGAATGCGCCGTGATCGGCATGAAGGACCCGCTCAAGGGCGAGGTGCCCTGCGGCTTCGTGGTGCTCAAATCCGGCGTCAACCGGCCGCAGACCGAAATCGAGGCGGAGCTTGTGGCCCTGGTGCGCGAGAAGATCGGTCCCGTGGCAGCCTTCAGGCTCGCGATCACCGTGCCGCGCCTGCCCAAGACCCGCTCGGGCAAGATCCTGCGCGGCACCATGAAGAAGATCGCCGACGGCGACGCCTGGAACATGCCCGCCACCATCGACGACCCGATGATCCTGGACGAGATCGGCGAGGTGCTGAAAAGCAGGGGCGTGGCCGGCTGACGCCGCCACGGGTTCGCCTGTCATGGCCGCCCGTCTTATGAGCCGCAGCCCTCATCCTTGAGGAGGTCACGCAGTGACCGTCTCGAAGGAGAGGGCGTCTCGCGTGCGGACTGGACCATCCTTCGAGACGCGGACTGTGTCCGCTCCTCAGGATGAAGACGGAGATAGACCCATCACGTCATGGCGTCCTCGTTCGTCATGGCCGTCCCCGTCATGGCCGCGCTTGTCGCGGCCATCCACGTCTTGGGAACCGCAGCGGTGCAAAGACGTGGATCCCCGGGCCAAG
>Ga0182742_1005628_pt1 | contig 10452 bp, 12 predicted proteins | sample eDN5th37CBELigMG_FD_128880 | JGI IMG/M metagenome (GOLD analysis project Ga0182742, IMG submission 128880) | Enriched Miracle-Growth compost microbial communities from Emeryville, California, USA - eDNA 5th pass 37_C BE-Lig MG (version 2)... ... | reverse complement strand
CGAAATCCCCGGTTACGTTCACGAAAATTGCCTTGGCTGTCCGTTTGAGGTCGATGCCAAAGTGTTTGTAAAAATTGGAATCCTCGGTAGCAATAAAGGCATGTTCCAACACTTTTGGCACTTGTTCGTACGTAATCTTTGTCCGTTTTTCCTTCCCGTATTCATAAAGGAAGTTTCCGTCTTTATCATAAAATTTAGTAGAAAGCGGATCTACTAGCTTAGAAGAATCTAAAGCAGGTGTCTCCTTTGTCATTGAAGCGAACGTAATGGCCCCAGCTCCTGTTAAAACAAGACAGAATACCAAACAGGCAATCACCATTTTTTTAAACAACGATCCTTTTTTCAGTTTATCCATTCTTCTTTGTTTATTTTGTTTAGTTTTTTCCGCTTTTTTTCGTTCCTCACGAGATTGATGCACTACTTCAGACATTCATATTCTCTCCCATTTAAAACTTACAAAGTTGTTGTAGGCTCAAGTAAATCTACAGTTGGATGTACATTTACTTGAGCCTATCTATATAGATTCGTAAGTACCCTTAGCTTTTTTGGGGATTATGGGGTGATTTTTTATACAAAAAATAAAAAAGAGCTGCCGCAGCAACTCATTCCTATTACGATTTATTGAGTAATACGTTTTGACGGGGCCTGACCCCAATAATTCATTCAAAAAACTGCTGTTTTTTCTCTAATGCCCTTTTGCGCTGAATTATTTTAAAAATAGGAAATGCTATAAGCAAAGCAGCAGCTATGTTAAGAACACCAATAGTTGGGCTAATAAACCCTGTCTTCACTTTATCCCCAAAAACACTTATGTTCATAATACCCATCCATGCATTAACGAAAAATAGGAAGAGAAAAATATTCAACATGCGCTTATAATAGGCAATCTTTGATCTTGTATCTGTATATATTTCAAATGGGCCTTCGGCCGCAGCCTTTTTCATGTACACCCAGCCGCCAAATTCATTAATAATGGTAATACCACTGTCTTTAAGAAATTCAAAGTAATCCTTCTTCTCATTTGTTGACATTCCGCTGATAAATTCATTGCGGTAAATAAATGCATCCGGCTCTCCCTTTGTAAATGTGAACCGGCCAAAAGAAAACTTTTTTAGGTGCCAGCCATGCGCTGCCATCTCATTAATCCACTTTTCTTCCTTTTCGTAATCCAAATAAAAGCGATACATTACTTTTTTCACAGACGGTTCTCCCCCTTCGTAATTAGCAAACCGTTTCTATGCAACTCATTAAGCCGTTTAATTTCATATTCAACTATCAATTTCCCTGCATCCGTAATTACATATTCCTTTTTTCGTTCATCCGCATCGAACGGAACAATCCATTTCCTCTTAACCAATGTTTTAATCGCTCCATAAATAGTTCCAGCACCAAGCTCAACACGACCATTGCTAAGTTCGGAAACAAACTGCATAATTCCATATCCATGCCTTGGCTCATACAGCGATAAAAGAATGTAATAAACACCTTCTGTCAAAGGAGCATTATCTTCCATCGTTACACCACCTATCGTCAAACGCTATATCAACTGTCGATATATAAAATATATCATCAGACGATATAACTGTCAACGATATATATATACCTACTTTCTTCTTAATAAAATTCATTATCCTTTCTAATTTTATGGTCATGTAACGAAAAAGGGCGCGTTCCTGAATAAACGCGCCCGATACCGGAATAAGGATAATTGTATGCATAATAAGACAAGAATCATAAATGCACTTTCATCCCCTTCTGTTTAGTTTTTTATCTTTCATTTGTACCGCAACTGGGCCCTTTTCAAAAAAAGAATCCTATATCAGAAAAGTGCCCTATAGCGGAATAAAAGTATTAGTTTTGATAGCAAGTCTCATATTCGTCTTTCATTAACAAACTTTTACAAGCCAAACCGTTTTCGTGATAAATCTCTTTACCAATTTCTAATTTTATACTTCTATTCGAATTTGGATAATCATGTTGGTCATTTAGAATGTACAGAGTATCCTCATCTAGCCACTCTAAAGAAAAATTACTTTTTGCATCACTATAATAAACAGTTTGGACTTTATTCTTCTCATTATTGTTTGTAATTTCAACCCATACATTAACACCGCCTGCTGCACCACCATATAATTCATAATAAGCATTAGCCGTGTATTCTCCAGTGGGTGATGTTATAGGCCCAGGTCCTTTTTGAGTGAATTCTCTATCAATATCACTAAATGTAAAAAAATACACTTCATATATATAGATTGAAGATGCCACAAAAAAACCTGACATTGTTGCAATAAGCAATTTTTTAGGGAAGGCTTTCTTGTTGATTAAAGAAATTATTATGTTAGCACATAAGATCAAAAATAATATAACGGTAATGAAAGAAATTAAGAGACCAAATAATATTAATATTTATAATGACCCCCCTTCTAAAGTTCAATAACAATCATCTCAAATAATGATAATTTCGCAATACCCTTCTTCAAGAATATGGTCCTATAATGAAAATAAGCGCTGTTTTTTTTTACAGAAAAGCGCCCGATTGTTGAAGATCATTATTAAATTAATGCACTCCGTTAATTTAAGTACAATCCTTCACATAGTTAAGTGGAGAAACTCTTCTTTCAATTTCACTTCATATAGTCGCATTGCATTTAAATCCCCTCGATAGGCAAATATTTCTTTTGCAATTAAATCACGGAGTCGATATTCTATCCATTGATCTCCAGTGTATTGCTGCATATGACCAATAACTTCACCAATCAAACGTGCAGCTTTCATATAATCATGCTGACCTCGTTCTTTATGTAATGTCTTTGCACAATGAATGATAAAATCATCATCTCGTTCGACATCTGAATGCCAAAGCTCATCATTCTCCCAGGTCCTCAAAAGACTTTCACTTAACAGTAAATTATTCCCTTCGTCAAGAAGAGCATGACGTTTTGCCCTATTCATCGGTCTAAGCTCAAATTGCTCATAAAATTGAAGCAGTTGTTCTGGAGCTAGTTCTCCAGATGTACGAGGATACTGTTCCTCTTCTAGCATAGGGTATGTATAGAGCTCATGAAATGCTTTAAATGTATTTAGTTCGAACACATCATTTAATTTATTCTGTATTAAATAAAGGACAATACGCAGTCCTATTTGCTCTGCAGCGTTCTCACATGTCCAAATAATTATCTGTTGATAAGATGCAATTCCCTTTATTTTCTCTATTGCCTTTAACATACCCTGTTTATATTCTTCAAGATCATTGAATTCATCGCGATAGTGTTCCTTAAACCATTGAAAACGATTTTCTATCCCCTTTTCTGTATGTAGTGATTCTATTGGACCAACCGATAAAATATGAGGCAATACAATGATTTCTTCTGACTTTTCGTATGGAGTCTTGCGAAATGCAGCTTTCAAGCTACCTGCGGGCGAATCGCCAAATACAATATGTACCGTTTGTCGATGTTCTATTTTCTCTTCATTTCTCGAAACTTGAATCAATGATTTCTTCATTGTTTGTAGAATCCTAATCATTTCATCTTCTTCATATTTTTCAGCTTGTATAAATATTAAATTTAGAAGAGCCTTTACCTCACGTTCATCAAGTTTTGAAATAGCTTGTTTTATCTGATTTATATTCTCCATTTTCCCTCTCCTTTTTCTCTTTATGATAGCTCATTATTTTAATAACTGAACGTAAAAGTTAGGTAAACCATCCCGTTACTTTAGTAGCTTCATAAACTCGCCTAAACTTTCACCTAGATATCTAGGTGTTATTCAATAATCTTGCCCTTAAATTAGAAAAAAAAGCGCTGATCCTTATCCAAGGATTGCGCCCGATAATTATAGCTGTTAAAGTATTGAACTCTAGCACTCCTTTGTTTAAGTACATTTGAAACCAACAGTTTTCCAAAGCGATTATGAAAACACCAAACAATAAGAATCATACTCACTATTCCCCAAGTTGTGGTACTCACTATCCACCAAATTATGGATGTAGCTTTTGATGAACTTTCCTCGTCTTCCATATTTGCTGTAATAAAATTATCCTCCCTCAATAATCTAATCTCAATTTCACGATTGCTCTATAATTCTTAAGATTTCATATCCAAATCATTAACCATTTTCTACGTAAGACCAGCAATACTCCACAAGTATAAGAATTTACCGAAAAAAGTGAATACTAAACTAGCCAATCACAGGAAAAAATTGGTTTGAATATTCCTATGATCGCACTTTTGGATATCCACATGTCCCATGGAGGTCAACCCTCCCATGCCTCACAGAGTCGATGCTTCTACATTCCTTCGTTCAACCTTTCGATGATGTGGATGTCGGTCATGCTGCCCACAGTATCTATGCCCTTACGTTAGTTGCTTTGCCGACTAATCCGTGCTTCTCCTGTAAATTATAGTGACTAATGAAGTGACTGTGTAACCTCATTTATCCTCGGTACTATCGTGTTGTGTCGGAAAAGTTAGCTAAGGCACAACGCGTTCCCTCCAAGCGCAAGAAAGGTTCTGCACGCTGGAACAAGCAACTGGAGAAGCCCACACTTCAAGCGACCTGTAAGGGCGGTAAGTGGTGGGGGTAGTTCACTTACTCCGAAGATTTACGTAGCTGCATGTGTGTTATAGACCTTTTTAAATTTCGTATAACTTATGATTCTCCATAACCCAACATACACAAACAGAGTAATGATAGATAGAGCATTTAATGTCAAAACATCAACGTCTGGTAAAAAAGTATTAACAAATCGGCGGATAATAAATACTGCGATTAAAGCAATGACAAAACCAATGCTCTTTTTTGCATATATTTTGCCATCCTCTCGAACCTCATAACTAGTTGTGTAAATTAATGGAACAGATAGGATTATACCAATTGCCACTGAAAACACAATTTCTACTGAAGTCATGTGGACCGAAGGTTGCAATACCATAGAAAAGGCAGGTGACATATAGAGCAGCGGTAACAAAATTCGCAAACCCGAACCTTTAATTGGTCGGACCATCGCTCTTGTTCTCCTCCAAAGGATCAACCCAAAAATAACAAAGAAAATTGCATACATTTCATAATGCATGTTTATTATCCACTCCATCTTGTAGGGGAATTTGCTCTTTTTCCCAATAGATTTTTGATCAGCATAATTATATTCAATGAACAATGGTTTAAATCCTCTTTGGAACAATATCCCTTTGTACATTTTTTTATTGATCTTTCCTGATTAATGCAATCCAACTTTTCCGACCTCCCCCTAAGCGCCCTATGGCCTTTGCTGCAGCACGTTTCACACCATGTTCTTTAAACGCTCTAATTATAAATCTTAATTTTAAACACCTTTGGAAACGCGTACATAGTTACAGAGTCTAGGAAGAAATATGGCTTTTTACAAGATAAATTATCTGAAAAATTGGGGTCTCTAGGCAAACAATTATTTCGATTGAAAAGGGTAAATACAACCCTTCTCTTCCTTTTTAGAATCATATTTATATTTGTGGTTATTTTCGTAGTTGTTGTTAGTTGACTATAGGAATAATAATCAACTAGGAAAAGGCATACCATTAACCCAAATGCATTGCTTCACAACACCTCTGTAATTTAATAAATATCCAATTTCCCCATTGAGTTTTATTCAACAATGGCCCTTTACATAAAGAAAGAGCATAATTCTTGCTGAAGAATCACGCCCTTAGTGAACAAACTGCAATTGGTTGAAGATCGTTAATCAACTAGTCTTGGTAACTTCTTCAAGTCTTCATTAGCAAGGTTTGAAACATTTCCTTCAATCTTATTTATATGGTCTATTGCATCATTGAAAGGCTTTTTAGTGAAATTAACTAATGATTTCTAAAAGAAGTCAACTTCCTATACTCATTAACCATTCACGTAATTTGGTTTTTGGATAGTATACCTTGCCGTTTATAATTATGTGTGGAATACTTGGGTGCTCGGCAATCATATGTTTTGCATCTTCCTTAGAAATTCCGATAAAATGATGAACATCGTTTTCATTAATTAGTTCGTGGTTATCATTTTCAGCTAATGATTCTAGTATATTTTTTGATTCTGGATTTTTAAAATTTTTTAATCCATCCCCGATTAAATATCCTGCTATGGCAATTCCCAGCCCTAACCAAATATAATCCATCCGAATTCCTCCTTTAATTACCATGTCACACTTTTACGATAAGAAATGACGTAATTCTTTTATTTAGCAATCGCACCCGTTAATTCAGGAAGGTTGCCAATAATTAGATTATCCCTCTATTAACTGTATTGGGAAATCTATTCAACCAATTTAACATTTACATAAATAACAAGACCTACCATTACTGCTACTGCACAATACATTAAATATTCGGCTGGAAATATAGAGAAAATGCCTCCAAGAATTAAAACCACTCCAAGCAAAGCACCCGTTCCACCAACTAAATTTGCCAACTTCTTTTTATCTTTAACTCTTTTCTCATTAAAGCCTGAAAGCAACCAAGTTTGTTTTTTCACACCAACAAGGAAGCCTAAAGCAAGAAACAAAACTCCGAAAAATATTAAATTAACATCCATAATCATTCCTCCTTAGAATTTTTTTAGTATAGACGGCGTTACATAAAATGGGATGAAAAAAGACAAGACAAGATAGATTAAAATGAAATCATTACTTATATTTAAGATTCCTTTAGACTCAAAAACTAATAAAAGGAAGAGTACCGAGTTCATAACGTAAACTATACGCAATGACCATTTTGTAATATTGGCATTCACTCGGTCATCAAATTCTATATCCTCAACTTTCCTTTTACTTCGAACATATTTTGCGAGAGCAATCAAAATCGTTGCAATTACTATTAAAAACAACTTTGCACCCGTACCTTCCATACCAAAAAGTATTATTAAGAGACAAGCTATTGGGAAATAGGTGAACAAACTTTTCATGTTTCATCCTCCTCCATCCAAAAGAGTTTTTCCATAGATATATTTAATGCTGATGCTATCAGTAGACATACTTTAATGGTCGGATTATATTTTTGGGCTTCTATTAGATTCATGGTCTGTCTTGTGACACCCACCTTTTTCGCTAATTCCCCTTGGGTAAGTTTCCCTTGTCCCACACGATTCAACTTAACAGAATTTTTGACAATAATATCCTTCATGAAGATGCCCCCAATACTCTAAACCTGTGTATATTTACTTGATTAGGAAAAGCTACCTTTCACTATCGATAGTAACATATAAATTACAATTGTCAATTATATGTTACACCTTGTAAGCTGTTATAGTTTTTTTGAGACATAGCGTTTGTTTATGTTCGAAAAATGCTTTAATTCTATAATTCTATAAATCATTAGATAATACCGTACACCCCTTATTAATCGTTAATGGAATCGGATGAAGTATGGCTTAACCAGGTGGTCTACGGTGAAGGTGAAGAAGATGTAGAAGTAACAAAATTCTTACACGACGAATTATTTAGTACATAGCAAGAATGGATAGAGCTGCAACAAGAGAAAAAGTTAACGCCTGTTTTATAATGGATGGGGATTGTGGAGAGACAGATTTATGTGTTTCTCTCATTCTGATTGCTCCTTTCCCAAATCATCTACATATTAAATACCTGCTTTTTTTATCCACCAACGCTCCTTGCAAAATCATCAAGTGTAGTTGAATACTTGATATAGATCCGTGGTAAAAGATAGAGTTCGTCTTTTGTGCCCTTTTCAGAAAATAGTTCAGGTGTTGTCGTTAGTCCAAACAAATAGTATTTCTTCGTTTCCGCTATTACCTTGATACTGAAATTTCCATAAGGATACGCAAGAGCAATAACTGGTTTGCCCGTTATTTTTTGAATTTTATCTTTAGACTCTTTAAGTTCATATTCATAATCTTTTATTTTCGTCAAATCAGGATGTGTCGCAGTATGAGACTGTATAGACATGATCCCCGAATCAGCCAACATTTTTAAATCTGATTTCGATAATCGGTTGGGGCGGCCGATAAAGTCAGAAATAACAAAAATGGTAGCACTTGGTTTAAAATGTTCGTTTTTCAGTTTTTGAAAGATGCTAAATGCATTCAAATTGTTCTTGTACCCATCATCAAAAGTAATGAAAATGGGTTTATTTACTTTATAAATGTCTTGCCATCGGTCAAAAGTTAATAATGTGTAGCCATGGTCTCTTAAGTAAATCATTTGTTCTGCGAAATTCTTCGGTGTTACATATAACTCCTTAGAACCATGCCCTTTAAACTCGTCAATCGAATGATAGATTAAAATAGGTATTTTATTTTGAGCAAAAACTTGTGATGGAAGAATGAATATAAGAAGACATAGGAAAAATACTGCAAGCTTTTTCATCAAACCCCTCGCTTTATTTCCTTTTTTCATACTTTTCGTTTATTGTTCCTCAAAAACATAGAGCTATATGCAGAATTAGACCACCACTGTTCCTTTAATAAGTAAAAATGAACTCGTACCCCATACTCCCCTATTTTTTCAGGATCTGAACTACATTACTCTGCAAAGTAATAAAAATAAGTTTAAGAGTAATTTTTTATTGAAAATTATCACTCTTCCATTTATTATATAGAGGAGGGGAGGTAAGTTATGGAAAAAATGGATGAACTAAGGTTAAATGTAGGTTTATTGCGCAGGAAAGTACCGAATCTAACAAGCGCAGCCCGGCAAGTTGGCTTGCGGCCCGCTACCGTATCTAACCTTTGCACGGGAAAAATTCCTGTTGGCAGAGCTGAAGTACGAACTTTAGCTGCACTTGCGTCCTTAGCCAATTGCAGTTTGGATGATCTGATAATCAGAGGGGAGAAAATCGAAATGATTGAAACCAAAATCAAGACGTTAGATTTATTTGCTCCATTAGCCAAAGGAGGTACTGTCGGTTTGGTTGCACGTCCTGGAATGGGGCAGCTTGTTGTCTTAACAGAGTTACTTTATCGGTTTAAGAATGAAGGGTATAAAACAATCCTTTTAATGCCTGAAGGCGAACACCAGGGAATAAATGATCTCGCGGAAAATGCAGAAATTATTATTAACACCATTGATGATGCCTATAAGACGATCGCGAATATGGGCGGAGACCAAGAGATTATATTTGTTGCAGACAGAACCCATGTCATAACAGGACATATTCAGCAACTGCAGGAGAATCTTCAGGAGATTGGCATTCATACTGTTACAACTTTCCTCGTTGATTTGACAGGCGAAGTGGTTGATGAAAATTTCCCTTATGGACCACTTGAAACCTTATGGCAATTCGATGCTGATCTCGCTGCCCGACACCGCTATCCAGCCGTTAATCCTCTAAGTTCAACATCATCTGTTCTCGAAGGAGCCCATTTAGATCAGGAACACTTTACCATTCAGCAAAAAGCCCTAAAACTTCTTCGCCGCTATCGGGAAATTCGCTCTTTAGTAAATGTTAGCGGGTTAGAAAGAATTCCAGCTTCTGAGTTACTAACCTACCAAAGAGGAGAAAGACTTGAAGCCTATTTAACCCAGCCTTTTTATGTTGCCGAGGACTTTACCAAAAAACCGGGGCAATCAATCCCTCTTCAAGACACGTTGAATGATGTGAACGAAATTATAAAAGGCGCCGCCGATTCTAAGAACGTATCAGAACTAGAGTTTATAGGGAAATTCCAATCCTAGAATAAAAGAAAGCGCTCCTTTTTTAGAAGAAGCGCTTTTCCCTTACCCTATTTTGCTTCCGGGAATCATCCTGCTAAAATATATCAGTCATCATGATTCCCATTTTTGTCTAAGTTTAAAGTGAAGATGCAGCCATATTCTCTTTAAGTTTTTCTTGTTTAGACTTCAACTGCTCAAACAGCTTCTCAACCGTCCCTACTCCAACATTTGCATATTTCGCCAAAATGACAAGTTCTTTTGGCAGCTGTCCTACGGTTTCGATTTGATCTTCGTTAAGCTGCCGCAGAAGGCTTGGTATTCCCGTAAATTCATCAGAAGTAAGCGGTATTTTTGATAACTCTTCGGTTACAACGATATAATCCGCTTGATAAAAGAAAAACAATTCCCCGGGACGTTCTAATGTGAGCTGTCTGCGCGCCTTTTCTTCTTCAATAAATACTGCTAATTCTTCAAAGAATATTTCTTCATTTTTTTCACTGAAACGTTTGACATGCTTATGCAATCCTTCAAGATTGTTTGGCAGTTCACTCATTATGCGAGCCTGCTGCTCAGCTCCTAATCTGATAAGGAAGGTTTCGGATTTTGAAAAACGCTGCGGGAGTAAAAAGACATCTCTCAAAAAGTATGGGACTTCTAGCTCCTTTTCTTTGCAGACAATGGTCCTGATGGCCGTAAACCCTGGCTGTTCCGGTGCTGGTGCAGAGGGTTCTTCATCAGTACTTTCCCCCTCCCTTTGTTCGGGTGTGTGCCCCCCTTGAATCGAGGATCTTAAGAGCTCCTCTAATCCTTTCAGCCTT
>Ga0182742_1005627_pt1 | contig 10453 bp, 6 predicted proteins | sample eDN5th37CBELigMG_FD_128880 | JGI IMG/M metagenome (GOLD analysis project Ga0182742, IMG submission 128880) | Enriched Miracle-Growth compost microbial communities from Emeryville, California, USA - eDNA 5th pass 37_C BE-Lig MG (version 2)... ... | reverse complement strand
GAGAGCTGGCGCTTCAAAAACAGGGCCTGAGCCTCGAGCCTTACCCATCGCTCTGGACCCGTCATCACGTGCGGGGTCAAAGTTCAACGCCGATCCGGGGTCATTCTTCAAAGCTGATTGACAAGTACAGGATCTACCTGACGGAGGTTCTGCTCGCGCTCGGGGAAGAGGAACTGGACGGGTTTCCCGACAAGTACGGTCTCGTCATCGTCCCAGAACGCGGTGACCCGGAGTGCGATCCGACTCACAAGTTCTCGTTCCACGACGGTGACGGCAACTACGACGAGATTGCGAAACTTCAGGATTCAATCGAGGACGCACGCCTCCTGGCCGAACAGCACTCTAACGATCATGGCATGTAGCAAGCGCCCGGTAACGTTTCGCGGCCTCGATGCGGTCTAGGGGGAAGCTCTCCTTGCCGCCATTCCTGACCCACTCGATGTCCTTGCTGACCATCGGGTGGTCGAGGTTGAGGAAGCTCCCTCTCCCGTGGACTTTCTCGATCTCGAAAGCTCGGTTGGCCCGTTCGAGGATTTCCCAGTACTCGGCTACGACAGCCGGGCAGGCCGATTTTGAAAGGCGCGGACCGAACCTGTCGAGCCAGGACTTGAGGACACCGCACTCGCCGACCTCAAGCGCGTGACGCAGCGACGCAAGGTTCTTCCGTTCCCGTTGTTCGTTGCCGCTGTGTTCGAGACCTGTTTCGGCCATGTGCCCACTCCCTTGAGTGCTACATCTCTTAGGCTGGCATGCCGGACGACCGGCGCAAGCATAGCGAAGTTCGTGCAATCGATTCCCCGGCATCGTCCGGGGGCTTTCTTGTGCCTGCGTCTGCAACCAGCAGCATGCATCAATTATGCCGGAAGAAAGTGCGACACACTTATGGGGTTCGGATCAGCGACTACGACACTCTTATGCGATGTGATGCGTAGACTTATCCGGTTCGCAGACGGCGAAAACCTTGAAGATTTTCCGCTCACAGGTCGCAGTTATGGGATGGGCATCAGCCCCTGCCGCCGCACTCGAAGAAGATGGCGTGCCTCTGATGTCCGCAGTGGATGAGGGTCACGGCGGCGACAACCCGAACCGTGTTTCGCAATTCTCGCGTGCACGGATCGGGTTTTTCAATGTGGGCAGCCGCTGTGAGACTCGGCACACACCCAGGACCAGCCATTTTAGGCGCCAGAATGGATTTCCGGCATGGCCTTAGGACAATTCCCGCCCCGGCTCAGGGTTAACCCCAATATGCCTGTTGCCTGGGGCCGATATACTGACGGTCCCAGGGCTGGCCTCGGTGCTCCTCAGTGCGTCTCATGGCTGAACAGATGATCGTTGGGTTCGATACCCCAAATGACAAAGGCTACGCCCGGACCGAGCCGACACGGCGACACCGGGGCTACCTGAGCAATCTCAAGGATAATGTCATCGCTATGCGACGCCCGACGTGCGATCGGGATGGGCTCAGGAGCGAATTCGGAAACACGATCCAGCACTCACTCACCCGGCGATGTAGCGATCAAGGGTAACCGGAGAGACGATCGTCAATTTACCTGGAGCATTCGGCGGAGGAATCCCATGCTGAAATGTTTTCTGGATCCAAAGCACGATGCAGCCACCTCCGTTGCCCGCTCCATGGTGCCGCGCCCTGGTGATGGCCGGGAGATCAGAAGCCGTCAGGTACCGACGTCCATCGATCGGACCAAGGCCGCCCTCGTCCGCGATGCGCAGGCGGAGAAACTCGACTATCAATCCTGGGACCTGGGCGTCATGAGGTTGGAACAAACCTCGCTGGTTCAGAGGCCATGGAAAGCACGCCACCGCAGCAATTGCTGGTCCGATACCGAGTCTCGCGGGAGACCTGGACAGCCCGGTGCGTCAGTGTACTTGCAGCAGGGATTGCCATCTGACCTGAATTTCCGAATTCTGGTTGTCTCGCTCGGCAAGGCACCTTCTGAGCAGCTTTTGACCGCATTCCTTCCATGCACCCTGCTCAGGAAATCTCTGTTCTCGCCGCGAGAGAAGCACATCGCAAACCTAGATTCATGGCACGGTGCCATCCTTGCAAATCATTTTCTCTCGTTGGCTCATAGACTGCCTTCAATCCCGAAGGGGCACTGGCCGATTCTCGGCTCAGCGACCTGCACCCTGGTCCAGGCCTGCCTCGCTCCAGCATCAGGAAGTTCCATACGGACCGACACCTCGAAGACAGCACTCCGCGAGCGCCTTCGATGCGTCGTGAAACAGAACATGAGCTCTCCGGATTTCGGCCCGGAGGCACTCGGGCGGCTTGCTGCCATGTCGCGCTCCAAGCTTTACCGCATCTTCGAGGGCACCGGCGGCGTTGCGCGGTTCATCCAGGACGAGCGCCTCAGCGCAGCCTGGCAACGGCTCGCCGACATCGGGGACAGAACCTCGATCAGGGCGCTGGCCGGTGAGCTCGGGTTCCTCGAACACTCGACCTTCAGCAGGGCGTTCAAGCTGAGATATGGCAATAGCCCGAGAGAATTCAGGGAGATGGTTTTGGGCAATCATTATCACGCGACGCGTGACGACAGCCATAATATCGACGGCATGCCTTGATGCATCGAAGGGTCGGCGCGACGTGTACCGGTTTTCGATTCGAGCGGTTCGAGAGGGTCACGGGGCTATCCCTTGCACGGCCGGGTACTGTCGAAACGTGCTCCCGATCGGGTCAGCGTGATCTGACAATGCCGGAAAAACCGGCTACGGCCAAAAGGCTCAAGACCCACCCCACAATGGATTGGAAATAGTAATAGCGCAGTGCCAACTCTCCGGAGGGCTTGGACGGATCGGGTCGCCAAAATGTCTTCTGATCCATCTCGAGCACCGGCAGGAGGACATCCAGCGAGTACATCCACGGATTGATCTCCGGATAGCTCGACGCCTCCCATTGCTGCTGGAAGCACGCGAACTGAGATTGTCCGCCTTCCGCGCGTCCGTCTACAGCCGTCTGAGCCGATGCGAGGAAGCGCTGTTCGGATCGTTCCACCCCGCACATCGTCCACTCAGGCGATCGCAGAACGACGGCGCTGTTCGGCTTGAAGGCTCCCTGCCGTTCCGCATAGCCGAAGACGACGACGCCGAGCCCCCAGAAAAAGGCGAGCCAGACCAAGGCCAGCAGGGGCTGGCGGCCATAGGCGACGGTAATGGCGAGTATACCGTCCTTGACGGCGAGCATTGCGCGCCACAGAGGGCGCCGTGCCCGCTGGCGGCGGGCACGGCGCTGCAGCCGTTCCTTCTGGATAAGCACCGTCGTGACGTCCTCATCATGGCCCATCTCCCTGAAGACCGACGCGAGCTGTTCATAGGGTTGCGGCCAGAATTCCTCGCCGCGCCCATCCGGCACCTGACGGGACAGCCACTCAAGGCGAGCCTCTGCATCGACCGGCCCGTCGATGAAGGCGCCGTAGCGACAGCGGTTCAACAGGAGTTGACCTTTGCGGGGCCAGCAGCGCTCTTCGTCATGCAGGGTGCCCAGAGAGGCTCCGGTCATGACAAGTGTCCCGTCGATCCCCGCCTCCTTGCGCAGGAAGAACGCGCCTTCCACAACGACACGGCTCAATTGCAGGGCGTCATGGCCGACGTGGGTGATGACCGTGGAAGTGCAGTCGAGGTCGCCCGCAATTCGGGCGCCCGTGAGCCGGACCTCGCCCGTGACAGTGGCCGAACGCAGCAGGATGCTGCTCCCAACCTGGATCCCGTCGGCAGCAATAGCGACACCCTCGGGGCGGAAAACGGTCGATCCGGCACAATCGAGACTAGCTTCAATCCGTGCCCCGCGCAGGTTGACGCCTCCACGGAAGTCAGTATCCCGACAGAAAATGTTGCGCACCTCCAGGCCTTCGGCATTGAGCCCAAATCCGTCGGGCGATTGGATCACAGCGCCGTCGCAAACGAGATTGCCGCCCAATCGGGAATCGGTGAGGAGAACCTCACCGTTGACGTGCGAGCCGCGCAGATAAAGCCCGCCTCGGACCTCGAGTCGTTCCGCCTGTAGACCCGGGAGCGAAGAACCGTCCAGGAAAAGCCGATCGATGACCGCCGACCGGAAGACCGGGACAGCGTCGAAGCGGCAATCCTTCAGCCGGATATCACGGGTTACCTGGCAGCCTTCAAGATCGAGCGCGCCCTGGATCCAGGCTCCGCTGATCCTGATGCCCTTTTCGTGCGGTCGGTAGCCCTCTTCGCCACCAAGCAGCAGGAAGCGCAGGAATGAAGCCCTAATGGCGCGCTCAGGGTCGTCCGCGCCGGGTCGTACACCGTCACCCAGACGATCGAGCCCGCCGCTCGCAAGGCGGGATAGGACCACATCCTCAGCCGGCAGCAAAGGACGCAAGCCGTCGAGTCCGACACCGCCGGTCGGCGGCAGCAGTCCCTCCAAGCCTCCTGGAGCAATCCGGCGTGCGTTCATGCGATAGACCCTGGGAACACTTCGCCGGTTACGGCAACGATCATCATCGCCACACCCACCATCGGCCCGGAGCGGGGCCTGGCCCCTTCCTTGTCTTCGGGGTCTTCGGGTCGGACCACGCCACAGCCTCACTGAAACCGGGCAAGCGCCCCAGCCCTCTGCTCCCAAGCCGACGACGGCCGCGCCCGAATCGGCATCACCCGCTGGCCTGGGTGAAGCGCTTGGACACCAGCGGTCACGACGACATCGTCTGGATCGAGCCCCTGCGAGACGATCACTCGATCGGCATCAAAGCGCTGGATGTCGACATTGCGCAGGGAAACGGTCGAAGTCGCAGGATCGACTATCCACATGGCCGGCGAATGTCCGGCCTGCGTGAGAGCGCTCGCTGGAACCGCGATGACAGCCGGAGAGCGCAGTTCAATCGTGCCGATGACGGTCGATCCGAGCCGCATGGCCTCCGGCGGATCTTGCAGGCTGACCCGAACCTGGAAAGTGCGGGTCATCGGATCGGCCTGCGCCGCAATTTCGCGCACGCGCCCGACGGCTACGACGGAGCGATCATCGGCGAGGGCAACGCGGATGAGCGGATCCGCTGCCTGCTGCTCGAGGAAACGCGCAGGAACGTTGAAGACAGCATCGCGCCCATCGTCGCGGGCCAGTTGCACGACGATCTGTCCCGGCTGCACGACTTCGCCGGGCTCGGCGCTTCGGGCCGTCACCACGCCGGCGGTGTCGGATCGAAGTTCCGTGAACCCAAGGCGATCGCGCGCCAGTTTGACCCGCGCCTCGGCATCCTCGAGAGCGGCTTCGGCGGCGTTCTTCGCCTGCAAGGCCTGGTCGAAGCGCGGCCGGGTCGTAAAACCCTGGGCCATAAGCTGATCCTGGCGGTCGAAGGTATTGCGCGTCGCGCTCACCTCGCCTCTCGCGGCCGATAAGGCCGCCTTCGCGGCACTCAGGGCATTCTGTTCGGTCTGCGAGTCCAACCGGGCGACTAGCTGCCCAGCCGCGATCCGGTCGCCGACATTCACGGGGCGCTCCAAGACCCGGCCGCCAATGCGGAATGCGAGCGCGACGTTGTTTTCCGCCTGAATCTCACCCGATAGCTGGATATCGCTCGCGAGCTTGCTCGCCTCGACCGTGATGACTTCGACAGGGCGGCCGACGTCCGGCAAGGGCAATTCGTCTTGCCCGCATGCGGCCAGTCCGCAAAGGATGACGGCGGTCATCGCCGGCCCCCATCCGCTCCATGCAGCCGATCGTGAGGTCAGGGCTGTCATATCGGTCATGATCGGGCCACTCCCGCAACCGTTGGACCGGCGTCTACTATCCCAGTGGCTGATGAACGCCTGTCGAACACGGTGACATAGAGCGTCGGCAGCAGGATCAGGGTTAGAACTGTGGCTACCAGGAGCCCGCCCATGATCGCATAGGCCATGGGGCCCCAAAAGACCGTCGGTGCGATCGGGATCATACCGAGAACGGTGGAGATCGCCGTCAGCATGATCGGGCGGAACCGCGTCGTGCTTGCGGCGATTGCGGCCTCCACGACACCTTGGCCGCCGGCTCGCTCCGCCTCGATCTGCCCGATGAGGATGACAGCATTCTTCGTGATGATACCGATCAGAGCGAGAACTCCGAGCAGCGCCACGAAGCCAAGGGGCTTGCCGGAGATCAGCAGGGCCCCAACGACGCCGATGAGGCCAAGGGGGGCGATGCAAAGGACCAGGGCGAGCAGCCTGAAGCTGCGCAACTGCGCCATGAGGACCGTCATCATGATCAGGAGCATCAGCGGGACAACTGCGATCACGGATGCCTGTGACTTCGCGCTCTCCTCGACGGTTCCGCCGATATCGATCCGGTATGAAGGCGGCAGGGTCCGCCTGAGTTCGTCGATCTTCACGGCCAGGGCCGAGACGGCTGTTTCGGGAAGGATTCCCGGCGCGACATCGGCGGCGACGGTCAGCGTCGGCACCCGGTCCCGGCGCCAGACCAGGGGCGTATCGAGCCCGTAGCTGAACGTGACGAACTGCGACAGCGGCACGGATCGGCCACCCGGCAAGGCAACCTGCATGGTTCGCAACGTGTCGATCGAAGCCCGCTCGTCATCCCTCGCGCGTGCAACGACATTGACGAGGTGAATGCTGTCCCGCAGCTGAGTGACCACCGTTCCGGACACGACCGTGTTGAGAACGGACGCGAGCGCCGCTGAGCTGAGGCCGAGGCGTCTTGCCTCATCCTGGTTCACCCGCAACTGGAGCCTGCGCGCCGGCTCGATCCAATCGAAGTTGACCTGCTTGGCCTGTGGGTTCGCGGCGACGACCTGGGCGAGCTTCATTGCAATGGTGCGGACCTCGCCGATGTCAGGGCCGGTCACGCGGTATTGCAGCGGCCAGCCTACCGGCGGTCCGAGCTCCAGGGGGTAGACTCGCCCGACCAGGTTCGGGAACTCCTTGGCCAGCATCGATTCCAGCTTCACCTGAAGCCTTTCCCGGGCGGGCACGTCCTTTGCGACGATGACAGCCTGGCTGAAGAAATCGTTCGGGAGCTGGACATTCAGGGGAAGGTAGAATCGGATCGCGCCGCGTCCGACGTAGGTGCTCCATCGCGCGACATCGGCATCGTCCTTCAAGGCCGCGTCGAACCGACGGACAAGGTCCTCGCTCGCGAAGATCGAGGCGTTCTGGGGCATCGTCATATCGACGAGGAGCTCCGGGCGGTCGGACGCCGGGAAGAACTGGCGCGGCACGAGGGGAAGAGCCAACAGCGAAGCGACGAACAGGCCGACGCTGACAGCGATCGTAAGCCACCGAGCCCTGATGGCACCGGAGAGAAGTCGCCGGAAAAGCATGACCGTGCGCCCGGGTGGTGCGTCGGTCGATGATGTCTCGGGCCTGGACAGCATCGCGACGCCTAGCACTGGCGCGAACACCACCGCCACCAGCCAGGAGACGACCAGCGCGATGCTAACGACGGCAAAGAGCGAAAACGTATACTCGCCCGCCGAGCTTGCGGCGAAGCCGATCGGGACAAATCCGGCGATCGTCACCAGCGTGCCGGCCAGCATCGCCATGCCATACCGCTCGAAGGCGTAGGTTGCGGCCTTCTCCTTGTCGTCGCCCGCCGCAAGGCGGGTCACCATCGCGTCTGTGGTCGTCATGGCATCGTCGACGAGCAGGGCCAGCGCGATGATCAGAGCCCCGAGCGAGATGCGCTGCATGTCGATGTTGACGACATCCATGATGGCGAGCACGGCCGCGAGCGTCAGCGGAATGGACAGGGCGACGACCAGTCCGGGCCGGACTCCGAGACTGACGAAGCTCGCGACGAGGATGATGGCAACCGACTGCCAGAGCGACGTCATGAAGTCAGCGATCGCGTGATCGACGGTCACGGCCTGATCGGCAACCAGATGCGGTTCGATGCCGAGCGGCAGGGTGGCGGTGATCCCCGCCATCGCCTTCCTGACATTGTCGCCGAGGGCCAGGATATCGCCGCCGTCCCGCATAGCGATGCCGAGTCCGATCGCCTCCTGCCCGTCGACGCGAAACATCGGCTGCGGCGGGTCGGACGAGCCTCGCCGCACCGTTGCGATGTCAGCCAGCCGGACCATCCGGTCTCCCACGGGGAAGTTTACGTCGAGAAGATCGGCCTCCGTCTCGAAAGCCCCGGAGACCCGCAGGACCATGGTCTCGTCCTGGGTTTGGATCGCACCGGCCGGACGCACGATGTTCTGGCTCTGCAAGGCCGCTAGGAGAGCCGTCCTGTCGATGCCCAGGTTGGCCAGTTCCCGCACCGAGAACTCGACGAAGATCCGCTCGTCCTGGGCGCCGATGATCTCGATCTTGGATACGTCGGGGACAAGGAGAAGCCTCGAACGGATGTCCTCGACGTGGTCCCGCAACTCCCGGTGGGTGAAGCCGTCAGACGTGAAGCCATAGATGATGCCGAACGTGTCGCCGAACCGATCGTTGAAGAATGGTCCGATCGTGTCGGTCGGCAACGTGTGGCGGATATCCGTCACCAGGTTGCGAACCTGATACCAAGTATCCTGCACAGCCGATCCCGGGACAGACTGCTTCAGGTTGACGAAGATCGTGGTCAATCCCGGCGTGGTCGAGCTTCGGACGAAATCAAGGCCCGGTGTTTCCTCGAGTTGGCGTTCGAGTCGTTCCGTGACCTGCGTCAGGGTATCTTCCATTGTTGCGCCGGGCCAGGCGGCGGAGACGACCATCGTCTTGATCACGAAGGCGGGATCTTCATTCCGGCCGAGGCGAAAGAATGCCAGGAGGCCGGCGGCGACGGCCACGATCATGAGATAGATCACGACCGAGCGGTTCCTCAGGGCCAATCCCGATAGATTGAAGGTCATTGCGGCTCCATCCCTGGCAGCTTCACGGATTGGCCCTCGCGCAGGAGGTTGGCGCCGGCGGTCACGACGATGTCGCCCGCGGCGAGTCCCTTCGCGACGAGAGCGGTTGCGGGACCGGCGCTGATCACATCGATGTTGCGCCAGGTGACTTTGGCCGTGTCTGGATCGACCGCCCACACGCCGCTGTCCTGCCCCCGCCGCACCAGAGCCGTGAAAGGGATCGAGAGCGCCGTCTGCTCACGCCCCTGGAAGGTGCCCGAGACGGCGGTGCCGAGCCTGAACGATTGCGGTGGATCGGTAAGGCCGACCCGGACGGCGAAGGTCCGGGTCACGGGATCCGCCTGCGGAGCGATCTCCCTCACCCGGCCGTGAGTCTTGACGTTCGGATCGCTTGCCAGGCTGACGGCGACCTCGACATCCGGTACTGCCGCCCGCGCCAGATCGGCCGGGATCTCAAAGACGGTATCGCGACCGTCCCGCCGTGCGAGTTGCACGATCATCCGGCCGGCGGCGACCACTTCGCTTGGCTCCGCACCGACGGCCGTTACGACGCCGGGCGCATCGGCCTTCAGGGTGGTGAACCCGACGACGTCCTCGGCAGTCCGGACACGGGCCTGCGCCCCATCCACCTGTGCCTGAGCCGCCGTACGCGCCTGTTCGGCAGCCTCGAAATCGCCTTGTGTCGTGATGCCGCGTTCGACGAGATGCCGCTGCCTTTGGTACTGATTGTCCGCTTGTCCCAGAGCGCCTTGGGCCGCCCTCAGTGCTGCCTGTGCGGAGCGGAGTTCGTTGATCTCGTTCTCAGGGTCGAGACGTGCCACCACCTCTCCCTCGCGCACCGTCGCTCCGACGCGGGCGGACCTTTCGACCAATCGGCCGCCCAACCGGAACGCCAGGGATGCCTGGTCCTGGGCCTCGACATGGCCCGCGAAAACGACACTCGCTGCCTTGGCAGGAGGCTCGACCACAATGACACGGGCGGGGCGAACCGGCGGCGGCGCCTCGACGTCGGACTGGCATGCTACACACCAGAGCGCGAGGGCGACCGGAATGGCAACGTGCAACCGAGGACGAGAGCCGGAAACCCGCATCATATCCCACATCCTGCTTGGGGCACTCTGGACCTTGGGTCTTTCGCGCAATCCACCTCCAGGACCTGTCACGCTTACGGTTTACGCTTGCCTGTCAGGCTTATGCACCAGGTACAGGGTATCAGAAACTCCCGATGGGGCAGATTAGCTCAGCATCCCACCCCTGCGCGAGGTATCCCATTTTTGGATCACGATCCTCTCCTGAGCAGCGCTTCATAGGACCTTCATCCAAAAATTGGGACGGCCGGTCTAAGCCTGGGACGCTCGGTCGATGCATTTCAGATCGGGCAGGCTAAGTTCCCTGGGGTCACTGTCGGGCACCCTTGCGCCAATTCGGTTCGGACAAGCCGGTCGCCGCAACGACAATGTTGGGGACTAGAGCAATGGCAGTCATTCCCAGTGCGCCCAAGACTCTGGACACTCAGCCCAAGACCGCCATGCAGCGTTTTCTCGACGGTGTTGAACGTGTGGGGAACATGGTGCCCCATCCGGTGGTCATTTTCCTGATCCTGATCGCGATCGTCATCGTGCTCTCGGCCGTGCTCAGCCTGTTCGGGG
>Ga0182742_1005626_pt1 | contig 10453 bp, 7 predicted proteins | sample eDN5th37CBELigMG_FD_128880 | JGI IMG/M metagenome (GOLD analysis project Ga0182742, IMG submission 128880) | Enriched Miracle-Growth compost microbial communities from Emeryville, California, USA - eDNA 5th pass 37_C BE-Lig MG (version 2)... ... | reverse complement strand
GAACCTGTACGAGCAATACCGCGATCCGACCTACGTCCCCTATCTGGATGTCTGGGCCGAGTGGGTCATGCACGACATGCCGCGCACCGAAGAAGGCGGACTGCAGCACATCGTCTTCAACTCCGAGAACCGGCAGCAGCTATGGGATGACACGCTCATGATGTGCGTGCTGCCGCTGGCGCGTATCGGGCAGGTGCTGAGCCGCCCTCACTATCTCGAAGAGGCGCGCCGGCAGTTCCTGCTGCACATCAAGTATCTCCACGACCGTCGCACCGGTCTGTGGTTCCATGGCTGGACGTTCGACGGCCGGCACAACTTTGCCGAGGCGTTGTGGGCACGCGGCAATTGTTGGGTGACGATCGCGATTCCCGAGTTCATCGAGATGCTGAACCTGGCGCCGGGCGATGCGCTGCGCGAGTTCCTGATCGACACCTTGGAAGCACAGGTGCGCACGCTGCAGAAACATCAGGATGCCAGCGGCCTGTGGCATACGCTGATCGACGATCCTTCCTCCTATCTGGAAGCTTCCGCGACGGCCGGCTTCGCCTACGGCATTCTCAAAGCGGTCCGCCGTCGTTACCTGCCCGAGAAGTATCTGGACACCGCCCTGCGCGCCGTTCAGGGAGTACTCGAGAACATCAGCGACACTGGCGAGCTGCGCAATGTTTCCTTCGGCACGGCCATGGGATCGGATCTGGACTTCTATCGCAAGATCCCGCTGACGCCCATGCCGTATGGTCAGGCGATGGCCATGCTGTGCCTGGGTGAATATCTGCGCACGCGCATCTGAGCATCATGGCCACCCGCACGGTCCGATTCGGCCACTATCTCGCCTACGGCAGCAATGATTTCCTCGGCGCCGGGGCGATGTCGGTCATCAGCGGTTGGATCCTGTTCTTCTACACGACCTTCTGCGGACTCACCGCCGTGCAGGCCGCGGCGATCTTCGCGATCGCGCGGCTGTTCGATGCCGTGGCCAGTCCGCTGATCGGCTACATCTCCGATCATTTCCACCGCACCGCGCTTGGTCGGCGCTTCGGCCGGCGGCGGTTCTTCGTGCTGCTCGCCGTGCCGCTGCTGCCGAGCTTTGCGCTCATGTGGATCGACGGCATGAGCTTCTGGTACTACCTCGTCACCTATGTGTTCTTCGAAGTCGTGTACGCGATGGAGCTCATTCCATACGAGACACTGGCGGCGGAGATGTCGCCCGACTACAAGGTAAAGGCGAAGTTTGCCGGCGCTCGCATCCTGTGCGGCCAGGTCGCGGCGATCCTGGCGGGGGTGCTGCCCGGTCGCATCATCGAGGCGTTCGGCAAGAGCTCGGCCGAGACGTTCTTTTATCTGGGCGTGATCTTCTCGGTGATCTTCATGCTGGTCGCGCTGGTCGTGTTCACGTTCACCTGGGAGCGGCCGCGCGAGGAGATCGAGAGCATCGCGGTGGATCACGGCGATCAGTCGCCGTTGCGCCGACTGACGCAGCTGTATTCGGACCTGGTCGCAACGCTGCGGATCCGGGCGTTCCGATTGCACCTCGGCATGTACCTCGGCGGTTACATCAGCCAGGACATCTTCAATGCCGTGTTCACCTACTTCATCGTGTTCGCCCTTGGCGGCAGCGTCGTCGTGGCCTCGAACCTGATGGGCACGATGGCGTTTGCACAGCTGCTCGCGGTCGCCATGTTCATTCCGATGTGCCTGCGCTTGCATCCGGCCCCCTCGTATCGGATCGCAGTCGGCCTGTACGCCGCTGCCGTGTTGGGTTTCGTCGCGCTCTATCAGACGCAGCCGGTCCCTACCTGGTGGATCTACGCGCCCGTCCTGCTGGCGGGCCTGGGTCGCGGTGGGCTCAACTACATTCCCTGGAACACCTATAACTACATGGCCGACGTGGATGAGATCGTCACCGGCCGCCGGCGCGAAGGCGCGTTTGCCGGTGTAATGACCTTCATTCGCAAGACCTCGCAGGCGGCGGCGGTCATGAGCGTTGGCTTCCTGATTCAATCGGGCGGTTTCATGCAAGGGGCGACGGTTCAATCGCCGCAGGCGGTGCAGACCATCGTGCTCGTGCTGGCGCTGGGCACGCTGACGCTGCTCGCCTTCGGTTGGGTCGTGTCGCTGCGCTTCCGCCTCGATCGCGATACCCATGCGGTGCTGACGCGCGAGGTTCAGCGGTTCAAGGAGGAGCCCGATCCGCTGCCCGATGCCGAGAGCCGACGGATCGTCGAAGACCTCACCGGCTGGCGCTACGAGCAGTTGTGGGGCAAGCAGCACATTGGCGGCAATTCGCCACAGACAGCCCCCGGCACGCGCACCGTCCCCGCCCCCGCGCCCGGCGACTGACTTCGCGGTTAGATCTCTTGCTTATGTCCAGACGAGCAAGCACGCCGCCTGGCAGTTTCAGAAACATTCCGAAGGAATATTCCTTGTGCGCTTCGTACCTGTAAGCGGCGCCGACAACTCCCTCGCTCAAATCAAATATTTCCAGAGCGCCGTCTCAGATCCAAAAAATAACTCAGGTAACATTTACAATCATCGCCGATGATTGATACAGTCGATCTGGATTCGAACGGATATCACCAACTCAACGGCGGTTCTGGCATGAAGCTCGCTTTCGATGTGGGCGTGTATGACGGCGCGGATTCGCTAAAGTATCTTTCACTGGGCTATCGCGTGATCGGCATCGAGGCGTCGCCCGATCTGTGTGCGAAACTGCGGCACCAGTTCGCGGCCGAGATCGCCGACGGCCGCTATACCCTGCTCAACGTGGCGATCGGCGAGCGCGACAACGAAGTCCTGCCGTTCTGGCTGAGCGAGCAGCCACAATGGAATTCGTTCGACCACGCGGCAGCCACGAGAGATGGCAAGAGCGCGACGCGAATCGACGTGCCCACGCGAACCACGGCATCCATCACTCGCGAGTTCGGCACGCCCGATTTCATGAAGGTCGACATCGAAGGCTTCGATCACGTCGCCGTGCGTGGCATGGGTGAGTCATGCCCACGCTATGTCTCATTCGAAGCCGACCGGGAACATTGCGATGAACTCGTCCTCGATCTTCACTCGCGCGGCTACACGCAATTCTCTCTCGTCGAGCAGCACCGCACGCGCCCTGTCGTGCTCCCTGCCGTCGGCACGCTGGCGCACGTCCAATGGTCGGCCCGGCAATGGCTGCGCTGGCAGATGCGCAAGCACCCCGTTCTCCACCGCGCGATTGCCGGCACTCGATCGACATTACGCTGGGCGGCGCTTAGACGCGCGCATCGAGAGAATCCACAGAGGGAGGCGGCCATGCTGCGTCCGACGCTCACACCGATGGAGCACCAGGTGTGGCACGGCGTGAGCGACTTCGTCTGGCTCTGGCGTAACGTGATCGCAAGCGGCTTGATCGACTCGAGCTGGTATGACGTGCACGCGTGTCGCTCGGACACGATTGCGCTTCGCGTCCCGCGTGCGGCGTAACGCAAAGAGTCAGCGAGTAGGCATTTCGGATTGGAGGCTCGGGCCGGAATCGAACCGGCGTAGACGGCTTTGCAGGCCGCTGCATAACCACTTTGCTACCGAGCCGTAGGAGTGGGTAGGAGTGGTCAACCCTAGCTCCTGCCGGTGCCGCCGACCTTATTGGACTTCTAAACTGTTGGCGACACAGATGAAATTGGAGCGGGAAACGAGGCTCGAACTCGCGACCTTAACCTTGGCAAGGTTACGCTCTACCAACTGAGCTATTCCCGCGTCGCGTCCAGTGGGCGTGGCCACTGGAGAGGTCGCTATTCTATGGTTGAGCTGGAAACTGTCAAGACAAGTTGTGCACTTTCTTGAAATCTTTGACAACGACTCAGCCGTTGCCTGAGCGCATGAGATCGGGCCACGCCGCTCGTAGGTAAACGACCATTGACCACAGGGTCAGCGCCGCCGCCGCGACCAGGCAGTAGAAGCCCAGTTCGAACGCGGGGATGAACCACACATCTTCGCGAAACAGCATCATCGACAGGCCGGTCATCTGGAAGATGGTCTTGATCTTGCCGATCGAAGACACCGCCACCTTGCGACGCGCGCCGACTTCAGCCATCCATTCACGGAGCGCGGAGATCGTGATTTCGCGCCCGACGATCACCGCCGCGGTCAGCGTGATCAAGGTGTGCGGGTCGAACTTGATGAACTCCAGCATCGGCGGGTCGTAGCTGACCAGCAGGATCAGCGCGACCGCGACCATCAGCTTGTCCGCCACTGGATCGAGAAAGGCGCCGAGCGCCGACATCTGGCCGAGCTTGCGCGCGAGGTAGCCATCGAGCGAATCGGTGACGGCCGCCAGGATGAAGATCCAGCCGGTCGCCGCCTTGGCCCACGGCGGCTCCATGTAGAAGAGGACGACTACCAGCGGGATCATGATGATCCGCGCTACGGTCAGGATGTTCGCGATGGGAAAAGTCACTGGGGGGAATTGTAAGGACTTTTCAGCCGTTCGCGTGCAACGTGTCATAGATCGATTGCGCCAGTTTACGACTGATGCCGTGGACTTTGGCCAGATCGTCGATTCCCGCGCGGCTCACGCCCTGCAGACCGCCGAACTGGCGAAGCAATTCCCGCCGTCTGCGTGGGCCCAGCCCAGGCACGGTCTCGAGAATCGATTGGGTGCGCGCCTTGCCGCGTCGAGCCCGATGGCCGGTAATGGCGAACCGATGCGCTTCATCGCGCACGCGCTGGATCAAGTGCAGCGCCGGTGAATCCGGCGGCAGCACGGTCGGCAGCTCGTGCCCCGGCAGGAACAGGCGCTCCTGGCCGGGCCTGCGGTCCGCGCCCTTGGCGACACCGGCGATCAGCACATTATCGATGTCCAACTCCTTCAACACTTCCGTAGCCTGGGCAAGCTGCCCGGGGCCGCCGTCGATCAACAATACATCCGGCGTCGGCGCTTCGCCCTTCTTGATTCGAGCATAGCGCCGTGACAACGCCTGGCGCATGGCGCCGTAATCGTCGCCCCCGGCGATGCCTTCGATATTGAAGCGCCGATAGTCGCTCTTGATCGGCCCTTCCGGACCGAACACGACGCAGGACGCTACCGTACGCTCGCCCATCGTGTGGCTGATGTCAAAGCACTCGATGCGTGCCGGCGGATTCGGCAGATTGAACACCTCTTGCATGGCCTGAAGCTGTTCGACGCTGGTCGCCTCGGTGGCTCGACGCATCTTCACGCCCAACTCGGCATTGGTGCGCGCCATTTCCAGCCAGCGCGCGCGAACGCCTCGAACGTTCGGGCGGATCCGCACCGATCGCTCCATGCGCTCGCTCAGCGCCTGCTCCAGCGTGTCCGCGTCTTCGATCTGCTCGTTGATCAGGATTTCGCCCGGCGCCTCGCGGCCGAGGTAGTACTGCGCCAGGAAGCCCGAGAGCAGCTCCCCCGCTTCCGCAATGCCCGGCTTGGGAAAAAAGTTGCTGCTGCCCAGATTGCGCCCGCCGCGCACGAACACGATGGACACGCAGTGGTCGCTGCCATGAGACACGAGCGCGACGGCGTCGATGTCCTCGGTGGCACTGCGTGTGACCGATTGAGTCGAGTGGATGGCCTTGATGCCGTTGATCTGGTCGCGCAGACGCGCCGCCTTCTCGAACTCCAGCTGCTGCGACGCCTGTTCCATGCGCTGGGCCAGATCGTCGATGAGCTCGGCGCCCTTGCCTTCGAGCACCTTGACCGCATCGTTCACGTCCTGGCCATACTCCTCCGGCGAGATCAGCCGCACGCAGGGCCCCGAGCAGCGCTTGATCTGGTGCTGCAGGCACGGCCGTGAGCGATTGGCGAAGAACGAATCGCTGCACGGGCGAAGCAGGAACAGCTTCTGCAGGAGCAGGATGGTCTCGCGTGTCGCCCGTGCGTTGGGGTAAGGACCGAAGAAGCGGCCCGGCAGCTTGCGACTGCCACGATAGAAGCTTATGCGTGGGTATTCGTCCTGGGTCGTGACGTAGAGGTACGGAAAGCTCTTGTCGTCGCGCAGAGTGACGTTGAAGCGCGGCCGGTGCCGCTTGATCAGGTTGTACTCGAGCAGCAGCGCCTCGGTCTCCGACGCCGTCACCGTCACCTCGACATTCGCCACCTGCGAGACCATCGCCATGGTCTTCGCCGCCTGCGCCTTGCCCACGAAGTAGGTCGTGAGCCGATTCTTCAGGTTGCGCGCCTTGCCGACGTACAGCACCTCCCCGTCCGCACCGATCATGCGATAGACGCCGGGGCGCTGGCTCACGTTGGCCAGGAACAGCTTGGAATCGAAGGTGGGCGCGCTCGGGGAACCGGTCATGGGACCATTTTAGTGGATGTGACCGGTCAGCGGTGGTCAGGCATTTCCGGGTGCAGCGCCAATGAGCTCCTTGGCCCGTTTGAACACCGCCTCGAACATCTCCTCCGTCAGCCGCCGCGTGTTCGTGTTGTATCGGCTGCAGTGATACGAATCGATCAGTGTTTGCCCGCCCGGCAGCTTGAACTCCGCGCCGTGGCCGAACTTGTATTCACTTGCCTTCAGTCCTAGCGTGCGAAGGACGGCGTTGTGGCCGATCGAACCGAGCGCGAGCAATACAACGTTCTTCGGCGCTATGGCGAGCTCTGCTTGCAGATAGTGGTTGCACGTCGTGATCTCGATCGGCAGCGGTTTGTTCTCCGGCGGCACGCACTTCACGGCGTTGGAGATCCGGGCGTCGATCAGTTTCAAACCATCGTTGCGATGAATCGACTCGGGTTGGTTCGCGAAGCCGAACTTGTGCAGCGTCTGGTACAGCAGCACGCCCGCATAGTCTCCGGTGAACGGTCTGCCCGTCGCATTCGCGCCATGGAAGCCGGGCGCGAGGCCGATGATGATCAACCGAGCCTTGCGATCGCCGAACGGCGCGACGGGTGCGCAGTAGTAGTCGGGATATTGCTTCCGCCCCTCCTCCAGAAACGCGGCGAGGCGTGGGCAGTCGGTGCAGGTTCGATCGAAAACTTCGCCATCCGAAGGCCACAGGCCATTGCTCGGCTTGTCATCGCTCAGCGCGAGTTGCTTGAGCGGCGCGCTCTTGTGGGTACGAGGGATCGAGATCGGCTCGGCGGGCTTCGCCGGGCTTCCGGCGGATTTTGCGGGAGATTTTCGGGCGGACGACTTGCTCATCCGCCCATTGTACTTGGCCCGGAAGCCGCAGTAGGTCAAAGCGTCACGACGCCTTGTGGAACTGCTCTTCTTCCGTCGAGCCTTTCATCGCCGTCACGGACGACTGACCCGCCGTGACCGTCTGAGTGATGTCATCGAAGTAGCCTGCGCCGACTTCGCGCTGGTGCTTGGTGGCGGTGTAGCCATCCTTCTGCGCTGCGAACTCCTGCTCCTGCAACTGCACGTACGCAGCCATTTGCGATTCCTTATAGCCCTTGGCGAGCTGGAACATCGAGAAGTTCAACGCGTGGAAGCCGGCCAGCGTGATGAACTGGAATTTGTAGCCCATCGCGCCGAGCTCGCGCTGGAACTTCGCGATCGTGGCGTCATCGAGCTTCTTCTTCCAGTTGAACGAGGGCGAGCAGTTGTACGCCAGCAGCTTGCCGGGGAATTTCTTGTGGATGCCTTCGGCGAACAGCTTCGCTTCGTGCAGATCGGGCTTGCCGGTCTCGCACCAGATCATGTCGCAGTAAGGCGCATACGCCAGGCCGCGGGCGATCGCCTGATCGAGGCCGGCATTGACGTAGAAGAAGCCTTCGCTGGTGCGCTCTTTGCCCTTGATGAAAGGACGATCGCGCTCATCCACATCCGCGGTCAGCAGGTTCGCCGATTCGGCATCGGTACGAGCGACGAGCACGGTCGGCACACCGGCCGTATCCGCAGCCAGGCGCGCCGAGACGAGCTTGCTGATCGCCTCGGACGTGGGCACCAGCACCTTGCCGCCCATGTGGCCGCACTTCTTCGCGGACGACAGCTGATCTTCGAAATGCACGCCAGCGGCGCCCGCTTCGATCATGGCCTTCATGAGCTCGAACGCATTGAGCACACCGCCGAAACCGGCTTCGGCATCGGCGACGATGGGCTTGAGCCAGTCGACCGACGTATCGCCCTCCGCCGTCGTGATCTGATCGGCTCGCAGCAGCGTGTTGTTGATGCGTTTGACGACCTGTGGCACCGAGTTTGCGGGATATAGCGACTGGTCCGGATACATCTCGCCCGCGAGGTTGGCATCGCCGGCGACCTGCCAGCCCGACAGATAGATCGCGTCCAGGCCAGCCTTCACCTGCTGCATGGCCTGGTTGCCGGTCAGCGCGCCGAGCGCGTTGACGTAGGGCTTTTCGTTCACGTACTTCCAGAGCTTCTCGGCACCCAGACGGGCAAGAGAGTGCTCGATGTGCACGGAGCCGCGCAGACGCACCACATCCTCGGGCTTGTAGGGACGCTCGACGCCCTGCCAGCGCGGGTGGGTTTCCCAGTCTTTGCGAAGTTGTTCAGCGGAAGGCAGTGTCATAAGAACCTCCAAGTGAAAAACGACTGACTGGTCGAACCGCTCAGTGGATGACTCGATAGGCCGGCAACGTAATGAAGGTCTCGAATTCCGGCGCGGTCGTGATCTCATCGATCAACGCAGCGGCGCGCTCGAAGTTGCCACTGGCGAAGGCTTTTTCTCCGACGGCGGCGCGCAACTTGGCCAACTCTTCTCGCGTGATCGCTCGAAACAGCTCGATCGTGACCTTGCGGCCATCCTCGAGCACCCCGCCCGGATGTTTGATCCATTGCCAGATCTGTGCGCGAGAAATTTCCGCAGTCGCTGCGTCTTCCATCAAGTTATTGATTGGAACGCAACCCAACCCCCCGAGCCATGCAGCGAGATATTGAATCGACACGCTCACGTTGCCGCGTAACCCGGCTTCAGTGATCGTGCCCTGCGGAATCTGCAACAGATCTTTGGCCGTGACCTCGACATCCGGAATCCTGCTCAGCTGATTCGGCGTCGGCATCAGGCGATCGAACACTTCCATCGCGACCGGCACCAGGCCGGGATGGGCCACCCACGTGCCGTCGTGCCCATCGCCGGCTTCGCGCTCCTTGTCGGCGCGCACCTTGGCGATGGCCTCTTTGTTGGCCTTGGAATCGTTCTTGATCGGAATCTGCGCCGCCATACCGCCCATCGCGAATGCGCCGCGACGATGACAGGTGCGGATCGCAAGCTTGGAGTACGAGCGCAGAAAATGAGTGGTCATCGTCACCTGCTGACGATCGGGCAGCACGAAGTCGGGGCGACGCGCGAACTTCTTGATGAAGCTGAAGATGTAGTCCCAGCGGCCGCAGTTGAGCGCGACGATGAAATCCTTCAGCTCGAACAGGATTTCGTCCATCTCGAACGCCGCGAGGATGGTTTCGATGAGCACGGTGACTTTGATGGTCTGCGAAGACAGCCCCAGTGTCTGCTCGGCGTAGCGGAACACATCCGCCCACAGCCGGGCTTCGAGATGACCTTCGAGCTTCGGCAAATAGAAGTACGGCCCGGTGCCACGCGCCTTCAGTGCAGCGTGGTTGTGGAACAGATACAGACCGAAGTCGACGAATGCGCCGGGCGCCCGGCGCCCGTCCACATAGATATGTTTCTCGAACAGGTGCCAACCGCGCGGGCGCACGATGAGCGTCGCGATCTGCGGATTGAGTTGGTACTGCTTGCCATCGGGGTTGGCGAAGGAGATCGAGCGATTCACCGCATCGCGCAGGTTGATCTGGCCCTGCACGACGTTGTCCCAGGTCGGCGTCATCGAGTCTTCGCAGTCGGCCATGAAGACTTTGGCGCCGGAGTTCAGCGCGTTGATGATCATCTTGCGATCGGTGGGGCCGGTGATCTCCACGCGGCGATCCTGCAGATCGGCAGGAATCGTGGTCACGCGCCAGTCGCCTTCGCGAATACTGCGCGTCTCGGGCAAGAAGTCCGGCAAAGCGCCCTCATCCAACTGGCGCTGGCGGGCGGTACGAGCATCGAGCAGCGTAGTCACGCGATCGCCAAAGCGACGCGTCAGATCGGCGATGAACTCCAGGGCGGCGGAGGTCAGGATCGACTCGTACCCGGGCTGCATCGAGCCACGAATCTCGATTCCATTCTTCGGGCTCACCACCGGATTGGTCGCCATTGCCGCTCCCCATTGCGAAAGTGAGAAAACCTTAGCGACTTCCGGTCTGTGGGTAAAATATATCGTGAGTTAGTAACCGATATTTGATAAATATCTCATCATGGAACTGAGACATCTGCGCTACTTCGTTGCCGTAGCAGAAGAAAAGCACATGACCCGGGCGGCCGAACGCCTGGGCATTCAACAGCCTCCGCTGTCCATGCAGATCCGAGCCCTGGAAAAGGAGCTGGACGCCCAGCTGTTCCGCCGCCAGCCCCGCGGGGTGGAATTGACCGATGCCGGTCTCGCCTTCCTGGACCGAGCGCGGACCATCCTGGATCAGGTCGATCGGGCAGTGGCCACTACGCG
>Ga0182742_1005625_pt1 | contig 10456 bp, 6 predicted proteins | sample eDN5th37CBELigMG_FD_128880 | JGI IMG/M metagenome (GOLD analysis project Ga0182742, IMG submission 128880) | Enriched Miracle-Growth compost microbial communities from Emeryville, California, USA - eDNA 5th pass 37_C BE-Lig MG (version 2)... ... | reverse complement strand
GCCTCGGCTTCGGCCTCCTGGTCTTCGTGGAGGTTCTGCTCGACAAGACGACCCCGGACGTCTTCGGCCACTTCGCGACGGCCGTGCGCAGGGCGCCGGAGGTGCTGGAATGCCACATGGTCGCGGGCGGCTTCGACTACCTCGTCAAGACGAGGGTGCGCGACATGGCGGTCTATCGCGACTTCCTCGGCAAGGTGCTGCTCGCCTGCCCGGCGTGCGCGAGACCCGGACCTATGCCGTCATGGAGGAGGTCAAGACCGATGGCCCCCTGCCTGTGCTCTGAACGGCGAGGCTATGCGGCCTCGACGGCGAGGCCCGCCGCCCGCCATTCGATGAAGCCGTCCTTCAGCCGGCGCGCCTTGAAGCCCCGCGCCCGGAGCGCCTCCACCGCCTCGACCGACAGCACGCAGTAGGGGCCACGGCAGTAGGCGACAACCTCACGGTCGCGCGGCAAGGTGGCGATGGCCGCGTCCAGGCGGTCGAGGGGCAGGTTCAGTGCGCCCGGCAGGTGGCCGGCCGCGTATTCGTCCTCGGGCCGGACATCGAGCAGGATGATGCTGCCTTCCTCCAGCCGGGCGAGCAGCTCCTCCCGCGATACCGCCTCAAGCCGCGTGCGGTCGGCGAAATAGGTGGCGATGATCTGCGCGACCTCGGCGAGGTTCCGCTCCGCTACCCGGCGCAGGGCCGAGAGCAGGGCCAGCACCGCGTCGTCCGCCAAGCGGTAGACCGCATGCTTGCCCTCGCGCCGCACCTCGACGAGGCCGGCGCGGCGCAGGTGCTGGAGATGCTGGGAGGTGTTGGCGAAGGACTGCCCGGAGCGCGCGGCCAGTGCCTCCACGCTCCGCTCCCCTTGGCCGAGGATGTGGAGCAGCTCAAGCCGGTGCTCATGGCCGAGCGCCCGCGCCACGGCCGCGAAGTGGGTGAACAGGCGGTGCCTGGGGGAGGTAGCGGTGCTTGACAGGGCCGGCCCCTCGTTCATACGCTCAATCTCATGATTGAATGATCACCGGCTGTGCCCGGCCGCGTCAACCGGAATCCACCGGAACCGACGCCGGTGCACTGCCGGGATTGCCTCATGTGGCGCTCGCGGCGCTCCATGAACGGGGAGACCACCGGTGAGGAAGGGTTACAAGGCGCTGCTGGCCGAGGCCGAGGCGGAGATCGAAACCCTGTCCGCCGAGCAGGCCCTGCGCCTGCACGGGGATGGCGGCGTGGTGTTCGTGGACCTGCGCGACCCCCGCGAGATCCAGCGCGAAGGCCGGATCCCGGGATCCTTCCACTGCCCGAGGGGCATGCTCGAATTCTGGGTGGATCCGGAAAGCCCCTATGCGAAGCCGGTCTTCGCCGAGCCGAAGCGCTTCCTGTTCTACTGCGCCAGCGGCTGGCGCTCGGCCCTCGCCGCGAAGACGGTGCAGGATATGGGCCTCGGCAATGTCGCCCATATCGGCGGGGGCTTCACCGCCTGGAAGCAGGCGGGCGGCCCCGTGGAGATGCCGCCGCCGCATCACTGACCCGCCGGCCGAACCTGCGGCCGGACGCCCCTCCTTCGCTCCCCACCACCCTGCCTGCGAGACAAGATTCCATGCCTGACGAAGGCCACACGCGCCTTGCCGGTGACCGGCGGCCAGGGCAGCCCGGCCCGATGAGCCAGCAGGAATCCGCGGCGGCACGCCTCGACGGGCAGATGCGGCGCAACCTGTTCCTGCTGGCCTGCTGCCAGGCGATTGGCCAAGCCGGCAATACGATGATGTTCGCGGCCACGGCGCTGTCGGTCGCGACCTTCTATCCGTACCGCGACCTGGCGACCCTGCCCGTCACCATGCAGCATCTGGGCGTGATGCTGTGGGTGTTCCCGGCCTCGCTGCTCATGCAGCGCATGGGCCGGCGCTTCGGCTTCCGGGTGGGATCGGTCTTCGGCATGACGGGGGCTGGCGTCGTCGGCCTTGGCCTGTACACGGCGAATTTCGTGCTGATGTGCCTGGGCGGCCTGATCCTCGGCTATGCGGTGGCAAACCTGCAGATGTACCGCTTCGCCGCGACGGAACTGGTGCCGCCCTCCCACCGCGCCAAGGCGATCTCCTGGGTCACCGCGGGCGGCGTCGTCGCTGGCATCATCGGCCCAAGCCTGGTCCGATGGACGCACGACCAATGGGTGCCGCTCTACCTCGCCACCTATGCCGGCATGGTGGGCATACACCTCACCGTCTTCATCATCATGTCCTTCATCAGCTTCCCCAGGGTGCAGGAGACGAAGGCAGCGACGGAGGCGGGCGACCATGCCGGCGGCGCGCCGGCACCGCGCCCCCTGCGCGAGATCGCATCCCAGCCGCGCTTCATCGCGGCGGCGATCGCGGGGATGGTGGCCTTCGGCACCATGTCCTTCCTGATGAGCGCATCGCCCCTGGCCATCGTCGCCTGCAACCTGCCGCATGCGGAGGCGCACTGGGTCATCTTCCTGCATGTCATGGGCATGTTCGTGCCGGCCTTCTTCACCGGGAACCTGATCACCCGCTACGGCACGACGACGGTGATGTCCTGGGGAATCGGGCTGCTGCTGCTCGGCGTCGCGGCCGGCCTGGCGGGAATGACTGCGTGGAATTTCCGGGTCGCGCTCACCCTGAACGGCATCGGCTGGAACTTCCTGTTCGTCGGCGCGACCACGCTGGTGACCACCTGCTACCGCCCCAATGAGCGGGGCAAGGCGCAGGCGCTCAACGACTTCATGGTCTTCGGGACCACCGCGACCGCAAGCTTCATGGCCGGCTTCCTGCAGGAGCGCCTGGGCTGGTATCCCCTGAATTGGTTCTCCCTTTTCCTCCTGGCCGTCGCGGCGGCGGCGGTGTTCTGGCTGCGGCTGCAGCCCCTGCCCCGGCACGCCTCTTCTTAAGGGGCGGCATCGGCAAGGAGGGCAATCCTGCATGCGCGGAGCCCTCCGGAAACCGGCAGCGCCGGGCGATGCCATGGCGTCAGCGCCGGCCGAGCCGCCGCCTGGAGATGATCCACCGGCGCTCGGACCAGGCCAGCGCCCGCACCGTCCACCGTCGCAAGGCGGGTATGTCCTGGGCCAGCAGCAGGAGGCCGAGCGGCAGCATCCAGAGCCCGAGAACCGGGAGGAAGCTGAAGAGGGCCGCGACACTCAGGATGACTCCCACCGGGATGCGGACCCAGCGGGACGACGGCTTGCGCAGCCAGGCAAGGAACCGGCCGGCGAAGGCTGGCAGCAATCTCTCCATGCGCTGGAACCAGCGGTTGAGCCGCGCCTCGTCCCGGTCGAGCATCGTTCTTCCTCGTGAAGCGGTTGCCGCGGCGATGCCCCGAAGGGGAGCGCTCGCCGCGGCGCGATGGGATGTCGTGCGGCCCGGCGCGCACGCCAAGTGAGCGGAGGGATCCCGGCGGCCTCCGGGTCTCCCGCCGTCTGTGGGGGGCAACCTCTGCTACCGCATTCCGTTGCCAGGGTTCCGGCGGTTCCGTATCCCGTGATGAGGCCGGCCCTGACGCCTGGAGCGGGCGCGACCATCCGGGCTGCCGGCTGCTAGGAGGGCGAGGCGAACAATCCGATGAACGATGAAACCGCTCCGCAGGCCCAGGCCGCCCCCTACCGGCAACCAGTGGATGCGGTCCTGGCCGGGCTCGGCACGGATGCGCGGCTCGGGCTGAGCAGCGAGGAGGCACGGCGCCGGCTCGCACGCTGCGGCAGGAACGAGCTGGCGGCCGAGAAGCCGGTGCCGGGCTGGCGGAAATTCCTCGCCCAGTTCCAGGATGTGCTCGTCCTCCTCCTGCTGGCCGCCGCCCTGGTCTCTGCCGGGCTGTGGCTGGCCGAGCGCGACGCCGCCCTGCCCTATGAGGCGCTGGCGATCCTCGCCATCGTGCTGCTCAACGCGCTGATGGGCTATGTCCAGCAGGCACGGGCAGAGCGGGCCGTAGCCGCCCTGCGCCAGATGTCGGCGGCGCAGGCCAGGGTGGTGCGGGAGGGCACGCAGCAGGGCATCCCGGCGGCCGAGCTGGTGCCGGGGGACATCATCCTCCTTGAGGAGGGCGATACCGTCCCGGCCGATGCGCGGGTGATCCACTCCACCGCGCTCCAGACCGCCGAGGCAGCCCTGACCGGCGAGAGCCTGCCGGTGCCGAAGGACAGCGACGCGATCGCCGGGGAGGTCGGGCTTGGCGACCGGGGCAATATGGTCTTCAGCGGCACCGCGGTGACCTACGGGCATGGGCGGGCAGTGGTCACCGCCACCGGGATGCAGACCGAGATGGGGCGCATCGCCGGCATGCTGAAGGCGGCGCCGCAGGAAACCACGCCGCTGCAGAAGGAGCTGGACCGGGTCGGCCGGCTGCTGGGCCAGATCGTCGTCGCCATCGCCATCGTGATGATCGCGACCATCCTGCTGGTGGAGGAGGTGCACGGCCTCCGGGCGGTCTTCGATGTGCTCATCCTGGGCGTGGCGCTCGCGGTCGCGGCGGTGCCGGAGGGGCTGCCGGCGGTGGTGACGGCGGTGCTTGCCATTGGCGTGCAGCGCATGGCCGGGCGCAACGCCATCATCCGTCGGCTCGCGGCAGTCGAGACGCTGGGTTCGGCCGATGTCATCGCCTCCGACAAGACGGGCACGCTGACGCGGAACGAGATGACGGTGCGCCGCGTCGTCACCGCCAGCGGCAGCGTCAGCCTGGGCGGCACCGGCTACGCGCCCGAGGGCGAGGCGCGGCGGGACGGGGGCGGCGCGATCGACGACGCGCTGCGGACCGAGCTGATGCGCAGCCTCGCCGCCGCCGACCGCGCCAACAACGCCGTGCTGCAACTGCGCGATGGGCGCTGGACGGTGCAGGGCGACCCGACCGAGGGGGCGCTGATCGTCGCGGCGCGCAAGGCCGGGCTGGAGGCGGAGGCGCTGGATGCGCGCTTCGAACGCCTGGGGGAGGTTCCCTTCTCCTCCGAGCGCAAGCTGATGAGCACGGTGCATGGCGACGCCGAGCGGCAGGAGCGCCTGCTCGTCTTCACCAAGGGCGCGCCGGATGTGCTGCTCAACCGCTGCTCCCATGAGCTGGTCGGGGAGCAGGCAAGGCCCCTGACGCCCGAGCGGCGCGCGCAGATCCTGGAGCGGAACGAGGCGCTGGCCGGCGAGGCGCTGCGAACGCTCGGCGTCGCCTTCCGCTCGTTGCCAAGGGAAGCTGGCGAGCGCGGGACTTTCGGCGAGGAGGTCGAGCGGGACCTCGTCTTCCTCGGGCTGATCGGCATGATCGATCCGCCGCGCGAGGAGGCGAAGGCGGCGGTGGCGCGCACGCAGGGGGCCGGCATCCGCCCGATCATGATCACCGGCGACCACCCGCGGACCGCCGCAGCCATCGCCGCCGAACTCGGCATCGCCGCCGGCGGGCAGGCCGTCACCGGCGCGGAGCTGGAGCGGATGCCGGACGATACCCTCGACCGCACGGTCCGGGAGGTGTCGGTCTATGCCCGCGTCAATCCCGAGCACAAGCTGCGGATCGTGCAGGCGCTGCAGCGCAACGGCGCGACGGTGGCGATGACGGGCGATGGCGTGAACGACGCGCCGGCTCTGAAGACCGCGGATATCGGCGTGGCCATGGGCATCACCGGCACGGATGTCTCCAAGGAGGCCGCCGACATGGTGCTCGCCGACGACAATTTCGCCACCATCGTCGCGGCGGTCGAGGAGGGGCGGGCGATCTTCTCCAATATCCGGAAGTTCCTGCGCTACCTGCTCTCCTCGAATATCGGCGAGGTGATGACCATGTTCTTCGGCGTGCTGCTGGCGGACATGATCGGCCTGACCTCGCAGGCCGGCGGCGGCCTGGTGCTGCCGCTGCTAGCGACGCAGATCCTGTGGATCAACCTGGTGACGGATGGCGCGCCCGCCCTCGCCCTCGGCCTCGACCCCGCGGATCCGGGAACGATGACGCGGCCGCCGCGGCCTCGGGGCGAGGGGGTGATCACGCGCCGCATGTGGATAGGCATCTTCTTTGTCGGCGCGGTGATGGCGATGGGGACGCTGCTGGTGCTCGACGCCTCCCTGCCCGGCGGGCTCATCGCCGGCTCGGGCGACCTGCGCTACGGGCAGACCATGGCCTTCACCACGCTGACCCTGTTCCAGCTCTTCAACGTCTTCAATGCGCGGTCGGACGAGCGGAGCGCGTTCAGCGGCCTGTTTGCCAATGGCTGGCTGTGGGCAGCGGTCGGCCTGTCGCTCCTGCTTCACGCCGCGGTCATCTACCTGCCCTTCCTGCAGGAGGCCTTCTCGACCACGGCGCTGAGCGCGAGCGACTGGCTGGTCTGCGCCGCGGTGGCAAGTTCGGTGCTGTGGGTGCGCGAACTAGGCAAGCTGATCGCCCCGGGCTCCTCCGCTCCGGCCAGCGGCGCCGGCGGCCGGGAGCGGAGGCTGGCACACTAGCCGGCGTGGCGTCCCTGGCCTTCCGGTCACCCTGGGGGACCGGGGCTACTTTCTCAGGAATGCGCAATCCGAGGTGGACGCTTCGCAGGTTGCCGCGTTAGCGGGCACAGCACCCATAGTTTCGGCCCCAGCCCCAACCTGCCGGAGCCCGGGAGGAACCATGCCGAACCTCTACCACCACGGGACCATGATCCTCCGCGCCCTGGCAGTTCTCCTTGCCGCCACGATTGCCGGCCCGGCTGCCGCCCAGCCCGCGCCATCCGGGCCGCCGGCGGTCGGTGTCGTCGAGGCGGTCAGCCGCCCCATCACCGAGACCAGCGAGTTCATCGGCCGCGTGCAGGCCATCCACCGGGTCGAACTGGTGGCGCGCGTCTCCGCCTTCCTGAACGAGAAGCTGTTCGAGGAGGGCTCGGAGGTGAAGCAAGGCGACCTCCTCTACCGGCTGGAACGCGCGCCCTATGAGGCCGAGGTCGCGGCCCGGCAGGCCGCCGTCGCCCAGGCCCAGGCGGAACTCGCCAATGCCCAGGCCGCCCTCGCCCGCGCGCGGGAACTGCGCTCCACCGGTACGGGCACGCAGGTCGCCCTGGACAATGCGACGGCGCAGGAACGCTCGGCCACCGCACAAGTGCTGGCGGCGCAGGCGCAGGTGCGCCAGGCGGAGATCAACCTCGGCTATACCGAGATCATGGCCCCGATCGACGGCCGCATCGGCCGGACCGCTGTCACGGTCGGCAATGTGGTCGGGCCGAATTCCGGCGTACTGGCGACCATCGTCAGCCAGGATCCCATGTACGTCACCTTTCCCGTCCCGATGCACACCGCGTTGGAACTGCGCACCCGCTATGCCTACAAGGGTGGATTCGAGGCGGTGGTGCTCCGGCTGCGCCTGTCGGACGGCCGCCTCTACGAGCAGGCCGGGAAGCTCGATTTCGTCGATATTGATGTCGGTCAGCAGACCGACACCATCATCTTCCGCGGCACCATCCCGAACCCCCTCCTTCCCGTCAAGGAGGTCGGCGACACCCGACTGCGCGAACTGTTCAACGGCGAGTTCGTAACGGTGATCCTGGAGGGGGCGGAGCCGGTGCAGGCCCTGACCATCCCGCGCGAGGCGGTGCTGTCCGACCAGCTGGGCGATTTCGTCTATGTGGTCGGCCCTGACAACCGGGTGCAGCGCCGCGCCGTGCAGCTCGGCCAGTCCACGGCGGAGACGGCCGTGATCGCCGCCGGCCTGCAGGCGGGCGAGCGGGTGGTGCTGGAGGGCGTGCAGCGCGTCCAGCCGAATATGGAGGTCTCGCCCGGCCCGGCGGATGTCAGCGCCCAGGACTTGGAGGCCGAGACCGGCGGCACGGCCAGCGGCGCGAGGTGACCCCATGATCTCCTCGACCTTCATCGATCGCCCGCGCCTGGCGATCGTCGTCGCGATCGTCATCTCGCTCGCCGGCCTCCTGGCGATGCTGCGCATCCCGGTCTCCCAGCTTCCGGAGATCGTGCCGCCGGAGGTCGAGGTTGCCGCCGTCTATCCCGGCGCCTCCGCCGAGGTGGTGGAGGCGACCGTGGCCCAGCCGCTGGAGTCCAAGGTCATCGGCGTCGAGGACATGCTCTACATGCGGAGCACCAGCGGCAATGATGGCAGCTACAGCCTGAGCATCAGCTTCGAGCTCGGCAGCAACCCGGACATCAACACGGTCAATGTCAACAACCGGGTGCAGACCGCGCTGGCCTCGCTGCCGGAGGAGGTGCAGCGCCAGGGCCTCACCGTCCTGAAGCGCTCCTCCTCGATCCTGCAATTCGTCATGATGACCAGCGATCGCCCCGAGCACGATCCGCTGTTCCTCACCAATCTCGCCACGATCAGCGTCATTGACGAGCTGGCGCGCACGCCGGGGGTCGGGCGGGCGCTGCTGTTCGGCCAGCTCAACTACTCGATGCGGATCTGGTTCGACATCCAGCGCCTGGTCAGCCTGAACCTTGCCCCCTCGGACGTGGTCCGGGCGGTCCGGGCGCAGAACGTCCAGGCCCCGGTCGGCCGCATCGGCGCCCAGCCGGTGCCGGAGGACCAGCGGCTGCAGGTGAATGTGCAGACCCAGGGGCGGCTCCGGACGCCGGAGCAGTTCGGCGAGATCGTACTCCGCGCCAATCCGGACGGCTCCGTGCTGCGGGTGCGCGACGTCGCCCGGGTCGAGATCGGGGCGCAGAACCAGGACACCTTCACCCGGCTGAACGGCCAGCCCGCGGTCGCCATCGGCATCTTCCAGTCGCCTGGTAGCAATGCGGTGAGCGCCGCCGCAGCAGTGCGGGCGACGCTGGAACGGATCAGCAACCGCTTCCCCGAAGGCGTGCGGGCCGAGGTCGTCTATGACGCGACCACCTTCGTGAACGCCACGATCCAGGAAGTGATCACGACCCTGATCGAGGCCTTCATCATCGTGGCCCTGGTGGTCTTCTTCTTCCTCGGCAACCTGCGCGCCACCTTCATTCCGCTGATTGCCGTGCCGGTCAGCCTGATCGGCGCCTTCGCCGTGCTGCTGGCGATGGGCTACTCGGCCAACACAGTCTCCCTGCTCGCCATGGTGCTGGCCATCGGCATCGTCGTGGACGACGCCATCGTGGTGGTCGAGAATGTCGAGCGGGTGATGGAGGAGGAGCCGGACCTGCCCCCGGCCGAGGCCACCCGCAAGGCGATGGCGCAGATCACGGCGCCGATCATCGCCATCACCCTGGTGCTGCTCTCGGTCTTCGTGCCGGTCGCCTTCATCCCCGGCATCTCGGGCGCGCTGTTCCGCCAGTTCGCGGTGACGATCAGCGCCGCCATGCTGATCTCGGCGATCAACGCCCTCACCCTCTCCCCCGCCCTCTGCGCCGTGATGCTGCGGCATGCCGGGCCGCGGCGCGGGATCATGGGCTGGATCTCCCGGCGCATCGACAATGTGCGCAACGGCTATGCCGCGGTGGTGGCCAAGACGCTGCGCCTCGCGGCTCTCTCGCTGGTGCTGGTCGCCGTTATCGCCGCCGGCAGCTGGGGGCTGGCGCAGCGGACGCCGACCGGCTTCCTGCCGGAGGAGGACCAGGGCTCCTTCTTCGTCATGGTGCAGCTTCCGGCCGGTGCCTCGGTCTCCCGCACCGGCCGGGTGGTGGCGCAGGTCGAGGAATTGCTGCAGGGGATGCCGCAGGTCCAGGACGTGATCTCGATCGTCGGCTATTCGATGCTCGACAGCTTCTCGGCAAGCGACTCCGCCTTCATGATCGCCCGCCTCAAGCCCTTCGAGGACCGCACGGCGGCCGCGGATTCGGCCCAGGCGGTGATCGGGCAGACCTTCGGCGCGGCCCAGCGGATCCGCAGCGCGAATATCATGCCCTTCAACCTGCCGCCGGTCATCGGCCTGTCCACCACCGGCGGCTTCGAGCTGATGCTGGAAAGCCTGCGCGGCGCCGATCCGGTGGCTCTCGGCAGCGCCATGCGGGGCCTGGTCAGCGCGGCCAATGCGGACCCGCGGCTGGCGCGCGTCTTCTCCACCTACACCACCGCCACGCCTTCGCTCTTCCTTGAGATCGACCGCATCAAGGCGCAGGCGCTCGGGCTCAACATGGATGAGGTGTTCGCCACCTTGCAGGCGACGCTCGGCGGCCTTTTCGTGAACCAGTTCAACCTCTACGGCCGCACCTGGCAGGTGAACCTGCAAGGTACGGCCGAGGACCGGCGCACCGCCGCGGATCTGTGGAAGATCCAGTTCCGGAACGCGAATGGGGAGATGGTGCCGCTGCGCTCCATCGCCAGCCTGCGCACCATCACCGGCCCCAAGGGGATCACCCGCTACAACAATTACCGCGCGGTCGCCGTCAACGGCAGCCCGGCGCCCGGCGTCTCCTCCGGCGAGGCGATGGCGGCGATGGCGGCGGTGGCGGCGCGGACCTTGCCGGAGGGCTATGCCATCGAATGGACCGGGACCTCCTTCCAAGAGCAGCGGGCAAGCGGTCAGACCGGGACGATCCTCGGCCTGGCGGTGCTGTTCGCCTTCCTGTTCCTGGTGGGGCTGTACGAGAGCTGG
>Ga0182742_1005623_pt1 | contig 10457 bp, 8 predicted proteins | sample eDN5th37CBELigMG_FD_128880 | JGI IMG/M metagenome (GOLD analysis project Ga0182742, IMG submission 128880) | Enriched Miracle-Growth compost microbial communities from Emeryville, California, USA - eDNA 5th pass 37_C BE-Lig MG (version 2)... ... | reverse complement strand
GAGGATGCGGCAGGTCTCGCCCAATGGTGTGGGCATGGGATGGACCCGGCGCACGAGGAGGGCCCCGTAGATCAGCATGCCCGCAGCGACGCAGGCAGTGGCGGCGGCGGCACCCGCGCCGCCATAGGCGGGCACCAGAAGAAGGCACAGCGCCAGGTTGGCGGCGGCCCCGCTTGCCACGACGCGGACCAGCAGGCCGGTGCGTTTGGCGAGCTGGAAGGCGTAATCGAGGTGATAGGCCCGCAGCCCGAGAAGGACGGCGGCGAGGCAGAGCCAGGGGATGATCTGTCCCACCTCCTGCCGCAGGGCAGGGCCGACGAAGGCACTCGCCACATCGGGGGCGAGCAGGGCAAGACCCAGCGCCGCGGGGGCCAGGACCGAGAGGAGGAGGATGTAGTTCTGCTCCAGTACGCCCTTGGCGGCCGCCGGGTCGCCGCTCTCGACGGCCCGCACCGCGGCCGGGAACAGGGCGGAGGAGATGCCCGAGCTGAAGACCCCGAGGCTGTTCTGGACCAGGGTGTTGGAAACGCTGTAGGCCCCGACCGCCCCATAGCCGGCGAGGACGCCAAGCAGGATCGGCGTCCCCGAGGAGACCAGCCCGGACAGGACCCTGGTGAGCCCGACCGGCGCCCCGAAGGCCAGGAACTCCCGCGCCAGGGTCCGGTCGTACCGGCGCGGCCGGAACGACGCCCAGCCGCCGAGGAAAAGGCACCCCGCCGCCGCCGCCGCGCAGAAGCCGGCGAGCAGCGCCGCCTCCGCCGAGCCGGTGAGATAGGCCGCCCCGATCACCCCGGCGAGCATGAGGCCGTTGCGCGTCAGCGTCATGACCAGGAAGTGGCCGGGGCTGAAGCGGGCGATCTGCACGCGCGCGCTGAATTCGAACCAGCCGAAGGCGACGCTGCCGAGCAGGATCAGCCAGGCGGTGCCCAGATGCGGCGCGCCGATGCCGAGCAAAGTGGCCAGGACCAGCGGCGGCACCGGAAGCAGGGCCATCCCGGCGAAGAGCAGCAGGATGGTCGGGACGAAGCGCGGATCGTTCTGGTGGGTCTCGTGCCAGCGCATGAAGCTGGCGCAGACCCATTCGAAGAGGAGGCTGTTGCCGAGCGCGGCGGCCGCCATCCCGAAGCCGTAGACGCCCATGGCGACGGGCGAGAGGATCCAGGTCAGCAGCATGGCCGTGAGGAAGCCGATGATGCCGGGCACGGCCCTGCTGGTGATGTAGATCGCCCCGTCGCGGAGAAACACGGCGCGTCGCCTCAGGCGGTGGCGCGGCTGCGCCCCGGCCGGCGGCGCCAGCCTGCCAGGGAGAAGGCGTGGTTGTAGGCGGCGAGGAGGGGCGGGACGGAATAGGACCAGGCGAGCTCGGTCTGCACGCGGTGGCGGCCGATGGCACCCATGCGCGCCCGGGCGTCCGCATCGTCGAGGAGCCGGGCGATGCCTTCCGCCATCGCCCGCTCGGAATTCGCCTCGACATAGAGGCCAGCCTCGCCGGCCGACTGCCGGGTTTCGTGCAGGTCGAAGGCCAGCACCGGCAGGCCGAAGAACATGTACTCGACCACCTTGTTCATCGTGCAGTGGTCCGAATAGGGATTCCGCGGATCCGGCACGATGCCGATATCGGCCGAGGACAGGACGCGGCAGATCATCTCGTCATTCGCGCGTCCGGTGAAGCTGCAGCAGTCGGCGACACCGAGTTCCTCTGCATAGCGGACGATCGCGGGCTGATGCGGCCCATCGCCCATCAGCACGCAATGCACATCGTGCCGTCCCAGCTCGTCGCGGAGGATCCGCATGGCGCGGATCAGGTGCTCCACGCCGTCCTGCCGGCAGATCTCGCCGAGATAGGCGACCAGGAAGGGCTTGCCGTGAGACCAGGCCGCCTCGCGCTCGCGCGCCCGGAAGCGCGACAGGTCGGGTCCGGAGCGGACGATGTAGATATCCCCGGCAGCCTTGCCGCCGCGGCGCATGGCCACTGCCTTGTGGCTCTCATTGGTGGTGATCACCACCTGCGCGGTACGGAAGGTCATGCGCTCCAGGAACAGCAATGTCCGGTACAGGGCGCCGCCCCCGCGATTGAACTTCACGCCGTACATCTCCGGGGATAGGTCGTGGTGGTCGAACAGGAACACCTTGCCGAAGAGTCGCCAGAAGGCGCCGAGCAGCCAGTACGTCTCCGGCGGGTTGCAGGCGTGCAGCACATCGAAGCCGCGGCCGAGGAGAGCGATCCGGAGGCTCAGAAGGGAGGTCATCGCGAAGCACCAGGCGAATTCGGCGAGGAAGCCGAGCGTGCCCTGGGCCTCGAAGGGCAGGGGGTAGCGGTGGATCTCCACCCCCTCCAGCGTCTCGCGCGAGGCGTTGTGCCCCTTCATCTTCGGGCAGATCACGCTCACCTCGCAGCCCGCGGCGGCGAGGGTGGTCGCCTCGAGCCAGACGCGCCTGTCGAAGGGGACAGGCAGATTCTGCACGACGATCAGCACGCGCCGGGGACGGTCCCGGTGCATCTCTGCCCGGAGCGAGTCAGACGGCTGCTGCGGCATCGGTTCCTCCGGTTCTTCGAGGCGCCACGCGGATCAGGGCAGGGCGGTCATTCCCTTCACGCGGTGACGGCCTCCGTTCGGTCAGGCACTACCACCGATCCGGCGCGTCGCCGAAGCAAGCCGCGCCTGCCGGCGAGGCTTCTCCAGGGCCGGCAGGGTCAGGATGACCGGGACGCCCACGATGCGCTCGATGGACTCCGCGGCGATGAAGCGGTTGCTGAAGGTGAGCGCGAGCAGAAGGACGAAGCCAGAGGACAGGAAGCCGAGTGCCAAGCCCGCAGCGGCGAACAGGATCTTCTTGGGAGAGACGGGCTTGCTGTCGGCCCGCGGGGCCTGGATCAGGCTCAGGCCGGCGACCTTGGCCCGGTCCAGGTCCTCGATGACCCTGGCATCAGTGAGGCGCTGGCTGAGATTGGCATTGGCCGTCTCGATCTCGGCGATGCGCGTGTTGAGCGACCGGAGATGCACCTCGTCGACGGAGATCTGATGGAGGCGTGCATCGTCCTGCGCGATCAGCGAATGGAGCGAGGCGATCCTGCCCGCCAGCGGGGTACGCTCCGCCTCGGTCGTGGCCAGTTGCTGGAGAAGGGCGGTGTGCAGCGGGTTGATGCCGCTCGACACCGCGCGGGTCTGGGCCGCGGTCTGCCGGACGGCCTGCTCCGCCGCCTGCAGCGCCGCCCTGGCCGACCGCGCCATCGGGTGATTGCTGCCGTAGGTCTCGGAGGTCTCCTGCATGCGCTGACGCATCTCGTGGAGGCGCAGCCCTGCCGCCACGGCTGCATCGGATGCCTGCACCGTGTTGGACAGGGTGATCGTGGGCGGATGGCGCTGGAGCTCCTCGCGGAGGAAGGCGATCTGCGACTCCAGCATGGCGGAGCGCATCTCCGCATCCCTGAGCTCCTGGACGAGGCTGTTGCGCCGCTGCACGAGCAGGCTGCGCTGCTCGTCGGCGTTGATGAGGTTCCGCTCGGCGATGTAGCGGGTGCGCTCGGCCTGGACCTCTGCGAGCTTGTCCAGGTTGTTCCTGATCTCCGCCTCAAGGAACTGCGTCCGGCTGCTGCTGTAGGCCTGGACATGGCGTTCCTGGAACCGGTCCACGACGACCGCGAGGGCCTCCTCGGCAAGGGCGCGGTCCGTGTTGCGCAGCTTGATCTCGATGATGTTCGTCAGCCTGACCGGCCAGGCCGTGAGGTCATCGCGAAACGCGCGGAGGGCACGTTCCTCGATCTCGGCGGGCTCCAGGTCGCGGGCCGCGATCTCGGGGTAGAGCCGCGCGATGCCGACCGTGTGCAGCACCTCGCGTATGAGGTCGAGACTTGTTGCAGTCTGCATGACCGTGTCGACCATCTCACGCATGGTGGTCTGCAGGATCGAGGGCGCGGGGCCGGGCGCCTCCGGGCGAGGCACGAATTCGCGCGCCGGCCGCACAAGGATCCGTGTGTCGGCCTCGTAGACCGGCTTTATCGTATAGGCGAGCGCGACAAGCAGGATCGGCGGGAGAAGGAGGGCGGCGAGCACTGAGCGCTTGTGCCGGAAGAACACCACGGCGATTTCGCGGATGGAGGGAAGCGAAGCGACAGGTCTCAAGGGGCGGCCCTCGCTATGCGCGATTGCAGGGTTGCAGATTATCCAATCCGCAGCAGGACGGGCATTTGTTGTTCGTCAGTCCGTTCACTTGCGTGTGGTTTCAAAAGTGGGCCTTGCCGCTGCCCCCGAAATCCAGGAGGGCCGCGTGGGCGCGGCGAGGAAGGCGTCGATGATGGCTCCGAAGGCGGGCTTCGGCCGCAGCTGCGCGTCGAAGGGAAGCGGCCTGGCCGGCAGGCCATCGGCGCGGGCGAAGCTCCGGTTCTGCCTCGGCGTAAGCCAGGTGTGCCGGTCGGTCATGCCCCAGATCATCACGCAGGCAACCGCTGGTTCGGAAAGCGCGACATCGAGGAAGCGGCGGTACATGGCGGCGACCTCCCGGTCCCGCTGCGCCTCGTCCGAAGGGGCGCCGACATCGAGCACGTCGAGCTCGCTCAGCACGATCCTGACGCCCCGGGCGGCGATCTCCCGCAGGAATGCAACAAAGCTCTCCTCATGGAATGGCCTGGAGAGCCGGAGGTGCGACTGCAGCCCGATGGCGTCGATCGGCACGCCGCGCCGGATGAAGGCGTCCAGCAGCGCGAGCAGTCCGCGGCGCTTCGCAGCCATGTCCCCGCCGTCCTGCTCCATGCCGTAGTCGTTGTAGACGAGGCGCACCCCGGGGAAGGCCGCGCGCGCCTCGCGGAAGGCAAGGTCCAGGTAGGAGGGGCCGAGGGCGCGCAGGGCAGGGTCCAGGCGGAGCGCGTCGGGGCGTCCGTCCCGTGGGTTGAGCGCCTCGTTGACGACGTTGATGTACCGGGTCTGCCGGGCATAGGTGTCACCCATCCACCAGATGTGATCCATCATGGCGGTGTGCTTGGCCGCCGCATCGGGCAGCGCCTCGAACCAGCGCGGATACTTCTCGTGCCAGAAGATGTGTGCCCCGCCGAGCGGCAGGCCGAATGCTGCAGCGCGCGCCACTACGCCGCGATCCGCCTCCCGGTCGAACTTCCCCTGCGCGGGGCTGATGATGGACCAGTGCAGGTTCGGGGCAATGAGGGCGCAGTGCTCGCGCACGAGTCGGTCAAGCGCGGGATCGCGCTCCGGTGGGTAATCGTAGGGAAAGGCGCCGAATTCGATGCCGCGTGAGGCGGCGGCTGCCTTCAGGGTGCGATGCTGCCCCAGGGCGTCGCGGAATGCGAGCGGCGCGCATGCGGTGGCGGCAAGACAGGCGCGACGTGTCGGACGCCATCCCTTTGGAATGCAACCAGGGATTTCTGTCGCCATCGTTTGCGCTCTCGTTGAGGGCTTTGCGATCCTGGCCGGAAACATCTCGGCTTCGCGCATTTTTTAGTTGTATGCGCAAGTGCAGTGGAGTGCCTTTCACGATCAGGAGGGTCGGAAAGCGAGCGAGCACCTGAAGGCAGGAAGCAGGACGCGCAAGCCGTACGGATGGGCTGCTCGCTGCTGCCGCTTCGCAGATCCGGGTGTTCGCCACGGATGCCTCGTGTGCCAATGGCGGCCGGTCTGAGGAGCGAAGGGAAATGCGCGTATCCGCCATCGTCGATGTCGGAGCAATTCCGCCCCTCCGTCCCGCCAGGCATGGACACGCGGCCACCGCAGACAAGTGGGACGGCGCACCGTCGGGTAAGCCGCTTCCGAAGGGTGCAGGCGGGCCGCGTGCAGCGGCTTCCGCTGGCAGGCGCAGCAAACCGGTGCGGGCCATTCACCGTGCCGCATCCGCGGGCCACGGCACCGCACAGGAGGTCGCGTGATGGACGACGGCGAGATTGTCCCGGTCAGGGCGGAGCCGCACAGGCAGAGGACCGCGCATGTGCCGGTCGGGCTGCGGCCGGGCGCCACGGAACCGCCGGTCGTGACCAGGACGCTGGTGATGGCCAACGAGACCGGTTGGGGACGGCGGCAGATGGCGCCCATGCTCGGGCGCATCCGGACGGCCATCGCCCGCGACGGGTTGGCGGTGCTGCACGTCACCTCCGCGGTGCGGGGCGAGGGCGTTTCCACCATCGCCCGCGAACTGGTCAAGGCGGCAGCCACACTTCCGTCCTGCCGACCGCTCCTGCTGGATTGCAACCCGGGCGATGGGGACCAGGCCGAGGCGCTGGGCGGCGCCCTGCCGGCCGCCGTGGATTCCTACATGACGAGCGGGAGGGCGGAGGTGGCCGCGGTCGTCGCCGGCGACGTGACCTTCCACGCCGCCCTGTTCGACGCCGCCGCATCGGAGGGCATCGTCTTCCTTCCCGGCGGGGTCGAGCAGGCACCCGACCCGTCCAGAACGATGGGCGGCCTCTACCAGTCGCTGCTCGCGGGCTTCAACCTGATCGTCGCCGACTGCCCGCCGGTCCGGGAGGTGCCCTATTTCGTCCCGATCGCGCCCGGGACGCCGGAGGTCGTGCTCGTCGTGCGCGCGGAGCGGACGCTCATCCGCGCTGTGCTGCGCGCCAAGGACGCGATCCCGGAGCTTGGTGGCCGCCTTCTTGGGATCACCATGAACGAGCGCCGCTCCTATCTGCCGGCATTTCTCCGCCGCAGGCTCTAGCTGGAGGCGTGCGCATGGCGGAGAACCCGCGCCCGGCGCTTTCCGTGATCGTGAAGTGCCACAACGAGGAGGCCAAGCTCGGACTCTGCCTGTCCTCCATCCTCGTCGAGACCGCGGGGACCGGGGCGGAGATCATCGTCGCCGACGCCGCCTCCGAGGACCGCAGCCTGGAGATCGCCCGCGCCTATCCGGTGCGGATCCTGCGCCTGGCCGATCCCGGCGACCGCCGCTGCGGCGCCACCGCACATCTGGGCTGGCAGGCGGCGCGGGGAGATTTCATCCTTCTGGTCGATGGGGACATGGAGTTGCTGCCCGGCTTCCTCGGCGCGGCGCTCCGCGCCATGGCGGCGGATCCGCGGCTTGCCGCGGTGGGCGGGCATCTGGTGGAGATGTCCGACGGCCTCGAATTCCAGGAGCGGCAGAAGCGGGCCAACCCGGCCAGGGCAGCGGGCATGGTGAGCCACATCACAGGCTGCGCACTCTACCGGCGGCAAGCGATCGAGGATGCCGGCCACTTCATGGACCGCAACCTCCATTGCTATGAGGAATTCGAGCTGGGCATCCGCCTGCGCGCGAAAGGCTGGCGGCTGCTGCGCCTGGACATGCCCTGCGTGCGGCATCACGGGCACCGGGATGCCCCGCTGGCCCTGCTCCGCCGCCGCTGGCGGACCCGGTTCCTGCACGGACATGGCGAGATCCTACGGGCCGTCTGGGGGAAGCCCTATTTCCTAGAGGCGACGAAGCCGTGCCGGCTGCCGGCCGCGGTGGTGGGGTGGTGGGCGGTGCTGATGCCGCTGGCCGTGGCGACGCCCTTCGCTGCCTGGGCCGGCCCCGCCCTGCTCCTGGTGGTGGCGCTGCCGCCGGCGGCGCTGCTGGCGCGGAAGCGGAGCCTGGGGCGGGCCGCCTATGCCTTCGCGCTCTGGCAGCTCTGCGCCGCCTCCCTCCTGGCGGGTCTGGTGGGCCGGCGGGTGGCGCCGACAACCCCGTTGCCGGCGATCGAATTTGAGGGCCGGGCCCCGCCGGCGGCTGCCGTCCCCCATGACGACGGGCGGCGCGAGAAGGAGGATACCCTGGTGATGGGCGGCCATCCGGTCAGGGCGGCCCCAGCGCCTGAAGCACGGCGAGAATGACGCTGACCACGGCGGCGACGGCGATCCAGAACAGGGCAAGGCCGCTGAACCTGACGCCCGGGGCGGGGGGGATCTCCTCCGCCTCGCTATCCGCCAGGCCGCCGTGGCCAGAGGCGCGGATGCTCCCGGCCGGAGCCGGGGCAGGCACCGTCTCGCCCTGGAGGCGGGTGCGGGCGAGCCCCACCCAGGCCCGGCCGCCGCGCAGGGAAAGTCGCGGCCGCGCCGCGAAGGCTTGGGTGATGAGGCTCTCCAGGCGCCGGAGGTCGCGCCGGTCCACCACCACCTGCACGACGGGCAGATGGCCGGCGAAGACCCGCTCCAGCATCTCCCCGCCGAGCGCCCGGTAGAGCTGCCTGTCGCCGTCCGGCAGGGCCTGCCCCCTTGGTTCGATGAGTGCTGCGCCGATCTTCGGGTGCAGCAGGACCAGGCGCCCGGGGGCAGGTTTCCATATGCCATCGCCGGGCAGGGAGACGCCGGCCAGAGCGCACCATCCCGCGGGCAGGGGCGGGGTGCCCTCTGCCGGAGGCGGCGCGGCATCGGCGGCCGGGGGGCGGACGAACCCCTCCCGCTCGGCTCGCCTCGTCTCCTCGGGCACGGTCAGGTCACACCTCCGGGCGGTCACCTCCGGGACATGGCCTCACGGATGAACACGCACTCGGGGGTAATGGAGCACGCGGACGCCTCGCCTGACCCCGGCTGGTCACGCCGGGATTCCCCCGTCGCAGGCGAAGGCGCATCCGGCGCGGCCGGGGTTGCCGGAAGTCCCGATGACGATACCGTCATGCCGCCGCGCGGCAGGCCGGTCCTGTAGCGGATCGCGTTCAAGAAGGCATGCAAATCCGCGGCAGACTCCTGTTTGCAGAGCAGATTCAGGCTCCGGAGCGATGCCGCTTCTCCGCGATCTGCTCTAGCTCAGCGCTTCCGCCGCCTTCAGCACCAGGCGTGCGTGTTCCGCCGGCTTGACCTTCCGCCAGACCTTGCGGATCACCCCATCGGCGCCGATCAGGAAGCTGCTGCGCTCCATGCCCATGTATTTCCTGCCATACATGGATTTCTCCACCCAGACGCCGTAGCGCTCAGCCACCGTATGGTCGGCATCCGAGGCCAGCGGGAATTCCAGGCCGTATTTCTGCGCGAATTTCTCAATGGCCGGGAGTTTGTCCGGGGAGACGCCGATGACCGTCAGCCCCAATTTCCCAAGCTGCGGCAGCGCTTCCTGGATGCCGCAGGCCTGCTGGGTGCAGCCGGATGTGTTGGCCTTCGGGTAGAAGTAAAGCAGGAAAGGCCGGTCCCTCAGCCCTTCCAGGCTCACGGTCCGTCCGCCGCTCGCCGGCATGGTGAAGTCGGGCGCCGCCTGGCCCTCCGCCGGTCCTGCCTCGCTCATGCGCATCACTCCCCCGTTGGCGCCAAGGGGCCGACCCGGCGCTCGAAGATCGCGCGCACCGTTGCGGCCATGTCACGCATCTGCGCGCGCAGGGCGGGAAGGTCAACCGGTCGCGGTTCCAGCAGCGGCCCGGCCGCGCGCAGCAGCGCTGCCGCCACGGGTGCGGGCAGCGCCTCCTCTCGCGACTTGCCGATGGTCAGGCGGATCAGCCCGATCACCGTGCGCCACAGCCGGTCGGCGGCGATCAGCGCGGCGGCCTCCTCCGCCGGCAGGATGCCGGCCTCGCTCAGCCGCGCCAGGGCGATGCGCGTCGTCGTCGCCAGGATCTGCGGCCGTTCCGCCGCGTGCCGCAGTTGCAGCGCCTGGGCGATGAACTCCACCTCCACCAGCCCGCCCGGCATGGCCTTCAGGTCCCAGGGGCCTTCCGGCGGCAGGTCGCGCAGCATGCGCGCGCGCATGGCGGCGGCATCGGCCAGCGCGCTCTCCGCCGCGCCGGGTTTCGTGATCGCTGCCTTCAGCGCTTCCGTAATGCGCTTCCTGAGCGCCGGCGGCCCCGCCACCACCCGCGCCCGGGTCAGCGCCATGCGCTCCCAGGTCCAGGCATTGACGCGGTGATACTCCTCGAAGCTGGAGAGCCGAACCGCCACCGGCCCCTTGTTGCCGGAGGGGCGGAGCCGCATGTCCACCTCCCACAGCCGTCCCTCCGCCCCCGGTGCGGTGATGGCGGCCACCACCTGCGGCGCGAGGCGGACGAAATACTCGGACGGCGCCAGCGACCGCCGGCCGCCCGTGCTTTCCGTCGCCTCCGGGTCGTGGTCGTAGATCAGCACCAGATCGAGGTCGGAGCCGGGCAGCATCTCCCGCCCGCCCAGCTTGCCGAGGGCCACCACCGCCAGCGCTCCGCCCGGCACCCGGCCGTAGCGTTCGGCGAAATCGGCGCTGATGCGCGGCAGCAGGGCGGAGATGGCGGCATCCGCCAGGTCGGAGAGCAATTCCCCCGCCCGGTCGGCATCCAGCGTACCCTCCAGCGCCGCAGCGTTGATCTCGAATTTCCGCTCGGTGGCGAGGCGGCGGGCGGCCTCCAGCGCCTCCTCCAGATGACGCGCATCCTTCACCAGGGCGGGAAGGGCGGCGGAGGGATCGGCGCCGCCCGGCGCGAAGCTCCCGGCCAGAAGCCCGTCCAGCGCCGCGGCGTTGCGGGAGAGGTGGTCGGCAAGCTGCGGCGCGGCGCCGAGGATCCCGGCCACCCGGTCGAGCAGGGCAGGATTGCGATGCAGCAGGCT
>Ga0182742_1005621_pt1 | contig 10461 bp, 6 predicted proteins | sample eDN5th37CBELigMG_FD_128880 | JGI IMG/M metagenome (GOLD analysis project Ga0182742, IMG submission 128880) | Enriched Miracle-Growth compost microbial communities from Emeryville, California, USA - eDNA 5th pass 37_C BE-Lig MG (version 2)... ... | reverse complement strand
TTCAAAATAAGGCTGGGGACTCCTATCAATTGTCAGTATTTCCCAGGTTCTCAAGAAATTATTCTTTGATCGCGATTCTATCTTTGGATTAGCTGCAGTAGTCTTTCCAACAACTTCAAGGCATATTTTAAAACCATTAGTCAGTAAAGATAAAGCTTTACCATTTTCAATGATACCGTAGTTGAAATCATGAGGAAGGAGAAATATAATTTTAGAAGAGTTTTAACTTATGAAATCTTCAAGAATAAACTCAGTGTTGTATAGGGGGAATTTTTCTTGCAAGGTTTCTAGACGTTTGCAAGAAACCTCGCAAGATTTAAGGGAAAATTGTCTCAAAACATAAAAAAAAAAAATCTGAGAATGTTTTACTCAAAAGTAACTTTTGACATTCATAAACTTGGTTTTTATAAATATTTGGTAAAATTCTAATTATATTCTAATTATTAGATATATTATATCAGTTTCAGGCAGTGTATTTCCTAATTTTTTTTTGGTTTGGAAAGATTTCCAAAATCGGCTTGTCCTTCTTTTTAGTCATTTTTTTAACATCGGTTAAGTGATTTTCTTCAAACAATATGCCTGTTGAAGAAACAACTACAAGATAAAATCGATTAGTTAGCAAAATTAAAAGATGATATTTCAAATATAGTAGAAATACTTGATTCAGAGATATCACTATAGTCAAACCTCCATGAAAGAGTCTTGATATTATGGATCATAAAGAACGTTCGAGGAAATAATGAAGCACCATTTAATATTTAGAGGACTCTATTTGACAAACTTTTTATCTCACTGCAGGCTTACAGATTACAAAAATGTCGAATATCAACACACAGATAAAGAAAGATCATTTGACAAACAATATTTTGAATATATTTTGTCATTTTCATTCTGGGTTTGAAATACCGGTAATGAAAAATTAATATCAATCTCCAGAATTTTTCTACATTTTCAAAAATTGCTATTTCCTTGCAACAATAAATTCTGATTTCGCTCGTCTTATTTATATACTTCATTTCCAAATCTGATATAACAGGCTTTGTATGTTAATTTATTTTTTTCACTTTTATTTTCTTTTGTTTGTTTTTTTTTCCCGTTCATACTTGATATCATAATTGCGGAGTCTGAGGACTCGTTGGATTGAATTGAAAAAAACTTTGGGTTTGAAAATTTTAAACACTTATGGTATCATGCCTTGTGTGCCTATTTGTAGAGAAGCGGAGTATATTATAAAGAGGACTTATTCCTTCATTTTAATAATAATGATCATAATATGTTTTATGAAATTTTGAAAAGAGAATTTGTGTCATTACGGATGCTGTATGGAGGTATGGGAAGATGTAGTTAATCTACTATCTTCTTAAAAAAAACTATTGACTACACTATGGATTACATTGAATTGAAATGATAAACCCTTAAAAATAATAATTTGAAATTTTAAGAAAATATTACAGTTTTTCAAATAATAGTTCTTTAGATGTCAGATCCAAAAGAATTTCTATATATGGCAAGACTCTCTGAACAAACAGAGAGGTTTGAAGATATGATAACATACATGAAAAAATATATTGAGAATACAAAGGATCTGAAGGATGAAGAAAGAAATCTTCTCTCTATTGCTTACAAAAACGCAGTTGGATCGAGGAGAACAGCATGGAGAGCTATTTCTGCATTCGAGAATAAAGAAAAGACCAAGGTATAGTTAATAGATCCTCTTTTCAATTTTAGAACTCTCGACAAATTGAGGTGATAAAATACTATAAAGCTAAAATTGAAAAAGAACTTGAGAATTATTGTCATGAATTAGTCTCTCTTATAGATCAGAGTCTTTTCAAGCAATCGTTACCAGTTGAAGCTAAAGTTTTTTATTTAAAGATGAAAGCAGACTATTTTAGATACATGTCTGAATTTTATATTAGTGAAAAGTAACTATTTTAATGACAGTAAAATAACATATCAGTTTCAAAAAATCGAGTGATAATGCTATGAGGAGCTATCAGCAAGCTGTAGAGGTGGCAGAAAAAGGGCTTCCTCCAACTCACCCAATTAGATTAGGTAAAATTTCAACACTTTTCTATTGAATCTAAAGGTCTCGCTCTAAATAATTCCGTTTTTTTCTATGAGATAAAGCATGATGCTAAATCTGCTATTCAAATTGCTAAAAAAGCTTTTGAAGACGCGATTAATGAATTTGAGACCTTGGAAGAAGAAGATCAAATTGATTCTGCGACGATTATGCAACTTTTAAGAGACAATATTACTCTCTGGAAAAAAGAAGTTGGCGAAGTATTTCTTATTGTTGAGTAAAATTTTATTTCTATAGGATGAAAAGACTGCTGATAAATAATTTTCTAGATTTTACAACAAAATATTTACTTGGAAGTTTTGTATTTTTAAGGCACCAAATGCATCAAGTGAAGGTAACAAATCCTTCAAATTAAAGGAGCACGGTATAAATGAATAACTACTGTGAAAAAAAAATAAATAATGAAACTCAAGATTGAACAAAAAATGATGATCTTTATTTTTAATATAAACAAATTTAAACTCCCTTCTTTTTGGGGAGAGGGGGTGAAATCCAACTATTAAATTTTTTCTATGAAAGAAAGAGTTTACAATGTTTTTCTGTGAATTATTATCATACAATTGAGAAATGATAGAGTTAATTTCGCGTTTTTGAAAATAATCAGAAAATTGAGTTTAATTCATATTTATTTTTCTTTCTAAACTTTTACCGTTTAAGTAATTTTTGACAAAAAGTAGTTGTAGAAATGTCTTTGATAAATAAAGAAAAAAAAGTTAAAAGACAAAGTAATGAACCTATAGAAAGTCAAGGTTCAAATAACCAAAGAAAAACTGTTCTTGATATCTCTAAATCGTCAAATTGGTCTTCGCGTGAAGGAAAACTCAAACCTATATTAGTATCAACAACTCCTGGGGTAAAACTCTATTTTTCTTTGCTAAATATTCAGAATGCTATTATGGGGTATGCCACAGATGACCTCTCTTCAAAAAGACTACCTCCTCTTAAAGAAATAAACAATAATAAAAATCTTAATCAAGAAATTGAAGCAAAAATCGAATCTTCTTTAGTAATCACCCTCCAAAATAAATGCACCGAACTAGGACGAGAAATAGAAGAAGATAAGGCAATCAAGAAGCAGACTGAGGTTGAGAACAGTTTCCTGAAATCTCAAATAATGAACATGGAACAAGTAATAGCTTAGAATTTTCTAATGTTTAAAATGATTAGGAAATTAGACAACTCAATGTTTTATTAAATGATGAGAAAAATGAAAAAGTGAAAATTGAAGATCGATTAGAAATTGTTACAGAGATGTTAAATAAATCAAATAGAGAAATTGCAAAGTTAAAACAAGAACTAAAACTAGCAAGTGAAAGCCTTGAAGCAGTAGGAGCACAATTTAAAGTCTTAAAGAACGAAAAGGAAAATGAAGCTCGATCATATGAAGAGGAAATTGATAGATTACGCAAACATTTAGATGGACTCGAAGAAGACCATGAAGAACTTCGAAATAAATTTCAAGTTAAATTAGAAATTAATGATCTTGTAGAAGAAGAAAGTAATTGAAACGATATTTCATAGTAAACTTTAAGGATCGAAATATGTAAAAGAAATGGAAACAAAATCAGCATCTGAAGTTGAAGCTAAACTTGATAAAATCAATAAATTGGTTGGAGAAAATATCGCACTGACAGAAAAACTCTCAGAAAGTGAAAGGTTAAGAAGAAAGTACCAAGAAAGGCACACAACAGATGAGAATAAAATAAAAGTTCTTCTTGAAAAAAATCAATACTTAGAAGATAGTATTACAAGTTTAAAAAAACAATTATCAGATGCAAAATCACTCAAATCTTATAACCATAAAATTTATGAAGAAAAGATTACAGGATTAAATGATCAAGTCGAGAAACTCAAAAAGGAGAATTTAAAATTAAAAAAATACTCTCACGCTGACCAAAATCCAACAGGTTTTTCAGAAGAACCAAACGAACCAGCTCTTGAGCCAGTAAAAGCGAAACCATATCTTTTTGGACCTGTAGATACAGGAAAATACTAAATTCGCTGATGATTTTTAAACTTATTTTATAACCATGATATTTCACTTTAAATTTTGTATGCTTAGGAGGTAAATGAGCCATTACTTTAGGATCAGTAAAAACGGATATGAATATTTTATTTCAAAAATCATAACGATGAATTCCGTATAGTTACCTTTAATACTTTTGAATGTTTTTATTGGTTATTCACATTGCTCCCATATGACAACACTTTAATCTTCTTTAACAATTTATTTGACTTATATCCAATAAGTAAATCTATATTATATGTTTCAAATAAAGTTTAAAAAATAGAAGAGGGTACAAAACTTTGTCATAATTTATCGTCCTTATAACTTTTATAACATGGCAAAAAGTAATTTAGTCAAATATGCTATATATAAACCTTTCATAAATGATTAATAGCAAATTTCGAAAATTTTTGAAAATCTTATGATAAAAGTTTTCTTACTAAAAAAATTCATTTTAAAATATTTAACGTCTTTTAACTCTTTCCGTAAGTGTAAAACTTTGAGTTTTTAGTGAGTTTTAAAACAAATAAGGAATCTTGAAATGTTTAACAATCCCTTTTGCCAAGAAAAGACTTCGACAGATTCAAATGAAAGGCAACAACTCCATCAATTAGAATTTGAATCCAAGGATGAAGGTGACTTCCTCAGTGATATAACAGATGAAAGTCATAACATGAGTGATAACAAAATTTCTCAATTTGAAGCATTTTCGAACCCTTTCATGAATAAAGATAATAGAGTAAGTCTAATGTCAAAAATCTTTTCATATACTTTCAGAGACTTGAAGAAACTCAGAATAAAAAAGAAGAAACTCTAACTTTAGAAAGAGAGAATGAAATAAGCAGAGAGATTCAAGAGGAAAAAAAGATAAATGCAGAAATAGAATTTAAAGGATTTTTTGAAGGGTTTAAAAATCCATATAAACAATCAGTTGCTGAGACGCAGAAAGAACCAAACCAAAATGTTGAAGTTCTTAATGATATTCCAAGATCAACAGCTAAATTTGGAACAAAAGAAGCAAGTCTTGTTTTGAACCAGAATCAAGAAAATGTAGAACAAAATTCAAAAAAATATACTTATGATAATCATTATGAAGACATTGATTGTGATAAATCACAAAAAATTTTGAACTCCTTCACTGAAAATTGTGACAATACATCTTTAAACCAATCAGGAATGAAGGTTATGCTGAATAATCCTCTTGGACTGAACAAATCATATATGGAGGACAACTCCTTCAATAAGAGTGACTTTGAGAGTTTTCGATCTAAATTAGAATATTCACAAATAAATCAAATTCCAGAGTCAGATTTGGTCAATCAAATTTACGGAAAAGCACAGTATAGCTTTGCTTTTCAGAGAGAATTAGAACATCAACATTTTGATTTTAGATTAAATGATTTTGATGAGCATTTGCTTTCACAGCTAACAGATGACACCCAAGATCTATCTCATCTCAGCATTCCAAGATTTAAAAATAATTTTTATCAGAAAGACAATAGTTTATATTTAAATATGACTAAATTAGATCAGTCCAATATCAGTAATATAAAAGATAAAAGCGTGTTACTCAACAAAACAATGGAAAAAGACTTCAAAAAAAGTGTTCCGAACGTTTATAAAAACAAACAACAAATCACTTCAACGCATGTTCAGGAAAATATGGAAAATATCTTGGCAGAACTAGATCATGTCACAAATCAACAGAAATTTCTAAACAATTCTCTTTTCGAAGAAAATAAAACATTAGATGAAAAAAGAGGTGAGAGAGAAAATGAAGTTTTTTCCAAAGAGTCAAAAAATGTTTCAAATCCGTATGAGTTTCGGCAAACTGCTCATTTTGTAGATACCTCGCAAGGGACCTTGGAAAATGTATTATTACTTAAAAAAAAATATATTCCAGGTCTCACAACGGAGCTTGTTAACTCTCCTGAAGCCAAGGTTGAAAAAAACGATATTGGAGCGTCTGCTAATGAAGACAAACTTGGTCACGTTTTTCAAGACAAAATGAATCAAAATTCCTTAAATAAAAAAAAGTATTTAATAGAAGAAGAAAGTGATGAAGGTGAACAAGACAAAGGAGTCAAAGAAAATCTACCTCAAATAATGGAAAAGCGACTATCTAAGCTGAGCCTGCTGGATATATCGAAAATTTCAATATTCGAGACTCATCAAGATAATGAAGAATTCATAGGAAATATTACTGCTAACAACGTCAATGTTCTTTTAGCATCTGAAATAAAAGGAGGATTAATAGAACAAGAGAAAAAGAATTTCAAATTGGAATCAGATTTTACTCTCGAATTTAATCAAGAGTTAAACGATGAGCAAAAAAAAGATTTAAATGCTAATAACCCTAATTTGGATATTGATCAACATGAAATTTCAGAGGTTTCTCTGGGAAAGGAGGAAACACAAATTACAGAATATTCTAGGGAAAAGAAACATTTTCGCCATTTAACTAAAGATAACAAACACAAGATTCTTCCTTCTAAAAGTTTTATTTTGGACGGAACTCCTATCATTCGAAAACATTTCCTAGATGGGAACAAAAGTTTTGGAGAAATACCTACCGCAGATCAGGCACCCAGCAGTTTTGCTAAAAGAAATAAAGTTATTAATCAACTTCCAAAAAAAGTAGAGAGTAAAAATGGTCTAATTCTCGCGATAGGGGAAATAGAAGAAAAGGGCAAAAATGTTAAGGTAAGAGACCTTAATAAAAGTTCAGGAGCTCTTCTTTCATCTGAGGAAAAGCTTATTGTCCAAAATTTGAATAAAACTTGTCATCATCTAGACACTGAAGACCAGGTAAAATCTGTCACTTTGAAGAAACAACCCAGTAGAGGAAAAGAACGCAATGATTCTAAAGGTAACCCAGATTTTCAGCTTGGTGAATTCGATTGTAACAAACTACCAAATAATGATTCTCAGAAATTATATGGTGAATTTAATTTTGTCATGTCCATAAAAAAACTTTCAAAGGATTTTATCATTGAACTCAAAGAGTTTTTGGCTCAATATAGACAACTCTCTTTCAATGACATACACATAAAAAAAATAAAAAACAAAGAAAAAAACTTTTTTGATATTGCTTTCGAAAGGTTAAACAACAACAATAGTCTGGATTTTCAGAGTTCTTCAATAGTCCCTAAACATTATTTGAAGAGATCTCATTCATTTCCCCAAGGGAAGAAAATAACTTCATTTTTAAAAGATGAAAAAAACAAATCTGATTCCTCTAAAATGGACAAAGAACTAAAAATCAAACAATTCCCTAATTTCAACAAAAAATTTTTAACTGATCCATTGATTAAAAAAAAGAAAGAACCAATGAAAGTAGTAATTCTCCAAATGGAAACAAAATGTCAGGAAGAAGAAAAGAGAACTTCAACTAATAATCTCACTATTAAAAATGAAACTTCTGGAGGCTTTGTTGAGAAAAATAGAAATAAAATGTCAGAACAAAAAGAACAATTTCTGAATAAGGAATTTGAAAACATATCAAATAAAGTTCGAAATAATACTTCAATGGGTTCTTTTTGTCATAATCAGCCTCAAACAGGAGAAAAAGACAATTGTATAGCTCTTCCTTCGTTAAAATTAGAAAGTCGTCCAGATAAACCTGAAAATGAAGATACTAATCAATATCAGCAAAATCATAAAGAAATTGCTAAATTGGATTCAGTTGTAAATGAATCTAGCCCATTGACCTTATTGAAAAAATTATCTCATAAAAAAAAGATGAGTGAAGGAAGGCTCGAAAAATTGGAATTTAAAGAGAGAATAGATGAGGATGAGTTGGAGAATAGAAAAATCGCAAAAGATCTTGAAGAAGAAGTGCAAATTCTATCTAAAGATGTTATAGAAGTTTTTCTGTCACCTGAAGGTCAAGTTGAAAAGAAAACTTCAAAACAATTGCAAGAAAATTTGTTTCCAAAAAATCAACTGAAAGTAAAACTACCTTTGATATTTCAGAAGGAAGGAAGATCGTCTCCCCAAATATTAGCTCCGAAAGGTTTACCAAAAATAACGAAAGATTGTGATTTAGATTTTTTCGTAATGGAGTTGAGCAAAAATAACGCAGACTTTGAAAGAATTATAATTAAACATTATCAAGGCTCTAAAATTCATACAAAGAAGAAATTTTTCGGATACAAAGTCAAAAATGAAAAATTCAGAAGAGCCTTGAACGAAAGAAAATTGGAAGATCTTAATAATTATTGTGAAAATGAAAAACATAACCTTGAGGATTTAATAATAAACAATATGATAACATCAAATAGAGAAGAAAATTTATTTGAAAAAGATTGGAACAAGTTTCTTGAAGAAATAGATAAGAATCTAGAAACACTTCATCTTTTTATTCAGCACGAACTCAAGTTATTAAAATGTGTGAAGCTTTCTCAAGAAAAAAGAGAAGAATATGCTGAATTAATTGACAAGGTTATTGGAGAATTTGATGAAAAATCAATTAGCGCTTTTTTTATACATTCAAAAACAGACACTTGGAATTATATTCTTGATTCATCCGAGAATGATTTGTTATTTTTCCTTTTGATGGAACGTATGAAACTTTTAATTATACAAAAACTCTATTTCAGAAGAAATATATCAGATGACCCACAATTATCCAAACTCTTTGACAAAATTTCTCAAAACAACCTTATATTCCTAAGGCCCGAGAATGGAAGTTTTGTTTTTAAAGGGAAATCAATCAATGATATAAATTCAAAGAATTTACAGGATTTGAATTCCAAGTTCAAATTATCTACTCAAAGTTATGAGTTATTGTCGGATATTGAGTCAGAAACAGAATATTCAGACAAAGAAGAATTTAATCAAAGTAGCAGTGTTAAGAGCCTTCGCCCATTTGTAGTTGAGAAGAAAAGAGTTATAAAGTCAACTTCTGAAAGAAGCCATAAAGATGACCAAAAGAAAAAGTTTTACTCAACTGCTATCAATATAAAATTAAATTTACCTCCAGGCCATCAGGGGAAGAAATTACATATTACAAATCTATTTCAAGAATGTTTAGATAATAACAAAACAGAAGAAGAATGGAACAAATATTTGCAAAATAAATTTGCATCATAGTTTTTTTCGGAAATATTTTTGAAACTATTTTCCTTAACTCTATTTTAGCCAAATAATAATGTAGGGAAATATAAATCTTAATTTTATTGTTTCAATTTTTATATTGTTTTGATGGGAGAGTTTTCCTAATTCTAAATCAATGAAAAATGTTAATGATTCAACTCACTAAAAGTTGATAAAAAAAACCAACAAGAATAAAATTTTCAACTTTTCTTACCATCATCTTTCTCAAAAAAATGATTAGAAAATAATTTAAATTTATATTGAGCGTAAAGATGATTATAATAAAAAGAATGAAGGAAGTAAAATATTAAATCCGAATCATTTTTCAAGAAAAATTCTTTTGACCTTAAAATTTTAAACCAATTGGAAGAATATAAAAAAGAAAATAAATTGTTTAAAAAATCATATGAGATTCTCTAAAAATTTTCAAGAATTTTTACATAGTTCTTTATTTGTCAAATGAAATGATGTGAAGGTTATTTAGCATCTACAAAGGTAATGAATCAATAAAAAGGATCCCTTAAAAAATATGATGACGGAGGGATTCGAACCCTCGCCCGTGAAGACTAGTGCCTTAAACTAGCGCCTTAGACCACTCGGCCACGTCATCTTGTTATGTTTCTAAAATGAACTAATACTGATGCAATCAAACTCCAATTTATTTTATTTTACATAAAAGAGCCAAACTTACTTTTTGTAATTAGTTTCTAAACTTAGTCCTGAGGAAAGTTTAATTCGAAAAAAGAATTTTGTGGTGTGAATTAAATCCATCATAGTATATCTTTTGTATCAGTGAAAGGAATTAATTTCAGATAGAATGGATTCAAGGGTTGATTTTTTTTAATAAAAAGTTGATGCGAGATATGCACATTTTGAGCAATCAAAATTCTTGAATATTGAGATTCTTCTTTAATTTCTTCTTGAAAAATAATGATAATTTTCTCCAGTTTTCTTTTCTCGTTATTGATTAAGACGAATTAGAAGAGTTCATAGGTCGTACGAAAATATGATGTGAAGATATAAAACATCATAATTAATCATAATGAAAAACTAAAAAAAATTCTAAATTCAACCAATTCCATATATAAAATAGTAAAAATTCTCTATTCATTTTGAGTTTTCATATTTTGATGAAAATTCATTTGGGGAGGGGGGGGGGGGCCAAAAATTTTTTGGAATTAAAAAGATGTCTATGAGCTACACGAATTCCCAAGGAATAATGAATGCCATTACCCTCCCAACCAGAGTATCCTTTTTGCCGATTTTCTAT
>Ga0182742_1005617_pt1 | contig 10463 bp, 11 predicted proteins | sample eDN5th37CBELigMG_FD_128880 | JGI IMG/M metagenome (GOLD analysis project Ga0182742, IMG submission 128880) | Enriched Miracle-Growth compost microbial communities from Emeryville, California, USA - eDNA 5th pass 37_C BE-Lig MG (version 2)... ... | reverse complement strand
CTCGATAACCGTCGCTCCCTCGACGATTGCATTGTGTTTATATTGAGGGAACGTCCGGTCCGCCATAATCGTCTCATCTCCGGGAGAAAGGAAAGCGCGAGCGATCATTAAGATCACTTCATCGGCTCCTGCTCCGAATACGATCTGGTTCGGTTCCAGACCGTAATGCTTCGCGAGTGCCGCAGTGAGTTCTACACTGGCTCCGTCCGGATAAATATTGGTTTGGTCCAAGTGAGCGATAATCGCTTCCTTCGCCTTCGGCGAGCAGCCGAACGGATTCTCGTTCGACGCAAGCTTAATGACTTCGGTTAAACCAAGTTCTCTCTTGACTTCATCAATCGGTTTACCGGGTTGGTATACCGGCAAATCTACAATACGAGCTTTCGGTTGCATAGTAGAATCCAACTCCTAATCTTCGATTGCATTTATCCCTATTGTAGCGTAACGCCGTTCAAGCATCCACGAATATTTTCTCGCTTCTTATAGTTTAATTTCCCTTTAGGCTGCGTACGAAGTCGCCGACGGCGCGCACTCCCGCGGCACGCTTGGAAGGATCCCTCAAGTTTTCCTCTTGTTCCTCAATCTTGCGTACGATGGCGCTGCCTACGATGACGCCGTCACATTTCTCCGCGAAATGCTCAACCTGCTCTCTGCTCGAAATGCCAAACCCTACGGCAATCGGCACGCTCGCTGCGGAACGAACAGTATCGAGGAATTCGTCGACATTCGTTGCGAACGAGGACCGCTCTCCGGTGACGCCAAGGGAGGAGACACAATAAATAAATCCTGTTGCCTGGCGGGCGATCCGCTCCACACGCTGCTTCGAGGTCGGTGCCACGAGCGGAATCAAGTGAATATTGCGCTGCTGGGCAATGCTCTTCAGCTCCGCATCCTCTTCGAGCGGCAGATCCGGCACAATGAGGCCGGAGATCCCGCTCTCGACAGCGATTTCGATGAAACGCTCCAAGCCCAGCTGAAGAATCGGATTGTAGTAAGTAAAAAGAATAAATGGCAGCTGAATGCCCGTTTCCCGCGCCTTGCGGGCCACTTCGAGCACATCTAAAATCGTCGTTAATTTGCCGGTCAGCGCCCGCATCGAGGCCCGCTGAATGACAGGGCCGTCCGCGAGCGGATCGGAGTACGGCACGCCAAGTTCAACGATATCCGCTCCTGCGGCTTCCAATTCTTGCAGGATCGCAAGAGAAGCGTCCAAATTCGGATCTCCGATGGTAACGTACGGAATGAACGCAGTCTTGCCCTGCTCCTTCAACCGGGCGAATGTGGAATCAATCGCGTTGACAGCGCTCATAACGCATTCTCCCCCTTCATGTATTGCATAACCGTTCCCATGTCTTTGTCTCCTCGTCCGGACAAATTCACGACTAGAATTTCGTCCTTGCCCATCGTCGGCGCGAGCTTCAACGCATGCGCGACGGCGTGCGAAGATTCCAATGCCGGGATAATCCCTTCCAAGCGAGACAACGTCTTCAACGCTTCAAGCGCTTCGCGGTCGGTCGCAGGCACGTACTCTGCCCGCTTCATATCGCGCAAGTAAGAATGCTCCGGCCCGATGCCCGGATAATCAAGGCCGGCTGAAATCGAATGCGCTTCTTGCACTTGTCCGTGCTCGTCTTGGAGCAAGTAGCTCATAGAACCCTGGAATACGCCTGGACGGCCATGTGCCATCGTCGCCGCGTGGCGCTCCGTGTCGACGCCCTCTCCCGCAGCCTCAACGCCGATTAAGCGGACATCCGCGTCCTCTACGAACGGATAGAACATGCCGATGGCGTTGCTGCCGCCGCCGACGCATGCGATGATCGCATCCGGGAGACGGCCGATCATCTCAAGGATCTGTGCTCTTGTCTCATCGCCAATGATGCGCTGGAAATCCCGCACCATCATCGGGTACGGATGCGGTCCCGTAGCGGAGCCTAGAATATAGAACGTATCCTCTACATGACTAACCCAGTAACGGAGCGCTTCATTACAGGCATCCTTCAGCGTGCGCGAGCCTGAGATGACAGGCACGACCTCCGCACCCAGCAAATTCATACGGAAAACGTTGAGCTGCTGGCGCTGTGTGTCGATCTCGCCCATAAACACCTTACACTCCATCCCCAAGAGCGCGGCAACCGTTGCGGAAGCGACCCCGTGCTGTCCGGCGCCGGTTTCCGCGATGACCTTCTTCTTGCCCATTCTCTTGGCCAGCAGCGCTTGGCCGATCGCGTTATTGATCTTATGAGCCCCAGTATGATTCAAATCTTCCCGCTTCAGATAGATTCGAGCGCCTCCGAGATGCTCGGATAGCCGCTCGGCATAATACAGCGGCGTCGGACGGCCGCTGTATTGACGAAGCAGATCGCGAATTTCTTGTTGGAACGATTCGTCCTTCGAATAATGCTTATATGCTTCCTCCAGCTCAAGAAGCGCGTTCACCAGCGTCTCCGGCACATACCGTCCGCCGAACTTCCCGAACCGCCCTTGCGCGTCAGGAACTTGCGATATTGTCATTGATCTTTCACCCTTTGCACGAAAGTTCGTATTTTTGCGAGATCCTTCACGCCGTCCGTTTCCACTCCACTGGATACATCCACACCGTCAGCGGAATACGAATCCAGCAGAGAGCGGACGTTATCCGCATGGAGCCCCCCAGCAACAAAAAGGGGGACGCCTTCACGCTTCGCCCAAGCCTCGTAAACCGGAATGGCTTCCCAGCGAAACGTGCGTCCCGTTCCTCCATGAGCTGTGGGATCCGACGTGTCAAGCAGCAGGCCGTCGAGTAAGCCGCGATACGGCTCCAGCTGCAGCGAAACGTCCGCCGCATCAACCGCATCGCCTACGCCGATGGCCTTCCAGATCGACACGCCCGTAAACCGCATCCGGCATTCCCGGATGAAGGCCGCGTCTTCCTGTCCATGTAATTGTATCACATCAAGCGGAGACTTCTCCATCACCGCTTCTAGTTCCTCGATCGCAGGATTCACAAACACGCCCGCAAACTTCATCTTCCCGCCTTGTTTCCTCACCGCCGCGATCATCTCGGCGGCGCGGTCCGGGGTGACTTGACGCTTGCTCGGCGCGAACACAAACCCGAAATAATCAATGTCCAACGGCGCAACGCCAGACGCGGTCGCCGCGTCGCGCAAGCCGCAAACCTTGACTAACGTGTTCCTCATCGCTCCATCCCGCCCATCAGTTCTTGCACCGCCGCGCCAACATCAGGCTTGCGCATGAAGTGCTCGCCGATCAGCACCGCTCTCGCGCCCGCTTGATAAACCCGCTCGATGTCCTCCGGCTTCGAGAGTCCGCTCTCGCTCACGATGAATGTGTCGGAAGGGATGTCCCTCGACAATTGTTCCGTGACGCCAAGATCGACATGGAACGTTCTTAGGTCACGATTGTTGATCCCAACGATGTCCGCTCCGATATCAAGAGCGGTATCCAGCTCTTCGCGGCTATGCACTTCAACAACGGCGTCAAGACCGAGTCCTGCGGCTTCCGCCAAGAAACTCTTCAATTCCGCCTTCGTCAGAATCGCCGCAATGAGCAATACCGCGTCAGCGCCGATGGCGCGAGCTTCATAAATTTGCATCGGATGAATCGTAAAATCTTTCCGCAACAGCGGCAAACCTACCGCTTGGCGGACTGCCCGCAAATACTCATTGCTTCCCTGAAAATGCGGCGCATCCGTTAAAACAGATAAACAATCCGCCCCCGCCACCTCGTAGGCCTTCGCGATCGACACCGGATCGAAATCGGGCCGGATGAGCCCCTTCGAAGGGGACGCCTTCTTCACCTCGGCGATCAGCCCCATGCGCCGGTTCGCCCGTTCCGTAAGCGCCTCTTTAAAGCCCAAAGCAGGCGGCAAACCGGCAATGACGCGTTCCAGTTCTATCACGTTCGTACGCTGCTGCAGCTGCTCCAACTCAACCTTTTTGGTTACAACGATTTTATCAAGATACATGGCTTAACGCTCCTGTCGTTCGAATCAATTGGTCCAGCTTGCGCGTAGCCGCGCCGGAATCGATCACATTCGCGGCCATCTTTACGCCTTCCTGCAGTGTGCCGCTTAATTCTGATACATAGAAGCAAGCGCCCGCGTTGGCAAGCACAATGTCCCGGTAAGCGTTCTTCACGCCGGAGAAGAGCTGGCGGATCGCTTCGGCGTTCTCTTGCGCGTCGCCGCCGATCATGTCCTCCATCCTGCATGGCCGAAGACCGAGATCGTCCGGCGTAATGTCGAAGGTGTGAAGCTCGCCGTTCTTCAGCTCGGTGATGCGCGTCGGCGCGGATAAGCTGATTTCGTCCATGCCGTCATGGCTTCCAACGATCAGCGCCCGCACGGTGCCGAGTTCACGCAGCACCTGTCCAACGAATTCGGTCATATTCCGGTCATATACGCCTAACAGCTGCCTGTCGGCACCGGCCGGGTTTGTGAGCGGACCCAGTACGTTAAATATCGTGCGGAAGCCGAGTTCGCGCCTTGGAGCCGCCGCGTGTCGCATGGAAGGATTATAAATTTGAGCGAACATGAAGCAGATGCCTGTCTCACGCAAGCAAGAAGCAGCCTGCTCCCGATCGAGGGAAATGTTCACACCGAGCGCCTCCAGCACGTCCGCGCTGCCGCTCTTGCTTGACATCGCCCGATTGCCGTGCTTCGCTACGCGCGCACCCCCGGCTGCCGCTACGATAGCAGAGGCGGTCGAAATATTCAACGTCCCCAATCCGTCTCCGCCGGTTCCGCAGGTGTCAAGAAGGCCTTTCTGCTCCGTTCTAACGCGCAGCGCTTTGTTGCGCATGCCGGAGGCGAAGCCTGCGACTTCCTCCACCGTTTCCCCTTTCATCCGCAGAGCCGTTAGGAACGCGCCGATCTGTGACGGCGTCGCTTCGCCGTCCATGATCGACTCCATCACCCGCGCCGCCGACTCGCGGGATAACGATTCCCCTGCGATTACCTTCGCCAAAGCTTCTTGGATCAGCGTTTTTCCGCTCATTGTGTACCTCTCCTTTTTGCCTGAATTAATGATAATCCTGATTAACCTCGACTGCGCCGCTCGTTGTATCTCCAAATACCGCTTCCGCCTTTCGAATGGCAGAGAGCATCCCCTTCGCTTTGTTTACCGTCTCTTCGTATTCCTTCTCCGGTATGGAATCCCACACAATTCCCGCTCCGGCCTGCACATACGCCTTGCCTTCCCGGAAAATAATCGTCCGAATCGTAATGCAAGTGTCTAAGTTGCCCGAGAAGCCTAAATACCCGATCGCTCCCGCGTATGCGCCGCGGGATTCATTCTCGAGCTCCGCAATAATTTCCATCGCTCGCAGCTTCGGAGCCCCCGATACCGTTCCCGCCGGCAGACAGGAGAGAAACGCGTCGTAAAAATCTTTATCCTCCCGCAGCTTGCCCGATACGTTGGACACGATGTGCATGACGTGAGAGTACCGTTCGATCTCCATGAACGTATCCACCTTCACCGAGCCGGGTACGCTGACCCGCCCGATGTCGTTGCGTCCCAGATCGACGAGCATCAGATGCTCCGCCCGCTCTTTCTCGTCCGCAAGCAGCTCCTGCTCCAGCGCCGCGTCCTCCGCAGGCGTCTTCCCTCTCGGCCGGGTCCCCGCAATCGGACGGGTCTGCACCCGGTCGCCTTCCACCCGAACGAGCAGCTCCGGCGAAGTGCCGACAATGCGCTCCTCGCCCATTTTCAAATAATACATGTACGGAGAAGGGTTGATCGTGCGCAGCACCCGATAAACGTGAATCGGGGACACCGTCGTTTCCATCTCGAACCGTTGGGAGAGCACCACTTGGAAAATGTCCCCGGCGCGGATATATTCCTTCGCCCGATTCACATTGCTGATGAATTGCTCCTTCGTTACATTCGATTTGTAATCAACAACGTCGACGGCCGTGCCGGCAGGCGATCGCGGCGAGAACGTATTGCTGTGAATGGCCGCTCCGCCTTGCAGTCGCGCAACCGTCTTCTCAATCTTTTCGCATGCCTCGCGGTACGCGTCTTCCTGCTCCGACTCGCTGGAGCCCTGGGGAATATGCGCGTTCGCGACGATCATCATGGACTGCTTGAAATGATCGAACACGATCAGCTGATCGCAAAACATGAACTGCACATCGTTCATCCGCAGGTCATCAACTTTGTGCGGCGGGAGCTTCCTCTCGTAATAACGGAGCAGATCATATCCAAAGAACCCGACCGCTCCGCCCATGAAGCGAGGGAAGCCTTCCAGCTGCGGACTTCGGTACCGTGAAAGCAGCTGCCTTAAAAATCGGATCGGATCCTCCGTAGAAGTCTCAACCCCGCCGCCTTGCCTTTCTACTTCAAGACGGCCTTCCTTCCCGCGCACGACAAGAAACGGATCCGTGCCGATAAACGAATAACGCGCCCAGTTTACGCCGCCCTCCACACTTTCCAATAGGAACGCGTATTGATCCTCGCAGTAATGCTGAAACACTCGAATCGGCGTTTCGGTATCGGCCATCAGCGTTCGCGCAACCGGAATTAAATTGTATTCTTGCGCCAGCCGTTGAAATGTTTTGCGGTCGGGATATATCATAAGATCGATTCCTCCATCCTGTATGTAGCAGCCGGGCAGATGGGTTATAAAAATAAAAAAGACCTCTACTTGGCGTAGAGGCCTGTGAGTTCGATTTTCATAGAAAAGATGATTCCGTTCCAATGCAACGTCAATGTTAACTCAAAGCGCAAGAATGCCCAAATTCCACGAAGAAGGCAGATCCCGGCTTCAAGACAGTCAACTATGCATCTTGTAATACTCTCATCTCATCTGAACTCTACTCTGCTAAAATGCTCTCGGCTCTACTCAACTAACTCCACTATACACTATACGCCGAGAAACGGTCAATCTCTAACCAGATCCGGACGCAATCTCTTGGCTTGGTTTAAATATACATGGCGAATTTCCGACTGCGATTTCGTTGTGTTAGCCATTACCATCAGCCGAATGCACCTTGGCAACGATCCTTCCACAGGCACCTCGATCGAGCACATTAACGGGACAAGCTCCCATCCGCTGATCGCCCGAACCGCTCTCGCCGGGAACGCCGCGTTCAGATCGGTCGTCAGCGTAATGAATACACTGGCCACATCCTCCGGCAGCAGCTTGTTCTCCGCGATAATGGTGGATAACAGCTCTGCCGTCGCTGATAATATTTCCTGTTCTTCATTGATCTCTACGGTCGTTGCGCCGCGAATTCCTCTGCAATACATCAAGCGTTCTCTCCTTCTTTTAAGCCTTCCACGACGTCACGGACGAGTGCTGCGGGAATGCCTTTACGGATTTCCACGCTGCCGATGTCCGTCGGCAAGACGAATACCATCTCGCCTCCGCGGAACTTCTTGTCATGCATCATCGCTTCCATTATAGCATTCGTATCCAGGTTTGCGGGAATCGCCACAGGCAATTCAAGACGAGAAAGAATGGAGCGGGTGCGCTCAAGCACCTCTTCCTTGGCAACGCCAAGCCGGACGGCAAGCATCGCGGACCCGCACATGCCGATGGATATCGCTTCCCCGTGCAGCAATTCCCCGTATCCCGCTACCGCTTCCAGCGCGTGACCGATCGTATGCCCCAAGTTGAGGATGGCACGCAAGCTGCTCTCCTTCTCATCCTGGGATACAACCCATGCCTTCACCCCGCATCCGGTATACAGCGCATAGGAAAGTGCTTCGGAATCCAAGCTTAACAACTTCTCCGCATGTTCTTCGCACCACAGCGCAAAGTCCCGGTCTTTAATCAATCCGTGCTTCGCCACCTCGGCAAGGCCAGCGCGCACCTCCCGCGGCGGCAGCGTGCGTAACGTAGCCGTATCATAGAGGACGAATTCCGGTTGATGGAAAGCTCCGATAATATTTTTGGCGAGCGGGTGGTTGACGGCTACCTTGCCCCCTACGCTGGAATCATGCGCGAGGATTGTCGTAGGCGCCTGAATAAACCGAATGCCGCGCATATAACTCGCCGCGGCGAAACCGGCTGCATCGCCGACAACGCCTCCGCCCAAGGCAATGATTGACGAATCCCGGTCAAGCCCCGCCTTCAGCGCTGCAGATACGATATCCCCCAGCGTCTCCAGATTTTTCGCTTGCTCCCCTGAAGGGAGCGTATGGCTGGCAACCGAATAACCGCTAGCCGCAAGCGCATCCATTACATACTGCAAATAGCGCGGCCCGACCTGATTGTCGGTCACGACAAGAAGCGGCGATGCTTTGGGCAAACCATGCTTCTCGCACATTTCGCCGAACATCGCAAGCAATCCATCTCCGATATAGATCGGATAAGATCTTTCCCCTAAATCAACCTTGAGCTCCCGCATCTCTCTCACCCGTTATATAAATAGTTCTTAGCCACCAATGATATAAGCCCTTCGAGGCTTTAACGCTTTTATGCGCGAATGTATATTGCTTTATTATAGTGCACCCTGCGTGAGTTTGACAAGAAAAAACGCCCAGGGAATTTGGATCATAGCGTCAAGTTTAAAAACATGAAAAACAAACCCCCGGAAATGATGCATGTCCGGGGGTGAGGCGAAGGCCAAGCCCTTCACACGGTCTTCGCCGTAGAACTCGACAGCGACAACGGCTTGATATCCGTCATTTGGGGGTCGTTTACCAGCTTCAACACATGCGGCGAATCGACGCCCAAGATTTGCGCGCACTCCTGAATCGTTAAAAATCCTCGTCGGTATGCGGTAATCACTTTACGTTTGTCCATCTGCGGATAATCCTCCCGAACGCTTCTGCTATCAAACAGGGTAGTCGTTAGTTAGTATAGGAATTGTTGGAAATCTCTATACATGATCGGGAGTTTCGCTCTTCTGATAAAAAAATGAGGACGCCGGTTTTAACCCGTATTGGGATGAATATAAAATTTGTTCGGTAGCACCGACGAATAAAATGCCGCCTGGGCGAAGCGCATCGGCGAATTTCCGGTACAGCAGCTCCTTCGCTTCCTCGGTGAAATAAATCATCACATTGCGGCAAATGATCAAATCGAAGTTCGCGCCGAAGGGATCTTTCAGCAGATCCCCCTTCGCGAAAGTCACGCTGCGCTTCAACGATTCCGAAACAGCATACAGCTCGCCGTTCTTCGTAAAAAATTCTTGAATGTAATCCGGAGGCACATCCTTCAAGCTGCGTTCATGGTATACGCCTTGCTTCGCCGCGGCAAGCGCATTGGGATCGATGTCCGTAGCCAGGATATCCGCTCTTTGAAGCATGCCGCGGCGCGCCAGGATCATCGCCAACGTGTAAGGCTCTTCCCCTGTGGAGCACGCGGCACTCCAACACTTCAGTCGTCCGCTCTCGGCCGCGAGCTTCGTGATGTATTGGTTGTCCAAAATTTCCCATCGGTTCGGATTGCGCCAAAATTCCGATACATTAATGGTCATCCGGTCCATCAATTCATCCAACAGCGCTTTATTCATCTTCACGGCTTGAAAATAATCCTCAAACGTATGAAAGCCTCTGCGCTGGCAGAGCGTTGTCAGCCGACGCTTCATCTGCGCTTCTTTGTAAAGCGCAAGATCAATACCGGTTAATTGCTTAAAGTCCTTCACAAACCTTGCATAGTCAAGATCTAGATTGAAATTTACGTCCATTGCTGGATAACTTTCCCGTATGTAACCAATTCATCTTCAGTGAAAAAGTTGGCAATTTCTCGCGCCGCGTTCTCCGGGCTGTCGGCTCCGTGAATGAGATTGCGCGGGGTATGTGCTGCGAAGTCGCCCCTGATGGTACCCGGCATTGCTTCCAATACGTTCGTCTTTCCGATCACATTGCGGGCCAGCTTTACGGCGTCATCGCCTTCCCATACGGTGGCGAATACCGGTCCGGAAATGATAAACTCCACTAATCCGGGAAAAAAATCCTTCCCGACATGCTCCGCGTAGTGATATTCCGCTTGTTCCTTCGTCATCTGTACAAATTTGGCGCCAATTAATTTCAGACCTTTACGTTCGAAGCGCGAAATGATTTCACCGATAAGACCGCGCTGCACACCGTCCGGTTTGACCATGAGAAACGTTCTTTCCACGCTGATTCCCCCGTTCGTCCTAATGTCTAACCAAATTACACCCATTCATCCATATCTTACTCAATTGGAATGATAATGCAAGTTTACAGAAATTGCTAGTAGGAGCGATCAGCAATAAATCGGGCAATCGCAATAAAATCATTCTTCGCCGGAACGTCCGGAAGCTTATCAAGAGCAGCGATCGCTTTATCAATATACCGATGGGACAATGCCTCCGCTTCTTCCATGCCTTTGCTGGTCTTGACGAGTGCAATGGCGCGCTTCAGCGACTCCGCATCGGTCTCGCCGGCATCGATTGCTTTCTTCACTGCTTGAAGGATTTGCTGATCGTCCCTGATCGCGTAAAGAACCGGCAGCGTAATATTGCCCTGCCGCATATCGCTGCCCGGAGGCTT
>Ga0182742_1005615_pt1 | contig 10465 bp, 6 predicted proteins | sample eDN5th37CBELigMG_FD_128880 | JGI IMG/M metagenome (GOLD analysis project Ga0182742, IMG submission 128880) | Enriched Miracle-Growth compost microbial communities from Emeryville, California, USA - eDNA 5th pass 37_C BE-Lig MG (version 2)... ... | reverse complement strand
TTAGTCTCTATTTGTGGAGTGTCAGGTTCAGGTAAAAGCTCCTTAATGTTGGGAGCATTTGCTAAAAAATATCCTGAGACAATAATGGTAGAACAAGGCAGTATAGGAATCTCCAATCGTTCAACCCTAGCAACATATATGGGAATTATGGACGATATTCGCGCAACATTTTCAAAAGAAACAGGACAACCAGCGGGTTTGTTCAGTTTTAACTCATTAGGCGCATGTCCTATTTGCAATGGAAAAGGAGTAATAACTCCAGACGTAGCATTTGCAGATCCGGTAAATATCCCATGTGAAACCTGTGGCGGTACGAGATATTCAGATGAAGCACTGTCCTACAAATACATGAATAAAAATATAGTAGAGATATTAAATTTTACTGCGGACGAGGCTACCCATTATTTTAAAATACCAAAAATCATAAAGAGATTGCGTACGCTTAAAGAAGTAGGATTAGGGTATTTGACTTTAGGACAGACGACAAGTTCTCTTAGCGGAGGGGAAATCCAACGTCTAAAGCTTGCAAGCCACCTACAGAAAGAAGGACAAATCTACCTATTAGACGAGCCATCCTTAGGACTGCACACAGAGGATAATGAAAAACTTTTAGACGTATTTCAAAGTCTTGTAAATAGAGGTAATTCTGTCATTATAATCGAACACAACTTAAACTTTATAGCGGCGAGTGACTGGGTAATCGAATTAGGTCCAGGGGGAGGAAAAAAAGGAGGACATATACTTTTTGAAGGCACACCAGAAAAGATGCTATATGCAGAAACATTGACAGCGAAATGGTTAAAGGATGGAGTGATCGCACATACCACATAAAATGGGGGGCAACTATGAAGATCGGTGTAGTTGGTGCAGGAGCAATCGCTATTTTTTGTATTGAAAGAAATTAACCAAGTCGAAGATTTAGAAAACTATTTTATCGTCTGAAAAAATTTAGAAATTTCGATTGAGAAGGGGGGGGGGTGAGCCTTTAAGGTTCACTCTTTTTAACGATATTTCTTTTTCTATATTTATTCGAACGATAAATATCTCGAAGTTAAGAATCTTAAATTGACGTAAAACCTGTGTTGATGCTAATATAAAATCATTCAAGAAAGTTCGCACTTACATATTTAGCATTTACTTCTGCTAAGTTTTAAAAATAGTAATTGTAAACTTAAAGGGGTTTAAAAAATGGAAAACCTACATCGTACTCTAGATTACTCTGATAAATCCATAAGCTCTAAATTAGCAAAACAAGTAGAAGAGGAACAAAACGAAAAATATAGATTGATAGCTGAAAATACGACAGATTTAATTAGTCTCATTGAAGTAGACGGGACTTTTCAATACGCATCTCCCTCTTTTGAAGCTATATTAAAGTATGACTTATCTTCCATCCGACATCTTACTCTTTTTGAAATGATTCATCCAGATGATCAAGAGCTAGTTAACAAGGAAATAAGAATCTTTTGCAAGAGGAAAAAAACAGTTAGACATATTGAGATTCGAATCCGTGATAACGAAGGGGAGTATATTGATATAGAGGCAAGTTTTAGTGTCATTGATAAATCATCATTTTCAAAAAATGATTTAATTCTTGTGGTCATGCGTGATATTCGATTCAGAAAGATATTCGAACAAAAAATATATCATTTGGCTTTTCATGACTCATTAACAAATTTGCCAAATCGACGTTCTTTTATGAATGAGTTAAATAGAGAAATTCTTGACAGGAAACATAGAGCCTCGTCGACGAAAATGTCCGTCCTATTTATTGACCTTGATAATTTTAAATCGATTAACGATCAGTGGGGCCATGATGTAGGTGATCAAGTATTAATTGAAGCTGCGAGAAATATAAAGGACGCGATAAATCCAAGCGATCTAGTAGGTCGTGTTGGCGGGGATGAATTTATTGTATTGTTAAGGGATATAAAAGATGAAGAGGATTTAATAAAATATGTTACTCGTATTCTAACGAAGTTTAACACTCCAATCTCCATTTCAGGACAGGAGTATATCATGACATGCAGTATTGGAGTCGCTACTTATCCCAACGACGGTGATACATCGAGGGAACTGATTAAGAATGCAGATGATGCTCTTTACAATGTTAAAAATAAAGGGAAAAATCATTATTTATTCTTTAATAGTAAAATTAAAAATGAATCATTAGAACGCAGGCTGCTTGAAAATGCATTGCGAATGGCTATAAAAGATGAACAATTTTATCTGGAATACCAGCCTAAACTAAACCTCTCTACCCAAAAACTAATTGGGATGGAGGCTTTAGTTAGATGGAAACATCCTGAGTTAGGTACCATTTCACCTGGTAAATTTATATCATTGGCTGAAGAAACAGGGTTAATTGTGCCGTTAGGGGAATGGATCTTGCGGGAAAGCTGTAAGCAAATGAAAAAATGGCAAGAAAAAGGATATCGATCATTGGTTATTTCGGTTAATGTATCCATTCGACAGCTTGAGGACGCTACATTTATCGATACAGTCAAGAACATCCTAAAAGAAACGGATTTAGACCCAAAGTGGCTCGAAATGGAAGTAACAGAAAGTGTTTTTATGGATGTTAATGATGCTGCGTCCATCCTTGAGCAAATCCGACAGCTGGGGATTCAAATTTCAATTGATGATTTTGGAACAGGATATAGTTCGCTTAGTTACCTTAAACACCTTCCAATTGATACATTAAAGGTCGATGCTTCATTCATTAGAGATATTCATGTGAATGAAGAAAGCAGAGCAATTGTGAAATCCGTTTTAACTTTGGCAACAACTTTAGGCTTAAATGTAATTGCAGAAGGTATCGAAATACAGGAACACGTCAACGAACTAAACAAAGATGGTTTATTATTTGGACAAGGTTTTTACTTTAGCAAACCATTAAATAGTCAAGCATTTGAAGAGTACCTATTAAAAGGACTAAACTCGTAACCTGACTCACTGTCCCATCACTAATAAAAGAAGTAAATTCAAAGTGAATTTACTTCTTCTTTATAATAAATTATCCTGTTCAATTCATAATTAATTTTTCATTTTCAACTGGCTCCACATGGACATGAACATCATAAATGTTATACTGGTTCTTTAACATTTCCTCCACATTAGATGATATTTCATGTGCCTCGGTAATATCTAAATTAGTTGGAACAGAGATCACAACATCCACAGTATTGCTATTTCCATATGTTCTTCCTTTAATATCCTTTACTTCTAAAACTCCCTTAACATTTAAGATTGTCTGTTTATACTCTTCTAAAGCATGTATATCGAAGCCATCAGTTAAGTAATGTGAGGATTCTCTAAAAATATCCCACCCGGTCTTACATATTAATAATCCAACAACTATTGCCGCCACTGGATCGAGCCAAGGTATGCCGAATTGAGAAGCTAAAATTCCAATTGCAGTCCCAATACTAACCCAAGCATCCGAGAGGTTATCTTTAGCAGCAGCCATAACTGCATGACTTTTTACTTTCGTAGCTAATTTTTTATTATAGCGGTAAACCAAGATCATAATAAATGCTGAAAAGAATCCTGTCCAAGCTGCTATTATATCAGGTGATTCAGCTTTGCCATTAAAAACAGAAATTGCTGCACTGTATAATACCTGAAGACCTACAGCAATCATTATTAAGGCTGCGATTAAAGAGGCAACAGATTCAGCCTTCCAATGACCATAGGGGTGATCGTCATCTGCTGGTTTTTGGGAAAGTCTTAACCCAATTAATACTGCAATGGATGCAATAATGTCAGTTGTATTATTTAAACCATCAGCTTTCAGCGCTTCTGAACCTGCAATATATCCGATGATTAGTTTTATACATGATAAAAGTATGTAAACTGCAATACTTAATATTGCACCACGTTCTCCTAACCTTAAATCTTGATACCTTTGTTCCATTTATCTTCCTCCGGTACTCAGCATTGAAATTTATTGTACCAAAGGGGTTTCGTGTTAGTCTACGGCAACGTTTTTGTGCGAAAACAATAAATTACAGGTTAGGCAAAAGTTTTGAGAGAGGGAAACTTTTACACAAATATGATTAATATATCAAAATAATATTTTTACCATTTATTTGGTCACTTCTGTTAATTCTATGGGACGATATGAAGTGTGTCTCAAATTTTAGGTACAAAAAAATGAGCATACATTATGACAACGTATGCCCACTTCTTATCAACTCATTCTTTATTCATTACGCTATGCTTTTTACCATAGGCAAAATAGAAAAGTAATCCAAATACAAACCAAACACCGCATGCTATCCAAGTGAAGACAGAGAGCTGGGACATTAAAAATAAACATAATAAGAATGAAAGAATCGGTAAAATTGGAAAGAACGGTACTTTAAACCCATTAGATGGAAGATTCTTATCTTTTCTTAAATAAAGAATACCAATTGAGACAATTGTAAATGCGAGTAATGTTCCCATGTTTACTAGTTCAGCTAGCTTAGACAACGGAACGAAGCCGGCACAAAAAGCTACAATTGCTGCAAATACCCATGTGTTTTTAACGGGTGTCTTATGTTTTTTACTAAGTTCATACATACTTTTCGGTAGTAATCCATCACGGCCAAACGCGTATAGAAGTCTAGTTCCTCCGTATGACATAACGAGTATAACTGTCATCATCCCTACAACAGCCCCAAGTGAAATAACACCAGCCACCCAATCTTGATTAACGATTTGCATTACGTAGCTTACTGGATCACTTACATTTAGCTTTGTGTATGAAACCATCCCAGTCAAAACAAGGGAAACAGCTCCATAAAGAATGGTACAAATTAATAACGAACCAATAATACCTATTGGCATATTTCGTTGTGGGTTCTTCACTTCTTCAGCTGCTGACGAAACAGCATCAAACCCAAGATAAGCAAAGAAAACAAGGGCTGCTCCACTTATAACGCCGTTCATTCCGAAGGGCAAAAATGGTTGCCAATTAGCAGGCTCTACATAAAAAATACCCACTCCAATAAATAAGAGAATAACACCTACTTTAATAAATACCATAATCATATTAATCTTCGTAGATTCTCGTATACCGAGTGTTAATAAATAAGCAGTGGCAAATATAATGGCTATAGCTGGTATATTGATATATGTTCCATCTGCCGGATTAAAAGAACCAGAAATGGATCTAGGAATGGAAATATTAAAACCTTCTAATAAAGCACTTAAATATGCAGACCAACCTGTTGCAACTGCTGAAACTGCTAGGCCATACTCTAATAGTAAAGCCCATCCGACTAACCAAGCGACTACTTCTCCAAATACAATGTAAACATACGTATATGCACTACCCGTTACTGGTACGGATGAAGAAAATTCTGAATAGCACAAGGCTGCCAATGCGCAGACTATCGCAGCTATAATAAATGAAAAAACGATACCTGGTCCTGCGTGCCCCGCAGCTACTGTCCCAGGAAGAATGAATATACCAGTTCCTACAATGGCACCCACTCCAAGTAGCATTAAATCAAAGGCACCTAATGTTTGTGGTAGCTGGACATCTCCCTTTTTTTTGAGTAACTCTCCGAGACTTTTTTTCCTGAATAATATATCTTTCATGCTAACCCTCATTTTTTGAAAATATGTACAAATTCTAAATGTTTATGAATAAAAGGTCAATCGTTTTTGTCGAATTACCAATTTTTTTGTCGAAAATGAAAAAGCTATCCACCTTTCACTGATGGGGAGCGCTAGTTCTATTTCTATTATGTACCCAAATGACCATTTGTAATAGAAAGGCATCATGAAAGTTTTGAGGGTCATAGCCGCTTTCTGTTTTAATTTTGTTAAGACGGTAAATAAGGGTGTTGCGATGGATATATAGTTTTTTCGCAGTTTCTTTGATATTTAAATTCGAGTCAAAGAACGCTTGTAGCGTATCTAAATGATTAATAAGGTCACTCTTCCTTTTTAGTATTCTTTCTGAAAACTGTGTTGCTAGCTTTGGATTAATTTGGTGAACGAGTGCTTTCGGTTCAATGTCGGTATATGAAATGATCTTTTGTTCAGGTTTACTGATGGCTAACGCAATTTCACATTCATGATAACCTTGATTAACCTGTAGAAGGTGTTGGATTAGCGGAGAAAATGCTAAACGAACATGAACCTTCATTTTTTCAAATTCTTTACATAGGAAAGTTAACTTCTTTTTTGCACTCTCGTGGGTTACCCCAGTTAATAGGAGCAGCAATTTATTGCCATGAACAAATCCTGCCAACACTTCTCCTTTTCCAACTACTTCTTCTGTATTTTTGATAAGCAAGTGACTTGAAAGAGCATAATCAACAATCTCAATTAAGCTAACGACGAAAGGTCCTGTAAGTTTCATATTAAGTAGGCTAAGCCAGCGTTCAATATTAATTGTGTTCGGTTTCTCCTTCAAAAGTTCTTCGATAATCGTCTCTTTCGTTTTTTGGCGCCATTCCGTTTGGGATGCCATGTAAGCTTGCTTAATCATTAATTCCGCCATCATTTTAACAAGGCCACCACGGTCTCTTATTATGTAGGGTTCCCCCGTAATTCCGATGACTCCGACAACCTCACCATGAAAATGTATCGGTAAATTAATTCCTTGCTGTGTTCCACGAAGTTGGCCTTGATTTTCCGATGTAATTTCAAGGACCTTACCAGTTTTAATAACTTCTAATGCACCTTCATGGATCGAATCTTGACGAGAGGGGTCACTTGTTGCAATAATAACTCCTTCTTCATCCATTATATTGATATTCAGGTTCATGACCTTCGAAGTTTCATTTACTAACATCTCAGCAATTTCCCTAGTAATCATCAAATTCTCCTTTTGGTTATTGAGTACAAAAAGACATTATAATTTATATAATTATTTGTATTCTACATATAAAGAAGAATTGAAGCAAGTCCATTATAATTAAATAAACAGAATATTGTAAGCGTTTGCGTTAGGGAGGGACACAAAATTAAAATCATAATTGCGCCAGATTCCTTTAAGGGCAGTGTAACTGCAATGGAAGCGGCCTTATCTATTGAAAAAGGAATAAAAAATGCATATCCGAATGCGGAAACGAAGTTAATACCTGTGGCGGATGGAGGAGAAGGAACGATGGAAAATCTCGTTTCTTCGACAAAAGGACATAAAGTTTCAGCTACTGTTACAGGTCCCCTTGGTAAACCAATCGAAGCATCTTTCGGGGTGCTAGGTGATGAAGAGACATGCATTATAGAAATGGCTAGTGCATCGGGCTTGGATTTAATTAGTCGTTCTGAGCGGGATCCTCTAATTGCAACGACGTTTGGTACTGGGGAATTAATTAAGAAAGCGCTTGACGAAGGGTATCGAAATTTTGTCTTAGCCATTGGTGGATCTGCCACAAATGATGGTGGTGTAGGGATGCTACAGGCTCTTGGTATGCAAATCCTGGACAAGTCAGGACAGGAAATTGGCTTTGGTGGTGGTGCGTTAAATCAAATTCATGAAGTACGAATGGATTATTTTGATACACGAATCCAAGAAAGTCATTTTTTAATTGCCTCTGATGTGGAAAATCCACTCGTGGGTGAAAAAGGAGCTTCTCATGTGTTTGGACCGCAAAAAGGAGCTACAGATGAAATGGTTCGGGTCCTCGACAAAAACCTTACACATTGGGGCAATGTAGTGGAACAAGTAACGGGGATTCGGTTGCATGAAAGACCGGGAGCTGGGGCTGCAGGAGGAATTGGAGGAGCTTTTCAAGCATTTTTTCCATCCACAATGAAAAGAGGGGTAGATGTCGTTATTGAATACTCCAAGCTTGAAGAAAATCTAAAAGGGGCTGACCTTGTAATTACTGGGGAAGGGCAGGTGGATTTTCAAACAGCTTATGGAAAAACTCCCATGGGGGTGGCCCAAACAGCAAAGAAGCTTAATATTCCAACGGTCATTATCGCGGGTTCCATTGGTGAAAGAATTCAAACATTATACCAATATGGAATTATAGGGGTTTTTAGCATAATAAATCGTCCAATAAACTTAGACGAAGCGATGAAAGAATCAAAAAAATTGTTAGAACTAACAGCTGAGCAAGTAAGCCGCACTTATTTTTTCAATAAAGAGGGGGTAAATGGGAATGAAAATCAAGCAAACAATTGAGAAAGTACCAGGTGGATTGATGGTTGTACCTTTAATGTTAGGGGCGTTATTTAATACAGTCGATCAAATGCACATTCCAGCAGTTATGGAGGCTTTAAAATCTTTGGGGGTTGCTCCAACTGCCGATGGTCATTATGAGTTTTTACGGATTGGTGGATTCTCTGAACAATTATTTAAAAATGGTGCATTAACATTAATTGCCTTATTCCTATTTTGCGCAGGTAGCCAGATGAATCTTAGAGTCGGTGGGATTGCTTTGAAAAAAGGAGTATTGCTGACAACATCAAAATATTTAACTGGGCTTGCCATTGGACTTTTGTTTGGGTACTTTTTTGATCCTATGAATGGTTTACTTGGTTTATCGACATTGGCAATCATTGCTGCAATGACAAATGGTAACGGTGGGATGTATGCTGCCTTAACAGGTCAATATGGAAACAGGTCGGATGTAGGTGCTGTATCTGTCCTATCATTAAACGATGGACCGTTTTTTACTTTAATGTCACTGGGCCTATTAGGTTCCAAATTCCCAATTATTTCTTTTATCGCAGTATTATTACCGATTGCTCTAGGAATGCTTCTAGGGAATCTTGACCCTGAAATTCGTGAATTTTTGGCTCCAGGAGAAATCTTACCGGTTCCATTCTTTGCATTTGCACTTGGTGCAGGAATGAACTTTATGACATTCTTCAACCCTAGCGTTGTTGGCGCTGGATTACTTCTAGGAATTATGACAACCGTATTAACAGGATTAACGGGTATTCTCGTGTTTAAGCTGTTTAGAGAGAAAAGTCAAATTGCCCCGGTGGCTGAAGCGTCTACAGCGGGTAATGCTGTAGGTACACCGGCAGCAATTGCAGCGGCTGCGACTGTTGCAGCTGGTTCTGGTATGATGAGCGCTGCTGAAGCTCAAGCCTATCAGGATATTGCGAACATAGCAACGATGCAAATATCAATATCTGTATTAACGACGGCCATTCTTTGTCCAATTGCTGTTATACTAATGGATAAATACCAAAGAAGTAAAGGCATTGATGCAAAACTGGAAAACCCAGGAGCACCAAAAGACCCTGGAGTACCAGTATAACTTTATTCAGAAGAAGTCCCCACTCCTATGAGTGTTTCGATTAATGTTATAAAAGGAACCAATCATTTGGGGTTCAGACCCTGACTGAATAAAGTTATAGCCTCCGGCGGATGCCACGATTTTTCAAAGGTAGTTTTTCGAGACAGTAAGTTCAAAGACTAAGAACGCCACGTCCTGTGGCAACGTCTTTATGACCCACTTCCTGTGGGCCTAAAAATCGGGCAGCAAATACGCTCCACCCCTGGCCATTTAAGAGGCTAGGGGTGGTTATTTATTAAACACATCATGAGTTGAAAAGGAGAAAAAAATGCAAACAACATTACTTTATGGAAAAGAAAATTTAACAATTAATGTCCCGGATGATGCTCTTATTTTAGAACCACAAAACCCCTCTGGTCTTGCTGATGAAATGGGAGCATTACAAGAAGCCCTCAAAAATCCAATTGGATCACCTCCTTTAGCAGAAATGGTGAAAGCAACAGATAAAGTAGCCATCGTTATTAGTGACATTACACGGCCAACGCCTAATGAAAAACTTGTTCCGGCTTTAATTAAGGAATTAAACCATGTTCCGCTTGAAAACTTTGTGATTATTAATGGAACGGGAACGCATCGTGATCAAACGGAAGAAGAGTTCGTTCAAATGCTAGGGCAATGGGTTGTTGATAACGTTCGGATTATTAATAATCGTTGTCATGATAAGGAAACACTTGTCAAAGTAGGGCATAGTAAATTTGGTTGTGACGTTTATTTAAACAAAGAATATGTTGAAGCAGATTTTCGAATTGTAACCGGTTTTATCGAGCCTCACTTTTTTGCTGGCTTTTCAGGTGGACCAAAAGGAATCATGCCAGGGATCGCAGGAATTGAAACGATTATGACCTTCCATAATGCACGGATGATTGGTGATCCGTTAGCAACATGGGGAAATATGGTGAATAACCCTCTTCAGGAGATGACAAGGGAAATTAACATGATGTGTAAACCTCATTTTATGCTGAATGTCACTTTGAATCGTGATAAGCAGATTACAAATGTGTTTGCTGGGGAATTAATTGCCGCCCATGACAAAGGTTGTGCGTATGCAAAAGAACACGCAATGACGAAATGTGAACAGCGCTTTGATGTCGTCATAACATCAAATTCTGGCTATCCACTCGATCAGAATCTGTACCAGGCTGTAAAAGGTATGAGTGCTGCTCATAAAATTGTGAAAAAAGGGGGAGCGATCATTATCGCTTCAG
>Ga0182742_1005613_pt1 | contig 10467 bp, 10 predicted proteins | sample eDN5th37CBELigMG_FD_128880 | JGI IMG/M metagenome (GOLD analysis project Ga0182742, IMG submission 128880) | Enriched Miracle-Growth compost microbial communities from Emeryville, California, USA - eDNA 5th pass 37_C BE-Lig MG (version 2)... ... | reverse complement strand
CTTTCCGCCTACGCCGACCGCGACGACGTCCTGGTATTGGCGCTGCCGCGCGGGGGAGTGCCCGTGGGTTTTGAGCTGGCCCGGGCGCTTCGGGCGCCGTTGGATGTCTTCGTGGTCCGCAAGCTCGGCGTTCCCGGTCATGAAGAGTTGGCGATGGGAGCGATCGCTTCGGGCGGGGTTCGGGTGCTCAACGAGGAAGTCGTTGACGGCCTGCGAATCTCGGACGAGGTCATCGAGCAAGTCACCCGGATCGAGCGTGACGAGGTGGAGCGCCGCGAGCGCCTCTATCGGGACGGACGCCCCGCGCCCGACGCCCGGGGCCGCGTGGTGATCGTGGTGGACGACGGCCTGGCGACGGGTTCGACGATGCGCGCGGCGGTGGTCGCCCTGCGGCGGCTTGGCCCCTCGCGGATCGTCGTCGCCGCGCCGACCGCCGCCCCGTCGACCCTCGCGGAGTTCCGGAACTTGGCGGACGAGTGCGTCAGCGAAATCGCGCCCGAGCCGTTCCGCGCCGTCGGGTTGTGGTACGACGACTTTTCCCAAACGACCGACGCCGAGGTTCGCGACCTGCTCCAGCGGGCCGCCGCCGATCAGGACGAACGAGCGGAACCCGCGACGAACGGCCGCTGAAAAGGAGGCGGTCATGCTCAACGAGTCCCAGGTCGAGATCTCACAGGACGTCCTGGCCGATCAAATCCGCTCGGCCGCGCGCCCTCTGATCGGAGCCGACGACGATTACGACCCGCTCTTGGAACGAATTGGCGACGCTCGATACGTCCTCCTCGGCGAAGCCTCCCACGGCACCCACGAGTTCTACCGCGAACGAGCGAAGATCACCCAACGGCTGATTCTCGAAAAAGGGTTCGTCGCCGTGGCCGCCGAGGCCGATTGGCCCGACGCCCATCGGGTCAACCGCTTCGTCAGAGGCCGGGGAGACGATGCGGAGCCCGTCGACGCCCTGGGCGACTTCCACCGCTTTCCCGCTTGGATGTGGCGCAACGCCGACGTCGTCGACTTCGTCGCCTGGCTCCGCGACCACAACGCCGGCCTGGATCCCAACAATCCCAAGGTCGGTTTCTATGGCCTCGATCTTTACAGTCTGCGCGCCTCAATGGAGGCCGTGATCGCCTATCTCGACACGGTGGATCCCAACGCCGCGGCGCGGGCCCGCGACCGCTACGCCTGCTTCGACCTCCATGCAGACCCCCAGTCCTACGGCCACGCCGCGGCGCTCGGTCTGGATCCGCCCTGCCGCGAAGAGGTGATCGCGCAGCTTCTGGAACTGCGACGCTCGGCCGCCAATTACGAGAGCCGCGACGGCCTGGCCGCCGAGGACGAATTCTTCAGCGCCGAGCAAAACGCCCGGGTGGCGCAAGCGGCCGAGGAATATTACCGAGCGATGTGCTCGGCCGAGACCAACACCTGGAACCTCCGCGACTGGCACATGGCCAAGACGCTCGAATGCCTGGCGGGCTTTCTCGACCAACGCTCCCCCGGCGCCAAGATCGTCGTCTGGGCCCACAACTCGCACGTTGGCGACGCCCGCGCGACCCGGATGGGCGAGCGGGGCGAGTGGAACATCGGTCAGCTCTCGCGAGGCCGATACGGCGGAGAGGCGGTCCTGGTCGGCTTCACCACCCACCACGGCACGGTGACGGCGGCCTCCAACTGGAGCGAACCGGCCGAACGGAAGCGCGTCCGCCCCGCGCTGGCGGAAAGCTACGAGGGCCTCTTTCACGTTGTCGGATTCGATCGGTTTTTGCTCATACTTGAAGACGACGAGCGAACCCAGGGGCTCCGGCGGCCCCGGCTTGAACGAGCCATCGGAGTCATCTATCGGCCGGAATCCGAGCGGGCGAGCCATTACTTCCGCGCGAACCTCCATGCTCAATTCGACGCGGTCATTCACTTCGACCGAACCCGCGCCGTCAAGCCCCTGGAGCGAATGGGAACCTGGGACGACTCTGAAACCCCGGAGATGTTTCCCACGGGTTTCTGAGGCCCCCGAGAGGAGCGATCAACATGTCGGCAACCGAGAGCATCGGACCTCGCGAGCGGACGGTGGAGATTCCCACGGAGGGGCGCTGGGTTAGGGGAATCTTGACCACGCCGGATCGGCCCTCGGGCGTGATCGCCTTCGCGCACGGCAGCGGCAGCGGCCGGTTCAGCCCCCGCAACCAGTTCGTCGCCCGGACGCTTCAACAGGCCGGCTTGTCCACTCTGTTGATCGACCTCTTGGAGGAGGACGAATCCGAAGATCGCCGGAAGGTCTTCGACATCGAGCTGTTGGCCGACCGGCTTCAAGCGGCGGGTCGATGGCTGGGCGAGGCCCCCGAAACAAGCGGCTTGCCTCTTGGCTACTTCGGCGCCAGCACCGGCGCGGGCGCGGCCCTGGTCGCCGCGGCCCGCCATCCCGAACGGATCGGCGCGGTCGTCTCGCGCGGCGGCCGGCCCGACCTGGCCTGGGACGACCTCCCCGACGTCGAGGCCCCGACGCTCCTGATCGTGGGTGGTCAAGATGACGTCGTGATCGACCTCAACCGGAAGGCCCTCGCCGCGCTGCGATGCCCCAAGAAGCTGGTGGCCGTCCCCGGCGCCACCCACCTCTTCCCGGAGCCGGGCGCCCTGGAGGACGTCGCGAGTCTGGCGACCGACTGGTTTGCTCGAACGCTCGGCGGAAACCAAGCGGTGTAGCGGCGGCCCCATGGCCGCGAAAGGCCCTTCCCGCCTATTGCACGAGCCCGAGAAGAGAGACGGAGCGCCGGGCGATCTCATTCGGGTCGCCCGTCGTCCAAATCTTCGCGTTGTTCGATATATCGAGCGTTCTGGCGATGATCTGGGAGCCGTACTGACTGATCCCCGCGCCCCCCGCGATGGTCATCGCCGCTCCGGCGGCGTAGACGGTTCCCTTGATGGTCGTCTCCGAGCCGTTGGCGATCGAGATCGGCTGGCTGGAATTCCGATCCTGCCACATGACGATCCCCGTATGCGGCCCACTCTCGGGGGCGCTCAGATCAATGACGCCGCCTCCCTGAAAATTGAACTTTCCCCCACCGTTGTCGATGTAAATCATGACGCCCTTCCCGGCCAGCCTCACGCCGTTGGCGACGGAGAACCCGCCCCCCTTCATATAATAAACTCCGGGCTCCATCGTCACCTTGCTCCAGCCGTTGAGCGATAAGCCGCCATTGTAGAGCCCGGGCTGAATCGTGATGGCGGTCCCGTTGCCCCACAGGGGAGGCGCGGATCTCGTCGGTTGGGCCGAAGGGTTCGGCGGAACGACGGAGAGCAGGGGGTCCGAGATCGGCTCGGACGGAGATTGAACCGGGCCGTTGATCGTGCCTCCGCTGGTTGAGTATGTCCCTCCCACAACCTCGATGAGGGGCGCCGTCAAGGAGCCCGCGTTGTTCGCCGTGATGGCCCTCCCGTGGTTGGAGTTCACCTTGATCCCGGCGTCGGCGACAAGCCGGGCGCTTCCGGCCGCCGTGTAGCTCCCATTCGCCGCGGGGTCCAACAGGATCACCGCCGCGGGGGAGTAGACGGTCGCCGGCTTCGCCCCCACGGCCACCGCCCGGCGCGTCACGAAGAGATCGCCGCCATCGAAGATCGCGCTGAAGAGACGTTTCTGATATGTCTGAATCCTAACCTTCACATAGCCCGACTTCCCCACGAATTGACTCTCATATTCATATTCCGGATTGCTTAGACCTTCATCGGGTGTCGGTGGGATCTCGACGATCACCTGAAGCAGGGGAGGAGTCACCGCTTCGTCGTTCGTGTAGCCGTACTTCTCGGCGTATTCGAGCGCGGCGGCCTCGGCCTTGCCCGATGGGTCAAGCCCGCGCTCCTCGTCGAACCTCTCGTACAGGACGGCGGCCGCCGCGAGGGCGGCGGAGTCGGCGGCGGTCTGGGCCTTGCGGCGCTCGGCCATCCAAAGTCCGCCGTCGATCCCCAGGGCGATGACGCCCAGGAAGGCGGCCAGACAAAGAGCGGTCACCACGGCGATGGCGCCCTTGCGAGACCGTCGCCGATCGCGTCGAGTTTTCGGGCGCAACATCTCGCCACTCCTTCGTGAGGCGGTCATGGCCCGCCCTACCAAGAACTCAAATGTTAATCCGTCCGATAATACAGAGTCGGCATCTTCGACGATCCCCTCAGGGGGATGACCGGGCTGAACAGCCTCCTTGGAAACTCCCCCGTCTCATCGTCTGGTTCGCCGACCGACGGGTTGTACTCGGGCTTCCAGTCGTAGCCGAGCGCGACCGTCGAGAGGTCCGAGTCCAGCGTCGAGACGAGCCCCGATCGCCCAAGGTCAAAGCCGAACAACATCTTTGGATCGACGTTCGCCGCGATGTCTTCATCGGTGGGCTTGGGGAGTTTTCGGCTCTTCGTGTAGTCGGGCCCGTGATTCTGATGGTCGGGGCCGCGAACCGACGCCCATCGGGCGGCCTCCCACGACAGGGAGGAGAGTTGACTATGGCGGAACATCCCCAGAGTCACGACGAGGATTCCCAGTAGAAACAGCAGGAACACCGGGTAGAGGATGGCGGCCTCCACCAGCACGGCGCCCCGCCGGGATCGCGGGTCGGATTTTCGGATCATCATGGCTGGCCTCGCTGATTCAAGGGCCAAAGGGCGGCAGGGGAAGCCGCTTCATCCAGGCCGTCCGAGTGATCTGGGAAGGGAACCCGGGCATCGGGATGAGAGGCTCGTACTGGAGTTCGACCGTGACCTCGATGTAGTCGGCGTTGGCCGAATCCTTCTCGGTGATCCAGGAGACATTGAGATCGTCCTCCAGGTCTTCGACACCAATCAGCGCGGCTTTTTCGATATCCACGACCCTGGATTGCTCGTTGAGACAATCGAGTTCCCTCGCGCTTCGGGGATCGGCCCAGCAGAGCGCCGCGTTGCGCGCGGAGGTCTCGATGCGGGCCGTGGTGTGAAACGCCCGGGCCGCCTCGATTCCGGGCAGGCAGGCGAGGAACAAAAACGGCCAAAGCACCGCCGCCTCCACCGCCAGGGCGCCGCGCCGCCGGCCGTTGCGGGTCTTTCGTCGTAGTCGAACATGGGTCATGGCGGCCTCGATTGATAAACGCCCCGGAGGATACGGCGCCTCGCGGCTTGCTTTCCCTTCTCTCCCCGAGAGAGGGTGGCCCGAAGGGCGGGAGGGGTCGGCGTGGCGAAGGTTGTCTCGGGAGGGCGAGGCTCCCGCCGAGCCCCGCGCATGGCGTCGGCTCGGCGGGAGCCTCGCCCTCTCAACCCCGTTCCGAGGCCCCTCCGCAGACCCACCGTCTCTCATCCGGCCTACGGCCAGCTTTCCCCGTAGAGAGAAGGCCGATTGCGGCGAGACGAGCTTTCAGACGCGCGAATGCGCGGCTCTCAACTCACCTCCCTCGCCCTCCCATATAGAAGAGATAGCTCGCGTTTCGCGATGTTGCCTCTTTCCATCAAGGGGTGAATTGCGGAATCCTCGGAATCGATTTTGTGAATTTGACAGGCCCGAAAAAGTGACCCACTCTTCTTTCAGTGGCCCGACGTCGGAGACGAACGGCCGCGGACGGCGATGATCGACTCGGGGGAGCATTCGAACACACCCTCCCCACGACACCGACCGCCCCGGGCAACGGCCGCGATTGCCGAAAGATGGCCAACCCGACTTCTCCAAACCCCGTGGTCCTGATCACCGCGACACGCGATCAAGACGTATGGCCCCACATCGGACGCCCGCCTTGATCGGCTTAAAGGCAAGGAACCCCACCCATGAAGAATCTCATCACCCGCCTCGTTTCCGAAGAAGACGGCGCCACCATGGTCGAGTACGGCTTGATGGTCGCCTTGATCGCCGCTGTCTTGGTCGGTGTGGTTGGCGCACTCGGCGGTGCTCTCCAAGGAAAGTTCCAGGAAGCTCAAGATGCCGTCGACGGCGCCGGCGGCTGAGAATATCGAGCAACTCGACGAGCCCGCCGCATGAACCGCGCCCGAGCATAGAACGGGCGCGGTCTTCCAAATTCGACTGATGCCTGGGCGCGTGAACCGCGCCCGCTTCGATCACGACGAAAGGCGATGTATCATGAAAGCCATGTTCATCCGCCTTTGCCTTGAGGAACACGGGGCGATCATGGCGGAGTACGCCCTGATGGTCGCCCTGATCGCCGCCGCCTTGGCCGCCACGGTGAGGACGTTCGGCGACGCCGTCGAAGCCCTGTTCCAGAGGGTCGCCAACTCGTTCGCCGGCGGGGATGCGCCAAGCACCAGCGAGGTGGCTCTCTGACGCCCCCGCCAATCCACCTTCTCCCTCACGAGAAGGTGGCCGAAGTCAGCAATTTTCAGCACGGCCTGCATATGCGGCGGGTTCTCCCTTCTCCCCTCGCGGGAGAAGGGAGGGCCCGCCCCGTTTTTCGGGAGACTCAGATCTCGCGCCGAACACTATTGGGCCGAAGGCCGGATGAGGCCCCCCGCTCGCCCGGATCGCGCCATACCCGTCCTGGAACCCCACGACCCCCGCGCGGCCCTTCGGGCCACCCTCCCCCCGTGGGAGAGGGGATTTTATGGAAGACTTCCCCGATGCAATTCACTGATATGATTCCCCTCGCCTGCGTTGGCCTCGTCGCGATGATCGCCGCGGCGACCGACCTTTGGAAGTTCAAGGTTTACAACGTCCTAACGTTCCCGGCCCTGTTCGCCGGTTTGGCGGTCTCGGCGTGGCTGGGAGGCATCGAAGGCCTCAAGGCCAGCGCCCTTGGGGCGGGTCTGGGGTTTGGGACGCTCGTGATCTTCTTCGCCCTGGGTGGCGTGGGGGCGGGCGACGTCAAGCTGATGACCGCCGTCGGGGCTTGGATCGGCCCGGTCTTGACGTTTCAGGTCTTCCTCGCCGCGTCGCTGGCGGCGGGTGTTTACGCGCTCATCCTCTTGTTTGTTCAAGGGGGCGCGTCGAGGGCGATCGGCGAGGTTTTGTTGTTGATCTACAAGATCAGCGCGAGGGATTTCAAGGTCCAATCCGAGGGGTCGATCGAATCCGAGGTCCGTCGCGCCGATCGTCGGCGCAGGCTCGTGCCGTTCGCCGCGATGATCTGCGTGGGCTTCGCCGCGACGATGCTTTGGCATCACCACGACCTGGAAAAAGTCTGGCCGCCCCACGATCGGCCCATCGCGGTTGAAGGAGGGAACCAGCCATGAGACCCCAAACGCTGATCGTTGTGCTTCTCGCCCTCGGCTGCGGCCTGGCCGCCGCGCTGGGCGTTCATTCGATCAAGAAGAGCCCGCCCCCGACCGTCGAAGTGGAGGAGGTCTCGGCCGTCGTCGCCGCGGCCGACATCAGGCGAGGAGAGAGCCTCACCGAATCCATGGTCGAGCTCCGCCGAATCCCCAAAGACCAGGCGCCGGAGGGCCTCTTGCTCAGCGTCGAGGAGGTTGTCTCGCGCGCCGCCGACTTCCCGTTCCTCAAGGGGGAATACATCGTCGAGGCGAAACTCTTCCCCAAAGGGAGCGGCGCGGGGCTGGCCGCCATGGTCCCGCCGGGGATGCGGGCCTTCACCATTCAGACCCCCAGCTTCTCATCAACGCTCGCCGGCCTGATTCGCCCGGGAGATCGCGTCGACGTCTTGCTGACGATGGAGCACGGGCGCGATCAGGGGGGTTCCTCGACCACCACGCTCTTGCAACAGATTGAATTGCTGGCCGTCCACACCACGATCGACGCGCCCTCGTCGGACCAGGTCAAGCCGAACGAGACCCGATCCGTCACGCTGCTGGTGACGCCCAAGGAGGCCGCGATCCTCGACCTCGGCCAGAACAAGGGGACGCTCCACCTGGCGCTCCGCAACATCAAGGACGAAACGACCCACGAAACGCCCCCGGTCACGTTGGCCGACCTGGGTCTCTCCAAATTCGTGCCGGAGACCAAGCCCGAGCCCGAAGTGCTCGTCGCGGTTGAGGAGCCCACGCCCGTCACGCTGCCGATCCGAACGATGAGGGGAACCGCCGTGGGACACGACCTGATCACAATCCAGAGACCCGCCCGCGCCCTCGCGTCCAGGCCGCCCGCCGGCCCAAGGCGCGGGGCGGGGGCGAAACCGGCCGGTCCGCTGGTGACTTTGGACTAAGCGGCAAACTGATCAGGAACAAGGGAGTCAACATGTCGGTCTACATCGTCTCCGAGGACGAGGCGATCTCGTCCCGAATCCGCTCGGTCCTAAAGTTCCACAAGGCCGATTGCCCGTCGTCGCACGTCCTGCCGATCGACCAGGCCGCGCCTCGTCTGAGCGGAGAGGCCAACGTCGACTTGATCGTCGCCGCGTTGCCCGCCGACCGCGAGAGGGGGCTCGGACCACTGCCGGAGTTGGCCAGAATCGCGCCGGGGAGGCTTCTGGTTGTCGGCCCCACGTCGGATTCCAGGCTTGTGCTCGGCGCCCTTCGGCGCGGGGGAAACGACTACGTTGACTCGGCCGATCTTGAGGCCGAACTCGACGCCGCCCTCGGACGCATGGCCGAGGCGACCTCGAAATCCGCGGCTCCGGGGCGGCTGATCGCCGTGCTTGGCCCAAGCGGCGGGAGCGGATCGAGCACGATCGCCGCCAACCTCGCGGCCTCGTTGGCGGGTGGAAGTCGGCCGGTCTGCCTGTTCGACATGAAGCTCGAATCGGGCGACCTCGCCGCGCTTTTGGATCTGCGGCCGAGCTTCACCATCGCCGACATCTGCAAGAACGCCGGCCGGCTGGACAAAGCCATGTTCGAGCGATCGCTCGCCACCCACGACTCCGGCGCTCGGCTGCTGGCCGCGCCCGCCAACCTGGCCGACGTCCGAGCCGTACGGGCCGAGGGAGTCTCCCAGGCGCTCGGAGTCGCCCGGACCATGTTCCCCCTCATCGTCGCCGACCTCGATCACTCGTTCCGAGACGAACAAACGGCCATCTTGAGGCAGGCCGAGGCCGTCTTGATCGTCTTCCGCCTCGATTTCGCGTCTCTCCGAAACGTCAATCGAACGATCGAACATCTGAATGCGTTGTCAATTTCCCGAGACGCGGTTCGGCTCGTCGTAAACCGGAGCGGCCAGCCGGGAGAGGTTCCCGCGTCGAAGGCCGAGGAGGCGCTCCGCGACAAAATCGCCTGCTTCATCCCCGACGATCCCAAACTCGTCAACCGGGCGAACAACCTCGGTGTTCCCGTCGTGATCGAGGCGCCCAAGTCCAAAGTGGCGCTCAGCCTCGCGGCGCTGGCGAAGAGCGTCGGCGTCTCGGCGGCCGTCGGCAAAGGGCGCGCAACGGCGAACGGCGCTTCCCACGGCTGGCGTCTCTGGCGCAAATCCGCCCGCGCGGCGCTTTGAGCGGGAGTGCGGGAAACCGAGCCGCGCCGAGCCGAAATCGGTCCTAAAGTTGAGTGGCGGGCCGGTCCATTGTAGCCGGGTTCCGTGACCCCGGCGCGTGAGCCGATGCCCCAAGCCGATCCCGGCCTCACGGAGGCCGGCTACAAAAGAGACGGGTCCGTTGTGGCCGGGGGCCGCGCCACAGCGCCCCCCCAATCAAGGATAGGAACGACGGCATGAATCACGTCAATTTCGCGCCGGGGATCGCCGGGTTGGACGCGGCCTCGGTTTCGACGGAGGATCGGCTGATCCGGATCAAGAAGGAGATTCATCAAACGCTGATCAGTGGAATGGATCTCTCGGCGGTGGGTTCGATGGAGGAGGACGAACTGCGCGAGGAGGTGCGGCGAGGGGCCGAACATCTCTGTCATCAGTACAACGACCTTCTCAGCCTCTCGGAGCGCGAACGACTCATCGACGAATTGTTTGATGAGGTCTTCGGCATTGGTCCCCTCGAATCCTTGATGCGCGATCCGACGGTCTCGGACATCCTGGTCAACGGCCCCAAGACCGTCTACGTCGAACAGCGGGGGCGATTGAGCCGGGCCGAGGTCGCCTTCAACGACGAAAAGCACCTCCAGGAGGTGGTTCGGCGGATCGTCGGCCGGGTCGGCAGGCGCATCGATGAAACGACGCCTTTATGCGACGCGCGGCTGCCGGACGGCTCGCGGGTCAACGCGGTGATCCCCCCCTTGGCGCTGGATGGCACATTGCTGTCGATCCGTCGCGCGGGCAAGTCGCCGCTCTTGGTCCACGATTTGGTCGAGAAGCGGGCCCTAACCCAGGAGATGGCCGACTTCCTGGCGGCCTGCATCCGAGGGCGGTGCAACACGGTGATCTCCGGCGGGACGGGCTCCGGCAAAACGACGCTGCTCAACGCGCTCTCGGCGTTCATTCCGGCCGACGAGCGGGTGGCGACGATCGAGGACGCCGCCGAACTGCGGCTTCAGCAGCCCCACGTCGTCCGCATGGAGACCCGCCCGCCGAACATTGAGGGGGAGGGGGCCGTCGACACCCGCGACCTCGTGAAAAACGCCCTCCGAATGCGGCCCGACCGGATCATCGTCGGCGAGTGCCGGGGCTCGGAAACGCTCGACATGCTCCAG
>Ga0182742_1005611_pt1 | contig 10470 bp, 9 predicted proteins | sample eDN5th37CBELigMG_FD_128880 | JGI IMG/M metagenome (GOLD analysis project Ga0182742, IMG submission 128880) | Enriched Miracle-Growth compost microbial communities from Emeryville, California, USA - eDNA 5th pass 37_C BE-Lig MG (version 2)... ... | reverse complement strand
TTCTGACTCACTCCCTCCTTTTTCAGCTCGTGCTGTCAGAATCACCTGTCGTTCCTGATTTACTCTCTCCTTTTTCCGCTCATGTTGTCAGAATCAACCTTGGTTTCCGACTCACTCTCTCCTTTTCCTAACCCATGCTGTCAGAATCAGCCCTCGTTTCCGACTCACTCCCTGCTGATTCACCTCGTTCTGTCAGAATCATTACTGAGTTCCGACTCACTCTCTACTTTTTCTAGCTCGTGCTGTCAAAATCAATACTCGTTTCTGACTCACTCCCTCCTTTTTCAGCTCATGCTGTCAGAATCACCACTCGTTTCTGACTCACTCTCTACTTTTTTCCCTCATGCTCTCAGAATCACCTATGCTTTTTATGATTCACTTCACGCCATTCTTAGTTGATTTATTCGCATACTAAAAAGACCTGTTCGGGATTGAACAGGTCTTTTTGTGTATTATAAATTTTTAATAAATAATCTCACAACATCTGCGCCACCAATAAATAAGCCGAGAGATGTTCCAAGGTTACACAAAACAATAATTAATAAAATCCGTGTTACTTTGTTATGCCAGAAGCCTTTTACACTATAAACATCTGTTGAAAGTGTTTCAAAGTCCTTCACGCTAGGACGGCGTAGGAAAGCTTGTACAAAACCTGCTATCCAACCCGCTGCAATTAAGGGATGCATGACCCCGATTGGTGCTGCAAAAAATGCAGTCACAATTGTGAGTGGATGACCTAGAGCAATCGCTGCACCGATAGCGGAAAATGAACCCGTCCATAAAACTAAACTTAGGGTTTGTTGCAAGCCTGCTTCTGGGTTGGCAATAAAGGTATAGGCAATAATGGCCACTATTAAAATCGGAATTGCCCAACCGATAATTTTAGGGGCTTTTGATTTGGGCGGCAACTGTGTAAGCTTCTTCAAATCGTGTTCTTTTTTAATTTCTTCCTTTATTCCAGGAACATGTGCTGCCCCAAGTACGGCTACTACTTTTTCTCCTGGAGCATGTTTGATCTTCTGTGCCAAATACTGATCACGCTCATCAATTAGTGGCGTTTTTAATTTTGGAAAGCTCGTTGAAAATTCAGTTAGCATTGAATTCAGCATATCCTTGGATTTCATTTTTTCCAGTTCTTCTTCAGTAATCGTCTCGTTGCTGAAAATACTATAAATAATAGACATTAATAATTTCATTTTTCCTGTGAACCCGACTGCATTCCAAATGCGTGAGAATGTAATTTGAATGTTTCGGTCTGCCAAAACTAATTCGGCATCTACTTCCTTCGCTGACTCGATTCCCTGCATCATTTCTTGCCCAGCATTGATTCCAAATTGACTAGCCATTCGCTTTTGGAATGAGGAAATTGCTAGGTTCATGAGAAGCAAGGTAGCCTTCTTCTCTTTGATGACCTTAAAGATGTCCATTTCCTTCCATTTGTTGCCTTCCATCATGGATTGATATCTTTGTTCATCTAGCTCAATACAAACCGAATCAGGTTTTTCCGCTTCAATAACTTCCTTAACCTGTTCAGCACTATGTTTTGAAACGTGAGCAGTTCCAATTAATATGTATTCCTTACCATCTAATTCGATCCTCGTGATATTTTCTTCAGACATAATAGACCATCCTTATACATGCTCAATTTGTGTATATGTCTAATTCTAAACTAGAATGGCATAGATTTGAATTCTTTTATTTTATAAAACAGCTCGAAGTGTTGAAAACGTAGAATTTTATTTGGAAATGATATACTTAAAATAAGAGTTAATTATTATTGTGAGGGATTTATGGTGATAAAAATTGTAACTGATAGCTCAGCGGATCTTCCAAATGAGTTGCTAGAAAAATATAAAATAACAGTTGTTCCCATGAACGTTTCGATTGAAGGTGTTGACTATAGAGAAGGTGTTGATATAACACCAAAAGAATTCTTTAAAAAAATGTTTGCGTCTGCAGAACTACCAAGGACTTCTCAGCCATCTCCAGCTGTTTTTGGAGAAGCGTATTCCAAGTTCCCAGTTAATTCAGAGATTCTATGTTTGACAATTTCATCTGGATTAAGTGGCACCTATCAATCGGCAATCATAGCAAAGGGACTTACTAAAAATAAAGTGACTGTCTTTGATACTTTAGCTGGCTCTTTAGGGCATGGTATACAAATTATAAAAGCTGCTGAACTAGCTGAAAGTGGACATTCAATGGAGGAAATCGTCGCAATCCTTACCAAATACCGAGAAAACATGAATATCTTCATTTTGCTTGATACACTCGAGAATATAGTGAAAGGCGGTCGATTAAGCAAATTTCAAGGCTCTCTTGCAAAGCTATTAAATATAAAGGTTTTATTACAAAGAGGAGATGGCGGCACCGTAGAAACTCTTGAAAAAATCCGAGGGAAAAAGAAAAGCCAAAAACGATTAATGGAAATAATCAAAGACTCAAAAAAGGATTTCTCTGAAACCATTTTTGGAATCACCCACACAGGTAACCTTGAGGAAGCTGAGGCGTTAAAAAATGAAATTATTGCCCAGTTTCATCCAAAAGAAGTCATTCTAAATTATATGGGTGCAACAATGGGTACTTACGCGGGTAGGGGAGGCATGATTATTTCTTATGCATAATAAAAAAGGGACCAAGCATAAACATGTTTTGGTCCCTTTCACCTTTTATCCTGGGAATGACTTATCGTTTTCTGCTAACGAGCCTGAAGGATTATCTTCATGCTTATAATCATTCACCCAATAGTCAGCATTTTTAATTCCAAGTTTTTCTGGATTAAAGACTGGATCAAGTCCCGCCTTGCGTTGCTTCTCGTAGTCCTTTAATGTTACTAATGCTGGTTTTGCTAGGATCAGAATGGCAATTACATTCAACCAAACCATTAAACCTAAGCCAATATCACCAAAAGCCCAAGCAAGCTTCGCCTCATTCACAGTTCCGTATGTCATTGATCCTAATAAAACAATTTTTAAGACAAACATGGCTACCCTGCTATCTCTACCTCTTATTAAATATGCGATATTTGTTTCTGCCATATAGTAATACGCCATAATCGTTGTAAAGGCGAAGAAGAATAAAGCAATCGCTGTAAAGCCTGCACCAAATCCAGGAAGTGCAGTTTCAACGGCTGCCTGTGTGAACGCCGGCCCCGCTTCAACTGTTTCTCCTAAATTATTTACAATAAATGCACCATCATCCGCTTGTACATTATACATTCCTGTAAACAAAATCATAAACGCAGTTGCTGAACAAACCAATAAAGTATCAATGTAGACAGCAGAGGCTTGAACTAAACCTTGTTTAGCAGGATGGGATACTTCCGCAGCCGCAGCCGCATGTGGTCCTGTACCTTGACCAGCTTCATTTGAGTAAATACCACGTTTTACTCCCCAAGAGATTGCCATCCCGATTATTCCGCCAAATGCCTGCTCTGCTCCAAAAGCACTTTTAAAAATTAAAGCAATTACAGCTGGCAATTGACCGATATTCATAAGCATGATAATAATTGCCATGATAATATAACCTATAGCCATAAATGGTACCACATACTGTGCAACGTTCGCTATTCTCTTAATACCACCAAAAATAATGGCACCGATTAATACAACCAAAATAGCTGCAGTTACCCATTTATTAATCCCAAATGCGTTGTCCAATCCAGCTGCAATCGAATTTGATTGGATTCCTGGCATTAGAAATGCCATTGCTAGAAGGGCTGCAAGAGCAAAGATAACTCCATACCATTTCCAGCCGATTCCTTTTTCTATGTAATACGCTGGTCCACCACGATATTGACCGTCTTGCTTTTCTTTGTAAATCTGCGCTAATGTCGATTCAATGAATGAAGTTGCTGCCCCAATAAAGGCAATTGCCCACATCCAGAACACGGCACCTGGTCCACCAAATGCAATAGCGGTAGCCGTTCCAGCAATGTTACCTGTTCCAACACGACCTGATAGTGAGACAGCCAATGCTTGGAAAGATGAAACCCCTGCATCAGAGCTTTTCCCTTTGAACATTAGGGATGTCATATCTTTGATGTGCCTTACCTGTAAAAAACGAGTTAAAATTGAAAATAAAAGTCCCACACCAAGCATTCCATAAATCATTACCGGGCTCCAAAGGATACCATTCAACCAATCTGCAAAAGCCTGCACATACATTCCCCCTTCTTCATTTAGAAAATTCTCTATATTAAGAATTATAATTCAAGTGTATAGACAACTCAATATTATTGTTGTATAACAGTTTAAACCCTCTCATTTATAGACCATGATATTTATCACAGTCTACCTTTTATTCCTACATTATAATGGATATATTAAGTAGAAAAATTCAAAAGGGGCGATTCGAATGAAGAAAGAAATACTCGATCAGTTTATTGAATATAACGAGGAAAGACTTACAAAGCGCATCATCTCCAAAGGAGGCGGTAGTACTGTCTTTTTGTTAAATTTCATGCCCAATCAAGCCCTACCTGCCCACAAGCACCCAGGATCAAATGTTTATCTATTAGTACTCTCAGGTGAAGGTACCTTTACAATTGATGAACAAGTAGTAAAAGTGAACAAGAACGATGTGATCGTTTGTAATGGGGACGAGAACTTAAGCTTTGTAAATGATGGTTCAGAAAATGTAAGTTTGTATGTCACACTTACAAAAATTCCTGATGAGAGATACGCACAGGACGTATAAAAAACTGCCAGCCCCTAAAGGGTTGGCAGTTTCCTTACTAGTTCATTACCCATTTATCTTTCATAAACAAGATACGACCAATAGCAAAGAAGATAATCACACAAGCGATGTTGCTGCCAAAAGCTAGTAGAATATGTTCATAGTCAATAATTCCAAACATTAATTCTTTTAATAAAGTAAATAAATTCATAATTGGCACAGCGAAGTGATAATTTGTAAGTTCATTCACTCCTACCCCTACTATAATCATTGCAGGGAACATGGCAATCATCATTACAGGGCTGCTATAGCTTCCTGCTTCCTTGATCGTCTTCGCGACTATACTTGTAGTCATAATTAATGATGCGGTAAACGCAGCGTAAATCACTGAAAGTAAAATTCCGATTCCAATAATTAAATAAGCGTCATTTCCAAATGATACAGCATTTTTAAGATTTTCAGTTAACAAACTAATCTCCAATGCAACTACAGCCAATGTGATAATGCCGATTACCGCCCCAATTGTTGCAATCGTTAACCATTTTGCAAGCAGCAAGGTAGATCTCTTAACAGGAGTCATTAACAGGGCTTCCATTGTTTTCTTTTCTTTTTCACCAGCAAATAAATCTGCTGCAGAAGGACCTGAACCAACTCCGATTGCAATTGATAAGATTAATGGAATCAAAAATGCAAGCATGTCAACATTTGGATCTTCATTTGTCATTTCTTGTTGTTTAATCGTAAATGGTTGCATAATAGAAGGATCGATTCCGCCTTCCTGAAGGTTCCCGACAACCACTGTTTTCTCAAAAACGGTTAAGGCATTTAAGATAATCGCATTTAATTGAGTAGACTTTTGACTAAATGAATCCCCAACTAGAGTGACCGTTGCCTCCTCTCCATTTTGTGTAGCCTCAACGAAATTTGGTGTTAATTCCAACCCTACTTGTGCATCACCGTCCTGAATGGATTGTTCTAGGTTAGACGATTCAATAAGCTCAACGTTCTCTACTCCTAAAAGTACCCTTTCTGCTTCAATCATGGAAGATTCCTCAACTGCAAGTTGGAACGTATCACCTTCGCCATCTGAAATCATATTTTCATAGAAAAATGTCATTCCGGACATCATGATAATTGGTAATAAGACAGTTAGTATTAATGTTCGACGATCGCGAAAGCAATCTTTTAATTCTTTCAAATATATCTTACGAAGCATATGTTTCGTTCCCCCTAACAAGTTTACTCATGAAAATATAATTCAAATCCTTGCTTCCTTCTGATTTATAAAGCTCATCTAAATCACCATGATAGACGAGTTCTCCCTTATGCATCATTGCGACTGAATCACAAAGCATGGAAACCTCCTCCATAATATGACTAGAGAAAATAATTGTCTTACCATCACGTTTTAACTGATGAACAAGTTGTCTGAACACATTTGATGACGTAATATCTAACCCGGTCGTTGGCTCATCAAAGAGGATGATGTCTGGATTATGAATGAGTGTTCTCGCAATTGCTACTTTCTGTCTCATTCCTTTTGAGAACCCACCTACTTTACGATTCAAGTAATCTCGCATACCAAACATCCGGGCTAGTTCATCAATTCTTACTTTCGTTTCATGCTTGCTTAATCCATAAAGGGCTGCAAAATATTCTAGATTTTCTCGTGCAGTGAGCCGATCATACAATCCGGTCTCACCACCGAATAATACTCCGATTCTCTTTTTTACTTCCTCTGGATTTTTTTGTGTATCATAGTCTGCCACTTTAACATTTCCCTCCGTCGGAGTTAGTAAAGTCGCAATGGTTCGCAGAAGAGTTGTTTTTCCCGCACCATTTTCTCCTAGCAATCCAACAACTTGCCCTTTTTCAACAGTAAATTTCACATGTTTTAATGCTGTTATAGAAGTCTTTTTATCTTTGAATCTTTTTGTCACTTCGTTAATTTCGATCATTTTTTCCACCTCGTCTTGTTCTTATGTCTATATCATAGCCATCCTTTTTAAGAAAATCTCTAGTTATGTCGCGAATGTTCCTTTTTTTGTCGCGAAAAGGTCAAATTTTCCTTTAAAGGTGTTAAAATAGAAAGATACTATATTTGGAAATTAATATTTTAATGTTGGTTATGAGAGGTAGATTTGAAAATGAAGGTTGGTCTTGTAGATGACCGTTTGATTGATTTGGATAAATTAAAAGCAATTGTAACTGGCATTCCAGATATTGAGGTTATCTTCTCTACATTATCCGCCGAGGAAGCCTATGAACAAATCAAAAAAGAGGAAATCGATTTGTTGATTGCTGACATTGAGATGCCGAATTTATCAGGCTATGAACTTGCCGATATTATTCACACGCATGCACTGAATATTTCAGTAATTTTTGTAACAGGAAATAGTGGCTATGCTGTTCATGCATTTGAACTAAATGTGCATGATTATATTATGAAGCCCTATCCGAGAGAACGTTTAGTACAATCAATTGAGCGATTACTCGAAAAAACAAAGTCGGCAGAAATTCATGGAAGACTTTATTTAAAACAAAAAAATGAAATCCACATTCTTCAAAAGAAGGATATTATTTTTATTGAACGTTCTGGGCGTTCAACGACCATTTATACAAAATCAGGACCGATTAAAACCTATCAAACGCTAGGTGAGCTCGAGGGAGAATTACGAGAAAGAGACTTCATTCGATCACACCGGTCGTTTATCATCAATATTCACTACGTAAAAAACTTTTCGCTTTATGCGAAGAACTCATATATTGTCACTTTCGAAGGCATCGAAGAACAGGCAATGATTACAAAAGAAAAAGTAGACTTTTTACAACAAAATTATTTTTAAGGTGGCGTAATACTTGATAATGCTTTATTGGGGAACAATCGTGGTATTGGGGGGTTTATGCTTTTATGCATTTTTATCACGACTTTCAATTTCAAAAAAATTGAATACTCTATTAGAAGAGGCCAAACATTTTGATGAACAACGTGCTCAATTCAATGAAACCTTTCGAGTCGTTCGAAGTGAACGGCATGAGTTTTTAAAGCATGTTTCCGCCATGCATTTTATGCTTGAAAATGGAAAGAACGAGGAAGTAAAACACTATTTGGATGAATTGGTTGAGGGCTATAAAGAAACAAACCTTTCGATAAAAGGTGAGCGTGGTGTGGTAGCAGGTATTCTCCATCAAATGTATCGCAAAGCAAGAGCACTTGATATTGCAATTGTATATGATTTTGATTTGCCACTTTCATCCTTACCTTTGTCTGATCAGCAAATTGTTACCTTGATTGGAAATCTCCTATCCAATAGTATTGACGCGTGTGAAGAATGGCAAAAGGAGCATAAAAGCCAATCCTTCCTTACTTTGCAATTTTATAAGCGGAGTGGCTTGTATATTTTAACATGTAAAAATAGTACACTTCCAATTCCAGCGTCCATCTTGGATCATTTGTTTGAAAGCTTCGGAAAAACGACTAAAGGTGATGGTCACGAAGGACTTGGTACAAAGTTGATTCACGATGTTGTCGATGTTGCAACTGGATTTTTGGACTTTGTATGTAAAGACGAGGAATTCACTGTCAAAATAAAAATACCTGCAATAAAAGGAAATTAAAAAGGAGAAATCAATCCAATTGGACGATTTCTCCTTTTTTTAATTCTTTGCTAATGAAGGCTGGACTCCTTGCTTAGGTTTTTTCTTACCCGTAATATCTTCTTCCTGTTTCGCCCGTTTGATAAAGAACGCGAGGATAAAAGCAAGAAGTATTAAGAAGGTTGAAACGAAAAATGTGAAATTAATTCCTTCAAGCATGGCTTGTAATTGAATTTGTAAAGCTTGTGCCTCTGTAGGCTGCCCTTGAATATTCTTTAGTAAATTTGCCGCAGATGACTCTTCTCTTAGTGACATCAATGTAATTAAAAATCCTGTACCAATGGCAGCTGAAACCTGATTTAATGTATTATTAACAGCTGTACCATGTGGGTATAAGTTTCGCGGTAACTGATTTAATCCATTTGTTGAAACTGGCATAAAGACCATGGACATACCAAACATTCTCACCGCATGTAAAATCATAAGATACATATAGGAAGTATCAAAGGTAAGCTGGCTGAATAGATAGGTAGTTACCGTTGTGATGGCCAATCCCATGGTTGCCAAAATGCGTCCGCCAAATTTATCAAATAAACGTCCATTGATAGGTGACATAAATGCATTTAATACCGCTCCAGGTAAAAGTAAAAGTCCAGTATTCATAGGAGAAATTCCTAAGATCGTTTGCAAATAGATTGGAAGCAATAAAAACCCTGAAAACATGGCCATATTAACAACCATTGTAATCACTGAAGCCAACGCGAACATCGGATAACGATAGACCCCAAAATTAAGCATTGGAATATCAAGCTTTGATTGACGGATAATAAACCAAGTTAGCGAGATTATTCCAATTATAATGGATCCATATACAACCGGACTTCCCCACCCCATATTACCGGCAGAACTAAATCCATATAATAATCCACCAAATCCTATACTTGATAATATTAATGAGAAAAAGTCCAATTTTAGGATTACTTTTTCCTTTCTATCCTTCAGCATGATAAAGCCAAGAATGAACACGATAGCTGCAATTGGTGTGATGAAGTGGAAAAGCATTCTCCAATCATAGTGTTCAATAATCCAACCCGAGAGTGTTGGCCCAATCGCCGGTGCGAACATGAGGATTAATCCGAAAACCCCCATTGCTGTTCCCCTTTTTTCAACAGGGAAACTTACCAACATTACATTCATAAGTAGCGGCATCATAATTGCCGAACCTGATGCTTGGATCATCCTACCTGCTAGGAGGATAGAAAATACGTGGGCGGTACCAGAAAGTATCGTACCGATAGTAAATAATCCCATTGCTACGATAAATAATCGGCGAACGGTATATTTTTCGATTAAAAAGGCTGTAGTCGGAATTAAGATACCATTGACTAGCATAAAGCCCGTGGTTAACCACTGCACTGTCGATGGGTCAACCTTTAATTCCGTCATAATTGAAGGTAACGCGACATTTAATAATGTATTATTTAAAAATGAAATAAAGGCACCAACCATCAAGACGGCAAGAATACCGTATTGAGGGCGTACTTGTTTTTCGGAAAAATCCATTAAACTCCCCCCACATTAGACGTTAAGTTCATAATTTTATACTACTGTTTTATTTAGCCATAAGATATATCTTATAACACGACTTTTTGGATTGCAATAAAAAGTATCTCAGTTTGGATACTCCTAGAACATGCTAAGGTTATAGGTTTTAGATAGGAGCTCAAGAAGTCTTATTCCACCTATACTATTTCCCTTTTCATCTAAGGCGGGACCTAATATTCCAATCCCAAATTTGCCTGGAACAGCCCCCATTATCCCACCGGATACACCACTTTTTGCTGGTATCCCGATCTTTATGGCAAATTCACCAGAAGCATTGTACATGCCACAAGTCACCATAAATGTTTTACAAATGCGTGCTACATTTTTCGGCATTATTTGTTTACCCGTATCCGGATCGATACCATCAAGAGCAAAAACAACACCTATTCTAGATAAATCCAGGCAATTCATTTCGATTGCACATTGTTTTGTATAAAGATCAATGAGCTCTTCTACGTTTTCATCAATGATTTGATGTTGTTTTAAAAAATAACATAAGGCTCGATTAAGATGTGCCGTTTCATATTCAGACTGCGCAATTTCCTCATTGTAATGGATAGTGTCATTGTTTGCTAATTCACGAATGAATGT
>Ga0182742_1005610_pt1 | contig 10472 bp, 6 predicted proteins | sample eDN5th37CBELigMG_FD_128880 | JGI IMG/M metagenome (GOLD analysis project Ga0182742, IMG submission 128880) | Enriched Miracle-Growth compost microbial communities from Emeryville, California, USA - eDNA 5th pass 37_C BE-Lig MG (version 2)... ... | reverse complement strand
GTGTACGACAGCATCGAGGACAGTCTGAAGGACCAAGCGCTCTTGTTCTTAAATAACCGTTCTCGCTATCAACGGGTCATCGATGCGCCAACGCCGGCGGAGCAGGCGAGAGCGCTGCAAGCGAGCGGGTATGCGACGGACCCCCAGTATGCAAATAAGCTCATCGCAATTATGAATTCAGGCGGGTACGCCAAGTATGATAAGGAGGCTGAGGAAGGAATGGAAGCAATCCGGGAAATGCAACAGCAAATCCAGGAGATGAGAGCGTTGTTTGAAACCTATGTAGCGGAGACAAATCCGCCGGAATGGGCGAGACCGACGATGGAGAAGCTGCATCAACTTGGTTTGTTGAACGACATGAACGGAAGCCGCGACTTGTTCCGCGCCATTGTCGTTATGGACCGAGCGGGATTGTTTGATCAAGTTTCAAGCAAAAAATAATTAAACCCTGATATAATATAGGAAACTAATATCACAGGGGATTAAACCATGTATCGGATCTGGATTATTGAAGATGATGATAAAATCGCCGGGATCGTAAAGGAACATCTGGAGAAGTATGGTTATGAGGCCAGGAGAATGCAAGATTACGATCACATCAAGAGCAGGCTGCTTTCGTCGGGGGAGCAGCCTCATTTAATCTTGCTGGACATCAATTTGCCGAAGTACGACGGGTTCTACTTATGCCGGCAAATTCGCGGCGTCACGAACGTGCCGATTCTCTTTCTCTCCGCGAGGGCGGGAGAGATGGATCAGGTGATGGCGATCGAGCACGGCGGCGACGACTATATTACGAAACCGTTCCATCTCGAAATTCTTCTTGCCAAGATCAGAAGCTTGCTGCGCCGGGCTTACGGCGAATATGCGGTGACCTCATCCGAGGACATCATCGAGCTGGACGGCCTCTTCCTCGATCGGACACGCCTTACCCTCGCCTTCCAAGAAAGCAAGACCGAGCTCACCCCGAAGGAATTGCTGCTGCTCGACATTCTTATGCGCAAACCGGGACAAGCGGTGCCGCGCGAGAAACTGCTGGAGGAGCTTTGGGACGACGTCCACTTTGTGGACGACAATACGCTTACCGTCAACGTCACGCGCTTGCGGAAGAAGCTGGAGCAATTAGGCTCGCCCCATACCATCGAGACCGTGAGAGGATACGGATATAAGTTGGCCAAAAGGGAGGCGCCGCGGTGAGGGGGATACATTTTCTAATGGATCGGTTCGGGGTGATTGTCTTGTTCCTGTTGAATACGCTGCTCACTGTGACGGTCGTTCAGCTGGATTTGCTGTATCAAGGCGCATCCCTCGAATATGGCAATATCGGGTACATTGCGTTGTTGTCCACTGTGCTGCTGACGGCCTGCCTGCTGGTCGATTACGCGCGCAAGCGGGCGTACTACAGAGAATTGGAAAACATTATCGATCGTCCCTACGAGCTGGAGCAAGCGTTGACGTTGACCTCAGGCGCGACGCGAGAGCAGCGGAAGGTGCAGCAAGCGATGGCGGGGCTGTACCGGGTGTTCGCGGATACGCTGGCGCAGTATAAGCGAACGCAAGAGAGGCATCTGCATCAGCTGCAGCAGTGGGCGCATCAGATGAAGACGCCGGTTGCGGTCATTGATCTGCTGACACAGGAGACGGAGGAGCCGAGGCGGGAGGTGCTCGAAAGCATCCGCGAGGAAAACGGGCGGATTCATGACGCGATTGCGATGATGCTGCATGCGGCGCGGCTGGAGCATTGGGAGAAGGATGTGCGCGTGCGGCGTACGGATTTGACGGGGGTGGTGCGCGGTGCTGTGAATGAATTCCGCAGCGCATGGATTAAGTTCGGCGTGTTTCCGAAGCTGATCGGCGGGGAGGCTCCCGTGGAGGTCGAAACGGACGAGAAGTGGACAAGCTTTATTCTCAAACAGATCCTAAGCAACGCCATCAAGTATTCCGCCGCAGCGTCGGCGAAGCAAGTGTTCATCGAAGTGGCTCAAAGCCCGGAGGGAGCGAGCGTGACAATCACCGATGAAGGTGTCGGCATTCCGCCGCAGGATTTGCCCCGCGTGTTTGAGCCGTTCTTCACCGGAGTGAACGGAAGAATAGGCGCGGAGTCGACAGGCATGGGGCTTTACTTGGCGAAAGAGGTGTGCGGCCGTCTCGGACATCGAATCGAGATGGAATCTTCCGTTGGCGTTGGAACGAGCGTGAAGCTGGTCTTTCCGAGGTCGAACGCGGTCTTTGCGGAGCCGCTCGGCAGGTGACAAAGTTGTAAGGTTCGGGTGCGTGAATTGAAAGGTTGTTGCATGGCAGGGGCGCGGGGGCTTTCTTATACTAAGAACAAAATGATAGGAGAAGGAGAGAAAAAGGTATGGCAATACCCGTGCTGCAAGCCCAAAGATTATCGAAGACCTACGGCAAAGGGGCCGTTACGTATCAAGCGTTGGACAATTTCGACATGACGGTGGAAGCGGGAGATTTCGTCGGGGTCATGGGACCTTCGGGAAGCGGGAAGACAACGCTGCTGAATTTGCTTGCCGCGATTGACAAGCCGTCCTCCGGAACGGTTCTGGTGAACGGCACCGACCCCGCGAAGATGAACGCGAATGAACTGGCGCTGTTTCGGCGCCGGAAGCTGGGGTTCATTTTTCAGGATTTTAATTTGTTGGATACGTTGAATATCAAAGACAATATCGTGCTGCCGCTGGCGCTCGATCGGGTGAAACCGGCCGAGATCGAGAAGCGCGTGAACGATCTGGCCGGCATGCTCGGCATCCAAGGCGTGCTGAAGAAGCGGACCTACGAAGTGTCCGGCGGTCAGCAGCAGCGGGCCGCGATTGCGAGGGCGATGATCCATAAACCGGACATCGTGTTTGCCGATGAGCTGACCGGCAACTTGGACTCGAAGGCGGCCGGCGACGTCATGCATTCGTTGAAGGAGATGAATGAGCAGCGCGGCGCCACCATTGTCATGGTGACGCACGATCCGTTCACGGCAAGCTTCTGCAAGCGAATTGTGTTTATTAAGGACGGCCGGCAATTCTCCGAGCTCCGAAGCGGGGGCAATCGGCAAGCCTTCTTCCAAGAGATCTTGGATATGCTGAGCGTGCTGGGAGGTCAGAGCGTATGACGCTGCTCCGCTTTGCGATCCGCAACGTCCGCGGCAGCGCGCGCCGGTATGCGGCGTATTTTCTAAGCAGCGCGGCTGCGGTCATGATCTTCTACTTGTTCGCTTCGTTCGTGTTTCACCCGGATGTCGCAGGCGGTTCGATATACGGCGCCGCGGCGGTCGGGCAAGGCTTGGTCGTGTGCCAGGTGTTAATTGTGATGTTCGCGTTTTTCTTTGTGCTTTATTCCAGTTCCGCATTCTACAGGACTCGGAAAAAGGAGTTCGGCCTGCTGCAGCTGTTCGGCATGACGGCGGGGCAGCTCCGAAAGCTTGCCTTTGTGGAACAAATTCTCATTTCGCTTGGTGCGATCATCGCGGGTGTGGGGCTGGGAATCCTTTTTTCCAAACTGTTCTTTATGACTCTGACCGAGCTGCTGCAATCCGACGTTCCGGTGAGGTTCATGATTGTTATGAATGCGGTCTGGGTGACAGCGGCCGTATTTTTCCTCTTATATGTCGTTGTTGCGTTGGTCACGCTCTTGGGGGTCGGCCGGAAGTCGATCATAGATCTGCTGCGCGAATCCCGCAAGCCGAAGCGCCCGCCTGCGGCGTCGATTTGGCTGGCGATCCTTGGGGTGTTGGCGTTAGGCGCGGGCTATTTTATGGCGTTCACGGGAAATTTAATGACTTTATTAATAACGATGATCCCGATTGTGGGGCTTGTCGTGTTCGGGACGTATTTGCTTTTCACCCAAGTCAGCGTGTTCGTTCTGCGCCGAATGGAGCGGAATCGGGGTTTCTACTGGAAGCATACCCGGATTTTGTTTGTGTCCCAGCTCATGTACCGCATGAAGGACAACGCCCGGCTGATGAGCGTGTCGGCGGTGTTGACCGCGGTCGTGCTGACAGCTGTTGGCACGGTGTATGTGTTTCACAACGACTTAAAGAAGGAGATTGTGAGTACGACGCCTTTCGCGGTGAGTTTCGAGGAGAAGGGAGAAGGGGTGCGGCAGGTGATCGATCCGGAGGTGTTGGAGGAGTTGTTCCGCAAGCATGGCGTCACCCCTAACGCGGAAACGTCTACCGTTCTGTTGCCGACGGTTCCCGACAAATCCGTCATCGTGAGCCGGAATTCGGAGTTTTCTTTCATTTCCGAGTCAGATTGGAACGAGATCGTTCTTGCGCTTCAACTGGGAGAAAAGCACCTGCTTCAGATTGAACCGGGGGAGACCGTCTTCGGCTATCCGTTCAACCAAGTTGCGGGAGCGGAAGAGGAATCGCGCGGCGAGCGGGTTACCTTCGAAATTGCGGGTAAGACCGTCAGTTATGTTTCCAAGGGGACGGTTTTTACAGGGGTTACAAACCATCAGAAGCTGCTCTGGGTGTTGGACGACGCGGAGTTTGCCGAGCTGGCGGAGCTTGTTCCTCCGGCGGAGAGAACCGTGCTGTACGGATATAATTGGGCCGGCTGGGAGGACGATGTTGAGCTGATTGACGACATTTTCTCGCAAGTACCCGCCGATTTCCGCCCTTATGCGGAAGAGCGGATTTATGTCTATGCACAGACACAGCAAGTGACTGCGTTAACCTTATTCATCGGGCTGTTTGTCGGACTGCTGTTCTTCTTTGCGGCAGGCAGTTTGTTGTACTTCAAGCAATTTACAGAGCTCGAGGAGGATCGGCTGCAGGTTCGCCAATTGACGCGGATGGGGCTTACGCCGAAGGAACTTCGGCAGTTGACGAGGGTGCAGATTGGCGCGATGTTCTTCATTCCGTTCGCGGTAGGTTCGGTCCATGCGTTGTTCGCGTTTAAGATGCTGAACAATATTATGTCGGCGAATTTGTGGGGAAGCGCGTTCGCGGTGATCGGCGGATTCTTCGTATTGCAACTGCTTTACTATGCTGTGACTAGGCGCATGTACACGCGGCAGCTGCAGGCTTGAGTTTGCGGGGGAAGTTTATTATAATGATGTGAAAATGTTTCTTGCATGCGATGAAGGAGTCCAGTAAGCAGCGTGTTTGCGCGGCACAGGGAGGAGCAGCCGAAGATTGAGAGCCGCTCCGCAGGCGTTACGTTGCTGAACCTTCGCTCCCGAGCAGTTGAGATGAAGCGTTGTACGAAGCCGTACACGTGCGTAGGCTCGACCGGCCGGCGGCCGATACCCGCCATATGAGCTGCGCAGCTAAAGCCGGAATTGCGGTATGCTGCGAATTAGGGTGGTACCGCGACCTTTCGTCCCTTGTTTGGGAGGAAGGTCTTTTTTGTTTTTAGTGACTGAAGGAGGATGGAAGGAATGAAGGATCGGTTAGAGGCGCTTCGAACGGAGGCGCTGCAAGAGCTTCAGTCGGTGAGCGAACCGGCGGCGCTGAATGAGCTGCGCGTGAAATATCTCGGTAAGAAAGGCCAGCTCACGGAAATTTTGCGCGGGATGGGGAAGCTGTCCGCGGAGGAGCGTCCGTTGGTGGGCCAAGTCGCGAATGAAGTGCGCGAGGCGATTGAAGCCGTCATCGAGCAGAAGTCTGCGGCGTTCGCGGCGGCGGAGACGGAACGCCGTCTTGCGACGGAGACGATCGACGTGACGCTGCCGGGGCGCCCTGTATTGGGCGGCGCGCAGCACCCGTTGACGAAGGTCATTCAAGAGATCGAGGACATCTTCATGGGGATGGGCTTCACGGTGGCGGAAGGTCCGGAAGTCGAGACCGACTATTATAACTTCGAGGCGTTGAACCTGCCGAAGGATCACCCGGCGCGGGATATGCAGGATTCGTTCTACATTACCGAAGAATTGCTCCTGCGGACGCAGACGTCTCCGGTGCAGGCGCGCACGATGGAAGCGAAGGGCGGCGCGCTGCCGGTGAAAATTATTTGCCCCGGCAAGGTATACCGCCGCGACGACGATGACCCGACGCATTCGCATCAATTCATGCAGATCGAAGGCCTCGTCATCGATCGGAACATCCGGATGAGCGACCTGAAGGGGACGCTGCTGCAATTCGCGCGCGAAATGTTCGGCGAAGGCGTCAACATTCGGATGCGCCCGAGCTTCTTCCCGTTCACGGAACCGAGCGCGGAAGTGGATGTTTCCTGCGCGGTGTGCGGCGGCAGCGGCTGCCGCGTGTGCAAGCATACGGGCTGGCTCGAGATTTTAGGATCGGGCATGGTGCATCCGCGGGTGCTTGAGATGGGCGGCTACGATCCGAACGAGGTGAGCGGCTTTGCCTTCGGCATGGGCGTGGAGCGGATTGCGATGCTGCGTTACGGGATTGAAGATATTCGCCATTTCTATACGAACGATGTACGGTTCCTGCGCCAGTTCGCGCGAGGGTAAGGAGGGGAAGAGTCGAACATGAATGTTTCCTATCAATGGTTGAAGCAATATGTGGATTTGTCGGGCGTGTCGGCTGCGGAGCTCGCGGAGCTATTGACGCGGGGCGGCGTGGAAGTTGACGGCGTGGAATCCCGAAACCTGGGTGTGGAGAAGGTTGTTGTCGGCTACGTCGTATCGAAGGAGAAGCACCCGGACGCCGATAAGCTGAACGTCTGCCAGGTGGACGTCGGTACCGGCGAGCTGCTGCAAATCGTATGCGGCGCGCGGAATGTGGACGCCGGCCAGAAGGTGCCGGTTGCGCTGGTCGGCGCAAATCTTCCGGGCGGCTTGAAGATTAAGAAGGCGAAGCTGCGCGGCGTGGAATCGCAAGGGATGATCTGCTCGGCGAAGGAATTGGGCTTGAACGATAAGCTGCTGCCGAAGGAAATTCAAGAAGGGATCTTGGTGCTGCCTGCAGATACGGAGATCGGAACCGATGCGGTTAGCTTGCTGGGCATCGATGATGAGGTGCTGGATCTTGATTTGACGCCGAACCGAAGCGACTGTTTAAGCATGCTCGGTGTCGCGTATGAGGTTGGCGCACTGCTGAACCGTCCGGTTGCGCTGCCGGATGAGAACGAAGGTGCCCAATTCAGCGAAGTGCAGGCTTCTGATTTGGTGCGCGTAACGGTGGAAGCGGCGGACGCATGCCCTCATTATACCGCGGCGGTGATTGAAGGAATTACGGTCGGTCCGTCCCCGCTCTGGATGCAGAACCGCCTTATGGCGGCGGGCATTCGGCCGATTAACAACGTCGTCGATATTACGAATTTTGTGCTGCTGGAATACGGCCAGCCGCTTCATGCGTTCGACGCCGATCAATTGGCCGGCGGCGGCAAGCAGATTGTGGTGCGTCATGCGCGCGAGGGAGAACGGCTTACGACGCTCGACGGGCAAGACCGCGAGTTGGAGACGCATATGCTGCTGATTACGGACGGCGAGAAGGCGGTTGCTCTTGCCGGCGTCATGGGCGGCGCGAACTCGGAAGTGACGGCGGGTACGACGCGGGTGCTGCTGGAGTCGGCGCGGTTTGCCGGTTCGTCGGTTCGCCGCACCTCCCGCGAGTTAGGCTTGCGGTCGGAAGCGAGCTTACGGTTTGAGAAGGAAGTAAATCCGGCGGCTGTCGTTCCTGCGCTGCGCCGGGCGGTATCGCTGCTCTGCAAGTATGCGGGCGGACGCGCGGCGAGCGGGTACGCGGAAGCGGCGGCGGAGACGCCGGAGCCGCGCAAGCTGACCTTGACCGCACAGCGCGTGAACGATATGCTCGGCACTTCGATGACGGCCGATGAAGTCGAAGGCTTCTACGCGCGTCTTGGATTTGCAGTGGATCGTACGGGCGATGCATTGACCGTGACGGTTCCGCTGCGCAGAGGTGATATTACGCGGGATGTGGACCTCATCGAAGAGGCGGCCCGCCTTTATGGCTACGACAACATTCCGATTACGCTCGTACGCGGGGACACGACACCGGGGACGTTGACGAAGCCGCAGCGCGTGGCGCGTGAGGTTCGCCGCGTGTTGACCGGCGCCGGGCTGCACGAAGCGGTGACCTATTCTTTGACGGATGAGAACCGCTCCGCATCGATCGAGGGGCTCTTCACGAGCAAGTCGCTCATTCGCTTGGCGATGCCGATGAGCGAAGAGCGCAGCTCGCTCCGGACAAGTGTGCTGCCGCATCTGTTGGAGGCGGCGCTTCATAACCGCAACCATCACGAGAACGATGTGGCGTTGTTCGAGCTCGGCAGCGTGTTCTTAACCGAGGAGGAAGGCGTGTTGACGTCGCTGCCGCAGGAGCGGAGGACGCTGTCCGGCTTGATCACCGGCGCGAAGCAAGCGCCGCATTGGGCGGAAGCGGCAAGAGCCAAAGTTGACTTCTACGATCTGAAAGGGATCTTGGAAAGATTGCTCTCTTATCTCGGCATTGAGGCGGAATTCAAGAAAGCCGCGCCGGCGGGCTATCATCCGGGGCGTACCGCGGAAGTGTTCGCGGTATCCCGCGCGGGCGGAGAACGCGTGAAGCTCGGCCGCATCGGCCAGCTGCATCCGGAGACGCAAGCGCAATGGGAGCTCGACGATACGTATGTGTTCGAGCTTGATTTCGAAGCGCTTGCCGAGCAAGCGGTGCTCCGCGCGGATTACAATCCGCTGCCGCGTTACCCGGCGGCCTCCCGCGACATCGCTGTCGTCGTGGACCGCTCCGTAGCGGCTGGCGAGCTTGCAACAACCATTCGTGAAGCGGGCGGCGACATCCTCGAGTCGGTTCGCGTGTTCGACGTGTACACAGGAGAGCGGCTCGGCGCGGACAAGAAGAGCGTCGCGCTCGCATTGCTGTACCGCCATGGCGAACGGACGCTGACGGACGAAGAGGTGACCGCCGCTCATGAGCGGGTCACCGCGGCGCTTGCTGAGAAGCACGGCGCTGAATTAAGGAAATAAGTACTTTGGAAGCCGGTGTGGTCGGGGGGTACTCGATCGCGCCGGCTTTGTTACGTTCATTCAAAGATGGAACCATCAACGGCATAAGTCATTAATATCGTATGATATTAATGGAATTAAATGTAATATTGTAATAAAATTTCAACAAATATGTTGTAATTAGTAGTTAAATTTAATATCTTTGAATTGTGTGGTATGAAATTTGTTACGGAGGTGAGACAGGTTCAGCTCTTCGCTAAAAAGAACAAATCAATGTCGCTAGTCCCCATGTAACAGGTAGACCCGCATTATGGACCTCTAGGAAGTCACAAGTGTTAGTTCCGCGGTTTTTCTTACTGCATTCAGCAAGATCACTCAACTAGTACACAAGGAAATTGTTATTAATGGCTAACGAATGAAGATTTCTGCACACATTTGGTTCTCTATAGCGAACCAAATGCATCATTCTGCTAGCGCCTGTACTTACGGGATGGAGGTTGATTTAGAGAATGAAGCAACGCAAGCGGTTCATTTATTCGATTCTAGCAATTATGGTTCTTCTTTCAGGTATGTATCCCTATGCGCGGCAAGCATCCGCCCAAGATTCGCCTGGGGGAACGTTCGGGACGGTATTGGATACTCGGCAGTTCGAGCTCGCTCCTGACGTGAATTATGCTTGGTATGACATGGACAGCGATCGCGGACTGCAGAAGATTCATTCGGTAGTCTTCGATCCGAAGGATCCGTATTTGAAACTCCAAGCGGGTACGACGAATGGCAAGGTGTACGGGATGCAGGGCGTTTCCGGCATGGCGCGCGACGCCGACGCACCTGGAAACCGCGTGATCGCCGCGACGAATGCCGACTTCTATGATTTGAGTACAGGCATTCCAAGTGGTATTGTAATTAAAGATAACGGCACGATCATGAATACTCCTGCCGGCGGTCAAAGAGCGTTCGGCGTGAAGTCCGATGGAAGCGCAATCATCGGGCAGCCGAGAGTGAGTGTTCAGATGAGCGCATCGGGCCGAACCACAACGGTACATCACATTAACCGTGCGAGGGGCGACAACCAGCTCATTCTTTACACACCGGATTTCTACAGCTCTACGAAGACTAGCACACAAGGCGATGAGGTCGTACTTGAAGTGCTGGGAGGCGAAGTGAAGAGCGGCAGTTCGCTTCAGCTCCGAGTGCTTGAAACTCGCATCGGCCAAGGGGATACGCCGCTGGTCGACGGGCAGGCGGTGCTCTCGGCTTCCGGTACGGCGAGAGCGGCGCTTCAAGGGTTGACCGTCGGAGACGAAGTGGAGATTCGTTTTACGGTAGAAGGAGAATGGCATGATGTTGTCATGGCGGTTGGCGGGAATCAGCTCTTAGTGCAAAACGGCAACGTTGTGCTTCAAAGCGATCCTGCCTACCATCCGCGGACTGCCGTAGGCGTGAAAGCGGACGGCAGCGTCATTCTGCTTACGGTTGACGGCAGATCGCCGGGCTTCAGCGAAGGCGTAACGCTGCAGGAACTCGGCCAAATCATGAAGGATATGGGCGCGGTCGACGCGTTGAACTTGGACGGCGGCGGCTCGACCACATTC
>Ga0182742_1005608_pt1 | contig 10475 bp, 9 predicted proteins | sample eDN5th37CBELigMG_FD_128880 | JGI IMG/M metagenome (GOLD analysis project Ga0182742, IMG submission 128880) | Enriched Miracle-Growth compost microbial communities from Emeryville, California, USA - eDNA 5th pass 37_C BE-Lig MG (version 2)... ... | reverse complement strand
GAACACGGAAGTTAAGCCCCTCATCGCCGATGGTACTGCACGGGAAACCGTGTGGGAGAGTAGGACGCTGCCGGATCTTTTTTGCGACCCCCGGACCGCCACGCGCGGCTCCGGGGGTTTCGCCTTTTAAGCTCCCGGAGGATCGGCCCGGCGGCGGCCAAGCGAGGTGCACCATGTCGAAGCCCTACGACCCCCGCGACGCGTTCTACAGGAAGGCCAAGCAGGAGGGGCTCCGCGCTCGTTCCGCCTTCAAGATCGAGGAGATCGCCCAGCGCTTCGGCCTCTTCCGCAAGGGGATGGCGGTCCTCGATCTGGGGGCGGCGCCGGGAGGCTGGCTGCAGATCATCTCGCGCCTGGTCGGCCCCTCGGGGGTGGTGGTGGGGATCGATCTCCAGCCGATCCGCGGGATGGGGCCGAACGTCCGGACGGCGGTCCTCGACATCTACGCGCCGGACCTCCGGCAGCGGCTCGACGAGCTCCACGCCGGCGCCTTCGACGTGATCACCTCGGACATGGCGCCCAAGACCACTGGGGTCAAGGCGACGGACGAGGCGCGCTCCCTCGATCTGGCGGAGCACGCGCTCCGGCTGTGCGAGGACCTACTGCGCCCGGGCGGTGCGTTCGTCGCCAAGGTTTTCGAAGGCGGGGGCTTCGAGGGATACCTGCGCCAGGTGAAGGCGCGCTTCGCCAGGGTCAAGCTGGTGCGGCCCGAGGCGACGCGCGGGCGCTCCTTCGAGATCTACGTGGTGGCGCAGGGGCACCGGCCCGCGAAGAACCCACCCGGAGAGGGGGCAGGGGGCGGGGGCGCCGACGGGAACGGCTGACGAAGCAGGCGGGAAGCGCGGTGCGACATGGAGCGTTGCTTCCCGGGGACCTGTGCACGAACGGACGTGCACCCTCTTTGAAGAGAAGGAGCGGCTGCCGCGTCACATGGGTGTCGCTCGCTCGAGAGGTGATAACCATGGCACGTCGCAACCTGTCGCTCGCACTGATGGGCACCCTCGCCACCCTGCTCCTCGTGCCACTCTCGGCGCGGGCGCAGGAGGCGGAAGCCGAGACGGAGGAGTTGCCGCCTTACGCCGCGGCAGAACTGGAGGCCGCCCGGGCCGCCGGCGCCGACCCGATCGCAGAGGCGCGTACCATCCCGCCGCCGCCCAACCAGATCTCCCGGGCCCAGGTGGAGGAGGTTCCCTACTCCGAGAGGGACCGCGGCGACGTCCAGTTCGACGACTTCTACTCCGGCCTGGCGGAGCACGGCACCTGGGTCGAGACGCCGGAGTACGGCTACGTCTTCGTCCCCGCCCGGCAGGTGCAGGTGAAGGAGTGGCGCCCGTACCTCTACGGCCGCTGGATCTGGACCGACTACGGCTGGACGTGGGTCTCCGAGGAGCCGTTCGGCTGGGCGACGTACCATTACGGCCGCTGGACCTGGTACCCGAGCTACGGCTGGGCGTGGGTGCCGGGCTACGTCTGGGGCCCCGCCTGGGTGGCGTGGCGCTACGGTGACGTCGCCATCGGCTGGGCGCCGCTCTACCCCGGCTACGTGGCCTACACCGCGTCGTACCCGGTCCACCACGACCACTGGATTTTCATCGGGCACACCCACTTCTACGCCCACCCGGTCCACCACCACCACTTCGCGCACCGGCACGTCCACCACCATTTCAGCCATACCCACCCGGCGCGGCACTGGTACGGCTCGGGCGGCCGCGGTCACGTCTACGCCGGTCCGCCGCGCAGCTTCGTGGAGCGCCACGGCAAGGTGCAGGTGCGGTCGACGCGCCTCGAGACCGTCGACCGGCCGGGCCCCTCGCGCTTCTCTGCACGGGCGGGCAGGGCGCCGGATCGGGTGGAGATCTACCGGCCCGACCGCGTGCGGGCCGAGGTGCGGCGCCCTAGCGTCGACCGCGCGCCCATCAACCGCCGGGCGGTTCCGGGGGTGGGCTCCGGGCTGGCGGCCCGCAAGGACCTCGCCGCGCCCGACCGCAGCCCGGGGATCGATCGCGGCAGCCGCGTCGCCGATCCCGGCGCCATCCGCACTCCCGGCTCCCGGCAGGAGGGGCCGGCGGTGAGCCGCCGCGCGGACACCGGTGCCACGCCCCGCGCCACCGCGCCCCGTGCCATCGAGAACCCGCGGGTGCAGCAGGCGCCGCGGGCGACCCAGGCGCCGCGGGCGACCCAGCAGACGCCCCGCGTCTCGCCGGACGTCGGGACGCCGCGGGTGCAGGCGCTGCGGGCCGCGCAGCAGGCGCCGCGCGCCAACCGGGAGAGCGCTGCGCCGCGGGCGCAGCCCCCGCGCGCGGTGGAGAAGACGCCCCGCGTCCAGGCGGCGCCGCAGGTGCAGGCGCCCCGGGCGAGCAAGGCGCCGCAGGTTACGCCGCAGCGGCCTGCGCCGCAGGCTGCGCCCGGGCAGGTGGCGCCCCGCGCCGCTCCGCGGATCTCCCAGCCCCGGTCGTCGGCGGCGCCGCGCCCGTCGGTCGCGCCGCGGGTCGCGCAGCCCCGGTCGAGTGCGCCGCGCCAGTCGGTCGCCCCGCAGGTCGGGACGCCGCGGGCCAGGTCCGCCGCGCCGCGGATCCAGGCGCCGAGCGTCTCGCCCGGCCGCTCCACCGCCCCGCGCGCGGCGACGCGCGGCGCGCCCTCCGGCTCCGTCCGCCGCGGCAGGTAGCCGCCGGCCCGCACCGCGAGCGGCTGCACACGAGCCCACCTCGCACCAGCGCCCCGCTCTCCGACGGCAGCGGGGCGTTCGCATGTTCGGTGCAGCCCGGACCCGCTCCGCCGCCGTCGCGGGCGTTCGCCCGTCACCCGGTTTGGGGGGCCGCGCCCGGTGCTCGAGATCGCGCGCCGCCCCAACGGCGTTTCCGCGAAGACGTCCAGCCCCCTCGCTGCGGGAGACGCCCGATCTCGTTGCAGCGGAATCGTCCACCGACCCGCTGCCGCGAAAACGTCCGCCGACCCGGTGCCGCGGGACGCCCGCCGCCCACGTTGCCGCGGAACCCTCCCGAATCCTGTTGCCGCGGGAGACGCCCGCCGCCCACGTTGCCGCGAAAACGTCCGCCGACCCGTTGTCGCGGGAACGTCCGGCCACGCTGCCGCGGAAACGCCCCGGGTCGTGTTGCCGCGGGGGACGCCCGCCGCCCACGTTGCCGCGGAAACGCGCCGGGTCCTGTTGCCGGCGGGGGACGCCCGCCGCCCACGTTGCCGCGGAAACGCCCCGGGTCCTGTTGCCGCGGGGGACGCCCGGCGCCCACGTTGCCGCGGAAACGCCCGGGTCCTGTGCCGCGGGGGACGCCCGGCGCCCACGTTGCCGCGGAAGCGCCCCGGGTCCTGTTGCCGCGGGGGACGCCCGGTGCCCACGTTGCCGCGGAAACGTCCGCCGACCCGTTGTCGCGGGAACGTCCGGCCACGTTGCCGCGGAAACGCTCCGGGTCCTGTTGCCGGCGAGGGACGCCCGCCGCCCACGTTGCCGCGGGAACGCCCCGGGTCCTGTTGCCGCGGGGGACGCCCGCCGCCCACGTTGCCGCGGAGACGCCCGGCGGCCCGTTGCTCCCGGCGACGTCCGCCGCGCCCGTTGCTACGCCGGCGGTTTGCAGATCAGGCGGCCGGCGGGCTGGGGGCGGGGCAGGCGAACGAGGACGCGCACCGATACGAGCACCGCCACCACGAGGAAGCACGCCGCCACCAGGAACGACGTGCTCCACGGGGCGAAGTCCACCGCCACGCCGCCGAGCTCGAGGTGGGGGGCCGCGCCGCCCAGCTCGAAGGCCGCCCCGCCGGCGAGGGGCCCGAGGCTGCGGGCGAGGCTGGCCACGCTCTGGCCCAGGCCGAGCACCTGCCCCTGGTCGTGGATCGACGCCTGCCGGGAGACGAGGCTGGAGAGCGCCGGGTTGTGGAGCCCGCTGCCGATCGCCAGCAGCGCTGCGGCGGCGAGCAGGCCGGCGAGGCTCGAGGCGTTGCCGATCGCCACCAGCCCCGTGGTGAGCAGCACGGTGGAGACGACCAGCAGCCGCGCCTCGCCGAGCGCGCGGACGAGCGGCCGGACCAGTCCGCCCTGCACCAGCACCAGGACCACGCCGATGAAGGCGAAGATCCAGCCGTTCTCCCGCACCCCATAGCCGAAGCGCCGCTCGGTGAAGAGGGCGAAGGTGGTCTCCATCTGGGAGAAGCCGAAGGTGGCGAGGAAGTAGAGGAGGAAGAGCCACGGCAGGATCGGGTGGCCCAGCGCTTCGCGCAGGGCGGCGAGGCGCGAAATCCGCAGGGAGACGGCGCGGGCGCGCGCCTCGGGGGGAAGCGATTCGGGGAGGAGGAAGAAGGCGAGGACGAAGTTGATCGCCGCGAGGATCGCGGCGCCGATCGCCGGGGCCGCCAGGCCGAGGCCCGCGAGCAATCCGCCCACCGCGGGACCGAGCACGAAACCGAGGCCGATCGCCGCGCCGATCATCCCCATCCCGCGTGCCCGCTCCGCCGGCGGGGTGATGTCGGCGATGTAGGCCTGGGCGGTGCCGATGTTGGCGGCGGCCATCCCGGCGAAGGCCCGCGCGAGGGCGAAGATCGCCAGGTGGGTGGAGGCGGCGAAGAGGAGCATCGCCACCACGCTCGCCCCGATGCTGACGAGGAGCACGGGCCGGCGGCCGATCCTGTCGGAGAGGCGTCCCCAGAGCGGCGCGAAGAGGAACTGCATCGCCGAGTAGGCGGTCATCACCACGCCGACCTCGAAGCCGCTCGCGCCGAGGTGGGTGGCGAAGAACGGGAGGAGGGGGATGACCAACCCGAACCCGAGCAGGTCGAGGAAGACGGTGAGGAAGAGAACGGGGAGCGGCGACTTCCTGCGCGGCATCGGAACGAGATAGCCGCGCGCGGCGGGCGGGGCAAAAAGAAAGGTCGCGTGAGCCCAGGCCCGAGGCGGCTCACCGCCCGAGCCGCGCATGGACCCGGAGGCGAAAGGCGCGCCGCCCGCGGCGTCCGCCCCGCGCCCGCACCGCCGGCGCACGGACCCGGGGGCGAAAGGCGCGCCGCCCGCGGCGTCCGCCCCGCGCTCGCACAGCCGGCGCACGGACCCGGGGAGCGAAAAGCGAGCCGCGCGTGACGTCCGCCCCGCGCTCGCACAGCCGGCGCACGGACCCGGAGGCGAAAGGCGCGCCGCCCGCGGTTGCCCCCCGCGTCTCGCCCCCCGAAACCCGCGCGGGACCTTGGCGGCGCCGCCTTCCGCGGGCACGGCGTGACGTTCACGGGCCGACTTGACCGGCGGTGGTTCAGCGGATACATCCCGCCATCACGTGACGCGCAGCGCCTGGGTCGACGGCGGCGCAGGCGCGCGCCGCAAGAGCGCGCAGGCGCGAGGCGCACTTCCCGGCGGCGGCCGCCGGGACGGAGGAGACCGGAGTGAGGGCCGTTGCCAGTGCGGACGCCCCCATGGCGAACAGCGTCCTGGTGCGCGACCTCGTCGCGCTCACCAAGCCGCGGATCACGGCCCTGGTGCTCCTGACCACCGCGGGCGGCCTCGGCCTCGCCCCGGGGGAGCTGCCGTGGCACCTCCATCTGGTGACGGTGCTCGCCACGGGCCTGGTGGTCAGCGCGGCGAGCACGCTCAACAACTACCTGGAGCGCGACACCGACGCGCTGATGCAGCGCACCCGGCGCCGCCCCCTCGCCGCCGGCAGGATCTCGCCGCAGCTCGCCCTCTACTTCGGCCTGGCCCTCGCGGCGATCAGCATCCCCGCGCTGGTCTTCCTCGTCCATCCGCTCCCGGGGCTGCTCGCCTTCATCGCCTTCGTCAGCTACGTGTGGCTCTACACGCCGATGAAGCGGATGAGCACCGACGCGCTGCTGGTGGGCGCGGTTCCCGGCGCGATGCCCCCGCTGATCGGCTGGACCGCGGTGACCGGGACGATCGACCTCGCCGGCCTCGTCCTCTTCATGGTCCTCTTCGTCTGGCAGCTTCCCCACTTCCTCGCCATCGCCATCTACTGCGGCGAGGACTACGCCCGGGGCGGACACAAGGTCCATCCGGTGGTGCGCGGGGTGGAGTCGGCCAAGCGGTGGGCGACGATCTGGGCGGCGGCGCAGCTCGCGGTCTCGCTGCTGCTGGTGCCGCTCGGCGTCGCCGGCTGGTTCTACTGCGTCGTCGCCGCGGTGGCCGGCACCGCCTACCTCGTCTTCGCCGCCCGCGGCATCGGCAGGGACCTGGGCCGCGACTGGTCGAAGCGGCTGATGATGGGCTCCATCTACTACCTCTGCGCCATCTTCTTCTCGCTGGCGATCGACTCCTGGCTGTGAAGTCGCTTCGCACCCTCGCCGGTCTCGTCCTCTTCGCCGCGGTGGCCTCGCTGCCGATCGCCTGGCTCCTCCTTCCCGAGCCGCCGCCGCTCCCCGCGCTCTACCCGATGCCCTCCTTCTCGCTCACCAGCGAGCAGGGCAAGCCGTTCGGCGCGGGCGATCTGAAGGGGAAGGTGGCGATCGCCAACTTCATCTTCACCTCCTGCCCCACCGTCTGCCCGATGCTCACCAGCCACATGGCCCGGGTGCAGGAGCGCTTCGCCGGGGAGCCCGGCGTGCACCTGGTCAGCTTCTCGGTCGATCCGAAGAACGACACCCCCGAGGTGCTCGCTGCGTTCGGCAGGAAGTTCGGCCAGGACCCCGCGCGCTGGACCTTCCTCACCGGCGATCTCGAGGCGGTGAAGCGCGCGGTGGTGGAGGGGTTCAAGATCCACGTCGCCGGCGTCGACGATCCGAACGCCACCGCCTTCGACATCGTCCACGGCGAGCACTTCGTGCTCGTGGACAAGAACGGGACGATCCGCGGCTACTACCAGCCGCGGGATCTGGAGCGGCTCGGCGACGACGCGGAGCGCCTGCTCGCCGAGGAGCTCCCGCCGAAGCACGGCGGCACGAGGTAAGGGAATGCAGCTCGCCGACGTCCTGCCTGCGGTCAACGCCTGCCTCAACGCCCTCGCGGCCATCTGCCTCCTCGGCGGCTGGTTCGCGATCCGGCGGGGCATGCGCGAGGTCCACAAGCGCTTCATGCTGGGAGCCTTCTGCGCCTCGACCGTCTTCCTCGTCTCCTACCTGACGCGCTTCGCCCTCACCGGCAGCACCCACTTCCCGGTCGGCGGCGGCTGGAAGGTGCTCTACCTGGCGATCCTCTTCAGCCACATGTTCCTGGCGATGGGGCTGGTGCCGATGGTGCTGCGCACGCTCTGGCTCCCGTGGAAGGGGCGCTACGTGCAGCACCGCTCGATCGCGCGGTGGACCTTCCCGATCTGGGTCTACGTCTCGTTCACCGGGGTGGTCGTCTACTTCATGCTCTACCATCTGCCCGGGTGGCTCTGACCTTGCCGCCCGCGCGGCGGCACGCTTAGCCTCCCTCCGATGGAGAGGGACGGGACGGCGAAGGTCACGCGGCTTCCCGACACCGACGCGGACGGCCGCAAATCGCTGGGGATGAGCTTCTTCCTGCTCTCCTCCACGATGTCCTTCGGCGGCCTCCTCGTCCTCTACGGCAACCTGCGCCGGGACGCGCCCGCGTGGGACGCGGAGCTGCCGCTGGGGCTGGCCGCCGCGGCGACGCTGGTGATCGTCCTCTCGTCGCTCACGCTCCACGCAGGCGTGCGCGCGGTGCTGCTGGCGCGGCCCCGCCTCCTGCCGCGCTGGCTCCTCGCCACCGTCGCCCTCGGGCTCGCCTTCCTGGCGCTCGAGGTGCTCCTCTGGCGCCGCCTCTGGTCCACCGGCTTCGCCCTCGGCACCGCGCAGGCGGGCGTGTTCTATGCGCTTACCGGCTTCCATTTCGTCCACGTGGGCGTGGCGATCGCGCTGCTGCTGTGGCTGGTCCCGGGGGCGCTGCGGGAGCGCTACCACGCCCGCAACCACGTGCGCGTCCGGCTCATCGCGCGCTTCTGGCACTTCCTCGGGATCAACTGGCTGCTGATCGTCGCGGCGCTCCTCCTCTGGTGACGCTCCGCGATCAGGTGCCGGTGTAGCTGTAGGGCGCGCGCTGGGTCAGGAAGTGGCGGATGCGCCGCTTGTCCTCGTCGGAGAGATCGAGCATCCGCATCCCCGCGCCCGGCGGCAGGCGGCTCGAGAAGTGCGAACGCTCCCGCGTCCACGTCACCTCCGCCCGCGTCTCGATCCGGTAGCCGCCGAGGAGAACCACGGTGAGGCGGACGATCGATCCCACCGGCGGCGGCAGATCGGTGGCGACGAAGATCCCCACCAGCCGGCCGGCGGTGGTCTTGGCGAGGAAGAAGTTGTTCTCGCTGAAGAGGTCGACCACCACGTGGAAGGAGGGCTCGCCCTCGCCGGGACCGGGGGTGAGCCGCGCCAGCTCCTCCTCGATCATCGAGACGATCTCCGGGGGAGGCGGCGCGCGCTTCGGCAGGGGAGGTGGCACCGGCGCCGGCGCGGGCGCCGCGGCGGGAGCGGTGCCCGCGCCGAGGGCGAGGCGCGGATCGCGGAGGAGCTGCGCCTTGTCGACGGCGCCGTCGGCGCCCAGCTCCCGCGCCCGCGCGGCGAGGGCGGGGCCGGGCGCGCCCATGAGGAGGAGGCGCGCGCCGAGCCGCGTTCGCATGCCGAGCACCACCTGCCGAACGGTCTCCGCGCGGAGACCGCCTGCGGAGGCGTCGAGGAGGATCAGCCCCGGCGCGATCCGGGCGAGGAACTCGGGCGTCAGCCCCGCCGCCAGCGACACCACCTCCGCGTCGAAGCCCGCTGCGCGCAGGCTCGCCCGCAGCTCCTCGGCGAGGAGCCGATCGTCCTCCACCACGAGGAGGCGTCGGTTCTGGGGTGGCTGCTGCTGCAACGGTCGGGCTCCGGTACGCGGACGGATCAGAAGGTGAGGTCGCCCTCGCCGCCGCCGCCCACGTCGAGGAGGACCGCGCGGGCGACGTCGGAGGGCGCGGTGGCGTGGGCGCGGGCGAGCTCGGGCGTGATCCGCCCCGCCTTGACCAGCTCCACCAGGTGCTGATCGAAGGTCTGCATGCCGAGGTCGACGCGCCCCGCCTCCATCAGTCGCAGGAGCGACTCGGGCGGCGCCCCCTCGCGGATCTGCGCCTGGATCGAGCGGGTGGAGAGCATCACCTCCGCAGCCGGGATGAGGCCGCCGCCGTCGGCGCGGAGGAGGAGGCGGAGCGCCACCATCGCCCGCAGGGTCTCGGCGAGGCGGCCGCGCACCCCCTCCTGCTCCTCGCTGGGGAAGAGGCCGAGGAAGCGGGAGATGCTGCGGGGCACGTCCTGGGTGTGGAGCGAGGAGATGACCAGGTGGCCCGTCTCCGCCGCGCGCAGACAGATGTCGGCGGTCTCGCGATCGCGGATCTCGCCCACCATGATCACATCGGGATCCTGGCGGATCACCGCGTGGAGCGCGGAGGCGAAGGAGGCGGTGTCCGAGCCGACCTCGCGCTGGATCACCAGCGCCCGGCGCCGGGGGAAGAGGAACTCGATCGGGTCCTCGATGGTGACGACGTGGGCGCCGCGGCTCTCGTTCATCGCGTCGATGAGGCTGGCGATGGTGGTCGACTTGCCGTTGCCGGCAGCGCCCACCACGAGGACGAGGCCGCTGCGCACGTTGGCAAGGGAGGCGATCACCGGGGGCAGGTTGAGCTGCTCGAAGCTCGGCACCTCGAAGGGGATGACGCGCATCACCAGGCCGACCGAGCCGCGCTGGCGCAGCAGGTTGACCCGGAAGCGGGAGAGGCCGGTGACCGAGTAGCCGCGGTCGGTGTCGTTCACCTCGCCGCGGACGAAGGGATCGTTCTCGCCGAACAGCGTGCGCGCGATCGCCTGGGTGTCGTCGGCGGTGAGCGGCTCGAGGCGGGCGGCCACCAGCTCGCCGAAGATCCGGTACGAGGGGGGGTAGCCCACCTCGAAGTGGATGTCCGAGGCGCCGCGCCTCACACCCAGGGTGAGTAGGTGGACCAGCTGCTCGTGGGTCATGCACATCGCTCCTGCAGGCGGCACCGGAAGATCGACGGAAGCGTAGCACGGGGGCGGAGGTGGCTCGCCTTTCCCGCCGGCGTTCGAAATCTTGATCGGCGGGGCGGTGCGACCTACACCGACCACGCGGGCGGCGCACCGGGCCGGGGTTCCGGATCGCCGCCGATCCGCGCATCATCGCGACTGGCCGCGGGTGGCGCGCGGCGCGGCGAGGTTCCTCGTGGCAGAGAGCAGGCCCGAACAGCTCCCCCTCGCGTTCGCGCCGGCGGCACGTCCCGCGCGTGCCGGTCGGACATCCGCGGCAGGGCGTGCGCCGGCCGCTGCGCCGGGAGCAGGGCGGAGCGAGCGTGCGGAGGCGTGTGACGCGGCTGCCGGTCGGGCAGCGCGTGCCGAACGTGCGGCGGCCGTTTCGCCGGTCGTCGTGCCGGAATCACGGCGGAGCGAGCGCGCGCAGGAGGGGGACGCGTCCGCCGGTCGGGCATCCGCGGCAGGGCGTGCGCCGGCCGATGCACCGGAAGCACGGCGGAGCGAGCGCGCGCGGGCCTTTGGCG
>Ga0182742_1005607_pt1 | contig 10475 bp, 7 predicted proteins | sample eDN5th37CBELigMG_FD_128880 | JGI IMG/M metagenome (GOLD analysis project Ga0182742, IMG submission 128880) | Enriched Miracle-Growth compost microbial communities from Emeryville, California, USA - eDNA 5th pass 37_C BE-Lig MG (version 2)... ... | reverse complement strand
ATGTCCGACCGGATCGCGGTGTTCAACAAGGGCAGGATAGACCAGGTCGGAACCGCTCAGGCCATCTACGACGATCCGCAGACCCGCTTCGTCGCCCGGTTCATCGGGGAGACGAACCTGTGGGACGGAACCGTGATCGGCAGGGAGCACGACTGTCATGTCGTCCGCCTGTCGAGCGGCCCTGTCCTGAAGGTCTCGGGCGAGCCGGATGTTGCGACGGGCAGCGATGTCTGCGTCTCGGTGCGGCCGGAAAGGCTCGGTCTCGGAGACGACCGGGCCGGCGGCATTCCGGACGGCAACCGCGTCGTGATGACCATCATCGACAGCGTCTACCAGGGCGACCATATCCGCGTGCAGCTCGACGGTCCCCTCGGCCATTGCCATGCGCGCCTGGACCGCAAGGAACGCCAGTGGCCGGTGGGCGCGCAGGTTGAGGTCGCGATGCGCCCCGCGGACTGCAAGGTTGTGTCGCCATGACCCAAGCCTCAGGCCGAAAGCTCCGAGCATTCCTGCTGGTGGCGCCGCTGTTCTGCTTTCTGGCGCTCTTCTTCGTCGTCCCGCTCGCCGGCATCTTCAAGCTCTCGGTCTCGGACACATCGGCGGTCCGCGCCCTGCCACGGACAGCATCCGTCATCGGAAGCTGGGATGGGACGGGCCATCCCGGGCCCGAGGTGTTCCGGGCCTTCGTCGAGGACCTCAGGGCCTCGGACGACGAGCAGGCGCTCGGCGACATGGTCCGCAGGCTGAACAGCATCCAGCCCGGCTTCCGCACGCTGATGGCGAAGACGACCCGGGCGGCCGGCGAGCAGGCGGGCGCCCTCGACCTGCTCGACATTGATCGCAAGTGGTCGCAGCCGGCCTATTGGGAGGCGATTGCGACGGCACTGGAGCCGGTCACCGACCGCTATCTCCTCGCGACCGTCGATCTGAAGCGTGACAGCGCCGGCTCCATCGTCGAGCAGGACGCCAATATGGCGGTCAACAGGGCGGTTCTCTTCAGAACCCTCTGGATCGGCGCGGTCGTCACGTTCTTCTGCGTCCTGCTCGGTTATCCTTATGCGCTCGTCGTCGCTTATGCGTCGCGGTTCCAGAGGGCGGTGCTGCTCGGCGCCGTGCTGCTGCCCCTGTGGACGTCGCTTCTGGTGCGTACGGCCGCCTGGTTCCTCATCCTCCAGGAAAAGGGCCTCATCAACGAATGGCTCCAGGCCGTCGGCCTGATTAACGGCCCGATCGCCCTGATCTTCAACCGGACCGGCCTCATCATCGCCATGACGCATGTCCAGCTCCCGCTCATGGTCCTGCCGATCTACAGTGTCCTCATCACCATACCGAAGAACCTCATGCCGGCCGCAGCGTCCCTGGGGGCGCCGCCGCTTTCCGCCTTCCTGCGCGTGCTGCTGCCCCTGTCCGCGCGCGGTGTGGCGTCCGGGATACTGCTCGTCTTCATCTCCTCGCTCGGCTACTACATCACGCCTGCTCTGCTCGGCGGCGCCGGAGAGCAGATGCTGTCCTCCTTCATCGCTTTCTACGCGACATCCACCGCCGACTGGAGCATGGCGAGCGCCCTCGGCCTCATCCTCGTGGCGGTGACGGTCGTCCTCTATGCCGTCTACGAGCGGCTTTCCGGCTCATCCGAGAGGCGCACATGAGAGCGACGAGGGCGATCTTCTCCACCGTGATGGTGGGCTTCCTCCTGGGGCCGCTGGTGGCGATCCTGCCGCTCGCCTTCACCTCCAGCATGCTTCTCGTCTATCCGGTCCCTTCCTGGTCCTTCCGATGGTTCGAGGAGCTCGTCATCAACGAGGAATGGCGGCGTTCGATCTACAACAGCCTCGTCATCGGGATCGGCACGACGGTGCTCGCCACCAGCCTCGGCACGGCCGCGGCGCTTGGCCTTCGCGGCCGCGTGTCGCTTTCCGCCTCCGGTTTCAGGACGCTTTTCATGCTGCCGATGGTGGTGCCGCCGGTCGTTCTCGGCATCGGCCTGCAGATGCTCATCCCGCGCCTGGGGCTCACGGACAGCTACGCCGCGGTGATCATCGCCCATAGCGTGCTTGCGGCCCCGTTCGTCCTCATCTGCGTCAGGGGCGCGCTCGGCGGTGTCGACCAGCGCGTGGAGCTGGCCGCCGCGAGCCTCGGCGCGTCGCCCTTCGTGGTCTTCCGGCGCGTCACGCTGCCGCTCATCATGCCGGGGGTCGCCTCCGGCGCGGTGCTGTCCTTCGCAACGTCGCTGGACGAGGTGGTGCTGACGCTGTTCGTCGCCGGGCCCAACCAGCGGACCCTCGCGCGGCAGATGTTCTCGTCCATCCGCGAGAATATCAGCCCGACGATCGCCTCGGCCGCCTTCATTCTCATCGTTGGGACGGTCATCATCAGCCTCCTGATCCACATGCTTCGCTCCAGGAACAGGAGCGTGGCCGGCTAGGCGCGGCCGATCCAATGCTTAACATCAGAAAGTGCGGGATAGAGAAATGAACACCAGGAACCTGTCGTACTCCGAGATGGACAAGAATGCCCTCATCCATCCCTACACGAATCTGGCGACGCACCAGCAGAACGGCCCGCTCGTCATCGAAAGCGGGCACGGGATCTACGTCACCGACGAGGAGGGGCGCAGCTATATCGAAGGCCTCGGCGGCCTCTGGAGCACCTCGCTCGGCTTTAACGAGCCGGAACTGGCGGAAGCGGCCTACGCCCAGCTCAAGGCGCTGCCGACCTATCACAGTTTCAACGGCATGGCGCCGCGCCCGACCATCGAGCTCGCCGATTGCCTCAAGGACATGGTGCCGATCGAGGACGGGCGCGTGTTCTTCGCCAATTCGGGCTCGGAAATAAACGACACCATCATCAAGTTCATCTGGCATGTCAGCAATATCACCGGCAAGCCGGACAGGAAGAAGATCATCTCCCGGCGCCGCTGCTATCATGGCGTCACCATCGCGACGGCGTCCATGACGGGCCTCGAGGCTTGCCATGCCGGTTTCGACCTGCCGCTCGACCGGTTCGTCAAGTGCATGTGCCCCGACTACTATCGCGAGGGCCTGCCGGGGGAGAGCGAGGAGCAGTTCTCCGAACGCTGCGCCCGGGACCTCGTCGAGGTCATCGAGCGTGAGGGGCCCGATACGATCGCGGCCTTCTTCGCCGATCCCGTCATCGCGGGCGGCGGTGTCGTTCCCCCGCCGGCCGGCTATTTCGAGAAGATCCAGAAGGTCCTGAAATCCTACGGCATCCTGTTCGTCGCCGACGAGGTGATCTGCGGCTTCGGCCGGACCGGGAACGCCTTCGCGACGCAGACATACGACCTGAAGCCCGATGTCATCACCATGGCGAAGGCCCTCTCGTCCGCCTACCTGCCGATCTCGGCCGCCGTCGTCGCGCCGTCGATATGGGAGCCGCTGATGGCCGGCAGCGAGAAATACGGCGCGCTCGCCCATGGCTTCACCTATTCGGGCCATCCCGTCTCGGCCGCCGTTGCGCTGAAGACGCTGGAAATTTACGAAAGGCGATCGACCTTCGCCCATGCGAGGAAGGTCTCCGAACATTTCCTCAAGCGCATCGACGGCTTTGCCGGGCACCCGATCGTCGGCGACACGCGCGGGGTAGGGTTGCTGGGCGCCGTCGAGATGTCGCCCGATCCCGCAAGCAAGGCACAGTTCCCGGCCGCGCTCAAGGTCGGGGCCTATTGCGCCGCGCGGTGCCTGGAGCATGGGCTGATCGTCCGCGCCATCGGCGATACCATCGCCTTCTGCCCGCCACTGATCATCACGGAGAGCGAGGTCGACGAGATGTTCACCCGCTTTTCCGACGCCCTTGCCGAAACGGCCGAAATGGTAGGGCAGCATGCCGGCTACGCGTGACGGACAGGAGAATACCATGCTGCCCTCGGGCTATCGTTACCCGCAGCTCGGCCTCTTCGTCGGCCGGCAATTCCTGACGCGGACGGATTCACCGCCGGTCGACGTGCTGAACCCGGCGACGGAGGAATGTCTCGCCAGGCTTCCCACCGCCACCCCGGCGATCGTCGGCGATGCGCTGGCCTGTGCGGCGCGCGCCTTCGCGGGCTGGATGGAGTTCCCCGCGTCCGCGCGGGGGGCGGTCCTTCACCGGGCCGCGGATCTTCTTGCCGGAAGAGCGGACGAGATCGCCTTCACGATCGTCCTGGAGCAGGGCAAGCCCCTGCGGCAGGCAAGGCTCGAGGTCGATCGCGTGGTGGACCTGTTCCGTTACTTCGGCAGACTGGCCGGGCACCTGAAGGATATCGAGCTCGATGACGGCGGCCAGCCGATACGCCGCATATCGAGGCCAGTGCCGGTCGGCGTCGTCGCGGCGTTCACGGCCTGGAATTTTCCACTCGTCCTTGCCGGACGCAAGCTGGCCATGGCGCTCGCCGCGGGATGCCCCGTCATCCTCAAGGCGGCGGAGGAGACGCCCGGCGCAGCGGTCGAACTGGTGCGCGCGTTGCAGGCGGCAGGCCTGCCGGACGGGTACCTCAGCCTGCTCTTCGGACGGCCCGCCGACATATCGAGCCAGTTGCTCGCTGCACCGGTCGTCGGGAAAATCTCGCTGACGGGGTCCATCCCCGTCGGCAGGACGCTGGCACGGCTGGCCGCCGACGGCGTGAAGCCGGCGAGCCTTGAACTGGGCGGCCATTCTGCGGCGATCGTCTTCGCCGACAGCGACATCGAGGTCGCGGCAAGGCAGATCGCCGCCGCGAAATTTGCCAATGCGGGGCAGGTCTGCACCGCCCCGAGCCGCATTCTCGTGGAGCGCCCTGCCTACGACCGATTCGTTTCCGTCTTCACGGCCTGTGCCGAGGCCCTCGTCGTCGCCGACGGTCTGGCGGAAGGGGTCGACATGGGGCCGCTCGCCCATGCCGGACGGTTGCGGGCGACGCAAGCCGTCGTCGAGGATGCCGTCGCCCGTGGCGGGAAGATCGTCACCGGCGGCAGGGTCCTCGATCGGAAAGGCTATTTTTTCGAGCCCACGGTCATCGTCGAGGCCCCCCTCGACAGCGCCATCATGCGTGAAGAATATTTTGCCCCGCTCGCGCCGATCCACGTGTTCGACGGCGAGGAAGAGGCGCTCGGGATCGCCAACGGCCTACCCTACGGGCTTGCGGCCTATCTTTTCACGGCATCGCCCGAGCGCATCGACCGCATGACCGGGCGGCTGGAGACCGGCGGGGTATTCGTCAACACGACGGCGACCGTCACGGAAGCAACGCCGTTCTCCGGGATCAAGGAAAGCGGCTACGGCTATGAGGGCGGCCAGCGCGGGCTGGACAGCTACCTTCACTACAGGCTCGTCAACACGCGGATCGAGGCCCGGGGCCTGTGAAACGCAGAGGGAGCCGGCGAGGATATCAAACTTTTGGCGGCTTCCACCCAATTGGTATGAGCTACGCGGCTCTATTTTTGGTCTCTTACTGCCAGTTTGATTCAGAAGAGGCTTGAATGCCGGGTCCGGTCTGGACGCGAGCGGTTTTGCCGGGGAATGCAGGAATGATACGAGTTGGAATTGACGTTGGCGGAACCTTCACCGATTTTGTTTTCGTCGACTCGGATTCTGGAGCGATCCGGTATTACAAGGAGCCTTCCACGCCGCGCGATCCGTCCGAGGCGATCGAAACCGGCATTGCCGGCGCGATGGAGAAATTCGGCTTCAGGGATGGGGATATCGGCTTCGTCGGCCACGGTACGACCGTCGGCACCAACATGGTCATCGAGCGTCGCGGCGCGAAGACCGGCCTGATCACCACCAAGGGTTTTCGGGACGTGCTGGAGATCGGGCGCCAGGTGCGCCCCAACGTCTACGACTACCGCTCCGTCAAGCCCGAGCCGCTGGCAAGGCGCCGTCACCGTATCGAGGTGCAGGAGCGCGTGAACGCCCGGGGGGAATGCCTTCTGGAGCTCGACGAAAGCGAGCTGCGCCGCGGTGTCGAGCGTCTTGCGGGCGACGGCGTCGAGGCGGTGTCGATCTGCTTCCTGCACAGCTACCTCTTCCCCGGCCACGAAATCCGGGCGGAGGAGATCGTCCGGGAAATGATGCCGGGCGCCTTCGTCTGCCGGTCGAGCGACGTCCTGCCCGAATTCCGCGAATACGAGCGCTTCTCGACCACCACGATCAATGCCTATCTGGGGCCGAAGTTCGAACTCTACCTCGACCGGCTGGTCGACCGGCTCATCCGCCTCGGCATCACCGCGAAGCCCTATACCATCCATTCGAACGGCGGCCTGATGTCGATCGAGACGGTCAAGCGCTATCCCGTGCGGACGTGCCTTTCGGGCCCGGCGGCCGGCGTCATCGGCTCTGCCGCGATTGCGGGTCAGGCCGGTCATCCCAACGCCATCACCTTCGATGTCGGCGGAACGAGCACGGACATCTCCGTCATTTCCGGCGGCAAGCCCCAGTTCACGACGACCCGCGAGGTCGCGACCTATCCGGTCAAGACGCCGATGGTCGACATCCATGTCATCGGCGCCGGCGGCGGCTCGATCGCCTTCATCGACGATGCCGGCGGGCTTCAGGTCGGCCCGCGCAGCGCCGGGGCCGTGCCGGGACCGGTCGCCTACATGAGGGGCGGAACGGAACCGACGATCACCGATGCGAATGTCGTGCTCGGCCGCCTGAACCCGGTGGCGCTCCTGGACGGGGCCATGCCGGTCGACCACCAGGGCGCGTGGCGGGTCATCGAGGAGAAGGTCGCAAGGCCGCTCGGCCTGTCGGTCGAGCAGGCGGCCTACGGCATCATCCGCATCGCGGTTTCGAACATGGCGCGCGCCATCCGCTCCGTCACGACGCAGCGCGGCATCGACCTGCGCGACTATTCCTTCGTCACCTTCGGCGGGGCGGGTCCGCTGCATGCGGTGGAAACCGCGATCGACTGCGGCCTCAAGACCATCGTCGCGCCGAACGAGCCGGGAACGATGTGCGCCCGCGGTATCCTCGTTTCCGACACCAGCCTCGATTTCGTCCAGAGCAGGATCTGCAGGTTCGGCGACGCGCAATGGGCCGATATCGTCTCGATCATCGCCAAGCTGCGCGACGATGCGGAAAGCTGGCTGGCGGGAGAGGAAATCCCGCCGCACCGCCGCCGCTACGAGAGCATCCTGGAAGCCCGCTATGTCGGCCAGAACCACGAGGTCCAGGTGCGGATCGCGGCTGACGACCCCGATGCCGGCAGCTTCCTTGCCGCCTTCGAGGAGGCGCACGAGCGCGAATACGGATATGCGCTTGCGGGCCGGGCGATCGAGATCGTCAATTTCCGGGTCCGTGGCCTGGCGGCGACCGCGGCCGACCGCAGCACCGTCGAGCAGCCGGAGGGTGAGCTCGCGCAGGCCGTCATCGGCCATCGCCGGTTCTACGTCGATCCGCAGGTGGAGTGGGTGGATGCGACGGTCTATTCCCGCCACCTCGTCCCGCTTTCATCGAGGATCGTCGGCCCGGCGATCGTCGAGGACATGAGCTCGACCTCGGTCATCTTCCCCGGCCAGGTCGCCCATGTCGACACGGCCGGCAACCTCATCATCGAATTGTAATCGCCGAGGACAAGTGTGATGGCAAATCCCGCCGCAGATCGCGACACCGTTTCGGATCCGATCGCAATGGAAGTCTACAACAACCGGCTGATGGCGATCGTCGAGAGCATGCTGCACATTCTCGTGCGCTCCTCCTTCTCCACCAATGTCAAGGAACGGCGCGACTGCTCCGTGGGCCTGTTCGACGCGAAGGGCAGGGTGTTGGCCCAGACCGACCACACGCCCCTGCATCTCGGCTCCACCCTCGGCGCCGTGACCCGCGTGCTGGAGGAATACGACCTCGCCGACATCCGTGAGGGCGACGCCTTCATGTGCAACGATCCCTATCTGGCCGGCGGCACCCATCTTCCCGACATCACGATCGTCTCGCCCGTCTTCCATCAGGGAAGGATTGCGTTCTTCCTCGCCAATATCGCCCATCACTCGGATGTAGGCGGTGCGGTCCCGGGCTCGATTTCCGGAACGGCGCGGACCATCTTCGAGGAGGGCATCCGTATCCCGCTGGTGCGCCTGCGGGCCGAGGGGCGGCTGCAACGGGACATTCTGCGCCTCGTATCGGTGAACACGCGCGATCCCGAGGAACGCGAGCTCGACCTCGGCGTCCAGCTCGCGACCAACGACCGCGGCATGGTCATGGCGCAGGAGCTTCTGGCCCAGGTCGGCGACGGGCGGTTCGCGTCGATCGTCTCCGACATGCTGGCTTATACCCGGCAGCGGCTGAGCAACCGGCTCGCACCGCTGGAAGGCAAGCAGGCGAGCTTCACGGCCTATCTCGACGACGACGGCGTCACCGACATCGCGGTGAAGATCCAGGCTCTCGTGCGCATCGAGCAGGGAACCCTCGTCTTCGACTTCACCGGTACGGACCGGCAGGCGACGGGCGCCATGAACGTGCCGTTCAATGCTCTCCAGGCCACCGTGGTCTATTGCATCAAGATGATGATCGACCCGGGCCTCATGCCCAATCACGGCGTCTTCCAGTGCCTGCGTATCGTCACGCCGGAGCGGTCGATCGTGAGCCCGCATCATCCGGCGGCCGTCGGCGCGCGGTCGATCACCGCCAACAAGGTGGCGCGCGCCATCATCGGCGCGCTCGCACAGATCCTGCCGGCCGACCGCGGCATCGCCTCGGGGCAGGACATCGTTCCCGGAATCTGCTTTGCCGGGCATCGCGGCGACGGCTCGAGCTACGTCTACATGGAGACCGTCGGCGGCGGATCGGGCGGAACCGCCTCGGTCGACGGGATGGACGGCGTCCAGCTTCATGTCACCAACACGTCGAACCTGCCGGTCGAGGCGCTGGAGCACGAGTACAGCCTGCTCGTCGACGAATATGCGCTGGTCGAGGACAGCGGCGGCGCCGGCACGTTTCGCGGCGGCCTCGGCATCGCCCGGCAGATCGCCGCGACGCAGGACGGCGTCATCTTCTCGGTCCGCTCGGACGGCCATGTCTATCCGGCGCCGGGCCTTGGCGGCGGCGATGCCGGACGTTGTGCGCGGATCAGGTTCAATTTCGGCTCGGCCGACGAGCAGGATATCGGCTCCAAGACCTCCAATCTCGTCCTGAGCACGGGCGACAGCATCCGCATCGAAACGCCCGGCGGGGGCGGCTACGGCCTTCCTTCGGGTCGGCGCGACCAGGATATCGCCGACGATATCGCCGACGGAAAGGTCTCCGTCGCGCAGGCGCGAAAGGTCTACGGTGCGGGCAGGGTCGACAGGCTTCTGCATGGCGGCGACCGGCTGGCCGCCGGTGCGGCGGCATGGCAGCGGGTGGCGCGCGACGGTCATGATGCCGAGTAGGACGGTCCACGATATCGTCGTCGTCGGGGGCGGGCTCGTCGGCACGGCGACGGCGATCGGCCTCAGGCGGCAGGGGCTGTCCGTCCTCATCCTCGACGGCGAGGACGACGACCACCGCGCCTCGCGCGGGAATTTCGGGCTGGTCTGGGTCCAGACCAAGGGGCACAAGGTCCGGCCCTATGCCGAACTTTCGCGGGAGGCCTCGCGGTGCTGGCCGGAATTTGCCCTCTACCTGAAGGACCTGACGGGGATCGATGTCGGCTTGGAGGACAGGGGGGCGTTCTACCTGTGCCTGTCGGAGGAGGAGTTCGAGGCGCGCCGCGCGCTCATGGCAAGGCAGTTCGATGCGGACCTGCCGGTGCCCGGCGCCTACGAGATGCTGGCCCGCCCGGAGCTGGACAGGGCGATGCCTGGCCTCGGCCCCCTCGTTTTCGGGGCCTGCTACGGCCGCCACGACGGTGCGGTCAATCCGCTGCTGCTGCTGCGCGCGGTGAATGCCGCCTTCGTCGCCGAAGGCGGGGAATACCGCAACTCCCATACCGTCACCGGCATCCGCCGCAGCGGCGGCGGATTCGAAGTCGCCACGGCGCATTCGACCCATAGCTGCGGCAAGCTGGTGCTGGCGGCCGGGCTCGGCAACAACCGCCTCGGCGCGATGGTGGATATCTCCATGGACGTGCGCCCGGTGCGCGGCCAGATCCTCGTGACGAGCAAACTGCCCCGGATGCTGCATTTCCCGACCCACACGATCCGGCAGATGCCCGAGGGCGGCTTCATCCTCGGCGATTCCCGCGAGGAGGTCGGCTTCGATTCCGGAACGACGCCTGAGGTCATGGCCGCCATCGCCAGAAAGGCGATCGGCTGTTTCCCGGGCCTTGCCTGCGCGCAACTGCTGAGGGTGTGGGGCGGGCTCAGGACATTCACCGACGACGGCGTGCCGCGCTACCTGCGCTCGCCGACGCATGCCGGGGCCTTCGCCCTCAATGTCCATAGCGGCGTGACGCTCGCGCCCCTGCATGCCTCGATCCTTGCCAAGGCGATCGCCGACGACGATCTGGAGGTCCGCCTGCCTCATTTTTCGCGGAGCCGCGCATGAAGTTCCGATCGCTCGACCACATGAACGCATCGCCCGTT
>Ga0182742_1005604_pt1 | contig 10485 bp, 10 predicted proteins | sample eDN5th37CBELigMG_FD_128880 | JGI IMG/M metagenome (GOLD analysis project Ga0182742, IMG submission 128880) | Enriched Miracle-Growth compost microbial communities from Emeryville, California, USA - eDNA 5th pass 37_C BE-Lig MG (version 2)... ... | reverse complement strand
GGAGGTTTTCCGCTTATGCAAAGGAAAATACCCCATTTTTGAATTTTTCGAGCCAATAGACGGAATTTCTCCGTCTAATTAGGCCATTTTTAATAGTAATTTTTAATTAAGCGGAATTCCTCCTTCTATTTATCATCCCAAGTGCTCTACCTGATCCCCCAACCCTAGCATCATGAATTGCTATTTTTCTGGATTTAATTAAATTAAATTTCATCGATTATCTAACCTTTAACATAATTTTTTCCTCTCTGGTAAATATTAAATTTGTTGTTATTCAAAGAAGGAGGAAGATAAATTATGGACTCACAAAGGGCACAAGAAATATCGTCTTCATCGGCAATGTCCAATGTAACCTATAATGGAAAACAAATCTATATAGAGCATGTTGATCAAGAAAAAGGAATGGCCACTATTCATCTCCTTGATGAACCTAATAAAAAGCAAACTGCTTCTGTAACCAGTCTAATTGAACAATAAAATACTACCAAGAGGAAAGAAGAGTAACCGTAAGAGGTTTTCCTTCTATTCTTTTAGGAAGTACTTCTTCTTACAAACTTTCGTTGGGTGGTATATACTTAAAAACCCCTTCAACCGTGAAGGGGTTTAGCCATTCAATTTGTTTATTGTTTCTTGCTAGTACTGTCTCATTCTTTAAGAAGTAGTTATATCTTAAACCGCTCACTTTCCTCTTTAAGCTCTACAGAAGCTGAGTTCAGTTCCTTCACCCACTGGTTGATCTCTTCCATCGACCCAGTCATCTGTTGAGAGGACGCCGATACTTCTTCAATACCGGCTGCATTTTCTTCTGCAATGGCGGCAATTTCTTCAATCGACTTATTCATGCTGTCCTGTTGCGTAACAACTCGATTCAGCTGCTGACTTAAGTCCGTAATTTTCCTATTCATTCCATCGATTAACTGCGAAATTTCCTTAAAGGTATGGCCCGTATCTTTTACATTCTCTTGACCCGTTGTTACCACTTGTAATCCTTCTTCAAGGGTATCAACCACTTTTCTTGAGTTATTGTCTACTTTTCCAACAATCTCTTGAATTTCATCAACTGACTTTGATACTTCCTCCGCTAGTTTTCGAACCTCTGAAGCCACAACCGCAAAGCCCTTTCCTTGCTCTCCTGCTCTTGCCGCTTCAATCGCTGCATTAAGTGCTAGCAAATTGGTTTGGTCTGCAATCGAACGTATCAGAGTGACTAACGAAGATACTTGTCTAGTTTGTTCAGCTAAGTCCTTTACCTCCGTGACGGAGCGTGTGACTACCTTGTGGATATCATTCATACCAGTGACCGACTGCTGCATTAATTGGTAACCTGATTCCGTGTATTGAGTCACTTCATCATTCAATTGTGCCAATTCTTTCCCTTTGGAATCTGCTTCTTCAATTACCCCTGAGAATTGCCTCATATTCTCAGCCAGTTCTGTTGATAAGGTTGCTTGAGTCTCCGCTCCAGTAGCCATTTCCTCCATCGTTAAAGCAATTTGGCTCGAACCTTCCAATAATTCAGTAGATGCAGCATGTAACGCTTCGCTTTTTCCATTGATCGTTAAAGAGGTTCCTTGCATATTATGAGCCATCTTTTCAAGTATTGTACTCATTTCTGTCATGGAATGATGTAATCTACTAATTTCATCCTTTGATCGAAGGGTAAGAGTGTCTAAGGTTTCTTTTGCCTGTAAAAGATTCCCTTGCGTTATTTCTTTGGATACATCCGTTAAAATCGTTAAGGGACGAAGTTTTTTTCCAAGGTAAACATAAACTCCCCCAAGAGAGGTTAACAGGATCACAAGAGATACACCCAGTTGAATAGGAATTGACCCTTTAATGACGGAGTCGCTGATGGCATGGACTTGGGTCGCTTCCATATCGACACCTACAATCCCTAGCACCTTACCAGTCTTGTCCTTTATAGGAGCAAAAGCCGACATATATTCCCCAAACTCAGGATCCTTTACAATATCTGTGCTACTAACCCCACCAGCTGTAGCCCCTTTTATATCTTCATATGTTGTGGCTGTCGTTGGTTCACCAATCGGAACCGCTTCACCCTCTGGTAGACCATCAATCATGATTTGTAGCGAGTGATCCTCTTCTACCCTAAGGGTGTAAACATACATGGCCCCCATTTTTATTCGGTAATCATTTAGCTCTTCTTGAAGAAGGTTATACGTTTCATTTTCTACTGGATTTGATAAAAAATCTGCGTACTCCTCCGCGTCAATCGCCTTCGCGACCCGTTCCGCATGGATGATTCCATTCGTCTTAAGGGTTTTATCAATGGACTGTTGAGAATTAAAGTAAATGATGGCAGCGTTTATGGTAAAAATGCCAATGATCAAAGTAAAAAGCATGAACGTAAATGTATTCTTTAAAGACTTGTCCTTCCTTTTCATAAAAATCCCCCTTATAAAGTCCTGGTAATATATTCATTATATCTAAATTTAATAGAAATAATAGATAGATTACTAACATATACCTAGTACTAATTATTCATTATAAATGAGAAAGATTTTCATTCGTGATGCACATCACATTTGTTTCAAGACAGATATGATACATTAACCACATAAGGCACTAACTTACTGGGGTGATGAACATGCTAAAAACCATTCATTTAAATCAAACCCTTTATGAAATATGCACTCAATATCCGGAAGTAGTATCCATCATGCAGAGTCTAGGTTTTGAAAACATATCCAAACCTACTATGCTTCAAACGGTCGGTCGTGTCATGACCATACCTAAAGGCTGCCGAGTGAAAGACATTCCTTTAGACACCGTAATCGCAACATTTCAAAGTCATGGTTTTGAGATAAAAGAGTAATGGAGGGCTACCAATGAGTGAGTTAATTAATAATCGTGAACAACAGACATTAAATAAAACACAACGACAAGAAATATTAAAAGCAATTATCAAAGATTTACACATGGGACGAAGTGTGGAGGAAGTTAGAGATGAGTTCGAGAAAGCGGTCGGAACGATATCGATCGAGGAGATCTCACAGCTTGAGCAAGCTCTTATGGAAGAAGAAGGCATACCAGTGGAAGAAGTTCAACGCCTATGTTCGGTTCATACAGCCATTTTTAAAGGATCGATTGAAGAAATCCACCGCAGCCAAAAACCAGAAGATCAACCTGGACACCCTGTTCATACCTTTAAGCTAGAAAATAAAGAAATTGATATGCTTGTAAACTTCAAAATCCAACTACACTTTGACCGTTTCAAAGCAGAGGATAGCAGTGATAACGTATTTAAATTAATAGAAGACTTAAACCTGTTACTCGATCTTGATAAACATTACAGTCGTAAAGAGAATTTGTTATTTCCTTTCTTAGAGAAATACGGTATTTTCGGTCCTACTAAAGTAATGTGGGGAGTGGATGACCGAATTCGAGAATCGATAAAAACAGCTAAACAAGTCTTAACCAACTATACCAATCATGATCATCAAACAGCCGTAAATAGCATTGAATTCGTGATCCGCGAAGTTTCTGAGATGATCTTTAAAGAAGAAAATATCCTATTCCCTATGGCACTTCAGCATCTAACCGAGGATGAATGGGTTAAGATCGCACACGAAAGTGATGAGATTGGCTATTGTTTAACAAGTCCTACTGTCGAGTGGAAACCAGAAAGAAAGGCACTTGCAAGTTCAGCTATGTCAGAAGGCTTCATTCGAATGGAAACAGGCTTTTTATCGATCGAGCAACTCGAACTCATGTTAAATCATTTACCTGTGGATATCACCTTTATCGATCAGGACGATGTGGTACGATACTTCTCTCATGGGAAAGAGCGTATTTTCGTAAGAACGAAAGCCGTCATTGGAAGAACCGTTCAAAATTGCCATCCTCCGAAAAGTGTTCATATGGTGGAAGAAATTTTACAGGACTTTAAATCAGGGAAAAAAGATAGCGAAGACTTTTGGATTAAATTCAAAGATAAATATGTTTATATCCGATACTTTGCTGTCAGGGATGAGAAGGGAACGTATATGGGGACACTGGAGTTCACCCAAAATATCGCCCCGATTAAAGAAATTGACGGGGAAAAACGCATATTAGGCTAAATGCTTTTTTTGAAAAAAGGAGATAGATGTCTGGAGATATACCACTATTTGTGTTATAGCTTATAGTATATCTCTCGGTAAAGTAAGGTGATTACCATTAAAAATATAAAAAGCATTCTATTTTTCCTTATTGGATTTATCTCCTTAGGAATTGGTATTTCAGGGATTATCCTCCCGGTACTGCCAGGCCTTCCATTTTTGTTATTTGCCTCTTATTGCTTTGCTAAAAGTTCTAAAAGGATTGAAAATTGGTTCAAGAATACCGTTCTTTATGAAAAATATGTGGTCCGGTTTCTCCAAAAAAAAGGACTCACACGGAAAGAGAAAATACGGATCAACTTGATTGCTGATACCTTCATCCTGTTTTCCATCTTTTATGTGGACATCCTTTTCGTTCAAATCATATTAGTGGGAACAGCCCTCTACAAGCATTACTATTTTATCAAAAAAATCAAAACGATTGACAAGCATGAAACCACTTCCTAGAGGAAGTGGTTTTTCTATGATATAACTTGGATTAAACAGCCTTCCACATCACAAATTATGTTAAAATAAGTGAATGTCCAAAAGAGGATGAATACTTATATATCACGTTGAAATGCAATTAGCGTAGCTTAGGAGTGGAATAAGTAATGAACAAAAAAGACGTAGCAAACATCCGAAAACAATTCAAAATAAATAATGATTTACTTAAAATAAGCGATATTTACAATGTCTATATTATGAAAGACTCAAGTGATATTTATCATCACGAAAGTCAACCTTTTGCCATGCTTGACCAAGATCAACAAGAATTATTTATGGGTAACTTTAAGAAGTTACTTGCTGGTCAAATGGATGAGAAGCTTTTCGAATTAAAATTTCAACGGAATGCTGAAAATAGTAGCCAGCTCATTTTGCATCAGGGGTTACTAAGCAGTGATGTGGAAGACTGGAAAGAGCAAATGCTGAAAATCGTAGGCAAAATGCTCTTGAACAGACAATACGAAATGGATATTGTCGTTACATTTATACGTGCAGAATATTTAAAGCCTACAAAACGTCGAAATGAAGAAGCTGAGGAAAGCGAACGAGATAGGGTTTACTCTCATCCCTTTATTCTTTGTAGCATAAATAATACCCAGGAGCCGAAAAAAGAGCTACTCTTTGATTATGTAGAAAGAGAGTTCAAATACCATTTTGTTGTGGATCCCATTATTAACTTGAACGCTCCCATCGCTGGCTTTCTATTCCCTGCCTTCACCGATAATTCAGCCGATGTGAACCATATTCTCTATTCAGCAGGAAAGGTGCATGAACCTGATTATTCATTCATCGAGGACGTGTTAAATGGCGAAGAAATCATGACGGCACAAGACGATAAAATCGTTTTTGAAGAGATTATTAAAGATGTTACAGGAGATCAGCTAAATACCTCCACTCTTGCGAATGTATATGAAGAGATTAATCGAATGATCGTCGAAAACGAAGAGGAAGAGCAACCAAAATTAGATACAAAAGACGTGGAACGTGTGTTAACGATGAGTGGTATTGAAGATATAAACACGGAAAAAGTAGAAGCAGCGTTCCAAAAAATCATAGATGATGACAAATATGAGATCAAAGCAAGTAACATCTTACCGAAGTTCAGTTCGAAATCCATTAAAATCAGCACAAAAATCGCTAATATTTCCATTAGCCCACAAGATTTACGGTACGTCAAACAAGTCCATCTTGCTGGGAAACGATACCTGATGATTGAGGTGGAAGAAGATACGGTGATTGAAGGATTTACGATGATTCCAGAGGCTTTTGGTGGGAGCTCGAACGAGTAATAAATTCGTGAACCTTAGCTAGATACTTGTGTATAAATATAAAACGATACTTTTCGGTTGGGGAATCAGGTTATGAACCCGAGCTGATAAATAGACGGAGAAATTTCGCTTAATTGGTAACTAGGATAAAAAATAGCATAATTAGACGGAGAAATTCCGCCTATTTACTTGAAAAACATTAAAATGGGGAGGTTTTGTTATCCATAAGCGGAAAATCTCCCCTTATTTACCCCGAAACGGGCTCCATTCTGCATCTAACCGGAAAAACTCCGCTTATTATACTGCTGGCTACTCGATTTAGAATAAGACATCTTATTTAGGAATTTTGTAATGGCAATACTTTTTTTCTGAAGATTTTCAGTAACTTAATAGAGGGGAATCTTTACACCCTATTCTCCCAAGTCCTAATCATACGAAAGCGCGGATGTTCAGAAAGAACAGAATCTCTTAACCGTTTCACTACAGGGTGCTTGGAGGCAAAGAATTCGTCTTTTGAATCGTAGAGTTCTAGTAATTCCCCTTTTTCAAGCATGCCTATTTGATCTGAAATGGAAAATGCTGCTTTAATATCATGTGTGATAAATAGATACGCTAAGCCGTAGTCATCCTTTAAGTCGCTTAATAATTGTAAGATTAAGCTTTGCGTGACCATGTCTAAACTGCTTACGGATTCGTCAAGAACAATCAACCTTGGTTTCAGAGCGATGGCTCGAGCAATATTTATCCTTTGCAATTGTCCACCACTAAATTGGTGCGGGTATTTTTTTAAATCCTTTTCACTTAAGCCTACTCTTTCCAATAGTTCTATCACGTTTCTTCTTTGTTCCTCAATGGTTAGTTTTTCATAGTTCTCTAATGGCTCACTGATTATTGATTCAGCTGTCATGCGAGGATTAACCGAAGAATAGGAATCTTGAAAAACCACTTGGAGATCTCGACGGATTTTTTGTCTAGTGTGTTTATCAGCCTTGTAAATATCATGTCCTTGAAACAAAACCTGACCTTGATCTGGACGTTGAATTCCAAGGATGACTCTCCCTAACGTGCTTTTACCAGCGCCACTAGTACCTATTAATCCTAAGCAGGTTCCTTCCTGAATATCAAAGGAAATATCCTTTAGAACTTTTGGTTGATCCTTGCCTTTAAAAAATCTTTTCGAATGAAAGCTTAGATTCACTTGCTTTACCTGTAATAAGCTCATTGGTTTCACCTCCTGGAATTTAAAGTAGTATTCACAACGTATAAGTATAAGGTTGTTTTTCAGAATATAAGGTAGGCCTTGTCCTTAATAGCTTCTTAGTGTATTCATGTTGTGGGTTATCAAATAACTCTAGCACATTGGCCGTTTCTACTATTTTCCCATGTTTCATCACGATGACATGATCAGCCATCTCTGAAATCACTCCAAGATCATGAGAAATAAGTAAGATCGATGTTCCATGTTCCAAACGGATTTTTTCTAACAGACGAAGAACTAATAATTGGCTGTGAAGATCAAGGGCTGTAGTCGGCTCATCTGCAATGATAACAGACGGTTTTAAACATGCTGCCATAGCAATCATCACTCTTTGGAGCATACCTCCACTTAGTTGAAAAGGGTAGAGTTTTAATAATTTCTCCGGCTCTGGCAGATTGACACTTTCCATCACATCAACCGCAAGCTCTCTAGCATCCTTTTTATTCAATGAAGTGTGAGCCTGAATGGTTTCTATAAATTGATGACCAATTGTAAAAACAGGAGTAAAAGCATTCATCGGATTTTGCATAATAAAAGCAATATCCTTCCCTCTGATCTTTCGCATCTCCGTGTTTTTCAAGCCATTCAATTCTCGGTCGTGAAGTGTGATACTCCCCGTCACTTGTATGTTTTTTCTATCATGAAGCTGTAAGATAGACATACTTGTAACGGTTTTACCACTCCCACTCTCTCCAACTAAACCAAGGATCTCTCCTTTTTTGATTCCAAAATTAATGTCCTCCACCAGTTTGAAAGAACCTTCTTTTGTTCTGACTTCTACATGTAAATCTCGAACATGTAAAATGAATCGCTCTTTTGATTCCATTTTTCAACCGTCCTTTTTTATTAGCGACTTTTCACCCCATATCGTTCTGCTAGTGCTTCTCCTAATAAGTTAAAAGTAACAACCACAATCATAATCATCAAACCTGGGTAAAGCATCAAAGCTGGATTCGTTCTGATATATGACTTTCCTTCTAGAATCATAGCCCCCCACTCTGGTGTAGGAGGTTGGACCCCTAATCCTAAAAAGGACATCGATGACAGATTCATAATGGCCCAGCCCATTTCTAATGTTCCCATTACCGCTAGAGAAGGAATGACATTCGGAATAATATGCTTTTTCATAATGGTCCATGTAGAGGACCCGCTGATTTTAGCTGCCGTAATATAATTCTGTTCTTTCAGGCTTAGTACCATGCCTCGGATGACCCTAGCGTAATAAACCCATTGTACGAGTATCAATCCTAAAATGACTTGTTTTAAACCTGCTCCCCATATACCAACAAAACCAATGACAAGCAATAGGCTAGGAATCGCCATTAAGCCATCACCAACTCTCATGAGTAACTGATCCACCCAACCACCTTTATACCCTGCTATGATCCCAATAATTAATCCGATACTCAAAGCCGAAATAAAAATAAGCATGGCAAAACCGAGAGAGATGCGAGCACCATAAAGAATACGGGAAAATGTACATCGGCCTAAATGGTCTGTTCCTAATGGGTAATCCCATGAAGGTTGCTGAAGTTTGTGAGCTAAATTCACCGCGATAGGGTCATTGGGTGCAAGCCAAGGAGCAAAGAGCGTAATCATAAATAATCCGAGCAATATAAAAGAAGAAATAACAATCACTTTTTGGCTTTTTAATTGATATTGAAGCTTTGCAATCATTGATATTGCCTTCCTTTTCTAGAAATACGTGGGTCAATATACATTTGGACCAGGTCGACAATTAAGTTGCTTATAAGGAAGACACCCGCTGCCAATAATACATAGGCTTGAATAACAGGAACATCACGGTTAAAAATGGCATCAATAAAATACCGTCCAAAACCTGGCCATGAAAAGACGGCCTCTACAATGATCGCCCCAGTCAATAAGTTTCCTATATTCATTCCTAGTCCCGTAATCATTGGAGAGATAGCCATTCGTAATACGTGCTTTCTCATGATCATTTTTTCATGAAACCCTCTCGTTCTAGCAAAAAGCACATAAGACTCTTGTAAATTTTCTAGAACACTTGAACGTAACAGCCTCGTATATAAAGCAATTAAAGGGAATGCCAAGGTGACTGAAGGTAAAATCAAATGTTTCCACGTTCCGGTACCTTCTACCGGAAAAAGGTCTAATTTAACAGAAAAGAAGAAAATAAATAAATATCCCAGCCAAAATGATGGAATGGATGCTCCAATAAAAGAGAGGAATCGACTAAAATGGTCCATTCCACTGTTTTTCTTTATACCTGCTAAAAAACCTAAAGGTACACTTACGAAAATAGCGATCAAAAGACTCCCTATCGTTAATTGAATCGTTGCTGGCAATCGAGAGGAAATCTCTTCCCAAACAGGCTTATTCGTAACATAAGATATGCCAAAATCAAATTGGCATATCTTAATAAGGGTATTCACATATTGAATTAGAAGAGGTTGATCTAATCCGAACTCATGTCTTTTTTGTTCCAACATTTCGTCAGTTGCCTGGATATGTGCTGTAGCAAAGTAAGCCTCTGCTGGATCTACTGGTGATAGATTGATCATTCCAAATGTGACTAAAGTGGCTATAAGAAAAATTGGAACAATGGTGATGATTCGTTTCAAGACATAAGTCCCCATAAAAACCTCCTCCTGTTGTTTATTCTTTTACACTAATTCCTGTAAATGGATGTTCATCTCGGTTCGCAGGGAATGTAAAATCAGAAACATCTTTTTGATAAATAGCTATTTTCTTAATATACGAAATAGGTACAATTGCACCCTGCTCTTGCAATGAGCCTAAAATCTCTGTGTATAGTTGTTGACGTTCTGCTTCATCTGTTGTTTTTGTTACTTGAGCAATCTGGTTTAGTATCTCTTCCTTATTAGGATAAGCTGAGATCGCTTCGTTAAACCCAAATCCTTCTGTAGCAACGACGTTTACAAAAGAATGTGGGTCATATGGTGCCCCATAGTTACTAAAGAAGTTCATTTCAAACTCATTCGCTTTAAATCTTTCTACTTGAGTGGTAAGCTCAACTCCAGCAATATTTAGCTTTACACCTAATCCTGCCCATTCTGATTGCAAGGTTTCAGCCATTGTTTTTTGAATCGACTCAGCTGAGTTATACATTAACTCTATTTCTAGTGGTTTCCCATCTTTTTCACGAACCGTTTTTCCTTTTGGCAACTTCCAGCCGGCTTCATCTAATAATTGCATCGCTTTTTCAACATCATAATCAACCTTGGTTGCAGCCACCTCTGAAGTGTAAGAGAGGTTTGTCGGTAAGATATAGTCTGCCTTCTCTTCTAAGCCAGATGTCACTCCCTCAACCAAAGCTTCTTTATTAAATCCATAGTGTAAAGCTTGACGG
>Ga0182742_1005603_pt1 | contig 10485 bp, 7 predicted proteins | sample eDN5th37CBELigMG_FD_128880 | JGI IMG/M metagenome (GOLD analysis project Ga0182742, IMG submission 128880) | Enriched Miracle-Growth compost microbial communities from Emeryville, California, USA - eDNA 5th pass 37_C BE-Lig MG (version 2)... ... | reverse complement strand
TGAATAAACCTTGTAGATTTTCCATTCAAAAGATCTTCAGGATCAAAAAGTTTTATGCTTGGAATGGAAAATTTTGAGACAAAATTGGGGACCTTTGGTTGATTTTTTAATTGCTTCGGATGAAAACTAATCATATCCTTATTATTAATCAACAAAGAACCTTGGTGGTGCTCAAGATTTGCTTCAGAGAGTTTAGGCTTGGTTTTATTAAGATACTCATTATGGTTACTAATAATTGATATTTTAGAGTTTAGCAGTAGAGATTTTGTCATTTTCTTTTTAAGATTTGCCAAGATAGGAGTATTTGGTTCATTAATTGATTGAGTTGAAGTTCTTTCTTCAATATTTTCTTCATCAACTTGAGTTGGAAATATACGATCCTCATGATTTAACTTGATCAACTTTATCTCAAAGGGTGCACGAGAAGTTCCCGAAAATGATTTATTCTTTGCATCATAACGCTTATTTTGTTTCTCTTTAATTTTTCTGATTTGATGAGGATCTTTTTTCTCAAAGCATAAGTTAACTTTTCCAGTTTCATCTTCACTTCTTGAGGTTTCATTCAATTGACAAGACTTATTATTCCATGCTCTTATTTCTCCTGAATAGACCAAATAAACTTTCTGATTGGAGTTTTCACCTTTTTGGTATATAACAGAGCCTGCTTGGAAATACTCATATTGAACTAATTTGCTCAAGTAAATCAAAGCCTCCACAGTTCTTAAGTTGGGATGTTCATGCCTGAATTTCCTGAAAAAGTGAAATGATTTGAGTTGCTTGTAAAGTATAATTGCTTCGTTTACTGACCTTTTATTGTTTCGAATAATTTTGTCGATTTCATTGTCATCAAGTCGACCATCCCCATGAATAAGAGGACTTTGCTGTAAGAAATATTTTGAGTATGGAGATTCATTCTGCTTTGAAGGCGATTTTGTCTCAAAAGGAGAGAACATCTTAAAATGAGGACTCTTTATTTTTTCATTTGTTATTGGATGATTAAGCTGTGAGTGAGTCGTCTGAAGGAATGAACTTTTTAATGGAATGCTTTGTTGAATCATTGAGTAAAATAATTTTTATAAATGAAAATGAAAGATTCATTAAGAAACCAGAATTGCTGTTTACAGAAAAATGTATCTTGAGTTGAAGATACTTTTTAAAAAGTTAATTAAATGAAGATATTCTACAAGAAAAGTCAAATTCTGAGGAATCAGAAAGTTTTTCTCTGTATTTTCTTATTTTGCATTCATACTGTATGTCATCTGAAGCGCTGAATCGAATCAGATAAAAAACATAATAATTCGTCTATTCGATAACTTAGAACAAATTATTTTTCTCTTTCAGCAATTCAATTCGATTGAAATAATTTAAAAATATTATTAAGGTTTGAAAAAGCCAAAGCAATGGACTTCTTGTTATGCCAAAAACCACTGCATATTGATGAAAAATTTCAAGTACATATAATTGGAAAAAATTGAGATTAGAAAAATATCTTTGAGAAAAGAAAAGAGTCCAAATAATGATTTTGAAAAGAGTAATTAAATTCTCCTTTTTACTCTTCAATTTTGTTGAGACTATGAGAAATCTATATTCCTTCAAGTCATAAAACTTTAAAATTCAGTCCTTTTGTCTTCAGTTTCCATATAACTAGCTGTGAGTTTTTTGAAATAGTAAATACTAAGGTTTAATATTCATAAAATTATATTTAAACTAGAATGGATCCGAAGTTATAAAGAAATAATAATTTTTTTAGAATAAAATTCAAACTTCTCTCTTGTGAATGGAGGAATGAAACCTTTTATGTGGCATTTTGATTCATTACTTTTGATCCCCCAATATTAAATTATATAAAAAGTGTTTTATATCAAATGATTAATAAATAAAAATATTAATTAGTTAATTTTCTCTTTCTATAAAAAACTTTTAATCCTTTTATTAAATATGAATTATGATTGTAAAGCTTTATTAATGGCAGCTTGTGCAAGTGGGGCCATGACATTATAACCAGCAGCATTAGGATGTAGACAGTCATTAGTTAGTTCTGGTCTCAAAAGTCCATTTGCGCCAGTCATTGCAGAGAAGTAATCTAGGAAAATAGCTCCAGTTCTCTCGCAATAATTTTGAATAAAGAAATTAAGTTTGAGAATTTCCTTAGGTGGTCTTCCTTGGGTTATTGAGCCGCAAACTGGAAGAAGTGAAGCAATAATTACTTTGATACCATGGGCACGTGCAACTTCTGCCATAGTCATTATGTTTCCTTCGATAAAAGAAGCTGGCTGATGACCAGTATTACCAGCAATATCATTAGTTCCTGCCAAAATAACAGTCACATTTGGTTTAAGGTTGATAAGATCAGGACGGAATCTAACTAACATCTGAGGTGTAGTTTGACCTGAAATTCCTCTGTTAACATAAGGCTTTCCTGGGAAATATTGATCTAATTTCCAACCATCAGTAATAGAATCACCCATGAAAATAACCTGATTTGATCCAGCAGGAAGCTTTGATAAAATTTCATTCGATTTTGCATATCTTGCAAGATTTGCCCAATCTTGATCAGCCTTGAAAGGACTTACTTTATGAACATGTGAGAGAAGATCTTTTGAGATACCTCTCAAACTAATGGTTTCAGCATCAACAAGGAAAGTTCCTATAACAACGACAAAGAGGAAAATGGTTTTGCTAATCATATATGCTTCTAAATTTTGTAAAATTAAATTTATATATTTTTTAGTATGTAAACTTTTCTCGGATCGAAAGAATAAAATAACTCTAACATCAATATCGAATGGGGGAAAAGTTGTCCTACTAAAGTATTAAAAAAAATTCTCTCCTTTTGTTGTTTTTTATATTTTTTTCAAATCTGAAAGTTAACTCTTTCTAGACCTTTGAAATTCTATTCAATTTCTGAAGAAAAAATCAGAAAAGAAGTTTTACGACAAGGCTCCTTTGGAGAAGCATATTAGTAATCGCAATATTCATTACTCGGTAACCAACAATAATGCAGATTATAGGTCACAGTTGTGTTAAAAAAAGCTTATTTAAAAAGAAAAAACAATGTACAAAAGCTTCTCCTTATAACTTAACTTTCATACTGGTTTAGAACTAAATTTCTTGATTTTTCCAAATTATTTCTAATGTAAAGCTCTTCCTCTAGAGCCTGCTGATCCTTTAGAAGAAATAGAATGTTTAGCTATAAAAATTAATTTATTGCAAATGAATATCCTTACATGAAGCAATATCAATAGCTGAAGGTGGTCTATCGGGTAAAGGTAGATTCCTTTCAAGAAGCATCGGCTCCAGCACTTCCTTAAGTTCGGGATATTCAGAAATAAGAATGCTAAATTATGTTAAAAAAACTTCATTTCTAATTTTTACAATATTCCAGATTGTAAAGTCTTGGTTAAATGTTTCTCAATATCATAACTGATTTGGATATTTTCAACACTATTTTCTTGAGGAATTTTGTTTAGATCTCTCAAAACTTTCTTTTTCTCATTAAGACTTCTTTCCGCCCTCAGCTTCTTTTGTTCCTGCTCTTTGAGTTCTTCCATAACCTTCTTGACTTGAACCTCCGCCTCGTTACGTCTTTGAGTTACATAAGCCAACTTCAAAGAATAAGTATATTAGGATCATAAAAAATTTACTCTATTTTGGAGTTCATTATATCTTCTAAGATCTTCCTCATAATCCTTCGTCTTAGTTTGGAACTCTTTCTTCTTTTTGAAGTAATTCTCACTTGCAGCGTTCATTTGTTGTTCAAGAGCGGATTTTTGATCCACATCCTTATTCGTCATTCCCTTATTGAGGAAACCATCTCTAAAATCAGAGTTTCTCTTTTTCAAATGGTTTAATGTATTATCTAAAGCTTTTAATTCCTTTTCGCTTTGTATAATTTTGGCATTCAACTCATCTCCTTTTCTTTGGAGCTCTTCTCTTTCCTGAGCTGCCTTGATGACATAGTAGGCTTGGGAATGTTCATTGATATCTTCAATACCGTCTGAGCTTTGTTTCTTTTGAACTAGAGATTCGTATTTTATCTTAAGGTTCTTCACTTTATTTAATCTTTCAGAAAGTTCAACAGCAATTTTGTGTCTTTCTTCTTCAGCAGCTTTAAATTCAGCTTTCAAAACATCTCTATGAACGCTAATTTCTTTTTCTCTTTCTTGCATACTATCTAATTTAGAATACAAATGATCATTATTATTACCTCATTTCAAGTTGATGTTTTCTATTTTCCAAGTTATAGACTTTATAAGTTGCTTTCATCAAATTATCTCTAATATTCTTGATTTCAAGTTTCATGATATCGTGTTGGACTAAAGTCTCTTCCTTATGTTTCACAACCTTGTTCAAATCTTGAGCAAACATATCATTTTCCAATGTTAATTCCTCAATCGTGCTGGCAAGTTTTGCTCTTTCATCCTCAACGCTTACAAGAGATTTTTCAATAGCTCTCATGTCATCATCAAGCTTTCTAAGTGCTTGACTCAATGTTTTGTGTTCAATACTCTTTTGCTCAAATTCAGCCTCAGCTTTCTTAATTTGTTCTTCCAATTCTTTTCTTTCTTCAATGGTTTTCTCACCCCTAGCTCTAGCGACTTTTCTTTCCATTAATTGGATTTGATATTCAGCATTGTAAAGAAGTTCTTGTTGACGTTGGAACTCTTGGCTCAATTTATTGATATGAGCCTGGAGGTTACGACAAGCTGCCATATTACCTTGAATTTCCCCATAAAGGTTAGCTTCTTCTTCTCTCAGTTTGAATAGGTTTTGTGTGGCTTTGAAAAGAGTGTCTTCTTTGATTCTAATTTCTCTTTCAAGATCAGCCTTGGATTTCTCAGCATCTTTGAGAACATCTTCAGCACTCTTACTTTTTCCAATAAGCTCTTTCACCAACTCATCAGCACTAGACATTTTTAATTTTTGAGTAGAGAATTTCTTTTCAGCGTTATTAAGTCTTTGTTTCTTTCTCAAGAGTTCTTCATTTAATGCAGCATATTTATTTCTTTTCTGTTGGAGGTCTGAAGCAAAAGCAGAAAGCTGGTTCTTTAAGATTTCGACTTCAGCAGCCAAATTATTGATAGCTTCTGCTTTTTGTTTATTGTTTTCCTTCTTTTGGTAATTTACTCTTTCAGCAGTACCAATATCAAGTTCAGTTCTTTTGTTTTCAGCCCTTAAACTGGCTAAGAAATTGTTCTTTTCTTCCAAAAGGTTCTTTGAACTCTCAATTTCCATTTTTGTTTGAGCATACTTATCAGCTTCTTGATTGATTGTCTCTTCTCTTCTAGAAACAGTTTGAAGAGCTTCTTCCCATTGTTGGTAGAGTTTGTGACGTTCCTCGTGATGTTTTTTAAACTCTTCAGCAGTTTTATCTAATTCAATCTGAGCAGCTTGAGTTTCAGTGATTTCTTGTTCGAGTTCGTTTTGTTTTCTCGTAAGCATAGTCTAGAAAAATAAGCTACTCAAAAAAGAAAACTCTACAGTAAGCTTTTCAATTTCCAAATTAAGCTCCTTGACTTTAATTTCATCTTGTCTTCTATATTTCTCAAGGGCTAAGTTATCTTCCTCTTTTTGTTTTGCTGCCAAAGACCATTGTTCAAGTTCCTCTTGGTTGAAATTCATTTGGAGTTTATGTTCTTCCATTTTCTCGTTTGCTTTGAAAATTTGATTTTGAATATCATTCAGTCTTTCTTGTCTTTCTACTTCCCTACATGGATTAATTTTCCTTTTGAAAAATCTTCCTTACTTTTCTTCAAGTTTTCTCAAGCCAGATTTAAGTCGACCAATCTGACGTTCGTTGAGCTGCTTAAGATGGTCTTCTGTTTCTATTTCTTTGTTCTTATCATCAATCAATTGTTGAGTATTGATAAGTTCCGATCGAACATTTTTCAAATGTTCTTTCAAAACTTTGCTTCTTTCATGAACATCCTCAATCTTTGTGTTAAGTTCCTTTATAAGCTTTCTTTTTTCTTTGATCTATAGAAAATTTTTAGTCATTTCATTTAAACTATTTTTCTTACAATTTGATTCAATTGCTTATTATGTTCATTTGCATATTCAGGAAAGTCTTCTTCTTCGTCTTCCTGATTACCTCCTGCAGGCTGTTCAGATTCTTCCTGGTTACCTTGTCCATCGGCTGGATCTTCTTCTCTATCATCATATTCTCCATGTTCATCACCATCTTCATTCATGCCTTCTTGATTTTCTTCCCCATCAAAATATTCTTCATCTGCTGCCTCATTTCCAAATTCATTATATTCATTATCTTCATCAATTCTATTGTTTCTATTCATAGAGCTTGTGTTGGAAGTAGTTGGTGATTTAAGTTTTAGATGCTTTAAATTTATAAAGGATTAAAAGTTATGTCAGCAGTTATAACTTTAGATTCACGGTTATATAACCTTAACTCCAAAATGAGAAAGAAAATATTGACTTCAAGTTAGCAAGTATCTCTTGATGGATTTAATTTCTTCGAAGTATAAAGTGGATATATGATGTTTAAAATTAAGTATTTTCTAAATTAATAAGCAATTGATTTATGGATGCTAGTAATAAACGAGTAAATTAATGTTCCATAAGAGTGAGAATTAAAAAAAAAACCCAAAAAAGTCATAAAATGCAAAAGAAAAGAAATAAATTTGAAATAAGAGAAAATCCAAGTAATTAAGAAAGGATGAAGAAAATAATGGTTTCTTAAAATTTTATTTTAGTAAATATACTCTTTTGATTGTTTCAGAATAGTAAAGAAATAAAAAGTTTTGATTTTTTAAAGAGAAATGATTGCATTTCTTTCTTTTTTAGAAGGAAAAAATTGTCTCCAATTTATGCTTGCGATAAGAGTTGGATTGTTAAAAGCCGAAAGATAACTTTAGCCTTTTTCTTTCCTAAAATATCATTCCATATTTGGTAAATATTTAATTTTCCCAGAAAGATTACTGAAGGAACACCCTTGACCTATCAGACTCCCATTCCCCTCAGCGAAATATATTGTAAAATACAAACTAAATATATTTGACCATCATAAAAGATTGTAATCTATAAATAAATAATTTTTTTTTTAAGTATTCACCTCTCAATTTTAAGAGAGGTAGCTAAATGAACTCATTTTTTATAGTTGAAATTTAGTGAACCAAGCAAGAATTTTTGAATAATTCATCAAAGAAAATCTATAGGTTTCAAGAGATTATTAAATATAGCGAAAGTACCTCTTTTTTTTATCTTCAGTTTTCCCTAAATTAAAGAAAAGAGATTCGCGCTTGAGATAAGCAATTTTCTACAGCCTTACAAATAAAAAGGGGCTTCAAAAATAATGTTCTCTTGAATGGAACTAAATTCAAGATTTTGATCCAAAAATAATTAGCTCCAAAGACAAAAACCGCAAAATTGGTCATCAGCTCGAAACCAACAGTATTCAAATTTAAAAACACGACTACTCCCGTACAAAAGGAAAATGTCAAGAAAAAAACCTGTTACAACCCAAGATAAATCCTCTAGTTCAAATAGACTCCTCAACTCAACACAGCCCTCTTTAAAGCTTGTTTTGTCTCGTAAATCACAATCTCAGGAAGATGATGATATTGCTGAGATCAAGTCAAACTCCTCTGCTACAGAAAAGCAGTCCAAAGATGCAAGATCTAAAAGAAAAGAATCCGATAAAAGTGAGCGATCTAGTAAAAATTTGTTAATGATCATCTAAATTTTTATAGGACAGAAATCTTTATCCTTATTAAGTCCTAATCTCAAAACTGGTCCCAAGAGTTTGATTACTAGATACGCACTCCGTCCAACTCCACCAGGAAATAGTAAAAAATCTAAAAGCCGGACAAAAAATTCTCCCAAAAAGACTCAAAAAGAAACAGAAATGTCGATTGAGATTGATTCTTCTGAGGAAAAGTCAAATTCAGTAAAACCTTCCTCAAAACTCGAAAAAGTTACTAAAAAAACAAAAGGAATATCTACGTTAATTATCACTTCCGGGTCAGAAGAGAGTGAAGATGAAAACCCAGAAGATGATAAAGAACTTTTTGTGAATAAACAAAACAAAAATAAAAGATCATTAAGTCAGATGCAAAAGCCAAACAAGAAGTTAGATAGTAATAAAAATAAACAGAAAGATAAAGCTAAAGAGAACGAGTATAAAAAGAATAAAAAGTCTCAAGAGACAGCATCAGAAATTCTAATTCAAGAACTAAGTGAACTGGAAGATGAGGATTATATGCCAGATGAAGAAGAAGAAGGTAGAAAAAGCAAATTACAAAAGAAGGTAGCGAGGAAGGCAAAAGAAAAAATGACACAGCTCGAGAGACAACTTCCGCAATTTCCAGCAAAAGATGAAGAAGTTGGAAAGTTAATCGTTCAAGCAGTGAATGAGATGAAGAGTGAGGATTTGGAAGGCCGTATTTTAGAATATTTGAATAAGAAATTTAGAAGCATCGATAAAAAAAATGTTCGAAATATCATTCGACTTATAGAATTTCATGCCAAAATTAAGGTTGATAAAAAAATAATAAAATTAGAAGATAGAGATGAATCGGTTATATCTCTCACAAAGCAAGAGGCATTAAGCGAAATGAATATTGAAGATAAACAAGAAGTTTTTGAAATTCCCAAGAAAGGTCAACGCGGAAGAAAAAGAAAAGACAGTCAAGTTGTTGAAAACTTAATTCATAGAATTGACTTGGAAACTTTGAATGAAGAAAATACTCAGGTAAAAAAAGAAGAAGAACCTCCAAAGAGAAAAAGAGGTCGACCTCCTCGTCAGAAGGTTCAAGATATTATTGAAGAAATTTCTTCAATTCAAGTTGAAGTTTGTAAAAAAGAAGAATATATTGAATCAGAGACATGGAAAAGCAAAACAGAATCAGAAACTTTAAAGATTGAAAGCGACATTAACTTTAAATTAGAAGAAAGTCAAGCAGAAGTTGTTCAAGTGAAAAGAAAACGAGGCAGGCCTTCGAGAGCCAAAGAGATTGAAAAGGCTATTGAAGCCAAATTATCACCAAGCAAAGTTCAACTAAAACAAGAGAATTCTCCACCTAAAATAGAAGAACATGGTATAGAAAACAACATAAAAGAAACTGAATCTCATGTATTACAAAAAATTGAAGAATCTGAAGGCAAAGATCAAGAATCTCTAATAAAAGACAATACAAAACAGGAAGAAGACGATAAAATGATGGAAGAAAAAGTGGAGCATCAGTCCAATGAAATAAAACCGAAAAGACGTGGAAGAAAACCAAAGCATGCTCCTCAAGAACCAGGTCAAACATCCTATGAGAAAGTTGAAGAGATTTCCGAAGAGAGAATAAAAAATAAAATTGAAGAGGACTTGAACAGTCCTACAAAGAAAACCAAGCGTAAGATTGGAGGAAAAACTGAAGATTCTTTAGTAGATCTCATTATTAAGATCCATAAAGATGATATGAATGAAAATGAAGTTCAAGAAAAAAAGGTTCATTCAAGCCTTGAAGTTGAAGAAGGAAAGCAGAAAAAGAAAGGAAGAAAAGGAAAATCAAAAACTGAAGTCATTATAGATTCTGAAGAAGGGATTTCAAAGGAGAAGAAAGATGAACTAGAAAAAATGCAGGTTTATGAGATTATAGGTGAGAGCCCTGCAAAATCTATTCAAAAGAAAAGAAAAAAAGGTCATAGTAAAAATGAAGGACCCCCTGCTGATAAAGTTGTTCAATTAATTGAAGATATTCAAACATCTAAAAATAACGAGCAAAATATAACAAAACAAAAAAAGAAAGAGAAACAAGATAAAAAGAAACAATCCGACAAATCACAAAATAAGCCTGTTGAGATCGATTTAACTTCAGAAGGAACGTTAAGTGCTAAAAAAGACCAAGACAAAAATGATATTGTGGCAAATAAAGAGTCTTTTGAAAATAAAAATGAGGAAAAAGAATTGGACAAAGTCAAACCTCAAAAGCATAACACTAATGTTGAGAATAATAAAGAAAATTTAAAGAAAATTCCAAAAGAAAAAAACGTTTTAACTCTTGAGTCAAATAAACAAGATAAAATTCTCTTAGAACAAAAACTTCTAGAGAGTCTAAACGAAGATCAGATAAATGAAAAGAGAGACCATAATAAGATGTCACCTCAGAAAGTCCAGTCCTTATTGGATGAACTTGATGCTCCCAGGAACAAGATTATAAATTTAGAAACATCTGAAAAAAAGTCTAGAAATGACGCTTTAACAACAACAGAGAAAAAGAGAAGACATTTATTATTAGACGATGAAAAAATGAAAGATAAATTAAGAGCAAACTTAGTCAAAATATTTGAAGGACAAAGAAATAGGCTAGCAAATGAAAGTAAATTAAGAGGTCGTGGAGGAGAAGGAATTGTTAATAGCCAAGGGCAACAGAAACAACCACTTGTCAGTTTAAATACAGATAGCTTGAGCATAACAAGTCGAGAAGAGAATAAACAAAACAATAAATTAAAGTTAATTAAAAATCAAAATATTATTGAGAT
>Ga0182742_1005602_pt1 | contig 10486 bp, 9 predicted proteins | sample eDN5th37CBELigMG_FD_128880 | JGI IMG/M metagenome (GOLD analysis project Ga0182742, IMG submission 128880) | Enriched Miracle-Growth compost microbial communities from Emeryville, California, USA - eDNA 5th pass 37_C BE-Lig MG (version 2)... ... | reverse complement strand
CTGGCGCGGCATTTGCGGGAGCATGGCTGGCGCGCGATCGTCATTGCGTCGAGCGTCGAGCATGGTACCGGACGGCAGCGGCTCGCTGAAGGCGAGCGGTTTCGACTCGACAGCTATGACGGCGTCACGTTTCTCTGGCTGCGCGGCAACGCCTACACCGGCAATGGCGGCGATCGTATCCGCAATATGCTCGGTTACACGCTAGCTGCGCTACGCGTTCCGGCAGCAGTGTTGCCAGCTCCCGATATCGTCGTCGGCTCCAGCGTTCACCCGTTTGCTGCCTGGGCCGGAGCGCGGTTGGCGGGTCGTTTTGGCGTGCCGTTCGTGTTTGAGGTACGCGATTTGTGGCCTGAAACACTAATTGCCATGGGGCGTATTTCCCGGAGTTCGCTTTCTGCCGTTTGGATGAGAATCCTGGAGAAGTATCTTTATAACAAGGCGTCTCGAATTCTAACGCTGCTACCGAAGGCATGTGACTATATTAGCGACTTAGGAATCTCTCCCAAGAAGGTTTGTTGGCTTCCGAATGGCGTGGATCCGGACACGTTCTCTCCGACTTATGCCGAGAATAGAATCGATCGTCCCTTTGCCTTTATGTACTTTGGTAGTCACGGTATAGCCAACGGTCTCCCTCCCATCGTAAAAGCCGTCTCCTTGCTAAGAAAAAATGAGCCCAATCTGCCCGTTTGTTTGCGCCTCGTCGGAGAGGGGCCGGAGAAGGAAAATCTCATAGAACTCGCCACGACACTGGGAGTGAGCGATTATATTGCTTTTGAATCGGCGGTCCCCAAAGCCGACATTCCGATTCTGGCATCCCAGGCGGACGCATTTGTTGTTAATGTGAGAGGATTGGAACTCTACAAGTATGGGATCAGTCTCAATAAGATTTTTGATTATTTAGCGGCCGCGCGGCCGATTGTCTTTGCGGGGAGCGCCGCCAACAATCCGGTTGCAGATGCGGGCGCGGGATTGAGCGTACCTGCCGATGACGTGGACGGCATTAGCGAGGCAATGCGTAAATTGATTCTTGCGACGCCGGAAGAGCGGGCGGCAATGGGGGCGGCCGGTCGACGGCACGTTCAGGAGCATTATTCCTATAGCGCATTGGCGGCTAAATTCGCTGGCATTTTGAATGAATGCACGAGCGGCGCGTCGGGCGGCAGCAAGCCGACTTGAGGCGGTCGCGCCCTGATGCATTGGCGCGGCGTCGCATGGTTTCAGCGTCGTCGCTCGGTGGCATCTCCGGCGTCCGCTTCGCCGGCATGTGGACCACCGAGTGATCGAAAGGTCCTTCGTCGACGACGTCCCGAGACTGTCGCCGTTCGAAGCTGAGATTCAGGACAGTGCCGATTTCATCGCGGCGATGACCCGCTCCTGGTCCGAATCGGACAAGCTCCGCGAGATGGGGAGCCGTATGAGCCGCTGCCACGATTGCTCGGTGACCGGGAGATCGCCGTGGGATCTGCCGTATCGCTTGCCGCCGGGGGAGGAGTGCAGCGGAACGTAGTGGAACGTTGCCTGGATGCCATCCCGAGAAAGTGCGTCGAGAACGCCCTGACGCAGGTGCGCGTCAGTCAGCAGAACGTAGTAGATGTGCCCATTGTACGTGCAGCCGGACGGTACGGTCGGTCGCCGAAGCAGACCTCGGGTCTCCAGTTCAGCCAACCCGAGATGATAGTTTTTCCATAGTTTCCGCCGCGTATTGTTGATCGCATCGGCTTCCTCGAGCTGCGCCCAGAGAAACGCCGCCAGAATTTCGCTGGGCAGGAACGAGGAGCCTACTTCCTGCCAGGTATACTTGTCGACCTCGCCTCGGAAAAAGCGGCTTCGATCGGTGCCCTTCTCCCGGATGATCTCCGCACGCGATGCCAAGGCGCCGTCGTTGACGAGCAGCGCTCCGCCTTCGCCGGCGATGATATTCTTCGTTTCGTGAAAGCTGTAAGCGCCGAGCGTGCCGATGCTGCCGAGTGCGCGTTCCTTGTATGTCGATCCGACCGCCTGCGCGGCATCTTCGACCACCGCAACGCCGTGCCTTCCGGCGATCTCCATGATCGTATCCATCTCGCACGCGATGCCTGCGTAGTGGACGGGAACGATCGCGCGCGTGCGCGGGGTAATTGCGGATTCGATCTGCTTTTCGTCGAGATTGAGGGTGTCTTCGCGGATATCGACAAACACCGGAACGCCGCCCCGCAGCACGAAGGCATTGGCCGTCGATACGAAGGTGTGCGACGGCATGATAATTTCGTCGCCGGGAGCGATGTCCAGAAGAAGAGCGGCCATCTCCAGCGCGGCGGTGCAGGAATGGGTGAGAAGCGCCCGGCTTGTCCCTGTGCGCTGTTCCAGCCAGGCATGGCACTGACGGGTGAAGCGGCCGTCGCCCGATAGCCGTTCGGCGCAGGCCTCGGCGACGTAGTCGAGCTCCCTGCCGATCAGCTGAGGTGCGTTAAATCGGATTTTTGAGGACATTGACATGGTCCGCGCTACTTGATGATTGCCGGCGGTGCCGGTCCGCTTCGACGGCGACCTCGGCAAGATAGTCGCGATACTCGCAGGCTGGTATGTCGGCGAGCAGCGCGCGAAAACGCTCGAGACTCAGAAAACCTCTGACAAGCGCCGCCTCTTCCGGACAGCCAAGCTTGACGCCCTGGCGTCGCTCGACTGTTTCGATGTATGCGGACGCCTCCTGCAACGTGCTGCTGGTCCCGGCATCGAGCCAGACGAAGCCGCGATTCAGCCGCCGGACGTGCAACTCTCCGATCTGCAGATAGGCGCGGTTGATATCGGTGATCTCCAGCTCGCCGCGCGCGGAAGGCCGAATGGTCTTTGCGATATCGACGACCCGGCCGTCATAAATGTAGATGCCTGGAACGGCGAAGCTGGAACGGGGTTCTTGCGGCTTTTCCTCGATTGAAATCGCCTTGCCGTCCCGGTCAAACTCGACGACGCCGTATCGCTCGGGGCTCTTGACCTGATAGGCGAAGATAGCCGCGCCCGACCGAAATTCGGAAACAGCCCGCGGGAACGCGTCGCCTCCGAAGAAGATATTGTCGCCCAGCATCAGAACGACGTTCTCGCCCGCGACGAAATCCTCCGCGATCAAAAACGCCTGACCTATCCCTTCCGGCCTTGGCTGACTGCGATACTCGATCGCAATGCCCCACTGCGTCCCGTCTCCGAGCAGAGCCTGGAAGCGCGGGAGGTCGTGGGGAGTGGTAATGATACAGAACTCCCTGATCCCGGCAGCGATCAAAACGGTGAGGGGATAGTAGATCATCGGCTTGTCGTAAACAGCCTGGAGCTGTTTGCTCGAAACCTTCGATAGCGGGTACAGCCTGGAGCCGCTGCCGCCTGCAAGAATGATGGCTTTCATGCCTTGAAAGACCCCTAACGCACCCTTCCCGATCGTGGCTTACCTATCAGAAAGCTGCTAGGGAGAAAATCGATAAAACGGAATATGAGAAACGGGCCTAGGACGATATAGAGCGGGGGGTGCCGAGCCCGCCGTTAAGATAACTGCCGCCCCTTTACTGAGCCGCCGCACAATGCCTCCCGTAGCCGTTTACATGCTTTGCGCAGCACTCGCGCCCGCCGTGTCGATCGGCTCCATTCTGTTGCTGCTTGATGCGGGATTTCACGCTTACTGGCCAGCATTCAGTGACGACGTCACGTTCAATCATCAGATCCGGACGTTTGCAACTGCGGGATTTTCGGGAGGGTACTATACTATTGGCGAACTACCGGCTCCCGCATCCTTCACGCATTTCGGGCCTCATGGTCCGTTCTATCCCGCCCTCTATGGCCTTTTGCTATGGCCGTTCGGTGCCCCCGTTTCTGGACCGATTTGGGTGCATCATGGCCTGATGTACGCGGCAACGTTGTTAGGGTTGGTGCTTGCCCGCCCCAACGCGGCAACCGCTCTGTCGGTGGCTGTCGTCATTACGACGTTCTGGCCAGCAATTTCCATGTTGACGGCCTCTATGCAGGAAGGGTTGCATTTCAGCATCGCAGTTTTCGGTGCGGCTGCGGTTCTCCACGGAAGGGCTCGAATCGGCGCGACGCTGTATGCGGCGGCAAGTCTTGTCCGCCCGACTTGGGCGTTTGGATTGATCACGCTGATCCGAAAGCCGACAAGCGTCGCGAGTTTCGCGTCGCTGGTTGGTGGCGTTGCATTGCTTTCGGTCGGCTCGCTTCTGATCTTCAGGTTTCTCGCGGCTCCTGTTCCGACGGGAATTGTCGAGCGCGCCCAAGATGCCTTCGGCAGCGGAGGGGCTGGCTCGCAGGCAGCCAGCCTCGCAATCTACTACGCCCAAAGGGTACTAGCGAACCTGACATTTGTCGTTTCGCCCTCTCGCTGGCAGCCTCTCGAAGGTCAGGTTTTGGTCCTTTCCGCCGTCGCCCTCGTTCTTGCCTTCCGGCGCGAAGCGGACTGGCGATTGCGGATGTCGGCTTTAGGGCTCGCCGGGATGCTTGCACTGGTGATGGTTTTCTATGACGCTGGTGGCTACAGAGGATTTCGGATCCTCGGGCCATTTACATTGCTCGCCCTCGTCATAGGCGTTCTGTCCGCGGACAGTAAAAAGGTTGCTGTATTACTGATCGGCATAAATCTACTATTTGTCGGCTCGTTCGTGCAGTTCGTCCACCAGAATCGCGGGCCTGTATTCAGCTCGGATCATTCAAACTTCGCAAAGATTGCCGATGACCTGTCGGAGCGCATGAGGTTCGATATCGCGGCAGACCCGTGGTGTAATACCGTTCTCGTTGACCACACGGATTTCGGAGCCATCGTTGCGACTATTCCGCCGGCGTTTGGATTGTCTGTCGTCGCGAATCCGAAGCGAATGCCTGATCATCCAAGATCAGCATTTGTGATGATTTCTTCCGGCTCTGCGGAAACTATGAAATTTCCGTACGAGGTTGTCTACCGATCCGGCGAATTTTCGGTTCTCAGGAATTTGCTCAGAGAATGCAAAAAGAAATGACTATAGCTCAAGAGAAGTCGCGTCACATCGAATACATCGCACTTTTTGTGATCGTATCGATGTTCTTTTCGTTCGTGTTCTTACAGTTCATGCTTACAAACATCCGTAGCGATCTCAACTCACATATAAAATATGCCGAACACATAAAATCATTCTCGGATATTCACTCGCCGCACTTTCTTTTTCAGATCGCGATCAATTTCATCCACTCCGTCACGGGTCTGTCGCGCACGCTGTCCACAGCCTTTCTCATGGGTGCCTGTTACGGAACTATGGCAGTTCTGATTGCTCGCAGAATATTTCGCAGTGGGAAGAATTTTGACTCGGCGACGGTTTTTGTATTGACGTTCTTTATTCTGGTTGCGTCCCATATTTTTATAGCAACGATCTTTGTGCCGAATTTCTATCATAACTATCTTGTGCCGATTACCTATCACAATCCGACCCAGCAACTGAATAAAGCTTTCGCCGTCGCCATATGGTTTGTCTATTGCGATCTCGCTTTTTCGAAAGGGAATGACTGGCCGCCTACGAAGCTTGTTCTGTTATCGATTCTCTGCGTCGCGTCCGCGGTGGCAAAGCCCTCATTCTTAATTGCATTCCTGCCGATAAGTGGCGCAATTGCATTGTTCGATCTTTGGTGTAGGCAGTGGCGCAGAGTCTTGAGCTACGCTCTTGCGATGGTGCCTGTCACTCTCGTTCTGCTGTGGCAGTTCGGCCTCCACTACGGTGCATCGGCCAAGGGTGGCATCATCTTCGCTCCGCTCGTGGTGTTCTCAAACCCTTTACAATATATCCTAATGCTGCCGATGTCGCTTGCATTTCCGATCGTGACAACGATCTGCTTTTGGAAGGAGGCGCGTCGCTCGCGCTCCTTGCAGGTGGCGTGGATTTTTATGTTCGTCGCGCTTTTCTACACGCTGTTTCTGGCCGAGTCGCAGGACACCCGCTCTGGAAACTTCGCCTGGACCGCTCAGACCGGAGCCTTTTTATTATACGTTGAATCTCTCTTGCTTGTAATGGAGCGTGTTTCCGTTACCGGCCGCTTCAAGACGATGCCGATTGTCGTCCTGGCAATCCATGTCGCGTGCGGGTTTGTTTTTGCGGCGGCCAGCGCATTCTGGCGCGGACAGCTATGGCAGTAGTTCGCTATCTTGAAGTTCTGATTCTGTCGGCGCGCGCCTGCGGGAAAACCACGAAATTGAAGCAGACGAAGAGGAAGCCGGCCACGATGAAGATGGCGGCAGCTTGGACGAGCTGGTGCGGGTAGCCCATCAGATCGACGAGGCCGTAGAGCAGCGCGAAGTTGAGGCCGTAGCCGCAAAGGTGGGCAAGGCCATACCGCACGGCGCTCGAATAGACCCCGCCGCGATAGCTGAAGGCGAGGCGGCGATGGCTGAAATAGCCCATCACGGCGCCGACGACGTACAGGGCGGTCATCGTCGCCTTCGGGCCGGCCCCGAGCCAGGTCAGCGTCAGATAGATCAGATAGCCGGCGCAGTTCAGGGCCACCCCGACGAGGCCATACCGCAGCAGCCTGACGAGCGTTGCCCTCATCGTCGCCCTATCGTTCAGCGACGGCAAGGCCAAAGCCGGATCTCCCGTAGCCGTTGCCGTTGTAAAGCATGAAACGGCTCCCTGCATGGTCGAACACGAACGGATACTCGATCATCTCGCTGTCCCAGCCGTTCGCCGACACGTCGATTCCCGGCGGCCTCATCGTCCAGTCGCGGGCATCGTCGCTCACCGCGTGGCCGATGCGGTAGGTCTGCCCCGTGCCGCTTCGGCAGGAGAACCACATGCGGTAGCCGTCCTCGTCCTTCACGACGGTCGGCCGGGAAAAGGCCTGCGCCACGCCGAGCGCGAACGGCACGGTGTGGCGGTCGGCGCGCCAACGATGTCCGTCGTCGGAGTGGGCGTGCCGGATGACATGCAGCATCTCGCCGTTGCCGGCGTCCCAGGTTCGGGTCGAACCGTACCACATGTGATAGCCGCCGCTGGGATCGCGCATCACCCAGGGGTACGACAGGCTGACGGGATCGTCGGCGCTCAGGCCGATGAACGGGCTTTCGCCGTCGAGAGTCAGCGAGAGATCGCCGGCAAGTCGCAGCCGTCCGATCTCGCCACGCCAGTGGCCGCCTTCGGGGGTATGCCATCCCATGAACAGGATGTAGCGCTGGCCGCCGGCCTCGTACCAGTTTCCGATGCTGACGCCGTGGGAATAGTAGCTGCCCTCGGGGCCGTGGGCGAACGCCGGTCGGTCGCACACCCGCACCACCTCATGGCTCGCAATATCGATATCGACAAATCCCACCGAGGAGCGATCGTCGCGGTCGCGCGCGCTGAAGAAAACGCGAAACAGGTCGCCATCGATGTGTATCGGGAGCGGGTTGGCCGCGTGCGTCTGCAGCTTGTCGTGCAGCGACCGAGGCGTGTAGATTCGGCCCAGTTTTGTCCAGCGAAACGTCAACTCAGATCTTCCGAAGACGCGTCGAAGGCACGCGGGAGCGCTCGGTCTCCGGGCCGAGATAGACTCCTTCCGGTTCGGCATCGGACAGGATCAGCGCGCCTGCGCCTATCACGCAGCGCGCCCCCAGCTTGACGTGATCGCGAAGCGTGGCATTGACGCCGATGAAGCAGCTTTCTCCGATATCGCAGCCGCCCGACACCACGACGTGCGAGGCGATGAACGTATGGTCGCGAATCGTCGAGTGGTGGCCGATGTGGTTTCCGCTCCACAGCGTGACGTTGTTGCCGATCGTCACGAACGGCTGGACGGTATTGTCTTCGAGGATAAAGCAGTTCTCGCCGATCCGGCCGTTGTTGAGGATCGATGCTTTCGAGCTGACGTAGCTCGCGATTCCGTATCCCATGGCTTTAGCCGCAAGATACTTGTCGCGGCGGACGGCATTGAGCTTGGTGTAGCTGAGCGCGGCGAAGAACGCATGGTCCTGCGGTGAATAGGTGCCTGCCAGGTCCTCGAAGGCAACGACCGGAAGGCCGCAAAACTGCGGCGTTTCCAGGTACTGGCGATCGACGGTAAAGGCGGCCACGGCGTAGTCGGAGTCGGTCGAAAAGTAGTGGTGGGCGAGTTCGGCGATGTCGCCCGTGCCGAAAATGATCAGGCGCGTGGTCATGGCTCTTTCCGGACGAGGATGGTGAACTCGTAGAGTCCGTAGTCGTGCAGCAGCGCGACGTGGCGGGAGTAGCGTCGTTTGCAGAGGTCGAAGATCGCGGTTGGCGAGGCGTAATACAGGTCGGCGCGCATCCTGTCCGGATCGGAATAGGAGGTGAGGCAATTGAAGGCGAAGCCGAGCCGGCTCGTTTGCGCGATGAGATCGAGAGTGGCTGTCATGTAAGCCTGCCACTCCTGGTCGGTGCGGCCAAGGCGCACGTTGAAGATGCCGCTTGCAAAGCCGTAGTCGGCGGTGCGTCGTGGCTTCGATCCAACGGCGAAGGCCGCTCGCGCGTCGCCACGGAACTGCCGGCTGGCCGCGTCCACCATATCGGGAGAAATGTCGCAGCCGTCGTAGTCGACGTCCGGGTGGCGCTGCCTGAGAAAGCCGAACATCGCGCCGTAACCGCAGCCGATGTCGTTCACGGAAAAACGCGCGCCAGGGGAGATGAGCTTTTCGAGTTGTTCGAAGCGCAGTGTCTGGCTGGCGTCGCCGTTCCAGTCGACGCCGCGCGGCGTGGCGCCGTGCTCGGCCAGCTTGGCCGTATAGTATCGTTCGACGTCGCCGAGCAGTTCCGGAAACGAGTGCGGTGGCGCAACGGTTGTCATGGCCGTCAATTCCTACCCGATCCGCCGCGCGACGTGCTTCATGGCGAGCGGGGCGTCGGAGCCGCAGTTGAACAGAAGATCGACGATGCTGACGCCATGGCTGAATTCGCCCCATAGCTGGGGATATGCCGGATAGCCCTCGTAATCGAACCACTCTACGGTAATGCCGAGGGCCGTGAAAGCGTTTTCGTCGAGGTAGTTTTTCGCAGCCGGTCCCGACACGTACGTGGTGGCTCCCGCTTTCCTGCACAGGTCGGCAAGGCGCTCGCTTTTTCCCTCGATCAGCGCGTAGTCCCACGAGTTGCGCAGTTCGGTCGTGATGCCGAGGCAGCCGCAGATCGTCTCGATGAAGCGCCGGTTGAGCGCGGATATGGTCGTATACCGCCTCTCCCGATAGAGCGGCTCGAGGAGTGCTGCGATCTCGCGAAAATGGGCGGCGCGGGCATAGTTGGCGCAAAGCGTCTTCCAGTGCACCTCGGCCCAGTCCGATCCCTGGATTTCCGTCTCCCGGATGGCTTGCGTGTATTTTCCCTTGACCTGCACGGGGACGCTCAACCACTTCAGACCTTGCGGGGTCTTGATCAGATTCCGGTTGCGCCAGTCGCGGCGGGTGAACTGCATGTCATCGTACAGGATGAACTCGTCGACGGCGGCGATCAGGTCGAAATAGCCCTTCCAGGGGATGTAGTTGGATTGGACGATGGCGACTTTCTTCATGCCGGCACGCTGTCGTCCTTGGCGCGGCTGAGAACGTTCTCGACCCAGGTCTGATTGTCGAGGTACCAGCGGACGGTTTTGCGCAGGCCGGTTGCGAATTGCTCCGCCGGCTTCCATCCGATCTCGCTGGCGATCTTGCGCGTATCGATGGCATAGCGGAAGTCGTGCCCGAGGCGATCCTCGACGAAGGAAATCTGGGCGCTGTACGAGCGCTTCGACCGCGCCGGCGCCATCTCGTCCAGCAGCGTGCAGATCAGGCGGACCACGTCGATATTCGCCATCTCGCAGTTGCCGCCGATGTTGTACGTCTCGCCGATCCGGCCGCCGTCGAGCACGGCGCAGATCGCCGTGCAATGATCGGCGACATAGAGCCAGTCCCGGACATTCTCTCCCTTGCCGTAGACGGGAATCGGGTCGCCTGCCAGCGCCGCGCGGATGACGACCGGGATCAGCTTCTCGGGATACTGGAACGGCCCGTAGTTGTTCGAGCAATTCGTGGTCAGCACCGGAACGCCGTAGGTGTGGTGATACGCCCGTACCAGATGGTCGGATGCCGCCTTGGAGGCCGAATAGGGGCTGTTGGGAGTGTAGGCCGTATCCTCCGTGAACGGCGGATCGCCGGGGCGGAGCGAGCCATAAACTTCATCGGTCGAGATATGGAGAAAGCGAAAACCGGCCCGTTCGCCGGCGGGCAGGCCGCGCCAGTAGTGCCGCGTCGCCTCGAGCAGTTCGAAGGTGCCGACGACGTTGGTCTGGATGAAGGCTGCCGGTCCGGCGATCGAGCGGTCGACATGCGATTCCGCGGCGAAATTGACGATCGCACGCGGGCGATGCTCGGCAAGCAGCCGGGGCACCAGGATGCGGTCGCCGATATCGCCGCGCACCAGGCAATGATCTTTGCCATCGAAGCGGCTGATGCTTTCGATGTTTCCCGCATAAGTCAGCCGGTCCAGATTGACCACCGGCTCCCCGGATCGCGACAGCCACTCGCCGATGAAAT